>WBZR01000844.1_pt1 | contig 44307 bp, 32 predicted proteins | sample 5204231 | NCBI WGS metagenome assembly WBZR01 (sample SAMN12412403, study PRJNA552823) | activated sludge metagenome | isolation source: activated sludge from anammox sidestream of wastewater treatment plant... | place: USA: Virginia | collected 2017-08 | reverse complement strand
TTACAGTCTGTCACGAAAAAGCCTCCCTGCCTATGGACCGGAATGTTCTTACGAAACCCCAGTCTACAAGGCTTCGAGGCTTTTTCTATTCCTATTCAACGCCGACCTGATGAAATATTCGGGCTAGAGGGCTTGAACGCTTTCAGCGTATCAACGGGATGGGAGCAGTACGTCATTGAATTCGAACGTGTTGTCAAGAATTCGAGTCGCCCGTGGATTTGGACACAACGAGGACTTTCGGCAGTCGTTTACATTGCCCGGCAATTCCAGGCGGTACACTCAAACAGCACACTCGCGACGGGTGGCGATCAACGGCTGTTAGAATCGGACGCGAACGCCTATGCCGAACCTCCGGCGTGCTTGTCCGGGTCGTATTCCAGCCCGAAGTGTTTCATCTTCTTATAAAGCGTCGTGCGATTGATCTGCAGGACTTCTGCCGTTTCCTGGCGGTTCCAGTTGTTCGCCTTCAGGGCCGCTTCGATGATTCGCCGCTCGGGCTCTTCCAGGGCGTCCCTCAGGGAGATGGGCTTGTAGGGAATCTCGCCGGTCGATGAGGTCGTGCCGGGCGTCTGGCCCTCCATCACCGACGCGGGCAGGTCTTCCGGCGCGATGTGCCGACTCTTGCAGAGTACGACGGCCCGTTCAATCGCATTTTCCAGTTCGCGCACGTTGCCCGGCCAGTGGTAGCGTTGGAGGAGATTGATGGCCTCCGCCGTCAGGCCGACGATCTGCTTTTTGTTCTCGTCGCAATACTTCTTGAGGAACGTTTCCGCCAAGAGCGGAATATCGCCGAGTCGCTCAACGAGCGGCGGCATGGCGAGCGTTACGACGTTGACGCGATAGTACAGGTCCTGCCGAAACCGCCCGGCCTCGACTTCGCGCTTGAGATCGACGTTGGACGCGAGGATCACGCGCACATCGGCATTGACCGTGGCATTCGAGCCGACCGGCTCATACCGCCGCTCCTGCAAGACGCGCAGCAGCTTCACCTGAAACGCAGGCGACGCCGAATTGATCTCGTCGAGGAAGATGGTCCCGCCCTCGGCCGCCTTGAACTTGCCTTCCTTATTTGCAACGGCCCCGGTGAAGCTGCCTTTGACGTGGCCGAACAGCTCCGACTCGAGCAGGCCTTCGGGAATGGCGCCGCACGACACCTCAATGAACGGCTTATTGCGACGATCGGAACGCTGGTGAATCGCCCGGGCGACGAGGCTCTTACCGGTTCCTGACTCACCGGAGATCAGCACCGTCGACTTGCTGTCGGCGACCGTCTGGACGAGGTCGAAGATCTTGAGCATCTTGTAGTCGTGGCCGACGACGCTATCGAGCGAGTAGCGCAGATCGAGCTGCTGCCGGAGTGAGCGATTTTCCTTGAGCAGCGACTGTTGGGCGACGGCGCGCTGGACGACAAGACGAATCTCGTCGTCCGACAGGGGTTTGGTGAGATAGTCGTAAGCGCCCATCTTGATCGCCTCGACGGCGGACTCGATGGTGCCGTAGCCGGTGACGACGATGGTGACGATGTCGGGCCATCGGTCGTGAAGCGTGCGAAGGAGTTCGAAGCCGTCGGACTGCGGCATGTTCACGTCGGTGATGACGAGATTGAACGGTTCCTGCTCGATGGCCTCGATCGCCTGCGCGACGCCGGGAGCGCCGGTCACGTCGTAGCCCTCAAGGCGCAGGAACTCGCTCAGCGAATCAACGACAATGCGGTCATCATCCACGATGAGAATGCGGCCCTTCTCGACGCTCGGTGCGCCGCGGCGCGATGCGGCGTCGGCGGGCTGATGGACGGTTTGTTTTACCGACATTACATGCACCTCCCCATTAGCGGGAATTGTTTCCCGGTTTCGTCGAATCCGATATCTGTGAATCCCCTTGATGGCCCGCCTGTTTGTGGAGCGGCGTGGCCTCGCAATTGCGAATCGGGATTCGAACCGTCATCACCGTGCCTTTCGGCTCGTTGCGCGACGCCGTGATGGAACCTGAATACTTCTCGATCAATTCTTTCGACACCGCCAAGCCCAGGCCGGTTCCGCTGCCGATGGGCTTCGTGGTGAAAAATGGCTCGAAGATGCGATCGACATCCGCAGGCAGCCCGATGCCCGTGTCGGAAACGGTCACGATGACATCCGGTTCGGCAATTCTGGTGGTCACGGTCAGGGTCCCGCCGTCCGGCATGGCGTCGATCGAGTTCTTGATAAGGTTGCAGAATATCTGAAAGAGATTGCTACCACGCACGACGGGCATGTCCGATTCGTGGAAGTTGCACACCAGGGTGATCTTGGCTTCCTGGGCCCGTCCCTCCATGGCCGACAGGGCGTCTTCGACGAGCTTATTGATCGTCGCCTGCTCGAAGGTGCTCGGCGTGGCGCGCGAGAACTCCAGCAGGTCGCCGCCAATCTCGGCGAGTCGATGAACCGCGCTTCTGGCCGACTCAAGGTACTCGACGATCTTCGAATCGCCCAACTCGGTCGCCCGACGCAGCGCGAGATTCGTAAACCGCAGGATTCCATCGAGCGGGTTGTTCAGTTCGTGCGCCACGCGCGCAGCCAGTTTGCCGACGGCTGCAAGCCGCTCGGAGACGGCGAGACGTCGCTCCATGCTGATATGAGAGGACACATCTTCGGCGAGCAAAAGTCCGCCGGATGCGGATTCCTCCCCGTTCAGGCGAAGCGGGCTGACCATCACATTGAGAAAAGTCTCGCCGGCGCGGTCCGCATTCTTGATGGAGACATCCAATCGCCGCGGCAATTGAGTCGTCATGACCTGCCGCAATTCGGTGGTCCAGTCCTCGAAGCGCCCTTCGACGCCCAGACGCGACAATGCGACGCCCAGGTCTTGCTCCCCGTGGAGGAGGTCCTGCGCGGACCGGTTGGCAAGGGTGACCTGCAGACGCCTGTCGAAGAGGACCATGGCCATCGGCAGCGATTCGATGACTGACCCGAGCAGGTCGCCCAGCGAGCCGGCCGCTGACGGAGCTTGGTGAATGGACTTCGTCGACGTGGTCGTCATTGCGCCGATGGACCCCTGCCTATTTCAAGAAATCGTGATCAGGCCGCTTGGCCCCTGTGAAATTACTCGTTCACGGTGCCGCTGCGGGCCTTAACAGTATCGGTAGGTCGGAACTTCGATCAAGCCAAATGTTGCATTTTTGCATCATTTGGAGGTTATGGGGAGAATGGGCCGGTCTGTGTCAGGTTGCCCGGTCATTGTCGGACGTAACCCGCCAAATGGTTTCCAAGTCTCGTTGGCGAGCAGAATTAGGATTCGGAAGGCACACCGGGACCGGGTATTCCAGGTGGCCCGAAGATGCGGCCGCGGTCGGTCGCGTTGCCGAGAGTCGGCCCTTTGAATAGCATGGCCGCGATTCTCAGAGGCGTTGCCGCTTGAACAGGCGGAACTCACACGCCGGCTGAAAGTGTGTCCGCCACGATTCGTGTCCCCCCAGGAGCCTCCAGGATGATTGTCGGCTGTGTCAAAGAGATCAAATCGGATGAGTACCGCGTCGGCATCGTTCCCGGCGGGGCGGCTGACCTGGTTCGCGCCGGCCACAAGGTCCTCATTGAGAAGGACGCCGGTCACGGCTCAGGTTTCACCGACTCGGAATATGAGGCGGTCGGGGCCACGGTCGTCGATACGGCCCAGGAGGTCTTCGCCAAGTCAGAATTGATCGTCAAGGTCAAGGAGCCGCAGCCTTCCGAGTGCGCGATGCTTCGCGAAGAGCAGGTTTGCTTCACATATTTTCACTTTGCCGCCGACCGCAAGCTGACCGAGGGCGTCCTTAAAAGCGGGTGCGTAGCCATTGCCTATGAGACCGTGCGCGATCGTGAACGACGTCTGCCGCTCTTGACTCCGATGAGCGAGGTCGCCGGCAAGATGAGCGTGCAGGAAGGCGCGAAGTACCTTGAACGGCCGATGATGGGCCGCGGCATTCTGCTGGGAGGCATCCCCGGTGTGCAGCCTGCCACGGTACTGATTCTCGGCGCGGGCATTGTCGGGATGAATGCCGCGAAGGTCGCCGCAGGGTTGGGAGCTCACGTCATCCTCATGGACGTGAACCTTGAACGGTTGCGATATCTCTCGGATGTCATGGCCGCGAACGTGCAGCTTGTCTTCAGCAGCGACGCGATGATCCGCGAGCATCTGATCCTCGCCGATCTCGTCATTGGCGCCGTGCTGATCCCCGGGGCGCTTTGTCCGACGCTTATTACCCGGTCTTATCTATCGACGATGAAGCAGGGCGCGGTGATCGTCGACGTCGGCGTCGATCAGGGTGGCTGCTGCGAGACGATTCGCCCGACGACGCACGCCGATCCGACGTATATCGTGGACGGCGTTGTTCACTATGGCGTGGCCAACATGCCGGGGGCGGTGGGACGTACCAGCACGTTTGGCCTGACGAATGCGACGATGCCTTATGTCCTGCGGCTGGCGAACATGGGTTATAAGAAGGCAACGGCGGCCGATGCGGGCCTGGCGGAGGGCGTGGATGTCTATCGCGGCCAGGTGACGAATGAAGCCGTCGCTCGCGTGTTTAATATGGAATTCCGCCCTTACAAGCCCTAGGATTTAATTGCGATTTACCCGCCTCGTAGCCAGCCACGGTGTCAATTGCCGATGGCGGTGAACCAACGCGAAGACATTCACCGGAAGCCGCGTTTGCCTGATATGGGGAATCGGCGGCGATGCGGTATTCCGCATGAAGCGTGATCGCCGAAATACGATTAGGATCGACGCCGGCTGTCGCACCACGACCGGCGCATTGTCGGGCTCGATAGCTCTGGAGACACCCATATGAGTCGAAAACTGATCATCGGCGGCGGAGTCGTCGTTCTCATTTGTCTGGGGTTTTACGCCCTGTCGCGGGCGAGCATCAGCAACGCATGGCTGGATGGCGAGAAGGACCAGGCCAAGCTCGGCAATCTCATCATTCCCGTGACAGCAACCGGCACGGTACAGGCGAACCGCTTCGTCACCATCAAGAGCAAGGCCAGCGGGCAGGTCTCCAAGATTCACGTCGTGGAAGGTCAGATGGTCGAGGCCGGCCAAGTCCTCGTCGAGCTGGACCCGGTTGATGAAAAGCGCAGGCTGGAATCCAGTCAGGCGGATCTGGACCGGGCCCAGTCGGTTTTTGAGAAAACAAAGATCGCGCTGGAGAACCAGCAACTGGATCTTCCGCTTCAGACGGCTCAAGCCGAGTCACGGCTGCTGGATGCGGCGTCCCGGTTTGAGGACGCCGAATTCAAGTGGAACAAGATGCGGCAATACCTTGAGTCCGATGTCGCCGGCGATGTCGAGGGTGTCACGACCAAGGCGACCTACCTCGCCGCGAAGGCCGCCAAGCAGCTCGCTGAGGCGGACCTGGAGCGGGCCAGGAACAACGAGCGAATCGTTTTGCACAGCGCCGAGCAGGATGTGATTCAGGCAGAGGCTTCGGCCACGAGCGCGCAGAAACTGGTTGACGAGGCCAAGCTGCGGCTCGACGAGACGACGGTCCGCGCACGCAACGACGGCATGGTCTACAACATTGTGGTTCAGCAGGGCGAGATGATTCAGAGCGGTACGTCGGGCTTTACCGGCGGGACGCCGATCATGACCCTGGCCGATGTCAGTTCCGTTTATGTCATGGCGCAGGTGGATGAGGCCGACATCGGCGCGATTCGCAAGATCGCTCCGGACTATGCCCGACCCGGTACTTCGACGATGCTCAGCGACGAAGAGTATTCCCGCCGTGCCGGGGAACGCCTTAAGGAAATGGAGGGCAAGGGGGTCGAAGTGACGGTCGAGGCCTATCGGGCCGAGACGTATCAGGGCGTGATCGAGCGCATCCTGCCGGAGCCGCAGCGGGTGAATAATGCGCTGGCGTTTAATGTTCGAGTCCGCCTTGTTGGTGAGGACCTTAAGAAACTCATCGGGCTTCAGGCTGACTTGTCCTTCACGACCGAGAAGTTGCAGGATGTCGTCTTGGTGAAGAATGATGCGTTGTTCAGTGAGGGGCGCGACTGCTTTGTTTACATACCCATCAAGAAGAGCAGCGGTCGCTGGGGTGAAGAGAAGCGGCCGGTCAAGATCGGCGTCACCGACGGCACCTACACCGAGATCGTCTCCGGGCTGAAGCCGGACGACGAGATCTGGGTGAAGCGGCCGAAAGAGACGGATCGCGAGAAGCGCGAGAGCTCTACGTAGCATTGCGATCCTCGTCACCACCTGCACGTATTCAGCGATCATTCGTCACTCTGCCCTTTGTGCGGCGACGGGTGATCGTGCGGAATCTCCTTTGAGCGATTAACATGCCCATTCGATGATGAGCGCCGCAAACAAACCCCCATTGTCTGACGACGAGTCTCCCGAGGAGGGCGATCTGGCCGAGGTATTCGGTCTGGAAGATGCCGGCGAGGCTGCGCCTTCGGGCCGTGCGCCGGTTGCCGTCGATGATGCCGATGAACCGCTCGTTCAGTTGGAGTGCTCCGACGCGGATGAGGCGGCGCGGCGCGCCGTCATTCATATCCGCCGGAAGCTGCCGGGCCGGCGGCTGGACAAATATCTCATGGCCCGGTTTCCACGGGTTTCGCGCACGACGCTGCAAAAGCTCATCAAGCAGGGCGACATCACGCTCAACGGCAAGCCGACCAAGAAGAGCTACGAGGTTGAAGACGGTGACGTGATCGAGATCGCCTTCCCGCCGCCGCCGGTCTATGACGTGGTTCCGGAGGAGATTCCGCTCGATATCGTTTATGAAGATGACTACCTGCTGGCGATCAACAAGCAGGCGGGGATCATCGTGCATCCGGCCACGCGCACGCAGAGTGGGACCATCGCCAACGGCCTTGCCTTTTATTGTCAGGCGCTGGCCAAGACCGACGACCCCTTTCGGCCGGGCATCGTTCATCGCCTCGACAAGAACACGACGGGCATCATGATCGTCGCCAAGACCGACGAGGCGCATTGGCGGCTTTCGCTGCAATTTGAAGAGCGGAAGACGGAGAAGGTGTACCTGGCATTCGTCCACGGCGCGCCGGAGTTTGACGAGGATATCATCGACGTGCCCATTGGGCAGCATCCGACGGTTCACGATCGCTACGTCGCCACCGGTTTCGCCGAGCGGCTCGGCGCCAAGTTCGCGAAGAAGCTGGCCAAGAATGCGGTCACGCGCTATCGCGTCCTGAATCGTATTCGCGGCTACAGCGTCGTTGAGCTTTACCCCAAGACCGGACGGACGCATCAGCTTCGCATCCACATGTCGCATATCGGGCACCCGATCGTCGGCGACCCGTTTTACGGCGGGCGGCACGTTTCGCGGCACCAGGTGAGCGGCAGGCCGGAGGACGGGGTCGAGCCTTATTTTCGCCGGCAGCTTCTTCATGCGTCGCGGCTGACGGTGACGCATCCGATTCATCAGAAGCCGTTGACGCTTCACGCGCCGCTTGCGGCGGATATGCAGGAATTCCTGCGGTTGCTGGGGCTGCCTGACGAGGAGATCGCGGCCTTTTGAGGGCGGCGGGGAAACGTCGAAACGTCGAAACGTCGAAATTCACACAATTCGCGGCGACCATCGACTGCTCCGACCTGCGATTTCGGGCGATTGGCGGCATCAAATCCAAGGTGACATAAGGTGACACAGCCGGATTTTCTCGCTTGCAACTCTTGTGACGGGCTTGTGTTGGGGCGACTCGCGATTTTAGTGGTTTTTTGCGCGCATTCGAGTGACTCCTCCACCCCTGCCGGGGTGGGGTTTTTACTGAGATGCTGACCACTGGTTGCGCTCGGCTTGCTTCGCTGCGCCTTGCTCCACCAGTGGCTACAACCCGGCGCCCCTGCCGGGGCTCGATCGGGGGGGATTCGCTTGTTGGTACAAGCAGGTGCACGTTGCGGGGCTTGATGTGCGGCAATGCATTTGTGAAGGCGTGCCGGCGTTTATTTGGACTGATAATTGTCGCGGCGGTGCGAAGAGTTGAAGGTGACATAAAGTGACACACAGCATTCGGAAATTGTGCCAACGCTTGTGGCGGGCTTGGGTTGGGGCGGTTCGCGAAATGGGCGGTTTTTGGTGAAAACTCGCAAGGTGAAACAAGACCGGTGCATGCCCGAACGGGCGTGGAAAGTTTCGGGAAAGTTCGTTTGTAAGTCCTTGAAAAACGAGTCAGGAAGGTGACACAAGAGGGGGTAGGGGGTTGAGTCGTTTGGCTTTTGGATCGCGCGGGCATTGAGAATTCCATCTCCGGGCGGGTTTGGTTCGGTCTCTATTCATTGATACTTGCTCCGCGCCCGCGCCCCTGGGGGTGGTTGACGGAGCGTACGATTCATCGTGAGACGTGAATGGCGAGGCCTTCTTTGGGGAAGTCTTGCTGCCGCAGGTTGAGCAAGGGAGATTGCTTGGAAAGGTAGAATGTCCCCCGAATCGAAAAACACGCTTCGCGAGACAGGTTGAAGTCCTCCCGGAACCATAGTACGCGTTAGGTCTTCTTCAGTTAGGAGTCGGGCCGATCCCTCAGGAGAAGAGCTGATTTCGAGAACACGCATCTCTGCCGGAGATACGGTTGGCTTTGGCCGATAGCAAGAAGACCGAAGCCAAACACGCGCGAGTTCGTAATTTGACTCCACGTACCAGGGCCTCGATTGCTCAAAGAACACTGTGCGACTCTCTGATGCCTTGGCCATGCCTGTGAGAATTATCTGTGTTTGAGTGATCTCAGCATCTGTAACACGCCACCCCAGAGTCGTATCCATGATTGGTCCATTGGAAGAAGTGGCCTCGTGGCCAACTGGACCTTCAGGATCCCGGGCGCAGTGAATCGGGAAGCAAACCAGCAAGACTAATAGATTGAATAGTATTCGCCAAGTTGGATTTAGGAGCGCGCGGTTCATCGGTTGCATCCCGTCTAAAAGATACAGCGGGTTTTTGCGGAGTCAAATAAACTGGGAGTTTCTTGATGACCTAGGGAGCAAAAGAGGGACATTCAACTATTCCGGCGTTAATCCCGGCCGCTGTGAAGTGCGTCGTATCGGTCGAACTCAACTTCGTATCGTTATACATATCGCCATGCCCGCAGGTTTCGGGGATTCTGAGCCCGGGTTGTTTGTTTCGAGTGACTGTTGACGACAAGATCGCGTCTTCCAAGTCGGATGCGTCAAGTAAATCATCCTGACACCTTTTCTGATCCGCGCGGTCGAACTGGCTGTCAGTGATCCAGGCCAGGCCGGCGGAGTCCTCAGTGACCCGCGTTTTGCGGCCCAGGGTGTTGTACGTCGTCGTGGTCTTGCGGCCGGCCTCATCGGTCACCTCGGTCCGCCGGGCCGACGGGGTCATAGGTGTAGGTGATCGTTTTGTCATCGGAATTGCCGAAGGCGCCGTTCGCCCCGTCCTCTGTGCCAACCCTTCGACATAGTCCTCATCTATCAGTAGAGTTCATGTGTCAAGCGACTTTCACCACGGGCCGTTAGCCGATAGTCTCGAACAAAAGCACGGCAAAAAAACATAAGCAACCCACGATTGCGGGAATCACAACAATGCCAACAATATGACTCGGATAGACGCGGGCCGAATATGTACTGTATGTCACGTTGCGCCGAACTGCATAATGAACACCATAAGTCCAATAGAACATGCCGCCGCAAAACGCAATCGCAGTAAGCAAATCATATCCTCTCAGCATGAGGATCGTACTAATTCCAAGTACGCTTGCGAACACTGGCATAGATAATGTATAAAACAATGGTATCGACTTTCTAACAGTGACCGCAGATCGCGGGACAGTTGCAGTAAAACAGAACATAGCCCAATAAGGCGTGACGCAACAGAAGAAGACCTGAAGAAGAGTTAGTTTAACGATTCCGCTGTTATCGAGTAGCGCAAATGAAATGTGGGGCTGCAAAAAGCCAATTGGGAGCGCCAAGGCCACCTGCCAGAAGGCGCACGTTAGCCACAAAGCGGTAATGCAGGAGGTGGACGGCGTCTGGGAAATCACGATCCGATTCCATAACCACGGAGGATACAGACATGCTGCGAGGAGTTTCACTGTTGAAGGCCGGGCAAGCCCCTTGAGCCTTGCGGGGAGCATCAAGGATGTGGAATGATAAGCTTGCCAGCTCGCTTGCGCAAAGTCAATAGGCTCGCCGCAATATTCGCATTTGCAGTCGCTACGAAACTCGACGGGGCTGCGGCAGGATGCGCAAACGACAGGGCTTCTCCGACTGGCGTGATAGGCAAGAAACGCGCGAAGGTCCGCACCACACTCCGAACACCGATTGCCCGTGATCCGAAAGAGATCATATCCACAATCAGGGCAGTATCCTGGAGTCGGTAGGCGACGTTTTTTCCAAAGCGCAGCAGCGACGCCCGCTGGCGGAATCAGCACAGTCCATAAGGGGACACCTAATGACCGAGTACCATCTGGGAGCGAAAACCAATAATACCTCAGATGCTGGCCTACAAAAAATGGGGAGGGTTCCCTTAAGCGGAATCGCGGCTTAGGAAACAGTGGCCCACCAAAGTATGCATATTTCCCAGCGCCAATTACTCCGGAATCAACCCAAACGGAGTAACAGTGCCCACACGCCCCCGCTTCGTTGCTACAGGGTCTGTACAGAAGGGCAAACTCGAATGCGCGAAAGTACAGACTTACAGGGTAGCTTACAATCGCAAGAACAAACACCGCGACGGAAATCCAGAATGCAAGCATGGCAAACCAGGCAAAGAGTTGACGGCGCACAATGTTCGTTAGCATCCACATCTTCCAGCGGGAGGCACTGTTGGTGCTCCACAAACACATGGCGCGGGAGGGGGTGAAGTCTGGGGCGTGTTTAGTGTCATGGAATTGCCGGTCTTGATACAAGGGTAATTAGCGCTGAAAAGAAGAGGTGTCAGGATGATTTTCTCCGTACTTTCCGGGGCCGTCGCATTGACAGTATAACGAATTTCCTCGTTCGCTCGTTTGGCCGTGAGCAACCATATCGCTTGTTGCGTCAAGGGTAGGTCGCTCAGCGATGGGCCCGGCGCGGTCCAGCCGCAACCATAGATTATACCCTTGACATGCCACGTTGTTCGCCGAAATGTCGCTCCCGTGGCCGATGGGGGATTGGGAGTATTGAGTGAAGCGAATTCGAGCGATTTGCGGGGGCCGAGTTATTTTGCCGGGTTCGTTGATGATTTCTGATCGGTCCCGTTGGTTTGCTGGGGCTCGATCGAGAGGATGCCGGTGAACTCGCCTTTGAAGACGGGCTGGCCGTTCCATTTGACCTCGATGGGGGTGTTCGGCTTGAGCGGTTCGGCGTCGGAGATGAGTGCCCAACCGAGGACGCCCTGGCTGTTGATTTCGATGAGGCCCCCGTCCTTGATTTCGGCGTGGACATGGCACGGCTTTTTGTAGGACTTGTCTCCTTCGACGGCGAGCCACCAGACGCGGGAGAGGCCGGCGGGGAAGACGTAGTCGATGACGCGGGGCGTCGGCTTCCTGCGCTGCTGGATGAGCCAGCGCCAGAGGTCGGGGGTGGCGTAGGCCTCGTCCCAGCAGATGTGCTGAAGCTTGGGATACTCGGTGTAGATGGGCGAGCCGCCGAGTCGCTTGAGTTCTTCAATGGCGTCGCGAGAGCCCTGAACGGAGACGTTGTTGTCGAGGGCGCCGTGGAATGCCCAGGTGGGCAGATCGACGATGTTTGAGAGATAGTCCTTGGGGGCGAATCCGCAGACCGGGACGATGGCGGCGAAGACATCCGGCCGCAGCACGGACAACTCCCACGATGCGATGCCGCCCATCGAGAGGCCGGTCAGGTAGATGCGATCTGGATCGACGCGGTAGGTCGATTGGACTTCGTCGAGAATGGCCCAGACGGCGGCGGCTTCCTGTCCGCGAAACCACATATTCTGTGCCTGGGGCATGACGACGATGAAGGGGAATTTCATGGCCCGCCGCGCGACATAGGGGGGCAGGCCGACGGTAGTCTGCTTGATGCCGTCGGTACCGCACTCGCCGCTGCCGTGGAGGAAGATGATCAGCGGCCACTTGTGGTCCTTGTCTTTGACATATTGCGGCGGCGTGAACACGGCGTACTTCCGCTGGGCCCGATTGGAGAGGGTGATGGTTTTGCCGAGAAAGCCCCTGGGGAGCCTGCGCTGGCTGGGCTTCGGGCGGGCCTCTTGCTGGGTGGGTTGCTGGGAATGCGCGACCTCGGCTCCGCATAGAAGGATGATGGCGGCGGCGAGGACGGCACGAGTCGTCGATGGTCGACGGAGGGAGGGCAGGTGCAGGTATTTCAACAAATGCAGATTACCGCACTGGGTCATCCTTGGAATGATCCTCCAATTGTCCGCGTCTGGCAACGAGGATTGTGGCGACGCGGCTGATTGCGACACCGGCGAGCGCACAGGGCGATTTCTGTGTGCGTGCGATCAAGGCGTTCTTTGAATGCGAGGGAGTCTCGGGCTATATTCTGCTGCCCGCCTCGCCTGGATTGGTTCGTACGGCGTCGACAAGGCGGCCTGGGTCGCTATGAACATACTGGGAATCTCCGCATTCTATCACGACAGCGCCGCCGCCCTGATTCAGGATGGGCGGATCGTGGCGGCCGCTCAGGAGGAGCGCTTCTCGCGGATCAAGCACGATTACAGATTCCCCCAGCACGCCATCGACTATTGCCTGAAAGAGGGCGGGATCGGCGCCGACCGGCTTGACTACGTCACTTTCTACGACAAGCCGCTGCTTAAGTTCGAGCGATTGCTGGAGACGTATCTATCGTTTGCCCCGGCGGGGTTTCGCAGCTTTATGGAGGCGATGCCGCTTTGGCTCAAGCAGAAGCTCCATCTGCCGCGCGAGATGGATAAGGGGCTGAAGCATCTATACAAGGGCCGCTACGTTTTCACGGAGCACCATGAGTCTCACGCGGCCAGCGCTTTTTTCCCTTCGCCTTTTGAGGAGGCGGCCATCCTGACGCTCGACGGCGTCGGTGAATGGGCGACGGCGAGTTATGGCCACGGCAAGGGGAATCGCATCGATGTCACGCACGAGATGCACTTCCCGCATTCGCTGGGGCTGCTCTACACGGCGTTCACTTACTACTGCGGGTTCAAGGCGAACAGCGGCGAGTACAAGCTGATGGGGCTGGCGCCTTATGGCGAGCCGAAATACAAAGACCTGATCATGCGCGAGCTGGTCGACATCAAGGCCGACGGCTCGATCCGCATGAACATGAGGTATTTCAACTATTGCCAGGGGCTGACGATGACCAGCCCGGCGTTTCATGCGCTGTTTGAGGGCGAGCCGCGACCGCCGGAGAGCAAGCTGACGCAGCGCGAGATGGACATCGCGGCGTCGATTCAGTGGGTGACTGAAGAGATCATGCTTCGGGCGTCGAACCATGTTCACAAGGAGACGGGCAGCCGGAATCTTGTGCTCGCCGGGGGCGTTGCGCTGAACTGCGTCGGGAACGGGCGCATCCTTCGCGAGGGGCCGTTTGAGCGCATCTGGATTCAGCCGGCGGCGGGCGATGCGGGCGGGGCGCTGGGTGCGGCGCTGTTTGTGTGGCATCAGTTGCTCAATCATCCGCGCACGCCGCGCAGCGAACTCGACGGACAGGATGGATCGCTGCTTGGGCCGAGCTACCCGATGGAGGAAGTTCGCAGCATTCTGGATCGGTGCGGGGCGAAGTATCACTACATCGCCGATGAGAATGAGCTTGTCGATGCGGTGGCGAGCGCCATTGCCGATGAGAAGGTCGTCGGTCACATGGCGGGGCGGATGGAGTTCGGACCGCGGGCGCTTGGATGCCGATCGATCATCGGCGACGCGCGAAGCCCCAGGATGCAGTCGGTGATGAATCTGAAGGTGAAGTTTCGCGAGTCGTTTCGGCCGTTTGCCCCGTGCGTGCTGCGCGAGCACGTGCACGAGTATTTTGATATGCGGCCCAACGAGGACAGTCCTTATATGCTTCTCGTCGCGCCGGTGCGCGAGGACAAGCGTGTGCCGCTTAACGGCGACGGCAAGGACCTCTTCGGCATTGAGAAGCTCAAGCAGTTACGCTCGGTCGTGCCCGCGATCACTCATGTGGACTACTCCGCGCGCGTGCAGACGGTGGACCCGGTGCGACATGCGCGGATGCACAAGATTATGAGCCGCTTCAAGGAGAAGACGGGCTGCCCGGTGATCATCAATACGAGTTTCAATGTGCGCAGCGAGCCGATCGTGTGCTCACCGAGCGACGCTTATCGGTGTTTTATGGCGTGTGATATGGACGTGCTGGTGGTTGAGAACTTCATCATGCACAAGAGCGAGCAGAAGCAGATGAGCGAGGAAGAGATCAAGGAGTATCTCGCCCAGTTCCAGTTGGACTAGGCGGCGGGCCGGGTTGGAGTTTGTCATGGCGTTGATCGACATCGACTGGAAGCCGTCGGCCAAGTTGCTGCGCAGCTTCGGGCTGATCGGCCTCTTTGCGTTCGCCGTGGTGGCGGGCATTGTCGAGTGGAAGCACAAGATCGTCATTTTCCCGATTGCGGAGAGCGCGGTTCCGATGACGCGGAATATCCTGCTGGGGCTTGCCGGCTATTGCGGGGTCTTTGCGATGATCATGCCCCAGGCGCTGCTTCCCGTTTATCTTTTTCTCACCGCGGTGGGCTACCCGATCGGGTTGGTTGTGTCCTTCGCCGTCATGCTGATAATGTACTTTCTGGTGATCACGCCGATCGGCGTCGCGATGAGACTCTTAGGCAGGGACCCGATGCGGCGAAAGTTCGATCCGGCGGCGCAGAGCTACTGGATCAGGCGTACGCCGCCGGCCGATATTCGGCGCTATTACCGACAGTTCTGAAATTGAGGATCAACTCGCCATGCATGCAGACAAGAATAATCCCGGCGATCACGATGAGTTTGCCCGCGCAGGCGCAGAGACACGGACCGGCCTCGTGGCCGAGTTCTTCGACTTCCTCAGGCACAACAAGAAGTGGTGGCTGCTGCCGATCCTGCTTGCGTTTCTGGCCATCGGCGCTTTGATTCTGCTGGGCGGCACCGGGGCGGCGCCGTTTATTTATCCGATGTGGTGACGCATCGGACGGATGGGGCGAAGGCCCCGAATCTCGCGGCGGAAATCGAATTCACGCACGCGATGTCACCGTCTGCCGATGACTTCACCCGCGTAGTTATGGTCGCTCCTGCCGCTCGACGGGTTGGCGGCGCTTCTTTTCCTTTTTCACGACGCGCTCTTCGTTGTCGTGGCGGTGCGCGGGGGCGGCGGGGATAAACGCGTTGATCATCGGGCCGAACTTTTCCATCACGTCGTTTATGTTGGGAAGTCCGCCGAGCGACAGGCGAATCGTCATCTGGTTGTGGGCCTGACCAAGGGCGAATGCGGCGATGGTGTTGGCGCAGAGTTCGCCGGCCATGTTGGCCTGCATTGATTCGCCCGGGCTGTCGGCGTGGCCGGCCGCTACTTTCGCGAGTCGGCCGATGTGTGCGATGGCCATGATGCTGGTATCGCGGGGAAGGGCCTCAAAGGCCTTGGACAGCATTGGGTCGTCGAGCAGAGACTTGCCCTTTTCGTGGGCCTGAATCGCATCGCGGATGGCGCTACGCGTCAGGCCGATGGCGATGCAGCCGTCGAGCTCAGATACGTAGATTCTGCCGAGTTCGGGAATGGCGTAGGCGGTGACCGGGGTGCTGCCGATCTTCATGGACCGCGGCTCGATCGGCTCGTTGCCCTCGACGAGGCCGGGAAGGCTGAGGAACTGATCCCAGAGGGCCCGCGACTTGGCGACGTCGTTGACTGACATCAGGATGCAGGCGTTGGGGACGTCATTCTTCATTTCGCCGGGGACGACGAATCCGCAGACCTCGCGGATGTTGCCGAAGAACTCGCGGAAGATGTCGAAGCCGGTGATGACCCGATCTTCGCCGTGCTTCTGGGCGGCGTCTGCGGCGGCGTAGGTGAGCGCGGGATTGAGACCCATTCCGAAGACGCCGGCGGCGTCGGTGGGGACGTTTTTGAGGCAGTCGCGCGTCATCGGCGGGAGGCGCATCAGATTGTACGCGATGCAGCGGTGATCGTCGGCGAGGCGCACGGCGAATTGCACGCCGAAGATGTTGTCCTGAATCCCCAGGGAAAAGGCGGCCCAGCGGAGGCTGTCGAGATCGACGAGACCATCCACGACTTTCATTTCGCTGCGGTCGTGCTCGGACATTTTCTTGGTGGCACGCTGGATCAAGCCCTGGAGGTCGCAGTAGGCGAAGAGGGTCGCGCCCTTTCTCTGGCTTGCGAGTTCGGCGAGATCGGGCCGTGAGGCGAGGCTGTCGGATCGCTCGCCGATGAGTCGTTCGACAGCGGCCTGCACCAGTTCTCTGCCGGTGCCGACGATGAGAAGCGACTCGGTCAGGACACCGGTGACTTGTCCGACTTCGGGGAGGTTTGTGCCGAAGGTCGGCAGGTCGCCGAGCTTTTCGGCGAGGGGGGCGAATTGGAAGGCAGTTTCGAGGATGCCCTTGAGGCCTGCGGCGTCGCCATGGTGCAGGACGATCACGCCGGAGGGCGGTGAATCGCCCTCGGGGTCGAAGTCGGTGACGGCGGCGGCCACACCACCGAACGCGGCAAGATGCTCGAAGAGGGCCGGGCTGATGACCATCTGGCTCGGCACGTAGGCCATTGAGGTGGAGTTTTTGCTGGGCCTGCCGGCGAGGACGCCGCGCATGTCATCGGTGGTGAGGCCGATCATGCCCGCGACTTTTTCGATGAGTTGACCGGGGCGATTCAGCTCAATGTAGCCGATGGCGTCGGCGGGCATGAGGCCGGCGAAGTTTTCGGCGGCGAGGCCGTCGCGGCATCGTTCGGCGCCGGCCTGTGCCACTCGCCGGACCTCCTCGGGCGGGCGATGTCCCAGCACTTCGCGGTAAAGCGCCTGGGCGGCGGCAAAGTCGCGGGCCTGCTTTTCGAGGTAGAAGGCCTTGTAGAGGGCGGGTTCGTTACTCGATTGGGCAAGGCTGAGATGGGGGACGAGAAATGGAAAAAGGGCGGCGACGGCAAGCAGCGTCTTGCGTGATCGAATCATGACATGTCCTCCATTGAATGTGTCGAAAAAACTGAGAATGAACAAAGACCCCTCCGAGCGCAGTCGATGCCGCGCCGAGAAACGGAGAATCTTCTTACAAGGGTATTAGCGAGGCGACGGAGATTATTTTTCTAACTGATTTTTTTACTTCCACGCCGCCCGGGATTCCCGGCTGTCAATGCCGGTTTGGCAGATACAATGCCTCCCATGACCGAGGAGCCCTCGCAAAACGTCAGTTCGCAGGCGGGAAGTGAGCCGCTTCGGTCACCTGATGCTGATCGGGCTGGATTACTGTCTGTCATATTGGTCTTGGCCGCGCTGGGGCATCTGATCTGGTCGCGGACGGTCTGGGGAACCATTCCTCTGCAGACCGACACCGGCATATGGGCCTATTTCGCGGGGCGGATGCTCGACGGCGCGGCCCTGTATCGCGATCTGTGGGAGAGCAAGCCGCCGGGGATCTTCTGGACCTTTGCGGTCGTCGAGTGGCTTTTCGGCGGCGGCGATCGGGCGCTGTTGTGGCTGGATGCGGTTGTGACGGCGGCGGTGTGCATCCTCACTTTTTGCCTGGCCCGGCGATTTGCATCGCGAGGCACGGCAATGTGGCTCGTTTGCCTGCTCAGCGTCCTGCTGAATCATCGAATCCTCGCCGATTGGGGGGACAATCTTGAGAAGTTCGTCGCCTTTTTTGAACTCGCCGCGTTGCTTCTGCTGGTGCGCGGTCCCGCAAGTGGCGTTTCGAGTCATTCGATTCCGACAGCAAAGGATGGGGAGCATCGCGACGTCGGCAAACCAGATATGCCGATGGCGACAGGGCGATTTGTCGTTGCGGGCATGTGCTGCGGAGTTGCCTTTCACTTCAAGCAGACGGCCGTGCTGCTGTTTCTCTTGCTGCTGATTGCGATCGTCTGCGGCGTACGCGGCATTGCGATAGATCGTCGCGCCGATCGAAAACGCGGCGCGGCGTTTTTTCTGGCGGGTGCGCTGGTCCCGTGGATCGCCACGACCTTCTGGCTTGGGCTGCACGGTTCGCTGGACGCATTTGTGCGGCAGGTGTTGCTGCACGATCTTCATCGGGCGTCCGGCGTCGAGGCGGAGCGATCGCAGCTTGCCAACCCCGAGCACTGGGCCAACGTCGGCCGACATCTGATGTTCGGGCTGGCGATCTTCGGGCCTGCGCTGGCGGCGTGTCTTGCCATCGTGTTGAACCGTGGCAAGCCGCGGGGTGATTCCGAGGGCTCGGTCGCCGCAGCGCCGGCGGGACCGGCCCTCATCGCGGCGTACGCGGTGTCGGTCACGCTCATCTTTGTGTTTGCCCCCAACGGCTACGGTCACTATCTGCTTCAGTCGCTTCCGGCGGCGACGGTGCTCGTCGCGTGGTTGTGCGATGCCGGACCGATGCCATCCGTACGCGTTGCGAAGGCCGTCGGGCTTGTGGCCTTTGTCGTCGGCGCGCTGCAACTCAACGAGCATTTCAAGTTCCTGTCGGACTCCAATAGCGACGCCCGAAAGGCGTATGCGGTGATGAGTCGATACACGCGGGAGATGACCCAGGTGTTGGAGACCCGGACGACGAGCGATCAGTCGGTCATGCTGTGGCCTTCCGATCATACGATCAGCTACTACGCCGATCGACGGACGCCGCTGGAGATGTGCCAGGCGATTGACATCTTTCGCGGCCGGATTTACCTGCTCGACCCGCCCATGCCGGAGATCATTCGCAGGCTTCAGGCCGATCCGCCGGATGTGATTGTCGACTGGACGCCCGTGGGGGTCGGGCCGCCGAGTGAACAGTCGAACGGCCAGCCGGAGCTGCTTGTTCCCGCCGGGGGATTCTCGCTGGCGGAGGATCCGAATCCGGATCACCAGTACGCCGAGGGCAGAGAACTTGCGCCTCTGAAGGCGTGGATTCGTATGAACTATGGGGGCCAGCAGCGGGTCGGCAATCTGTGCACCGTGTATCATCGCGGCAGGCCGTGGCGCGACTGGCGGGAGTATATGGCACGAACCGAGCCGATCCTTGCAAACTGACGACACCGCACAATCCGGTAAGTCTCAACGAGCGCCGCTCTACGCGAAGATGGCGCTGCTGCTTTTCGCGCTTTCGACGGTCGCACTCTTGGCGGCTGCGTGGCTGTGGCACCACGGCGGCGAGGACGCATTTCGCCGGGGCTACACCCCGCTGACCGCTGAGTGGCAGATCAAGGGCGCGTGGATCGCGCATCCGATCATCGGGAAGATGCTCCGCTGCGACGTGAGCGTTTCCGACACCAATGAGCTTGGACGGCCGTTTGGCTATAAGGCCGTCAGGATCGAGCCCGGCGGAGGATGCTTTCGCGATGACGGCATTAACGGCGAGGTTTTTGCCGTGGCGGTGGGGGACAGCTTTACGTTTGGACACAAGGTCGCGCTGGAGAAGGCGTGGACGGAGCTGCTGGAAAACTCGCTGAAGATGGATGTGGTGAACATGGGCCTGTCGGGCGGCTCACCTTCACAGGCCCTGCGCATTTTTGAGACGTACGGCGCGCCGCTGAATCCGAAGGTGGTCATCTTTACGACGTTCGTGAATGACTGGCTCGATGAGGCGTGCTTTCAGGCTTGGTGGGCCCAGCGTCAGGTGCTGGGAGGGCAGGTCGATTATCCGCAGTCCGACGCCATCTACAACGCGGTTCGACAGAATGCGTATCGCCTGCCGGATGATTGGCGGCAACCGCCGCTGGGGGGCAGCGCGGATTGCGACATCGACGGCGAGAGTTACCGGTTCGATGGCGCCGCCTATGCGGAGCAGGACACGCGCAGCCCCACCATTGACGAGGGTCGGCGGCAAAGTGAAAAGGCGATTGTCGAGCTTCGCAATCGTGCCAATCAAATCGGGGCGAGACTGATTGTCGTGGCGATACCGGCGAAGGAGTACGTCTATCACGATCGGGTGATTAAGATCATTTCGTATGCGGTTGACATGCCGGCGGACACCTTCTGCACGATGACGGCGGATTGGTGCCGGAAGAACGGGATCGAGTGCATCGACATGCTGCCGGTCCTCAGGAAGCGCGTTGCGGCCGGAGAGAAGCCCTATTTCCCGCGCGACGGGCACCTTCGGGAAGAGGGTAATGCGATGCTCGCGGAGGAAGTGGGTCGCGTGCTTGCGGCGGACAAGTTGACTTCCCAGAAATAAGAAAAGCCCACGGATTGGCATCCGTGGGCTTGGGTTTGGGCTTGTTGCTGATCGTCTTGCGGCGGTTTTGCGGACTTACTTCGAGTAGATCTTGACGATCTCGTCGAGGAACTTGAGGGCGTCGTTTCGCTTGCGCTGGAAGGTGTTTCGGCCGATGATGGAGCCGAAGCCGCCGCCGTCGCGGATCGCCTTGCACTCGTCGAAGACCGCGGCGTCGTTGTCGTTCTTGGCGCCGCCACTGAAGATGACGATGCGGCGACCGGCGAAAGAGCACTGGGTCACGTGCTTGACGCGCTCGGTGAGCGTGCCGATGGCGATCTTCTCTTTCTCGTAGACTTTTCGGGCCGCGTCCTGTTCGAGGTGGGCAGTGGGCAACTTAACCTTGACGATGTGGGCGCCGAGTTGGCAGGCGATCTGCGCCGCGTAGCCGGCCACGTCGATGGCCGTCTCGCCTTGTTTGCTCAGGCTGCTGCCGCGGGGGTAGCTCCAGATGACGACGACGAGACCGTTCGCCTTGGCCTCTTCGGCGTAGTGCTGGACGTTCTCGTACATCTCCTGCCGCAGGGCCGAGCCGGGATAGATGGTGAGGCCGACGCCGACACAACCGAGACGAACGGCATCCCTGACCGAGGCGGTGAGGGCCTGCCAGGAGTCTTTTTCATCGGCGAGGGAGTCGTGATTGTTTGCCTTGAGGATCAGCGGCACTTCACCGGCGAAGTCGGCGGCGCCGGCTTCGAGGAAACCGAGCGGCGCGGCATAGGCGCTGAGACCGGCTTCGATGGCGATCTTGAAATGATAATGGGGGTCGTAACCTTCGGCGTTGGGGGCGAAGCTGCGCGCCGGGCCGTGCTCCCAACCCTGATCGACGGGCAGGATCACCATTCGGCCGGTTCCGCCGAGGCGACCGTGGTTGAGCAGTCTGGCCATATTGGTCAGGGTGCCGGGATTGTCGCTTTTATACCAGCTCAGGATTTCTCGTACGCGCTCGGTCATGGTGAATCCTCCGTGCGAAGTCTGTGGGTGCCGGGTCAGCCCATAGCGTATCGCGCCCGGAAGGCGGGTCAAGCGAGACGGCCGTGGCCTGTGCCGACGTAGGGATTAGAAGTTGGGACCGAAGAGAACGGGAAAGAAGGTTGCGACCGGATTCGGCGCTGAGGGAAATTGGGGGTAGATGGGAAATCCGCCGTTGACGTCGCTGCTGGTGGGAGGCAGGGGCGGACCGGCGGCGGTGGCGAAGTTGGCGCCGGCGGGGATGGAGAATTGAAACGCACCGCAGCCGGCGGCGAAGAGCAGGCAGCATGCGAGCGCGACTTTGATGAAACGAGCCATTTCCCCCGGCTCCTGTTGAGTGCTCAAGCGTTGGTGAGAGGCGGCGCGGCGTTCTCACTTCCATGACCCATTGTAACGAAATGCCAATCCGAATTGAATGCGGATCGTGACGATTTGCAGGCGGCGGGCCCGATTCAAAGCGCGAGAGATTCGTCCTATATGGCGGGCTTAGGAGGTGGTGAAGGCGATAGTTCGGTGGGTTGCAGAGGATTGCGGAAGCGCCGGAGGATGATAACGATCTGGACGAGGCAGAGGAGAAGGCCCCAGCAGAAGAAGCCACCGTCGAGGATTTTGTCGGCGAGGTCGTCACCTACGAATCCTTCTCCGAGGAGTGAGAGCAGGACGAGTTGCGCCCCGAGTCCGGCGACGAGGGCGGCGCGAAACTTGTCGGTCCATGGCAGACACGCGACAGCGTACCAGAGGGCGAGATAGACCAGCGGGAGCGTCGTGGCGTGGTGCTTCCAGGTGCGCTCGCTAAGCAGCAGCATGGCGATCAGCACGGCGGAGAACTCGAGCAGACGAATCGGGTCGGAGCGATCGGAGTGCTTTCGACGACACGACCATGCGAGGACGGCGACGACGACGAGCGATATGGCCGTGCGAAGGAGCCGCCAGGCGCGCGACTTCGGGCGGGCCATTTCTTCCATGCCGACGTTTATCATCTCTTCGGCGGGCATGTGCTGGATGGCGATGAAGTCGGTGTTGTCCATCAGGCGGAGGATGACGCCGTAGAGGGACTGGTTGGGGAGTTCGAGGGTTGCGTAGCCGTCGATGGCGAAGGGGCGGACCAGCATGTCGAACCAGGTGCGCAGAAGGACCGTGTTGTTCTCGAAGCCGAGCATCAGGCCGGGGATGAGCAGGACGAAGACGGCAAGGCAGACGAGCGCGGCGGCGCAGAGCTTCCAGTTTTTCTTGTAGAGGAAATAGACGAGGGCGAGGGCGGGGGTGATCTTGGTGACGATGGCGGCGGCGAGGAAGAGGCCGGCGGCGATATCCGCCTTGCGAAGGTAGTACGTCCATGCGAGGGTCAGCCAGATCATCATGAAAATGTTCAGGTTGCCGTGCTGGATGTCGGAGATGATGGGGCGGATTGAGAACAGTGCGGCCACGATGAGGACGCCGGTGGGGATGGGGCGTGCCTGGCGGTCGTACTCGCGCAAGAGAAGGCAGATCGAGCCGAAGAGGCCGAGCAACTTGAGGATGGACCAGACGATGCCGGCGCCGACGAAACCTATCTTGGCGAGCGGGATCAGGCAGATGAGGACCATCGGGGGCGTGGGGAACCAGTGGCCGTAGCCGTAGGGGTTGTCGCCCTTCGGATAGTCGGCGAGGGCTTCGGCGCTGGGGAGCCAGCGGCCGAGGGCGGTTCGATGTCGGATGCCGCCTGTTCGAAAGGGGCTGTCGTCGATCTTCTGGATGGTGTGGACGAACTGGATGCTGGGGACGATCAGGATGATGAGCAGAACAACGCCCACGATCGGACGGGCGATTTTCTTGGAGAGGAAGCGGCGATCGAACTTTCCCAGGAGGGTGTGGGCATAGGGGTCGGTGCGTTCCTGGGCGTCGTCCAAAGTCGGGATGGCGGTTTGGTCGGTCATCGGGGGCGCGCCTGAACAGGAAAAGTGTCGCGATCGGGTCTGGCTCGCGGTGGACTATAAGGGCTGTCAACACGGGGACAAGACGGGGGATTGATGGGGCGAAGCGTCAAAAAAAAAAACCCTTGACGGGGTCCTTTAATGTACCATAAGCTACAACTTCGTGTATATGGAACATTATGGCGAATGCAATCTTGAGTCTCGTCGCGGCGGTTCCTTGCGGTTGATGATTGCCGGGTTTGCGATGCTGCTGGGTTCGGTCGCTTCGGCGGAGGATGCCACGACGCAGCCCGCGGATGAGCCGGTGGTCAACTTCCTGGGGCTGGAAGCGGACCCGATCGATGAGCCGATGGTGACGGACCGTCCGGACTTCACGGAGTCGACGCTGACGGTTCCGCGCGGCCGAGCGCAGGTCGAACTCGGTTACACCTACGTTTACGATGACGAGGACGGCGTGCGGGTCGGGGACCATGTGTTTCCCGAGTCGCTTCTGCGTGTGGGACTGGCGAAGGACTGGGAATTGCGCGTGTTCTGGCTGGGCGGGTCGCTGACGGAGAGTATGTTCCGCGAGACCAATGATGCCGGGCGGCGCGTGGACGTGAAGGGCCACGAGGACGGCGCGACGGACATGAGCATCGGATTCAAGTACCACATTCGGGAGCAGGACGGATGGATTCCTGACATGGGCGTGATTGGTGAAGTCTCCATTCCGACCGGCACGCGATCGAAGACGTCGGGCGACGTTGATCCGGGGGCGAAGTTTCTGTGGGCCTATGCGCTGACGGATCGGCTGTCGTTGTCGGGGAACGTGAATATCGCGGTGCCGACGGGCGAGAAGGGGCGATTCTTTCAGACGGCGGCGTCGGTTTCGATGGGGTATTCGTGGACGGACTGGATGGGCTCGTTTGTCGAGTACTTCGGCATATATCCCAACGATCGCGGCAGCGACTGCGCCCATACCGTCAACGGGGGATTTACATTTCCGATTACAGACAATCTTCAATTTGACGTGCGCGTCGGCGTCGGCCTGAATGAAGAGGCGGATGACCTTTTCGCGGGCTCGGGCCTGGCGATTCGGTTCTAACAGGAGAAAACACATGAATTTCACGCTCGATCTGATATTCACATCATTGCAACAGATCATTTCCGCGGTCGTGACGGCGATGTTCCAGGTGCCGCTCGATGTCATTACCGCCTTTCTCACCAGCATTTTTGTTCCATCGATGTAGCCGCTCGAAGGCGGGCAGCGTCGGGCATATCATTGCCGGATCGCCTGGGGCGGCCGGGCGCGGTGCGGTTTGATATTGATGGAGCCATCGCATGGAGAGTGATCTGGTCGGCGCTGTCCTGGGCATTGCCCTTCGATACCAGGACAAGGGGAAGATGCGCGAGGTGACGGAAGTTTCCGGCGTTGAGAACGGCGGATTGGAGGGGGACCTTGCCTCGCGGCCGGATCGCGGGGTGACTTTGATCGCCTCCAAACAGTGGGAGCAGGCGACCACGGAGCTTGGAGTGGACCTGCCGTGGTACACGCGGCGGGCCAACATTCTCATCGATAGCGAAGGTCTGGGCGGGCTGATCGGGAAGCGGATTCGGATCGGGGAGATCGAACTGAAAGTGAATGATGAGACACGGCCGTGCGAGCTGATGGACCGGCTGGAGCCGGGGCTCAAGGATGTGCTGAAACCCGATTGCCGCGGCGGCGTGAATGGGCGGATCGTGAAGGCGGGGCGCGTGCGGGTCGGTGATGAGGTGCGGATTATTGGTGAATGACGAAGGTGACATAAGGTGACACAAGCCTCGCGGGGAATGTGCCAACGCATGTGGCGGGCGCGAGTTAGAGTGTCGCGAGTTCTTGGGTGGTTTTTGAGGAAAAGGGCCTGAGACTTGTGGCATGGGACTTGAGGTTGGGAATGTCGGGGCGGGGGACATTTCGCGCAGCCTTGCGGGTCGTGGTTGGATTGATCTCCAATTATAAATTTGATGCTCCATGTGCGCGCCTGAAAGGGGCGAAGCAGGGCGCGATGGTGGCACGATGAAGCGGATGGGAGCTTAGGGAGAATTGCCGGCGGTGGGAGGAGGGGGCGATGCGGCGAGGGTGTTCATTTCTTTTTTGATGTCGGCGGCGAGTGTGGTTGAGACGTCGGGGTTTTCGGCGCAGCCCTGGAGGGCGAGGCGGAACTGCTCGCCGGCGTCGTCGGGCCGGTCCATGGACTTGTAGATTCGGGCGAGTACGTGGCGGGCGATGATGACGTCCTTGTGTGCGCTGCCCAGAGTCCTGGCGAGGGCGGCGACGATACCTACCTGAAGTTTTTCAGCTTCATCGAGGCGGCCGACGGCACGAAGGCCGGTGGCGAGGCGCGAGCCGGTGATGAGGGTGGTGACGTGATCGGCGCCGAGGGTTTCGCGGCTGGCGTCGTAGGCCTTTTGATAGAGGATCACGGCCTCGTCGGGCTTGTTCCTGCCGGCGAGCTGGGTGGCGAGGTTCACGGTCATGATGATGGTGTGCTTGTGGTTCGGACCTTGGACGCGGGTTTGAATGGCCAGGGTGCGTCGCAGCATGGCCTCGCCTTCTTCGGCGCGGCCGGTCCAGCCGAGAAGGTTTCCGAGATTGTTCATTGAGGTGAGGGTGTAGTGGTCCTCCTCGCCAAGCAGGCGCAGGCGTCCATCGAGGGCGCGGCGGTAGAGGACTTCGGCCTCGTCGCTGCGGCCCTGCTGAGCGACGGTTTGCCCGAGATTGTTGACGGCCTTGAGGGTGTCGGCGTGATCGGGGCCGAGTTTGGATTCCCAGAGGTTTAGCGCCTGACGGAACTGGTCTTCGGCCTTGGCGAAGTTGCCGAGGTTGTAGTAGATCGAGGCGACTTCGTTGCGGACGGCGGCCTCGGCGAGGGGCTTGTCGGCAAACATGACGGCGATCTGCGCGGAGGCCTGATCGACGAGGTCGGCGACGGGCAGGGGGTGGCCGGACTTGTCGGCGTTGGCGGCGGCGAGGAGCTTCATGAGGAAGTCGTTGGTGATGAAATTGTTAATGGCGAGGGCCTTGTCGGCTTCGTACTGAGAAGCGGCGGCGGCGCTGCGGGCCTGACGGGCTTCCAGGCCGTACATGACGATGCCGGTGACGAGGGCCGCGACGGTGGTCAAGGTACCGGCGACGACGGCGCGATTTCGGCGGGCGAACTTGCGAAGCTGGTAGAATTTTGTGGCCGGCCGGGCGTGGACCGGTTCGTGACGCAGAAACCGGCGGAGATCGGCGGCCAGTTCGGCGGCGGATTGATATCTTCGGGCGGGGTCTTTTTCGAGGGCGCGGGCGAAGATGGTGTCGAGGTCGCCGCGCAGGGCCGGATTGACGATGCCGAGGCGCTGGGGGTCATCCTGCTCGATGGCGCGAATGTATTCACCGACGGAGCTGCCCTTGCGGTCGTGGGGCAACTTGCCGGACAACAACTCGAAACCGAGAACGCCGAGGGCATAGACATCACAGCGGGCATCGATGTCGGCGGGGTCGCCCTTCAATTGCTCGGGGCTCATGTATCCCAGTGTTCCGACGAGTTCGCCGACGGCGGTCTGCATGGTGGTTTGGAGATTGGCGTCGATGACGCGGGCGACGCCGAAGTCGAGAATGATCGGTCGGCAATGGGCGCGGGCGGCGGCGGCGGTTTCGTCGATCCGGGGCTGGTCGGAGACGAGGATGTTTGACGGCTTCAAATCGCGATGGACGACACCGCGCTGGTGGGCGTGCTGAACGGCGTCGCAAATCTCGAGCAATACTTCAAGCTGAAGTGGGATGGTTTGCAGGTGGTCGCCGGCGTATGCGTGCAGCGGCTTGCCTTCGACGAGCTGCATGGCAAACCACGGCTGGGCGCCGTCGCCGAGGTCGAAGGTGCCGGCGGCGTAGACGTGGGCGATGCCGGGATGCTGGAGACGGGCGAGGACTTCGGCTTCGTACTCGAGACGGCGGAGTGTGGAGGGCGTTGCGAATCCGGGTCGCAGGAGTTTGACGGCGACGCGGCGATGGGGCCTTTCCTGCTCGGCTTCGTAGACGACGCCCATTCCGCCGGCGCCGATTCGGCGGAGGATTTTGAATTCGCCGAGTTGTCGGCCGACGAGCACGTCACCGGCGGTTGGGGCTGCGGCGGCGGTTCCGATCGGGGTCTGGAGAAACTCACCTGAATGGGCGTGAAGGTGGAGCAGGCGCATCACTTCCGCGCGGACGGCAGGGTCGGCGCAGTGAGCCTGCACGAACGATTCCCGCGTCGCCTCGGGCTGATCGAGGGCTGCGAAGAAATGATCCTTGGCCTGTCGCCACAGGTCCGACATTTTTACCGACCTTCCAATTGGCCGCGGAGCCATGCCCGAGCATGGGCCCACTCATATTGGATAGAGCGACGGGAGACGCCGAGAACGGCGGCACATTCGTCGTTGGTCATTCCGCCGAAGAAGCGCATTTCCACCAGGCGAGCCTGATTGCGGTCGTGTTCGGCGAGGCGGTGGAGGGCTTCGTCGAGGGCGAGGAGGTCGGTGGCGCTGTTGTCGAAGGCGGCGACGGCGTCTTCGAGGATTTGCAGCGGGCGTCCGCCTCCGCGCTTCTGGGTCTTCGCGGCCCTGGCGTGGTTAACCAGGATGTGGCGCATGGCGAGGGCGGCGGTGGCCATGAAGTGTCCGCGATTCTCGAATTGGCCGGAGTCGGCGTCTGTTCCAAATAGTCGCAGGAATGCCTCGTGGACGAGGGCGGTGGGCTGGAGGGTGTGGTCGGGCCGTTCCTGTCGCATGTAGCCGGAGGCGAGGCGGTGGAGCTCCTCATAGACGAGGGGGAAAAGCTGCGCAGCGGCGTCCGCATCGCCCTTGCCGGAGGCGGCGAGCAGCTTGGTCAGGTCGTCGCGCCCTTGCTCGGGAGTCATGGAGCCGCCCCCAGATGGAAAAATAATGGGAGAATTGCCTGCACCCTACTCACTTGATTCTTGCCATTACTGATGAGGATCGCAAGTCTCGGGCGGAGAATCGCGCGAGGGTGGGGTGCCGTCGGGGGCACCCTATCCACGCCGCTTGTGTCGCTTTTACTTCGTGCGAGGGAGTATTATGGGAAAAATAAGCAAATTACCGGTTGGAATCGCGGCTTTGGCGTGTTGTGCGGCTTTACTGATTTCGACTTTATCAAGTCCGGTAGTGACGGCCTGCAACGTGGAATCGAAGGCGCGGAAGATTCGCAAGGCGCTGGCGCGCGGTGATCTGGCGGCGGCGTGTCGGGCGATTCGACAGTTTCGCAGCAAGTATCCGTTGACGCCGCTTCCGCCGGACTCGCCGTCGGATGATGAGTGCGCCGAGGATGCGATGACGGACTCGACCGGCAACGGCGGTCGCGGTCGCGGCGGCGGGATGATGGGCGCGGGTCCGCCCGGTGGACCGATCGGCGGGAAGATCTTCATCTTCAACGGCGGGAATCCGACGGACTGTTTCTACTATGAGATTCTGCCTGATCCGGCGAATCCGCCGGGATTTTCGCTGCCGTTTCCGTCGGGCGCGGTCAGCGTGCCCAATGGCACCACGACGACTGTTCCGCTGACGGTGATCGTCGCGCCGGGCGTGCCGGATGGTACGTGCGCGTTTTTCGATGTCGTGATTACCGATTGCGGGAACGGCGAGGAGATTCCCGGGGATTATCAACGGTTCAAGGTGATCGTTAAGAACGGGGTCCAGGTCACCATTGCGCAGACGAATTTCACGGTGGTGGACGGCTCAAACTTCACGGCGCGGTGGACGGTGAAGAATCTGACGCCGGCCCCGGTTGTTTTGCCGTACACGTTTTCCATGCCGATTGATCCCGGTTCGTTCCCGGAGAAGAGCGACGGCTCGATGGTGGGCATTCCTGACAGCTTCAGCGAGCCGCGCGCGGCAGGGGGCGGGGGTTCGATCTCGCTGGCGGCAGCGGGCGAGGCGGGGGATGAAGGAGACATCGAGTGGGACATGGTACCGGGCGAGTACTGCGACCCGGCGATGATCAGTTGTTGTGCGCTGGAGATCGCGGGGGCGGTTTGCGATCAGTGCTTCGTGAATGTCGCGGAGGTGAGTTTGCGGCCGTGCTGTCCGGGATCGCCGTTCTTGATTCAGGGTACGACGCAGGGTGGCTCGGTGGACGTCTTGATCGACGGTCAATTGTTGCCGGTGCCGACGGCGCCGGGGATGACGGCGGAGCAGGTGGTCGATGCGATTGCCGATGCGGTGGCAGACCATGCGCATGTGACGGACAATTTTAATTTTGCGGCCGATCCGCAGTTTGACGAGATCGTGCTGGCGCGGCGCGGCGGCCTGCCGGCGCAGTTGATTCGCAACGACCCGGGGCTGTTCATCACGGACCTGCCGATGTTCAGCGCGTTTGACTTTTTTGATTTCACGCCGATGGCACCGGTGATTCGCGGCGATCTGCCGGGCGTCAGTGAGTTTCACGTGGACATCCAGATCGTCTCGCTGTCGCTCAACTCGGTTCAGCCGATCACGGTCGTCACGGACAATGTGTTTCTGGCCAGCGAGCCGGATGTGGGCGGGATGAGCGCGCTGCGGGGCCGGCAGAATTTCCAGGGGCCGATTTACAACCCTGGAAATCCGATCACGGTGCAGATGGACATTCAGCTCAGCACGAATCTGCCGCTGCTGAACATCGCCGGTCCGCCGCAGTTGGACTTCGACCCGCTCGCGGCGAATGTGCCGGCGTTTAACGTTCATGTGCCGGTCAGCCTGGACGGCGGATTCGTGGAATTCGACCTGTTCATGGAGGTGGCCCCCAGCGCGGTTGACGGCGGCGGTAATTCGGTTCCGTTGCCGATCAATCCGGGGATGGTGTCGGCGGCGCCGATCGGGGCGGGCACTTTGCGCGTGCAGTACCAGAGCCAGGCGCTGGCGCCGCTGTTTGCGGTTCAGAACCAGGTGTATGCATCGGCGGGTGCGTCGGTGGCGCCGTCGGTTTGTCCGTTCGCGCTGGGCGATATGAACGAGGACGGCGGGCCGTCGGGCATGGACGTACAGGGATTCGTTGAATGCATGATTTCATTGCCGGCTTCGCAGTGCCCGTGTGCTGACATGGACCAGAACGGCACGGTGGACGAGGTCGATATGGGACTCTTTGTCGATGCGCTTCTTTAAGCGGCGGCCGATTGCGAGCGAGTCTCGGCTACTCGTATTCCGCATACTCGGGTGACCAGGTTGCCGCGGCGACGACGCTTTCCACCTGCTCGTCGGGGATGATGCGGCCCTGCTGATGGTCGCGGGCGGCACGGATGACGGCTGCCGCGACGCGAGCGCTGACGGCACGGAGGTCGGAGACCGGCGGGAGGATGGCGCGGCGTTGCAATCGGTCTTCGCTGATGCAGCCGGCGAGGGCATCTGAGGCGGCGAGAAACAATTCATCGCTGACGGTTCTTGCGTCGGCCAGGATGCATCCCAGACCGATACCCGGGAACACGAAGGCGTTGTTCGCCTGGGCGATCTCGTGGGTTTGACCGTTGTGTTCGACGGGGTCGAACGGGCTGCCCGTCGCAATGAGGGCGCGGCCGTCGGTCCAGCCAATGGCCTCGGCCGGGGTGCATTCTGATTTGCTGTTGGGATTGCTCAGGGCCAGGATGATGGGCCGATCGACATTCTCCGCCATGGTGCGAACGATCTCTTCGGTAAAGAGGCCGGGCTGCGCGGTGGTTCCGATGAGGATGGTGGGTCGCACCTGCCGCACGACGTCGAGCAAGGTGAAGGGGCCATCGCCGGTGAATCCAAATTGGGCGCAGTGCTTTTGTCCGAGGGCGAATTCACGCTTGGGCATCTCGTGGATGGCGCGGCCTTCGAAGAGCAGGCCCTCGTGGTCGAGAAACACCATCGATCCGGCGATGTCGTCTTCGGAGGCGCGGGCGGCGCGCAGGGCGGATCGGCAGAGGCGTCCAAAGCCGATGCCCGACTCGCCGGCGCCGGCGATGACGATGCGTTGTTTTTCCAGAGGTTCACCGGTGATGCGCAGGGCGCCTCGAATGGCGGCGAGGATGACGGCGGCGGTCCCCTGGATGTCGTCGTTGAAGCTGGTGATGCGTCGGCGATAGCGATCGAGAAGCCGGAAGGCATTGTTCTTGTGAAAGTCCTCCCACTGGAGGACGGCGCGCGGGAAGACCTCGGAGAATCCCCCGACAAAGGCCTCGATGAATTCATCGTATGCCGAGCCGGTGAGGCGTCGGTGGCGGTATCCCATGTAGTGCGGATCGCCGAGGAGATCGGCGTTGTTGGTTCCGACGTCGAGGCTGATGGGGAGGCAGCGCGCGGGATCGACGCCTGCGCCGGCGCAGTAGAGCGTGATCTTTCCGACGGGGATGCCCATGCCGCCGGCGCCTTGATCGCCGAGTCCGAGGATGCGCTCGTTGTCGGTGACGACGGCGAGTCGCACGTCTTCGGCGTTCTCGGCGTTTCGCAGGACTTCGGGAATGTGATGGATGTCTTCGGGGGTGAGCCAGAAGCCGCGGGGACGGCGGAAGATGTGGCTGTAATTCTGACAGGCCTGTCCGACGACGGGGGTATAGACGATCGGCATGAGCTCGTAGAGGTGCTCGATGAGCAGCCGGTAGAAGAGGACTTCGTTGCGATCGAGCAGTGCGATGAGGCCGACGAATTTTTCCAGATTGTCGCGCTTGGATCGGAGATGCTCCAATTCGAGCGCGACCTGCTCGTCGATGGTTCTCATGCTGGTGGGGAGGAGGCCGCGGAGGCGGAGGCGCTGTCGTTCTTCGGGTGTGAAGGCGAGGTCTTTGTTCCAGCGCGGCTCGCGGAGGAGGGCTGCTCCGGTCAATCGGGACACTCGACGCCTTGATGGGCCGGGGTTTGTTTTGGTGCTGATCATCGCTTCGTCTCCAGTGGTTGGTTGGATGGTGAATCCACCGGTTCTCGACGACAAAGACCGGAGCGGATATGGCAATCGACCTTCGCACAACGAGACCCGTCTGCATGGGATGCAAGGGCTATGCCACGACGGATCGGAAACGCGGGCAGGGTTACACAGCGGGTCGAGCGGCCCCGAGCCTTGAAAACGTGCGGCTCATTAGCGAAGTGACTGTTGGCAGGGGAAATCTTCCGCGTGTCATGCGGATTCCCGCCCGGCGTGGAGGTTGATTGCGCCGGCGGTGAGGGCCTTGGGGTCGGTCAATTCTCGGAGTCGTTTTCGGTGATGACCTGGTAGAGCTCGGCGGCGGTGGGGGCGGTGAGGATCTTGTCGAGGACGGTGGCGTTGGTGACGAGCCGGGAGAGCTTGGCGAGCGCCTGAATGTGCATGCTGGTGGCGCTGATGGGGCTGGCGAGGAGGGCGATGAGACTGACGGGCTTGCCGTCGATGGCCTTGAATTCAATGGGCTGAGCGGTACGGCCGAGGGCGACGACGAGCTTGTCCACTGAATCCGACTTGGCGTGGGGAATGGCGAAGCCGCGGCCGATGCCGGTTGATCGCTGGTTCTCACGGGTGAGGACGGATTGAAGAAGCGGCTCGCGCGCGGACAGCAGGCCGGCGGCATCGATGAGGTCGATGAGTTCGGTGATGGCCGCCGTCTTGTCGGTGGCGACAAGCGGGATCTTCACCAGATTCGGCGTCAGATGGTCTGTGAGCTTCATGCTCCGGCTTCCACAAAGAGGCACAAAGCCGGGCATGTTAACTCGCCATCGAGTCGGGAACAACGGCCAAATCAGGGATTCATGATCTTGTCGGTAAAGGCCTGAACGTCGCTGCCGTCGGCGGACAGGGAGCTGTTCATGTCGGCGGCACAGACATGCCGCGGGTCGGCGTCGAGGCTGAGGAGGACATCCACGAAACCCGGGATGTCGTCCACGGTGACCTGGCGGTTTCCGTCCACGTCGCCCTTGAGCTCGACGTTAAAGGGTACGGGGTTGCCGATTTCGGCCATCTTGACGGGCGCGCTCTTGCCGTTGGCGAGCCAGAGGTTGTAGGCGACCTGTCCGCGATTGTTGGGGTTGCCGGGGAAGGGGTTATTGTCGCGGAGGAACTCGATGTACTCCTTGGTGGTGGCCTGGTAGGAGAGCGTCACCTTTGCACCGACGGCGTAGGGAGGGATGTCGAAGTAGGTGTCATCCCAGTATTGGCCGTCGGCATAGGCGTAGGCGACGGGATTGGCCTGGATGGCGGCGAATTTCAAGTTGGTAAAGCCGCGCGGGGGGATGCGGTTGTCCTTGAAGATCTTGTTGGTGAGGACAAAGTGACTTGCCGGTCCGGGCGTACGACCGAGGGTTGCCGCGAGGGCTTCGTCGAGGCCGCCGTGCATTTCGTAGACTTTCGTCGTGCCCGTGTCGAGCTCGGAGGTATTGAGATCGTAATACCCACGGACCTCCATCGGCGTCACGTAACTGGTGCAGTCGAAGAACTCGACGGTGATGAAGATTCGGCGTCCTTCGGGGTAGCCGCTGGGCAGCTTGTGGCCGGTTTGATTGATGACGCGGACTCGGAGCTGGTCGGTGCCGGGCGACTGCGAGTCGTCGAGCGCGGTTTCCAGATCGGCGGCGCTTCCGAGCATGGCGATGTTGCGGGCCTTGTTGTCGGCGAGCTTCGAAACTTTGGAGGCGTTCAGCTCGTTGAGGCCGGTGGGGCCATATTGCTGGGCGATGGCGTCGAGTTGCCAGGTGCTGGCTCCGCTGAATAAATGACGGGGCAGATCGGGTCGGGGATCGCTGACGAACTTGCAGCCGTACCCGGTGTCGAAGGGCATGTGGCAATCCTGGCAGGTGGAGACATAGGTCTGACCCGGCCCGCCGAAGCGTCCCTGCATGTCGACGCCGATGCCGACGGCGAAGTCGCTGCGCAGCCACTCGCTGTAGGTTCTTTCGATGGGGGCCATGTCGTACTTGTTGCCGGTGGGGTGGGCCGTGCCCATTGCATTCGGGATGAATGACGTGCCCATGGCATCATACTTGAAGTGGGGGAGGCTGACGTCGTGACAGGTGGAGCAGATCTCGGAGCGGCGGTGGAGCGGCGAGTAGAACGCGTCGTGATAGAGTTCGCAGTCGGCCTCGCCGGGACCGGCGGGCTGTCCGATGGGCGGCAGTGGGAATGGACCGCGCCGGCGATCGAAGGGGTCGATGACGTAGTTTCCATTTCCGTTGTCACCGGGCATGCTGGGCATCCCACGATCTGCCGACTGATTGGGAGCATCGGCTGCGAGCGCGGCGAGGATGGCGGCGTCGGCGGCCGGTGCATCGCCGAGGGTGTTGAAGGGATCCACGAGGCGATGACAGAAGCTGCAATTGATGCCGTCTCTGTCACCGGCGTTTATCAGATTTCCGTTGGTGGGCGTTGAGCGCCCCTCGAGCCAGGCCTTGGGGACGTGACAGCGGATGCAGATGTCTCCGGAGCCGGGCGCGTCGGCCTCGGCGATGTCGAGGCAGGCGTAGAAGAGCGGATCGCGCGCGGCTTGGGACATGAGGCTGCCGGTCCAATCGTCGAAGATCGGAACGGGATCGCCGACGCCGGGGACAGTGCCGCCGTGACACGACTGACAGTTACTGGAATTCACAAAGAGGTCGGTCAGGCCTCCCGGCTGCGTGCCGGGCATCCTGAAATTCAGGATGTTGGTGCTCATCGGGACCTGGGCAGAAAGCAGCGAGGCACGAAGGCACATCACCGAAACGACAAGAATGGCAGACTTCAATCCCGCTCGCATGGAGGCTCCCGCTCCTACCCATCGGAACTACGCGGCCGCGCGTTTTCCAAAAAAGGCAAGGGTAGATGATGTGGCGGGAACTCCCTCCGGGCGCAAGGCGCGCGGGCACCCCTCACTGCGATCTGACCCTTTGCTTATAATACGCCATCGTAACGGCACGAATCAATCGTCACCGAGCGTGAGTCTCGTTTTGCAGGTATTGTGACGGTGGATTATGAGTCGCAGCGGCGATGGATCGTGGAGCGAGACTCCCCGAATCCGGACCGGCGCGAGAGTCTGGAGTTAGATCATGACGACCACGCAACAAGGGCCATCCACCGCTCGAACCATCCATGCCCCGAACGGGACGCAGCTTTCCTGCAAGGGATGGCATCAGGAAGCGGCCCTGCGGATGCTTCATAACAATCTCGATCCGGACGTCGCGGAGGACCCGGCGAACCTCATCGTCTATGGCGGCACGGGAAAGGCGGCTCGATCGTGGCCGGATTTCGATCGCATCGTTCGGGGCCTGCGGGAGTTGGCGAACGATGAGACGCTGCTGGTGCAAAGCGGCCGGGCGGTGGGCGTTGTGCGCACGCACGAGATGGCGCCGCGGGTGTTGATATCGAATTCGATGCTGGTGCCGCACTGGGCGAACTGGGACGAGTTTCGGCGGCTGGAGGCGATGGGCCTGACGATGTACGGCCAGATGACGGCGGGGAGCTGGATCTACATCGGGACGCAGGGGATTTTGCAGGGGACGTATGAAACATTTGGGGCGGCGGCGCGGCGACACTTCGGCGGCGATCTGGCGGGGCGGCTGGTGGTGACGGCGGGCCTCGGCGGAATGGGCGGAGCGCAACCGCTGGCAGCGACGATGCAGGGGGCGGCGTGTCTTTGCGTGGAGGTGGACTCGCATCGGATTGAGCGACGGCTGCAGACGAAGTATCTCGACGAGTCGTGCACGGATTTGGACGATGCCCTGTCGCGCGTTGAGAAGGCGAAGCGGGAGCGGCGGGCGCTTTCGGTGGGCCTGCTCGGCAATGCGGCGACGATTCTGCCGGAGATGGCGCGACGGGGGATCACGCCGGACCTGCTGACCGATCAGACGAGCGCGCACGATCCGCTTGCGGGTTATGTGCCGCACCAGGTTTCGTACGGCGAGGCGCTGAAGCTGCGGGCGAGCAGGCCGGAGAAATACGTCGAGATGTCGATGGCGTCGATGGGGGCGCACGTGCAGGCGATGCTGGACATGCAGAAGGCCGGGGCGATTACGTTTGACTATGGCAATAACATTCGCGCGCACGCGAAGCAGGCGGGGGTTGCCAAGGCGTTTGATATTCCCGGTTTCGTTCCGGAGTACATTCGGCCGCTGTTTTGCGAGGGATCGGGGCCGTTTCGGTGGTGCGCGCTATCCGGCGATCCGGCGGACATTGCCGTGACGGACCGCGTGATTCTTGAATTGTTCCCGCAGAACGAGCACCTGGCGCGGTGGATTAAGCTGGCGGGCGAGCGAGTGAAGTTTCAGGGATTGCCGTGTCGCATCTGCTGGCTGGGCTACGGCGAGCGGGCGAAGGCGGGGCTGGCGTTTAACGAGCTGGTGCGGAGCGGGAAGGTGAAGGCGCCGATCGTGATCGGGCGCGATCATCTGGACTGCGGCAGCGTGGCGTCGCCGAATCGCGAGACGGAGGGGATGAAAGACGGCAGCGACGCCATCGCCGACTGGCCGATTCTCAATGCGCTGGCGAACACGGCCTGCGGGGCGAGCTGGGTGAGCGTGCACCACGGCGGAGGCGTGGGGATCGGCTACTCGATTCACGCGGGGATGGTCTGCGTGGCCGACGGGACGAAGCTGGCGGACGCACGGCTGGAGCGCGTGCTGACCTGTGACCCGGCGATGGGGGTCTTTCGGCATGTCGACGCGGGGTATGAGCGCGCGGAGGAAATCGCGGCGCAGCGAAACGTACCGATTCCGTCTTAAGGGCGCGCGGAGATTCGCGGGCTCGTTCGGCGGAGTATCCGCTTAGCTTTTTCGTGCCGATTCGATGCTTCGGAGAAACTCCAGCACCGGCGCCGCCTCGCTCCGGCCGGCTTCGGCGTGGCGGATCAGGGGAATTCCGTGTGGGCCGGGAACGGAGAGCGTGTCAGGGAAGGCTTCGAAGACGGCCTTCACGACTTCGAGCTTGCCTAGCATGGTCGCGGCGAAGATGTCGAGTCGGGCATTGTTCGCCAGGAGAAATTCGGCGATGTCCCGACGACCCATGTGAGACGCGCCGCCCAGGGCGGTTTCCCAGTCGCCACCGCTCCAGTCGTGAGTCGCATTGATCAGCGACGGCTTTTCGGCGAGGAGCTTTTTGGTCTTTTCCAAGTCGCCGTGCGCAGCGCCGACGAATTCCCGGACGAGATCAAGGTCGAGTCGGGGGCCCTTTTCCACTTTCTTTTTCGCGGGAGGGTAGGCCGGCTTGGGAGATGCATCGTCCTCGGCCCAGGCAGCTTTGCCGGTTCCGAGGATGATTCCTGCGGCGGCCAGTTGGCGCACGGCTTCGCGGCGCGAAAGATTGGGAGTCATTTCTCAACTTCCTTTCGAAAAAGCGTGGCTCGCGCTGTGCATTTACACACACTGAATTTCAATGGCCCATCGCTCCGTCCGATGGATTTAGACGGGTCGGTTCCAATCCTTCCTGCAGGGTCAGATATCACAAGAAGGCCGGCGCCGGCTCAATTGCGCGATGGGCCGTAGGTAGATGTCGCTGCCATGTCTATTCCTTGCGTCATGTGAAATCGCATCTGCATTCCGTTTCGTCCTTTGAGTTGGGTGATGGTTTGCAGATTGTGAAGCCTGCGCTAAGAAAGGAGTCCCTGCTCGCTCTTGTCAGGCGACTGCCGCCTTCGAACATCATTTCGGTTTCGAGTTTCTTGTAATCCTGCGCGGTGACATAGAAGTGAATGGGGGCGGGAAGCGACGTGAGGGGAGGAATGAGCCGTACGGCAATCAGCGGCAGTTGGGATGCCTGATGGCGACTTACCGGGACTCCTCTTTTTGGGGTGGGACGATTTGAGACCCGTGCTCGACTATCGGCTCGTTAAGTGAAACGCCACCGAGGCGCGCGACTTTCTCGGAATCCCCGGATGATGGCAGGGTCCGACAATTTGCGGCGCTCGCATAGGTCCGCAAAAGCATCCGAGGGGACTGTTCGTTTGCGGGATTGTCTTCCGAGAGTCCGAGCAGTTATCCCATTTTGCCGAATTGTATCCTTGCAACGTGACTCTGATTGAATCGACAGTCCCAGTCAGCGGGCAGCGGTCCGGGTGCGGCCACGAGCGCCAGGAGCGGTGGCTCTCCGTTCTCATGCAGGTGAGCCGGGCGATCGGCTCCACGCGCGACAGCCGCGCACTGATGCGGACGATCATCGAGCAGGTCACCTGGGCGTTCGACGCCGATCGGTCGTCTCTTTTTCTTCACGATGCCTCGAAAGGTGAACTTTGGACCGAGGTGGCCGAGGGGCTGGAGCATTGGCCGCAGCAGTTGCGAATCGCCGCCGATCACGGCCTTTGCGGGCGGGTCTTTGCGACGCATCTGCCGGTGTGCGTTCACGACACGCACGACGAGGCCGATTTCGCGCGGGCCATTGCATGCCGCACGGACTATGCGCCGCGTTCGATGCTTATCGTTCCGATCCTACAGGGACCGACGAAGTGCGTTGGTGTGCTTCAGGTGATGGACCAGCGGATCGGCCACTTTCGGCAGGACGATCTGCCGCTGTTGGAGGCCATCGCGGTACAGGTGGCGATTTCGCTGGAGAACGCGGGGCTCTATCAGGCGCAGCGCCGGCAGTTCAACAGCTTTGTGGAGTCGCTTTCGACGGCGCTGGATGCGCGCGATCCGCTGACAGCGGTGCACTCGGTCAACGTGGCGAATTACGCCATGGGCATCGGCACGGTGTTCGGTCTGCCGCCGGAGGAACTGGAGTGGCTGCGGATCGCCGGGCTGGTGCATGACGTGGGCAAGATCGGCGTTCGCGAGGCGGTGCTGACGAAGCCGGGCAAGCTGACGACGGATGAATTCGAGGAGATGAAGCGGCACGCCGTTCACTCGCGCGTGATTCTGTCGAAGATCGAATTCATGGCCGACCTGCAAGGGCTGGACTTCATCGCGGCGGCGCACCACGAGAAGCTCGACGGCTCGGGATATCCGGACAAGCTGGTGGGTGAGCAGATTCCGCTCAAGGCGCGGATTCTGGCGGTCGCGGACATTTACGACGCCTTGACGCAGACGCGGCACTATCGGCAGGGCATGACGATGCACGAGGCGCTGCGGCAGCTCGACCAGATGACGCCGCATCAACTTGATCGGCGATGCGTCGCGGCGCTGCGGGCGTTTCTGCGATGCGGGCCGTGGCCGATCGATCACGAATAAGACTCAGACTACGGCTGAAGACCATCTCCCGCGCGCTCTTTTTTGCTGCGCAGCCGTCCCAATCCCACCTCAGCGGGCTTGCAGCTCGGATCGAGGTGCAATGCAGACGCGAATGATCGCTCTGCCGACTCGTGATCGCCGGCCTTCAAGTACACCGTTCCCAGATTGGCGTGGAGCATTGCGTTGTCGGGGTGCCGCGATAACGCAGAGGTGAAGAGCTGGATCGCCTCGTCGGTATTGCCGAGCCGGGCCAGCGTGGCGCCGAGGTTATTGGTGGCCTCGAGGAAATCGGGATCGAGTGCGACGGCTATCTTGTACTCTTCGACGGCCTCGTTCCAGCGGCCGGCTCGAACGTGCAGGTTTCCGATGGCGTGATGGGAGACGGCGTTGTTGGGGTTGTGACGCAGCGCGACTTCGTAATGAGCGATCGCCTCATCAATATGCCCGTGTTTGGCCAGCAGGCGGGCGTACTTTTCGTTGGCTTCCGGGTACTCGGGATAGATTCGCAGCGCGTCTTCATAATGCTGTGCGGCCTCCTCCGCGCGGTTTAATTCTTCAAGCACGAGGGCGAGGTTGAAGTGGGCCTGGTAGTAGTTGTCGGAGAGGCGAATGGACTCCTCGTAGTGAGCGATCGCTTCTTCAAATCTGCCGAGCCGGGTCAGGGCGGTGGCGAGATTCTGTTGGGCCTCGGCGTGGCGGGGGTTCTTCTCGACGGCCTTCTGCAATACGACGAAGGCCTCGCTGTCCTTTCCTTCGAGCATGTAGGCGATGCCGACGTTGACCATGGCGCGGATGTTTTCGGGTCGCTTGGCCAGCGCATCCTGCCATAGGCCGAGATCGGTTTGATAGACGGCGTTGCGTTGAATCGTCAGCACGCCGAGGGTGACGACCAGCGCCGCGACTGCCACGGGGACGAATCGACGCGCGATGTCGGCGGGCATGCGCTTGAGGAGCATCGCGATGAGACACACGGCCGATACGCAGACGACGGCGAGCGGCAGGTAGAAGCGATGCTCGAAAATGGGGTCCATCATCGGGAGGACGCTTGAGGTCGGGGCGAGGATTATGAAGAACGCGCTGCCCGCGATGCCCCAGGCTGAATTGACCGCGATGGCTCGCACGGTTGCGACAAAGATCGCGGCGACGAGGATCAGCGGCGGCACGATTTCCATGGCTGAATTGGCGATGGGCCAGGCATAGTCGATGCACAGGCCGGTGGGCCAGAGCGCGAGCCGGAGGTAATGCACGATGACGCCGAACTGCGTCGCGAGGTAGGCCAGCGGCTGCTGGGCGGCGGTTCCGAAGCCGGCGGCGTCGGGCCGGGGTGAGTTGAGGACGAGGGCGATCTGGATGAGCATCGTGCCGGCCAGCGCCGCGTAGAAGAGGGGCCGCTTTCGCAGGGCCGCTGCGAACGAGCCGGCGAAGAGGGTGCGATCGAAGAGCCAGACGAGGACCGGCGCGGAGATGGCGACCTCCTTGGTCCCCATCGCCAGGGCGCATGCGACGACGGATGCGACCGGCCAGAATCTCGAACGCGAGGCGTGCAGCGCGCGCAGAGCACAATAGATCGTCAGCAGGTAGAACATCGCCATCAGCGATTCGGCGCGCTGAATGACGTAGGTGACTGCCTGCGTGCAGAGGGGATGAGCGACCCAGAGCAGCGCCGCGGCCAGCGCTACTCCATTGGCTTTGTCGCCGAGGGTAGGCTTGAGCTTTTCGGTCAGGAGGGTTCGCCGGACAACGCCGAAGAGGGCCAGGGCAGCGCCGATGTGAATGAGGATATTGGTGACGTGGTAGACACGGACATCCAGGCCGCCGATCGCGTAATTGATCGCCAGGGAGAGACTGAGAATCGGCCGGCCGTCGACGGTGGTTTTGGCCGGGGCATGGAGGGCGTTGGTCAGCGGCCATAGCTCGCGGATGAAGACATTTTTGGCGATGGACTCGTCATCGTCGAAGACAAAGGGGACGCTCAGGCTATTGGCGTAGATGGCGCCCCCGACGGCCGCGATGAGCAGAGGCGGGAGCCAGGGCGGCATCCGGCGTTTGCCGGCGGCGAAGGGATCGGCGACCAGGGCCGGGGCATTCTGGGGGGGTCGTTTCATTTGACGATTCGTCTCTTTGTGCGCGGGTCCTGCACGGCCAATCGGTGCGGCGATCGGCGGATCATAAGGGGGCTGAAAATCCGCGGGGATGGCGCATCCATCGAGAGGGTCATTTCGAGGGAACCGTCGGCCGTTGTGCTGTTTGCCACCTCCTGATATCACCGATATACTGCAGGATTCCCTTGAACCGCTCGAATGGAATCCGCGGCACAGGTCGCGGGCGGTTGGGGTGCCGTAAATTCACCAGGACTCGTCACGCCTGCCGGCGCGACGGGTCGCCTGCACGGCGGTCGCCCACTTCACAACGGCCCCGAAGCAGGAAATGACAAAGATGCGCGCCGTCGCCTGCGTGGGATGGGTCGGCCAGAGAAAGACGAAAGAGACATGCTGCGAATTGACAACGACATGATGTCCCGGATCGACGTGAGTGACGAGGAGCTCGATCAGGAGCTGGCGGCCCTGGGCGGGAGTACGACCGACACGGCTGTTCTGGAAAAGGCGATCGGCACTTCCTGCGAAGAATACACCGCGGACACGATCCTGAAGGGAAAGATCATCGGTATCAGCGGCTCGGAAGTCGTTGTTGACGTCGGCCTGAAGAGCGAAGGATATATTCAGCTAAGCGAGTGGGACGATCCGAGTGAGATCGATCCCGGCGATGAGATTGAAGTGCTTCTCGAGTCGATCGAGTCGGACACCGGCGTGGTGATCCTGTCGAAGCGCAAGGCCGATCGCATTCGCGGCTGGGAGCGCGTCCTCGAAAACTGCCAGGAAGGCCAGAAGGTCAGCGGCAAGGTCACGCGAAAGATCAAGGGCGGCCTCTTGGTGGACATCGGCGTGCCGGTGTTCCTGCCCGCAAGCCAGGTCGATACGCGGCGGCCGGGCGATGTCGGTGAGTTCATCGGCAAGACGATCGAGGCGGTCGTTTTGAAGATCGACACCGAACGCCGCAACATCGTTATTTCTCGCCGCAAGTTGATCGAGGTCGAACGGGCCGAGTCGAAGTCGAAGCTGATGTCGGAAATCGAGGTCGGCCAGATTCGCGAGGGAACGGTCAAGAACATCGCCGACTTCGGCGCATTCATCGACCTGGGCGGCATCGACGGCCTGCTGCACATCACCGATATGAGCTGGGATCGGATCGGCCATCCGAGCGAGCTGCTCAAAATCGACCAGAAGACGAACGTCAAGGTCCTCTCGATCGACAAGGACAAGGAAAAGATCGCCCTGGGTCTCAAGCAGACGCAGGAGAATCCGTGGGACGCGGTCGAGGCCAAGTACCCGATCCAGACGAAGGTCAAGGGCAGCGTCGTCAACATCACCAACTACGGCGCCTTCGTGAAGCTCGAGGGGGGCATCGAGGGACTGGTGCATATTTCCGAGATGTCCTGGACCCGCCGGATCACGCATCCTTCCGAGATGCTGTCGGTCGGTCAGGAGATCGAGGTCATCGTTCTGGAAATCAACAAGGCCAAGCAGGAAATCTCGCTGGGCATCAAGCAGACCGAGACGAATCCGTGGACGCGGGTCGCCGAGAAGTATCCGCCGAATACGGTCGTTTCCGGCAAGGTGCGCAACCTGACGAACTACGGCGCCTTTATCGAGATCGAGGACGGCATCGACGGCCTGCTGCACGTTTCCGACATGAGCTGGACCAAGAAGGTCAGCCATCCTTCGGAAATGCTCAAGAAGGGCGACGAGGTTCGCTGCGTCGTTCTTTCAGTCGATCAGGAGAAGCAGAGAATCGCCCTGGGCCTCAAGCAGCTGACCGAGGATCCGTGGCTCCACGCGGTTCCGGATCGCTACATCCCGGGCATGATCGTGCAGGGCAAGGTGACCAAGATCACCAACTTCGGCGTATTCGTGGAACTTGAGCAGGATCTGGAAGGATTGCTGCACGTCTCCGAGTTGACCGATCACCGCATCGAAGACCCTCACCAGGAGGTTCAGATCGGTCAGGAGATCGAGGTCAAGATTCTTCGCGTGGACACCGCCGACCGGAAGATCGGCCTGTCCAAGAAGCGCGCCGACTGGGCCGCCGACGCGACCACCGAAGGTGGAGAAAAGAAGGCCGGTCCCAAGGCGCGCCGCGGCGGCCTGCACGGCTCGACCGGCGAGGAAACGACCGACATCATCCACGGCACCGTGCTCCTGAACGATCCGACCACGGAAAAACCCTCGCCAGCCGATGCGACTGAGCCAACGGAGGCAGCGGCCGAGGCATCAGAGCCAACCGAGAAGACTGACGAGGCATCGTAACGATTCGTCCGGAGGAGAACGCCGACTCGCGAACGCCGGATTGATCGGCGACGGCACAATAGGCAGCAGGGCCGCCTGGCAAGCGGCCCCGGCTTCCTTATGGCTGCTTGCCGGCGCGGAATGTTTTCCCCGTCCTAGAATCCGTCGTCCGAGAGTGGTTCCGCCTTTGGCGGCCCGCGGTCAATTGTTTGTCGAGCGATTTGAAGCAACCGCAGGCACCGCATGGCCGATGATGAGGGGGGGATGGGCCCCTCGCAGTGGTCCGCAAATCCGGACGAGCTTCAAGCGTGAGCGGAGGAACTACCATTTCAGTTGAGCCGGGACTCCAGCAATATCTGAAGCAGATCAATGAGTCCGCGCTTCTGACGGCGGACGAAGAGAAAGAGCTTGCCCGGGCGATTGCCCGCGGCACGGCGGCGTCTCGTCGGTTCAGTCGTGGTGAGATTACTCTGCCTGAAAAGGAGCAGCACGAGCAGGAGGCCAATGAGGCACGCGAGCGGATGATCCGCTCGAACCTGCGGCTGGTGGTGAACATCGCCAAGGCCTACGGCAATCGCGGCATGCCCCTGTCCGACCTGATCGAGGAAGGCAACCTGGGACTGCTCCGGGCCGTGGAAGGTTTCGACCCGGACATGGGCGCGCGATTCAGCACCTATGGGAGCTGGTGGATCAAGCAGGCGATCAAGCGGGCGCTGATCAACGCGGTTCAGCCGGTGCACATTCCGGCCTACATGGTCGAGA
>WBZR01000843.1_pt1 | contig 44410 bp, 27 predicted proteins | sample 5204231 | NCBI WGS metagenome assembly WBZR01 (sample SAMN12412403, study PRJNA552823) | activated sludge metagenome | isolation source: activated sludge from anammox sidestream of wastewater treatment plant... | place: USA: Virginia | collected 2017-08 | reverse complement strand
GATTCTTGTCTGCGCCCGTCATGAGATCATAGGTAGTCCACAATGGAACAAGCATAAAACGGCCATCGGGCGAGAGCAGGAAGGAGCCATATTTAAACCCCTCGGTGGCGACCGTGCGAGCCTTCTCCCATTGCCCAACGACCCACACGTTCTTCTCGTCGGTGTCGGTCGGTGTGACCAGGAACCGGCCATCGGCTGAAAAAGCGATTGCCCTGACGACTCCGCGATGACCTGGCAGAACGGCGGCTTTCGTCAATCGCGCGGCGTCCCAGACGATCACCGACCCTTCGGCGCCTGCGGTCGCAAACCATTTGCCATCGGGCGAGAACGCCGCCGTCGTGACCCAGCCGGTGTGATCGGTGAGCGTCTTCAATCGCTCGCGCCGCGCGAAATCCCAGACGATCACCTGATTGTCTTCGCCCGCTGAAACCAGCAGCCGTCCATCGGGCGAGAAGATCGCGCGTCGAACCACCGATGCGTGCCCGTCGCGCATCGCTCTTTCTTCCCAAACCTCACCCACCGATGCCCACGCCGCCATCGCCGCCAACGCCAGCGCCAACGCCAACGCCAGCGTGGCTATCTTCACCAGCCTGCGGCTTGAGAGCGTCTCAATTCGCTGCTTGAGTCTGTTCAGATCGTCGAGCATCTCGCCCGCTGAAGCGTAACGCTCCTCGCGGTTGTGGCGCAGAGCCTTGCGGATGATTCGCTGCAACCCGGCAGGCGCGTGATTGAACGCGGCGGTCTTCGATAACGACTCTTCATTGCCCGGCGCGCCCGTCACCATCTCGAACATAATTACGCCGAGCGAGAAGATGTCGGCGCGTCCGTCGAGATGTTCGCCGCGCGCCTGTTCGGGCGACATGTAATTGGCCGTGCCCATGATCGTGCCGGGAAGAGTGGGGAGTGGGGAGTGGGGAGTGGGGAGTGGGGAATCGGGAATCTGGAGACTGGTGTTCGAGTGACGATCAGCGATAACCCGCTCCCCCACTTTGGCGATGCCGAAATCAAGAACTTTCACCAGCGAGTCGTTGCGGATCATGATGTTTTCCGGTTTGATGTCGCGGTGAATGATCCAGGCGGTGTGAGCGGCTTTGAGCGCGCTGGCGATCTGGATGGCGATCTCAATCGCTTCTGCGATCTCGATCGGACGCGGTTGGCCGCTCTGTTGATCGGTCAACATCCGCCGCAGCGTTCGGCCTTCGACAAATTCGGTGGCGATGAAGTGCGCTCCGTTGGCGTGGATGATTTCGTAAATGGTGATGATGTTCGGGTGGTTGAGCGCCGAGGCTGCGCGCGCCTCCTGCTCGAAGCGGCGCACTCGTTCGGGATCGGCGGTGAATTCGGCGGGCAGCATTTTGAGCGCGACGACGCGCCGGAGAGTTTCATCGCGAGCCTTCCAGACTTCCCCCATCCCGCCCACGCCGATTTGCGCCTCAATCAAGTAATGGCTGATTCGCTGCCCGGCCAGCGGCGCACGCGGATTGCCGATCCTGGCCGGAGTTTCAATGAATTCTTCAGCCGCCGCTTCCAGACTGAGCAGCGACTCGACCTCGCGGCGAAGCTCCTGATCGCCGCCGCAGGCCGCGCCTAGAAAGGCCGCGCGCTCGTCCAACTTCACGTCAATGGCAGCCTGGAGGATTTCGTCAATCTGTCTCTTGCGTTCTTTGTCCATCGCCTGATCTCTCGGCGCCATTCAGTTCGTGCAGCAGCCACAGCTTTGCCGTGCGCCATTCGCGCTTCACCGTATTGCCGGAGACGCCTATCGCCTCGGCGGTTTCTTCGATGGTCAGGCCGGCGAAGTAGCGCAGTTCGACGACGCGGCATTTACGCGGCGCGAACTCTTCCAGACGCTCCAACGCTTCGTCGAGCGCGAGCAATTCCACATCGCGCTCTTCGGACACTATCAGCGCTTCATCGAATGAAACCCGTGTGAAATCGGCGCCGCGTTTTTTGTAGCCGCGCCGCCGCGCCTCTTCGACCAGCACGCGCCGCATGATCCTCGCGGCAATGGCGAAAAAATGCTTGCTGTCGTTCCACGCTATCCGATCAGCGCCCATCAGACGCAGACAAGCCTCCTGCACCAATGTTCCGGTCTGCACCGCGCTGGCGTCGTATTCACGGCGCAAAAACTGACGGGCCAGTCGTTGCAATTCGGCGTAAACCAGCGGAATGAGCCGTTCGAGCGCCTGCTCGTCGCCGCCGCTCCATTTCAGGAGCAGTTGCGTCACTTCGCCGGGGGATTGTTCGCTCATAAGGCGCTTTCTCCGTGAGTGCCGATGGCGTCAATAATGAGTTACAAGACTGCTGAAGATGGCTGCAATTTATCACCCGCCATCAGCCGCTGGCAACGGGTTTACCGCTTTCGCTTTAGATTCAGATGCTGATACGATTGGCGGCCGGAATCACAATATGGCTGATCATCACGAAGAAGAACAACTCGGTAAACTTTACGACGCCCGCGCCGCGCGGCGATTGATTCGTTATCTCATGCCCTACAGGCGGGTGGTAATCGTCGCGCTGGTTCTGACGGTCGGACTCAACCTGGTTCGTCAGGTCGGGCCGCTGTTGACCAAATGGGCGATTGACGATTACGTCAAACCGGCGTCGGAAGGCGCGATGGGACTCGATCAGGCGTTTCGCGGGATAACGATTCTCAGTGTCGTTTACATCCTCTCGCTCGCGGTCACGCTGGGCGTCGGGTATTTTCAGGACGTGCTGCTCAACACCATCGGGCAGCGCGTGATGTACGACCTGCGCGAGCAAATTTTCGCCAAGCTGCAGTCCATCGAAGTCGCGTTTTACGATTCCAACCCGGTCGGACGTTTGATCACGCGGTTGACCACCGACGTTGACGCGCTGAACGAACTGTTCACGTCGGGGCTGGTCGAAGTGCTTGGCGATGTTGTGTTGATCGCGGGGGCGCTGGGAATGATGTTCTATTTCGACTGGCGGCTGGCCATCGTGTCGTTGACGGTCGTGCCGCTGCTGATCGCGGCCACCGCGTGGTTCCGGCGAGGCGCGCGCGAAGGCTTTCGTCAGGTGCGGACGAAGATCGCGCGGCTCAACGCCTTCACGCAGGAACACATTTCGGGCGCTCAAACCGTCCAGTTGTTCAACCGCGAGAGGAAAGCGCTCGCGCAATTCTCCGACATCAACGCGGCGCACCTGAAGGCCAACATTGACACCATCTTTTATTACGCTGTTTTCTATCCGCTGGTGAATTTGATTTCGGCCATCGGCATCGCGGCGATTGTCTGGTACGGCGGCGGGCAGGTGATTCAGAACGCGATCACCATCGGCACGCTCGTGGCTTTTCTGCAATACACCCAGCGGCTGTGGCAGCCGATTCAGGACATCAGCGACAAGTACAATGTCTTCCAGGCGGCGGTCGTCGCCAGCGAACGCATCTTCAGACTGCTTGATTCAGAGGACAAGATCACTTCGCCTGAACATCCCAGGCTTCCAGAAACTTTGGCAGAAAGTTTGATCGCGACAGACGGGCGCGCCATTGGCCGGATCGAGTTCCGCAATGTCTGGTTCGCGTATAAAGACGAAGACTGGGTGTTGAAAGATATTTCGTTCACCGTCGAGCCTGGAGAATCGGTGGCGTTTGTCGGCGCGACCGGCTCCGGCAAGACGACGATCACCAATTTGTTGATGCGGTTTTACGACATTCAGCGCGGCGAGATTCTGCTTGACGGCGTTGATATTCGTCATTGGGATTTGCGGAAGCTGCGCGAGAATTTCGCGGTCGTCTTGCAGGATGTCTTTCTATTTTCAGGCGACATCGCCGGCAACATCAGGCTCGGCAATGAGACGATTGGCGAGTCGCGCGTCGAGTGGGCGGCGCGCGAAGTTCGCGCGTCAAACTTCATCGAAAAGCTGCCGAATCGTTACGCGGCGAAGGTCTGGGAACGCGGCGCGGGGTTTTCAGTCGGGCAGAAGCAACTGATCTCTTTCGCTCGCGCGCTGGCGTTCGACCCTCGCATCCTGATCCTCGACGAGGCCACGTCGAGCATTGACACCGAAACCGAGCAGTTGATTCAGCAGGCCATCGAACGATTGATGGTTGGCCGCACGTCGCTCGTCATCGCGCACCGGCTCTCGACGATTCAGCGAGTGAACAAGATCATTGTGCTTCACAAGGGCGAGATTCGTGAGATGGGCAGTCATCAGGAATTGCTCGCCCATCGCGGAGTTTATTACAAGCTCTATCAACTGCAATATAAAGAGCAGGCCCTGGTCGCTGCGAGCGATTAAAACCTGAGTTAAAAAAAAGAGGCGAGCAACCGATCAATCGTGGCCTTATTCTAAGGGCTTCCACACACGATCCCGACGATCATCACATTGCTCAACGGGTGTTGAGCGCGAGAAGAATTTCAATTTGACCGAACAAATATGCTCGTGTATATTGCCGCTTGCGTTAGACGCCACGGCGTGATTTTTCCTCACCCGTTTGTCTTTCAAGTATCGGAAGCAATCCTCCACGCCATCAAATTGGTTAAGCCCCAATTCTGGCAAGCCTCGAAGCTTCCGGATCCGCAGGCCGACTTAGCTCAGTTGGTAGAGCGACTGATTCGTAATCAGTAGGTCGCCGGTTCAAGTCCGGCAGTCGGCTCCATTTACTCAATTTTGAGTCGTCTGTTTGTAAGAACGTTTGCGCCCAGACAGAGGCTCTCCCACTGATGACAACTCACACATATCTACACACAACCTGGATTGATTGTCGAAGTTCGTTACAGTGGCTGGCTACAGATTCGTAGCATCGAAGTGGTACGTCCAGTCCTGGTATCAACCATGTGTTGCCCCCCGAAAACCGAAAAAGGAGTTGTTAACCTATGTCTGTCATGAGGGGCTTGTTCCTCCGACGTTTACGCACATTGTCACCTACAAAAACATTTCACTCTCGAACCACCATCTTTCTTCTCTTATTCGCCTTCATCCTCGGCGTCATCGCAGTCTCGACGAATCTGGTTTTGTCAGGACTGGCCGCGCGCCGCACACGGGCTGAAAAGAGCTTCAACACAATCCCGACTTCAATCCCGAAAATGCCGCCGATGACCTCGCGCGGCCCTCTGGCTGCTGAGGCTGCCGCCAATGCGGTTCCGTTCGCTCCTTTTCAGGGATGCACGGTCAATTGCACCGCGACGGTTCCCGCGAATGGGAATAGCGGAGCCGCCATTCAATTTTCGGCGACCGCGACTCCTTCAGGATGTTCGACGCAACCGGTGTATGACTGGAACTTCGGCGACGGCACGGCTCGTTCGTCGCAGCAGAACCCGACTCACTCATACGCGGCGGCTGGAACTTACACCTGGACTTTGACCACATCGGTCAGCAGCGGCTCGCTGATGATTGACACCATCGCGGGCGGTCTGGGTGAAGGCAACCCGGCGAGGCAGTCGCCATTCGGGGTTCTCACCGCAGTCGCGCGCGACCCTCTGGGACGCGGCGTTTACGTCGCCGATGCGATCGGCGGCGCGGCGCTCATTCGTTTTATCAACATCAGTAACAACACGGTCACATTAGGCGGACGTCAGATCGCCGCCGGAACTGTCCGCGCGATTGCCGGAGGCGGCGCTGACCTCGGCGAGAACGTTCCGGGATTGCAGGCCGATCTGGGAGAGGTGACGGGACTGGCCGTCAGCCCCAGCGGTGATCTGGTCTATTTCGCCGACAGAGTTGATGGGCTGGTGCGCGCCATCAACGTTTCGGCTGGTTCGCAGACGGTCGCCGGTCAATCGGTCAACTCAGGCAGCGTCAGAACTCTGGCCACGAACGCCATATCGGTCTTCAACGGCCTTGCGATGCATCCTTCGTCCGGCGAAGTTTACGTCATTGACGCGACGGCTGGCGTAAACAAGGTGTTCAAGATTTCGAGCGGCGGGGCTATGACTGCCATCGCGGGCAACGGCGCAAACACGCCAGCCGACGCGGCGTTTTCAGCCGGAGCGGCGACCAACATTCCCTTGCTGCAACCGCGCGCGCTCGAATTCGACGCGGCGGGAAATCTCTTCCTTGCGGACACCGGGCACGGACGCGTGATCAAAGTGGACGGCGGCGGCAACGCGACCCTGGTTCATCAGTTTCCGGTCATTGTCAACGGCATCAATCAAAACCCGTATCCATCGGGCGTCGCCGTCGTTGGCGGCAATGTTTATGTCGCGCTTGGCAACGCCCAGACGATTGTGCGCGTGACTGGCAGTCCTACGACCATCGCCGGTCAGTCGGGCACGGCCTGCGACTATTCCATCTCCAATTGCGGTGATGACGGTCCGGCGCTGAACGCCGGATTCAACATGTTGGGAAGCACCTCCAGCCCGCCACTCGCCAGCATAGAAGGCGATCCGAACGGACTCTTCGTTATGGATCAGGGCACGACGGGCAAAGGGCGCGTGCGCTACATCAATCTGACTGGCGGCTCAGTGACGATTGCGGGGTTGACCATCGCGTCGGGCGTGATTCGCACGGTCGGAGGCAACGGCCTTGCGTCGCCTTATGACGGTGGTCTGGCGACAGGCGCTACTTTCAACACGCCGACCGGCGTCGCCGTTGACGGCAACAACAACCTGTGGATTGCGGACACGATCACCGGGCGTCTGCGTTTTGTGAATCGCGGCTCAACCTCAGTGACGATCTTTGCCGGCACTCCGGCGGCTCAAACCGTTCCTGCCGGCGAAATCGTCACCGTCAACAAGGATGTTGGCGGCAGCTCCGGTGACGGCGTGCCCGTGAATCAGGCCTCTTTCGAGTCGCCGCAGGGTCTGTTCGTGACCAGCCAGGGCATTTACGTCGTTGATTCAAAAGGCGGCCCGCAGGTTCCGCTCGATTTCAGCGGGCGTCGCACCAGCCTGGTCAGATTCATCAACACCACATCGAATGGCGTCACAATCTTTCCGGGAGCGGGCGGGAACGCGATTACGGTTCCTGCCGGCTTTGTGATGAAGATCGCCGGCGGCGCTGACGAATCCGTAGCGGGCAACGGCAATGGCGGCTTCGCCACAGGCGCGAAATTCTTCGGCTCTTCGGACATCGTCGTGACCGCGAACGGCACGATCTACGTCACCGAAGTTGGTCAGAAGTCGGTTCGCAAGGTTGACGGCAGCACGGGCGGCGTCTCCAGCCTTTCCCTGGCTTCGAAGCAATACACCGGCCTCGGATTTGATTCGAGCGGGCGTTTGCTGATCGCCAACTTCGATGATGGCGTGATCCTGCGCGAATCGAGCGCGGGCAGCGGATCGTTTGCGAACTTCGCCACAGGCTTCAACAAGCCGCGCGACGTCGCCGGAGCTTCTGATGGCGGCGCTTACGTGACTGAAGGCTCGACTTCCTCGACCAGCGGCAACCATCGAATCAGGCGCATTGATTCAGGCGGAACGGTTACCACAATCGCCGGGGCAGGACCTGGTTTCGGTGGTGATGGTGGCCTGGCGACAAGCGGATTGATCAATATCGCTCCTTCCTCGCTGGTCATCGGAAACGGCGTGTCCAACCAGTTGCCGGAAACGGTCAACATCGTTGTCGGCCAGAACGGCGAAATCATCTTCACCGACAGCAACAACAACCGCATCCGCCGCATCGCCGCGACGGCTATTACCTGCGTCAAGACCGGAACGATCACGATCGCGGGTACCAACCCGACGCCGGTGATCACGAACATCAGCCCGAACAGCGCTCTGGTCAGCAGCGGCGCGTTCATGCTGACGGTCAACGGAAGCAACTTCGCTCCTTCCTCGGTCGTTCGCTGGAACAACAGCGACCGCACGACGACTTACGTCAGCGCGACGCAGTTGACAGCCGCCATTCCGTCAAGCGATTTGACGAATGGAGGAACGGTTCAGGTGACGGTCTTTACCCCGTCGCCGGGAGGCGGAACGTCGAACGCCGTCCCGTTCACCGTGTCCCAGCCTAATCCGGTTCCCGCCATTTCCAGTCTGAGTCCGAATACAGCCACAGAAGGCGGCCCCGGATTCACTCTGACAGTGAACGGAAGCGGTTTCGTCAATGGCTCTGAAGTTCGTTGGGACGGACAGCAACGCGTCACGACATTTGAAAGCGCGACGAAGTTGACCGCGCAAATCCTGGCCTCCGACATCGTCGGTATCGGTCAGGCCAGCGTGACGGTCTTCAACCCGACGCCGGGCGGCGGCGTGTCGAACGTCTCGACGTTCACCATCGCTCCGGGAAATAGCCCGGTTCCTGTGTTGACCAGCATCAGTCCGAATTCCACAACTGCAGGATCGGCGGCGTTCACAATTACCGCCACCGGCTCCAATTTCGCTGCGACCTCAACGGTGCGCTGGGCCGGACAGAATCTGCAGACGGCGTTCGGCGGCGCGACTCAACTGACGGCTCAGGTGCCGGCCAATCTGGTGGCGAGCGCAGGCACTGCTCAAGTGACCGTGTTTACGCCCGCTCCGGGCGGCGGCACAAGCGCTGCGCAAACCTTCACGATCACCGCGGTGCAGAGCAATCCCGTGCCTACAGTGGCCTCGATTGACCCGCCCGCTGTTGCGGCTGGCGCGGCTGGTTTCACGCTGACGGTTACCGGAACCAATTTCGTCAGCGGGTCCGTGGTGCAAGTCGCGGGCAATCCTCGCGCGACGACAGTCGTCAATTCGACGAAGTTGACGGCGAGTGTTTTGTCCGGTGACATCTCCACCGCAGGCGACGTGCAGGTGACGGTCTTCAATCCGGCGCCGGGTGGCGGAACGTCAAACGCCAAGATGTTGAAAGTCGTGCCGCCGGTTGCGAGCGTTTCCGCTGCGAGCTTCCTGGGCGCGATGATCGCTCCCGAATCAATCGTGGCGGCGTTCGGCGTCAACATGGCGACCGGCGTTCAAGTCGCTCCCAGCCTGCCGTTGCCGACCACGATGCTCGGCACGACGGTGAAAGTGACCGATAGCGCGGGAACTACGCGTGACGCGTCGCTCTTCTTCGTCGCTCCGTCGCAGATCAATTACCTGGTGCCGGCGGGAACGGTTGATGGCGCGGCGAGGGTGACAGTGGCGATCAACGGCAATATCGTTGGTGTCGGCTCGATGACCATCAGCAAGGTCGCCCCCGGATTGATCAGCGCCAACGCCAGCGGTAAGGAAGTGGCGGCGGCGGTGATCCTGCGCATCAGAAATGGTGTGCAGACTTTCGAGCCGGTTTCGCGCTTCGATACCGGGCAGAACAAATTCGTTCCCGTACCGATTGATATGGGACCGCAAGGCGACATCGTCTACGTTCTGCTTTACGGAACGGGCATCCGAGGCCGCTCGGCGACAGGAAACATCGTCGTCAATCTGGGCGGCTCGTCGAGGCCTCTCGACCCGGCGCAATTCGAGGACGGTTTTGCCGCCCCCGGCTTCGTCGGTCTCGATCAGATCAACCTCGCGCTGCCGCGTACTTTGATCGGGCGTGGCCTGATTGACCTCACCTTCACTGTTGATGGCAAGGTCAGCAATACCATCCAACTCTCGATCAAGTAATCGGGAATGAAAGTGGGAGAGCGGGAGAGTGAGGAAACGGAAGATAGTTCATCTTCCGCTCCCTCACTCTTCCGCTCTTCCACTTACCGATATAAGTCCCTCAAATGGGTATACGCCATATGGCGCATACTCAGCCCCATCTGTTACCCGATGAGAAGCGCCCGTCATCGCCTCGACGCTTCTCGATCCTGCCCCTCTGATTTCATCCGCCCCGAGATAAATCGCAAGGACACCCTCGCAACAAAAGGAGCGATTGAATCATGCGTTACTCCCTCCTGCGCCGCCCGCTGTTTCATCGGACGATTCACCCTAAAATTTACGTCGCCGCATTTCTGATCTTCAGCGTATGCGCGGGGCTGCTGACCCCGGAACGCGGCGCGTCGGCGCAAGGCGGTTGCGCGGTCGGATGCTCGGCGACCGTGCCCGCGACGGCTCAGGCCGGCGCTTCGGTTCCGTTTATGGCGACGGCGACGGCTTCGGGCTGTGCGTCGGCGCCGGCTTACGAATGGGATTTCGGCGATGGGACGACGACTTCGCTGCAACAGAACCCGACGCACACTTACGCCGCGCCCGGCGTCTACACCTGGAAGTTGACGACGACTTCCGGCGTCGCCGCGACGACCATTGCGACAATCGCGGGCGGGTACGGCGAAAACGCGCTTGCGCGACGGGCGCCGTTCACCACTCCATCGGCCATCGCGCGCGATCCGCAGGGGCGAGGCGTTTACGTCGTTGACGAAGCAGGCGGGAGCTTGATCCGATTCATCAACACGAGCAACGCGGCGGCGACAATCGCAGGACGCGCAATCGCGCCGGGAACGGTGCGAATCATCGCAGGCGGCGGCGCCAACGATCAGGGAGAAGACACGCCCGCCTTGCAGTCCTCTTTCCGCGCGACGAGTTTGGGCGTCAGCGCTAACGGCAATTTGCTTTTCTTCAATGATGACGGCCTTTCGCGGATTCGCGTGATCAACGTTTCGCCGAACGCAGTGACCATCGGGGGCAAGACGATTGGCGCGGGGAACATCCGCACGTTCACGCAATTCGACGCCTCCGACCCGTTGGCCACAGGTTACATCACCGGCTTCGCGGTTCATCCCGCGACCGGCGATTTGTATTTCACCGATTCGGGCGCGAGCGTGAACAAAGTCTTCAAAGTTTCGGCTGACGGCGTCACCCTGACAGCGATTGCGGGCAACGGCGCATCCACGAAAGCGACAGACGCGTTGCCGCCGCCGCCTCTGGACGCGACAGCCGCGCCGTTGCTGCTGCCGCGCGACATCGCGTTCGACAGCGCGGGAAATCTTTACATCGCCGACACCGGGCACGCGCGTGTAGTCAAAGTTGACGCGATGGGCAAGATCACGCTCGCCTTGCAGTTTCCGATCAGCCAATCGTCGCCGAACCCCTATCCGGCGGGACTGGCTGCAATCGGCGGCGATGTTTACGTGGCCAACGGCAATCAGCAGACGATTGTGCGAGTGAGCGGCGCAGGCGTGATCGTAGCGGGCAAGGCGAATACGGCCTGCGATTATTCTTCGTCGTCCTGCGGCGATGGCGCAGCGGGCGCAAACGCGACTTTCAGTCTGGCTGGGAGCACCGCGTCGCCGCCGCTGCTCGGCATCGAACCGGACGCCAACGGCCTTTACATTCTGGATCAAGGCGCGAATCAGCGAGGTCGCGTGCGTTATCTGAACCTGAGCGCCGCGCCTGTCACGCTGGCGGGCACGACGATAGCGCCGGGCAACATAGACACAATCGCGGGCAGCGGATTGATTTCGCCGTTTGACGGCGGCCCGGCGGTCAGCGGCGCGTTGAGTTTTCCGGCTGGAGCGGCGGTTGACGCGAACGGCAATCTCTTCATTTCCGATACGCTGGTCGGGCGGTTGCGATTCGTCAATCGCGGATCGAACGTGGTGACGTTGTTTCCGAATACGCCGGCCCAGCAGGTGGTGGAGCCAGGCGCCATCGTCACAATCAACAAAGACGTGGGCGCAGGCCAGGACGACGCCGTGCCGGTCAACCAGGGCGGCTTCGACACGCCGACGGGATTGTTCGTGACGAACCAGGGCGTCTTCGTGGTTGATTCAAAGAAAGGCCCGCCGGTAAACCTGAAACGCACAGGGGTCATTCGTTTCATCAACACTTCGCCTTCGACAGTCGTTTTCTACCCGAACTCAGCGACTCCGATTTCAGTGCCGCCCGGTTTCATCGCCAAAATCGCCGGAGGCGGCGTCAGCGCGGCGGGCATCGGCAATGGCGGATTCGCGCTTGACGCCAAATTCTTCGCGCCGGCGGATGTCGCGGTCAATCCGACCAGTGGCGACATCTACGTCGCGGATGTGGGCAACAAGGCTGTGCGCAAGATCAGCGGCGCCAACGGCGTGGTGACGAGTTTGAATCTGCCGGCGTCGCAATACACCGGCCTGGGGCTGGACGCAGGCGGGCGTTTGTACGTCGCCGATTTCGATCAGAACCGCGCATTGCGCGAAATCAGCGCGGGCGGCGGAGCGTTCGCGCCGATCAATTCGACTCCGCTCAACAAGCCGCGCGATGTCGCGGTTGACGCCGGCGGCGCCGTTTACGTGACCAACAGCGGCGACGACCGCATCGCGCGAATCAGCCCATCAGGCGTGGTCGAAACGTTCGCAGGCACGACCACCGGTTTCGATGGCGATGGCGGAGCGGCGGCGAATGCGAAACTCAGCTTCGCGTTTCCGGGCATCAACATCAACGCGGTCGGCAGCCCGTCGTTTCTCCCCACGACTGTGAACATCATCGTCGGTGGAAGCGGAGAAGTGATCTTCGCTGACGCTCTCAATTCGCGCGTGCGCCGCATCGGCCCCGGCTCAGTGACCTGCGTCAAGACCGGAACGATTACGATCACGGGCGCCAATCCGTCGCCGACGATTGCGACCGTCGCGCCTGCGTTCGCCCCGCTCGGAGGCCGCGAATTCACGTTGACGGTCAACGGCGCGGGATTCATCACCGGATCGAAAGTTCGATGGAACGGCGCTGATCGTCCGACGAATTACATCAGCAGCGCCGTGTTGACGGCGACCATTCCGGCGACTGACATCGGGCAGGCGGCGACTGTGAATGTGACGGTCTTCAATCCAGCGCCGGGCGGCGGCGTGTCGAATTCGCTGACCGTTGTTGTCAGCCAGCCGAACCCGCAGCCGTCGCTGTCGTCGTTGGCGCCGAACCAGGCGGCCATCAGAACCGGCTTCGCTTTGAACTTGTTCGGCAGCCAGTTCACCGGTTCTTCGGTCGTTCGCTGGAACGGCAGCGCCCGGCCTACGACTTTCGTCAGCGAAAACCAGTTGCGCGCCGATATTCCCGCGTCTGATGTTCAAAGCGTGGGCGCAGCCGACGTAACAGTTTTCAGTCCCGAACCGGGCGGCGGAGTTTCAAACAAGCTGACGTTCAGCATCGTCGCCAGCAACCCGGTTCCATCAATCACCGGCGCCGCGCCGCAGGCGATCATTGTGGGCGGGCCGTCGTTCACGCTGAGCGTTGGCGGAAAGAATTTCGCGGCGACAACGAAAGTCCGTTGGAACGGCCAGGATCGTCCGACAACCTTCATCAGTAGCGATTTGTTGCAGGCCCAGATTTCCGCCGCCGACATCGCGAATCCGAGCGAGGCCAGCGTTACTGTCTTCACGCCGACGCCGGGTGGCGGCGTGTCGAACGCTGCGCCCGTCTTCGTCGGCAAACAGGCTGCGACAGTTCCCGCGACGAGCTTCAGCAGGAACGAAGTGTCGAGCAATTCAATCGCTTCGCTGTTCGGTTCCGATCTCGCCACCGGAGTCGAAGTCGCCGCGAGCACGCCGCTACCGACTTCGTTGCGGGGCACGACTGTGACGATCAGAGATAACACGGGCAGAGACACGCCCGCGCCGCTTTTCTTCGTCTCGCCGTCGCAGATCAACTTTCTCGTTCCGAACTTCATCACGGGCGGAGCCTGGGTAATCGTCAAATCGGGCAATAATGTCGCAGGCGTCAGCGACATCCTAAACCGCTTCGTTTCGCCCGGATTGTTCAGCGCGAACGCGAATGGACAGGGCGTTGCGGCAGCCGTCGCGCTGTGCGTCGCGGCCAACGGCGCGCAGACGTTCCTGCCGATCTCTCGCTACGACCAGGCGCAGCAACGCTTCGTCGGCGTCCCGTTGGATCTGGCCGCGTGCAGTCAGGTCTACCTGATCCTCTACGGTTCAGGATTTCGCCCGCCCAGCGGAATTCCCGATCCGAAGGTGACGGCGAAAGTCGGAGGAGTGGATGTTCCCGTGCTGTTTACCGGCGCCGCGCCGGGCTTCGTGGGATTGGATCAGGTGAACATCGGCCCGTTGCCGAGCAGCCTCGCAGGGCGCGGCGTGGTGGACATCGTGGTGAGCTTTGAACTCCAGGCGGGCGGCGGACCGAACGGCCCCAGGCCAGTGAACACTGTGCAGGTGATGATCAAATGAGTTATGGAAGAAGGTTCGGATTGTCCACTGCCAGTTGAACCGCATCGTAGCCACGCAACGCGTGTTTGACGGCTAACGCTGCCGCCCGATCAAGCAACTTGTTAGTGATGTCAACCCTGAAATATCGCTGATCGAATGCGCGGCGAAAGCGCGCCATTGCTTTGGTTGCTTCTGTAAGACTGAGAGTGGCGTCGCGCCTGCGTCGCGCGAATGCGGAAGTGATCTCGACGGCAGTGATGCGCGCTACGTAAATGCGCTCGATGGTGGAAGAGCGCATCGGCCCAATCACCCACGACGTTACGGTTTCCCTTCTATCTATCAATCGGCGTCGAAACGCTGCGCCCAGACGCATCCTCGCACACTCAAACGCCGCGCCGCCAGTCCTTCATTCATTTCATCCGATCAGAATCTGAACAGGTAGGAGAACTTCACGAACAACTGTTTCCCGTCGTTGATGAAGCGGTCAGGGTAGCGCACGACCTCGGCTCCGCCCGGCCTTTGCAGCAGATCAATGTTTTGCAGATTGCTGTTGTAACCGGCGTACAGCGCTGTCCACGGATTGAGTTGATAGGTCAGCAGGAAATCGGCGTTGAAATTCTTGCGCGTTTCGAGCGCGGTCAATGACGGATTGGCCAGCAGCGCATCGTATTGCAGGATCACGCGCAGCGACAGCTCGCGATTGAATTGCCAGTTCCATTTCGAGCGGATGATGTGGTTCTGGAAAATGTTCGCGCCTTTTTTGCCCGACAAAGCCAAACGGTCGAGCGAGCGCGAAAACAGATAGGTATTGTCCACGCGCATTCGGTTGCTCGGTCGCACGGTCACGCCGGCGTTGATCGAGCTGCGGTCGGAGTGGAAAGGCTCGCGCCCATCGGGCGGAACGAAATTGATTCCGGCCCAGCGATTGTATTCGCCGTTGAACGATAGCCAGCGCAGATAGCTGGTACTTAAAGAAAAGCCTTTGACGTTGCTTGCGAAGTCGCGGTCCTCCTTCAGGATCGGGAAGTCTTTCGGGCGCAGCCGCTCGCGGTTGTGCATCGTGAAGAAACCCACGTAAGTTTGGCCGGTAAACTCCCATCGCATGTTGACGCCGATGGTTTCGTCCAGCCGAGTGCCCTGATGATCCCACTTGTGATCGGTGAAGACGCGCGGCCCCCACGAGATCAGATATTTTCCCTGCGGACGAAAATTGTAATTTATCCCCTGCTCGATATTGCGAAGGTCGGTGCGTTGCACGAAACCGGTCTCAGTGCGGAAGTTCGGGCTGAAGTCTTCGTAGTTCAATTCGTAATTGAACTGCCGTCCGCTGCGATAAAGATATGCCTGATAAGCCGGCCCGGCCAGATATTTCCCATCCAGCGTTCTCGTCGCGCTCGTCACGGCCTGGAAGCCGGAGACCCAATTCTGATTGAGCTTGATGCGCCCGTCCACGCCGCCGACGCGGTTGTAGCTGTCGCCGAACTGGCGGTTGGTGAAGATCACGCCGACGTTCGATTGTTTCATGATGTCGCGGCGAACGCGGGCGATGGTGAACAGCGCACGCTGATCGCGCAATGGATTGTTGCCCGGCGCGCGGCGGCCCGGTGATTGGTCGTCCATCACCAGCGCGCCGATGGCGTAAGGCCCGGCCTTGCCCGTCAACCGCGCGCCGAATTGCGGGTCGGCGATGCGGCGCGTGAAGACCAGATCGAGCGGCGTCGTGAAGAAATCGGAATTTTCCAGAAAGAACGGGCGGCGTTCGGGGAAGAAGACCTCGAAGCGCTGATTGACCGTCACCTGCGGCTGATCCGATTCGATCTGCGCGAAGTCAGGATTGGCCGTCACGTCCAGCACGAAGTTGTCTTTCAAAACTATCTTCGCATCCAGACCGCCATCGAATTGCCGGTCGCTGACGAATCGCGGCTGCGAGCCGCTGTCGTCGAGCGCGCGAAACGAACGAAACGATCCGTAAGGAATCAGAATAACGCTGCGACCCGGCGAAATCTTGTTCAGCCCCGTCACTTCGCCAGCCTGGCTCAAACGCCCTTCGACGCGCGCCGAGACGCGCGGCCAATACGCCCATTCGTTGGCGCGCGGAATCCTGCGCAGCAGCGTGATGTTCCACGTCTGTTGATCCTCGATGCGGAATCGCAGGCTCTTGAACGGAATCGCCATCCAAACAACGTAGCCCTCTTTCGTCCGCTGCCCGCGCGTATGCCAGATGGTGTCGAACGACCAATCAGGCTCGCCCTGTTCTTCAGTCCAGATGCCTTCGGCCTGAACGCCGAGCGGGTTCGACCAGAACATATAACCGCGCCGCCTGTCGTGAAACGTGTCGAGCGTGACTTCGACAAAATCATCATCAAACGCGTTCTCGCGCTTCTCCATCCGCGCGCGAATCTTTTCAGGCTCGGTGTCGAACGCGACGAAGATGATGTAGAGATGTTTGTCGTCGTAGCAAAGATAAGCGTCGGTGCGTTGCGTCGCAGGCTCTCCATCGCGCGGCTGGTTCTGGATGAAGTTTTCGGCCTTTGCCAGCCCGCCCTCGACTTCAGGGCCGGGCTTCATCTCCAGAAAATCTTCGAGCGATGGGGCGCGCCCCGTTTTGGGAATGCTGAGATGATCGCGCCTGGCGTTACTGCCGGCGTTGTAGTTGGACTCGGACTGGCCCGCCGCCGTAATCGCGCCTGCGCTGCCGAGGATGAATATGAAGATGGCCTGGAAACCGCGAATAAACCGCACTGATGTCTCGCTTTCAAAAATAGCGTCTGACGGCTAATGAATGTTGGAATTTTGACGAACCGGAACGATGAGTGGTTGCCGGTATGCGCGTAAGTTGCATATACGCCGGTCAGCGCGATGAGGTTGCCGGGAGTTTTGGATTGGCGCCGCGAGCATCGCTGATGGTCAGAACCAGATTGTGAACCGGGTCGGCTCTTCCGGCTGACTTTCGAGCGAAAACTCGAAGCCGTGCCCGTCCAGAATCTCCTGGACGAGCGTCAGCCCGATGCCTTGCCCGTCGCCTTTGGTGCTGAAGAACGGCGTAAAGAGATTGGCTTGAGCGGCGGGCGAAATGCCGCAGCCCGTGTCTTCGATCACGATGAAACTTTTACCTGCCTGCCCGCCGGCTCGAATTGTGATCCGCCCGTCTTCGCCAATCGCTTCAATCGAGTTTTTCAACACATTCACGAAGACCTGTTCCATCTGCCCGCGATCCATTTGCGCGAAACAGGGCTGATCTCCAGTCTCGAATCTCAGATCAATTCGCCGCCGCGCGCATTCAGCCTTGAAAAGGAACGCCACTCCTTCGATCAATTTCCCAACGTCGCAGGATTGCAGGTTCGGCGGCGCCAGGCGGAAGACATCGGCGAAGTTGCGCATGAAGGCGTTGAGGTGATCGGTGCGTCCGATGACCACGCCCAGCGCAGTCTCGAAATCCTCACGATCTTCGCCGCGCAACTGGCCGGAATAATTCAGGCACGAATGGAGCAGGGAATTGGCCGATCCGACCGAGTTGTTCACCTCGTGCGACATCATCCGAATCACTTTCTCATAAGCCGTCTTTTCCACCAGCCGTAACTCTTCGGTCAACTCCTCCATCAGGATGAAATCGCGCGTGAAGCCCCGGTCGAGAAATTGCGACCGCTGGCATTTCACGCGCCGCCTTCCGAGCATCGGGATAATCCGCGCCTCGCCAGGCTTGAGATCGTCGAGCGCGCCTGCGAAGGGAGTATTCAATTCGGAAAATTTTCTGCCGATCAGGTTGGCCGCCGGTTCCTGAAACATTCGCTCCGCCGCCAGATTGAGCGTCGTGACGCGCCCGTCGAAATCGAGTGTGACGACGCCCGAAGGCGACGCGGTCAAAACGCGGTCGAGAAAATAGTTCTGCTCCTGCATCCGAATTCTCTCTTCGCGCAGGTGGTCGGCCATCTTGTTGTAGACCTTGACCAGCCGGTCGAGTTCCTGCTGTCCGACTTCGCTGAAGCGCGAAGTGAAATCGTTATCCTGAATGAACTGCGCGCCAGTGTTGATCAGTTCGATGGTGTTGAAGAGATGGCGGATGAGCCGCAGCCCGACGTAAAGCGAGACGATAAAGACGGCTTCGACCGCCAGCAGCCAGACGCGGTTTTTTGAAAGCAGATAGACGGCGACGCCCGCGAAGAGCAGGTGGATGAGGATGAGATAAAAGATGAATTTGAGCCGAAGACTCATACCGGTGATTGCTCTGAGTTGTCTTTGGGGCTTTCAAAATAGATCGAGAATCAGTCTCAGTCCCTCATCAACCTCGTCCATCAATGAGTTTGGTAATGTTGCGACATATTCAGTTAACAGCGTTCTATCTATGCTGAAGATTTGTGAAACGTTAGCTACGCTGTCACGTTCCAGGCCGGAAAGGTGAGAGGGCAAAAGGACGTTACCCGTGTATCGCGCGAGTTTGAGGTTGGAAGTTACAGTGACGATGACGACGGTTCTGATGTGGCTCTTTGTTACGTGATCGGCCTGAGCAATGATGACAGGTCTCCGTCCCCCAGGTCCTGAACCAACCGGAGGCGGTAATGTCGCCCACCAAATATCGCCACGCCGCATTACCATTCCTCCGGCTCAAGAGACATGAGTTGCATTTGCATCAGCACTGGATCAACTGACGAATCTTCGTGTTCGTAAATTTCATTCAATTGACGGGTCAACTCTGAATCTCGATAAGCTTTCAGCAGACGGCGGAGAGCCTTCGTATAAAGTTCGTCGCGCGTCAACCCAGTCCGTTGCGCCAACTCTTCGGCCTGCTGAAAGAGGTCGCTTGGAATGCTGACTGCCGTTTCCATAACTGCTGTTTCCATAGCGCAAGTATAGCCCTCGTCCGAATCGAGGGTAAAGCTAAGGTTTGATCCCGTGCTTCTCAAACCTGCGATACAACGCCGCGCGGCTCAACCCCAGCGCCTCGGCGACACGACTGATGTTGCCGTCGTGATAGTTCATCGCCTTGACGATCATTGCTTTCTCCATGTCGTCAATCGTCATCGAGCCGACCTGCGGCAGCGCGTCCTTGCGCTCATCGCTCAAATCCATTTCGAAGGTCAGTTCAAAATCTTCGACCTCCAGAACGTCCTTGCCGCTGATGAGCAGCGCGCGTTCGATGGTGTGGCGCAATTGGCGAATGTTTCCGGGCCACGACTGATTACGCAGCCAGCGCAGCGCCCGGTCGCTGATTGAGAGACCCGCGCGGCGGTAAACCTTCGCCAGGCTTTCAAGAAAATGATTGGCGATGAGCGGAATGTCGCCCATCCGTTCGCGCAGCGGCGGCAGGTGAATCGCGATCAGGTTCAACCGGTAGAGCAAATCCTCGCGGAAGCCGCCAGCAGCGACCATCTCGGCCAGATTGCGGTTGGTGGCCGAGATCACGCGCACGTCAACCGTTCGCGTCGCGCTTGATCCCAGAACTTCGTAAGTCCGATCCTGCAACACGCGCAGCAGCTTGACCTGCGCGCCCGCGTCCAGATCGCCGATCTCGTCCAGAAAGATCGTGCCGCCGTCAGCCATCTCGAAACGGCCTTTGCGGTCGGCGCGCGCGTCGGTGAACGCGCCTTTGACGTGGCCGAACATCTCGCTCTCGAACAACTGCGCGGGAATGCCGCCGAGGTTCACCTTGACGAACGGCTTGTCGCGCCGATGGCTGTTGCGATGAATCGCGTCTGCAATCAACTCCTTGCCCGTGCCGCTTTCGCCGGTGATCAAGACCGAAGCATCGGTCGGCGCGACGCGGCCAATCAGTTCGAGCACGCGCAGAAACTTCGGATCGTTCCCGATCAAATCCTTGAAATCGTATCGCGCGTCGAGTTCTTCACGCGTGAGGGTCGAACCAGCCGGACGCGACGATTGCGCCGCAGCCAGTCCGAGCGCGGTGTTGACCGCCTGAATGATCTGCTGATGCGTCCACGGTTTGGTGATGAAATCTGAAGCTCCTGCGCGCACGCCCTGCACCGCCAGACTGATCGAACCCCAAGCGGTGATCAACACCACTGGCAGATTCGGCCTTCGCGCTTTGATCTGTTTGAGCAACTCGAGGCCTTCCTCGCCGGTCGTCTGGCGCGAAAAGTTCATGTCCTGCAGCGCAAGCGCGAACGATTCGCTTTCGATCAGCTTCAACGCCTGTTCCGGCGTCGCCGCCGATTGCGAGCGGTAGCCGGCCTGTTTGAGCAGCAGCGAGAGCGACGCGACGACCGAAGCGTCGTCGTCAATAATCAAGATGGTTTCCTGTATTCCGCCGGTTCGTTTCATAGCTCATGTTCGGGAAATTTGATCGCGCCGGTTGTGATGCGCGCGTTCGATCTTCAAGCGTATGCGAATACGCAGATATGGTAAACCCGGTTCAGACCGCACGCGCCATTTAATCAGTTTACCGTCAAAGACTCTGGTCAGAAACGGCTCCTCGGTTGTCGTCGCCGCGACGGAGTTCAAATACGATGAATCCGATTTGCCCTTGCTGACTTACGGCGGAACTATTCCGGGATGGAACAATCCGGCGACGACCGTGCGCGGCAATGCGACCTCGACCAAACGCTGGGTGAAGTTCAACGGGACATCGTTCGACACCTATCCGAGCGGATCGTTCATCACGACGCGGGCGCAATACGACCAGTTCGGCAACGTCCGCAAGGCGTGGGACGGCAATAACAAGATGAGCGAGACCTTGTACGCCGATTCGTTCGCAGACGGCAACAACTCGCGCAACACCTACGCCTACGCGACAAAGACCATTTCGCCCGTGCCCGACAGCAGCGGCTATTACGCGTCCAGCGCGGCGTTTGAGACCTTCGCCACCTACGATTTCCAGTCGGGCAAACCGACCCAGAGCAAGGACGCCAACAATCAGATCACGAATTACGAATACGAGACTGGCAATTCGCTGGGCCGATTGAAGCGCGCCATCCTGCCCGATGGCGGCGAGGTCAAGAAGACCTACAACGACGTGACCGGCAGTCTTTACATCCTGAGCGAGACCAAACAGAGCGCGAGCGTCTGGCTGAAGGATGAAACGCATTTCGACGCGCTGGGCCGGGCGTGGAAGACGCGCCACTTTGAAGGCGGCACGCAATGGAGCGAGCGGCAGACCGAGTTTGACAGCCTGGGCCGCGCGTGGAGGTCGTCCAATCCGTATTTCCCCGGCGCGACGCTGGAATGGACCGAGACGAAATTCGACGCGCTGGGCCGCGTGACCGAAGTCAAAACACCCGACGGCGCGAAGGTGACCACGGTCTACAGCGGCGTGAAAGTCACCGTCACCGACCCGGCCAACAAGACGCGCCGCAGCGAAACCGACGCGCTCGGACGGTTGAAACAGGTCGTGGAAGACCCCAGCGGATTGAATTACGCGACAAATTACACATACAGCACGCTCGGCGATCTGATCAAAGTCGAGCAGGGGACGCAGTATCGCTACTTCCTCTACGATTCAGCTTCGCGATTGCTGCGGGCGCGCAACCCTGAACAGAACGTTAATGCGAACCTCAACCTGACGCCGCCGTCAGACCAGGCGACCGGCAATACGCAATGGGCGTTGAAGTATGTTTACGACTCGAACGGGAACCTGACGAGCAAGGTTGATCCTCGCAACACGACGACCAGTTATGGGTACGACGCGCTCAATCGCAATATCTGGGCAAGCTATAACGACGGTGTGACGCCGACGCTCGAAAGGCATTATGACGGCTCGACGCTGGGCAAAGGGCGGCTTTATTACACGCTCAGCTACAATGCGCATCCGCTGACTGCCGGAGCGGCGTATTCCTACACTCAAATCAACAGCTACGATGCGATGGGGCGCGTCACCAGTCAGACGCAGAACCTGCTCAACAGCGGCGGAACCTGGACGCCTTACACCATCTCCCGGACGTATGATCTGGCTGGACACGCGCTGGCGCAGACCGCGCCATCCGGCCGCACGGTGACGAACAGCTATGGCGACAGCGGGCGATTGACGAGCTTCATCGGCGCGTTGGGCGATGGGACGAGCCGCAATTACGCGACGGGAATCACGTACACGGCAGCAGGCTTGATGAGCCGCGAGACCTTCGGGATGCAGGCCGCGACGCTCTATCACAACCTGCATTACAACAACCGGCAGCAGTTGGTGGACATCCGCGTCGGCGACAACGCCAGCGATGAATGGAACTGGAGTCGTGGTGCGCTGATCTACTATTACGGCACGACAGCGCGCGATACCTGGAACGCTTTCGCCAACAGCGCGGACAACAACGGGAACGTCCTACGGCAGGTGAACTACGTTCCCTTCAGTGGCGGCGGTTATGTTATTCCACAACTGGATGATTATAATTACGACGCGCTGAACCGGATTACGTCGGTGACCGAAGCGCAGCAGAACAGCGGCGGAAGCTGGACGTACAACCTGTTCACGCAGAGTTTCGGTTACGACCGCTGGGGCAACCGGACGGTCAGTTGCTCGCCTTGCCAGACGGGGGTGACTGACGACGCGTTCACGATAGACACTGCGACCAACCGGATCACGGCCAAGAACGGTTATGCGATGACGTATGACGCGGCCGGCAACCAGACTTACGACGTGGCGGGCAACCGCTGGTACGACGGCGAGAACCGGATGCACAAGGCGACGCAGGGCGGGACGACCAGCCATTACGTTTACGACGCTGACGGCAAGCGGGTACGGCGGATAGTCGGTTCGACCGAGACTTGGATGATTTACGGGATAGATGGCGAGTTGGTGGCGGAGTATGGGGCGAACGGAGCGGCAGGCAGTCCGCAGAAGGAATATGGCTATCGAGGCGGGCAGATGCTGATCGTGGCGCAGGTATCTCCGCTTGAAATCCGCTGGTCAGTGGCGGATCATCTGGGCACGCCGCGAATGAACATTCGTGGTACGGGAGCGGATGGCGGGCAGTTGAGCAGCGTGACGCGGCACGATTATTTGCCGTTTGGCGAGGAGAACTTTGCGGGGGCGACGATCAGGAGCGCGGCGAATGGGTATCAGGCAGAGGGAGTGCGTCAGAAACACACCGGCTATGAGAGAGACGATGAGACGGGGCTGGATTTCGCGCAGGCGCGATACTTTTCGAGCAGGCAGGGGCGGTTCACAAGTCCTGATGACTTCCTCAACGATACTCATGTAGCCGAGCCTCAAAGTTGGAATCTTTATGCTTATGTTCGCAACAATCCTCTCCGTTACGTTGATCCTGATGGACGGATAAAACGCGACAAAGATGGCAACGTCATCTTTGACAAAATCGAAAGCGTAACGGTCAAGTTTGCAGAGCAAAAGCAACCAGACGGAAGCACGGTTACTGTCACATGGCAAAGTGACAGGGGTTATGTGTACGCCGATGATGGCACTAAAATCGAAGCATTCAAAGCAACTAGCGACATAACGGTAACTGTGACTGACTCAAAGGGTAAAGTAGTTGAACGAGGCGGTAAGGAGATGCTGGCGGGCGGAAGCTCGTACAGCAATGTCGCTGACTGTCACGGCGTAACTTTTGCTAGTGGTCAGGTGTGGATTAACAACGATCAGGTTGGGCGTTTAATGAAAGGTGATGGTTACGACGTAAATAATCCTACGACAAAGCCAAAGGCGGGCGACGTAGGAATCTACTCAACAGATGGAAGTCTTGGGCGAGATAAGGTGAGACATAGTGTGTTAGTCAATACCGTTGATCCAAAGGCTGGGGGAGTAACCGATGTAACAAGCAAGGGTGGAATCACGCCCAGAGTAAATACCAGACCGGGTCCGGGTGCAGGAACAGCTTGGAAGGATCCAAGCGCGAAGCTGCGCTACTACACCAAGAAGGCTACACGCTGACAAAGCGGCGCAGTAGAGATCGCAAAGGGAATGTATGTTGAAGTCAATAGTAAGTGCGGCAATCACCCTGGCATTAACTGCAATACTTACCGCTTATGCAGCAGCTAGATATTTACCCGGTCGGATATCAAACGAAATGCAAACCACATCTGACAAATGTCTTTTCTGGAGATCAAGAGTTGATGCGAGCGTCACTCTACCGGACGGTCACAAAGAACTGGACGAGAAAGATCAGCAGAACACAATGGACGGGATCGAGTGCTTACTAAATTTAGAAGGAAACAAAAACGCGGCTAAGTTTAGCGGCGCGAACAAGCCTTACATATCACAGATATTTAAGCAGGCTACCGTCGAGGTTGCGGCTTTGTATTACATCTCTTACCTGTACACTCAAAAGTGGGATCATGCTGATGCTATCTTTTTAGCCAACGATAATGAAGAGGCAGAGGAAGCAGAAACCACTCGCAGAGCCTATGAAGCGTATCGGGTTTGGTATAAAGAAGTGAAAAAAGTCGGCATCGTAAAAGCTAGAGAGAAGCGGCTAAATCCGCTCAAAGGAACAGGCATTAGATGGTACTAAGTAGATCGTAAACGGGTGCGGCTCTTTTAGAACGACGGCAAAACCCCAGAAAATGGGCTTTTTCGCAAAATTGCTGCCCCCAAACAAGTTATTTTGCCGGGGATATGACCCTGGCTAATCGATATGAGGTCTATTTCTTGCGTTCTAAAAGAGCCGCACCCGTTATCATCTTGGTCGCAGTTGGCATAGCTATGTCATCATGCGTTCATTCTGTAAACACATCCAAGCAACAATTGAGGGATAAGCCTCAAGAAAAGCCTGTGCCATTCGAACCGACAACGGAAAATGGTGGTAAGCGATGTGAAGCCAAAGTTTACTTTGGACTTCGCCGTGATAGTTCAGATGAAGGGTATACTCAATTTTGCTATAAGCTACAGCTAAGGCTGATCGCAGCCGCACGAGAGGGCAATCTACCTGAAATTCGAGAGACGCTGAAGTTGGGAGCCAATCCAAATCTCACTATTGATGACTCATTTCCTCCCCTGCAAACGGCTGCTGCAAGCGGCCAGGCGAACGCCGTGGGATTGTTATTGGACAATGGAGCACAGGTGAACCATGTCTCAGGCTTCGAGAACACACCATTGAACGCTGCTGCTTCATACGGACATCTGGAAGTCGTAAAGGTCTTAATGGAACGAGGGGCTGACGTTTGTTACCTGTCCTCAGGGGGCACGGCTGGAGATATCGCTCGATCGAGAGGCTATAGGGAAGTTGCCAAACTATTGAAGAGTGCTGAAACTGTAAAGTGCAAATAATAGTGAGCTTTTGGTGAGTTGGGAGGGCTTATAGTTCGCGCAACACCTACGCCTACGCGACAAAGACCATTTCGCCCGTGCCCGACAGCAGCGGCTATTACGCGTCCAGTGCGGCGTTTGAGACCTTCGCCACCTACGATTTCCAATCGGGCAAACCGACCCAGAGCGAAGACGCCAACAATCAGATCACGAATTACGAATACGAGACTGGCAATTCGCTGGGCCGATTGAAGCGCGCCATCCTGCCCGATGGCGGCGAGGTCAAGAAGACTTACAACGACGTGACCGGCAGTCTTTACATCCTGAGCGAGACCAAACAGAGCGCGAGCGTCTGGCTGAAGGATGAAACGCATTTCGACGCGCTGGGCCGGGCGTGGAAGACGCGCCACTTTGAAGGCGGCACGCAATGGAGCGAGCGGCAGACCGAGTTTGACAGCCTGGGCCGCGCGTGGAGAACGTCCAATCCGTATTTCCCCGGCGCGACGCTGGAATGGACCGAGACGAAATTCGACGCGCTGGGCCGCGTGACCGAAGTCAAAACACCCGACGGCGCGAAGGTGACCACGGTCTACAGCGGCGTGAAAGTCACCGTCACCGACCCGGCCAACAAAACGCGTCGCAGCGAAACCGACGCGCTCGGACGGTTGAAACAGGTCGTGGAAGACCCCAGCGGATTGAATTACGCGACAAATTACACATACAGCACGCTCGGCGATCTGATCAAAGTCGAGCAGGGGACGCAGTATCGTTACTTCCTCTACGATTCAGCTTCGCGGTTGCTGCGGGCGCGCAACCCCGAGCAGAGCGCCAACGCGAACCTCAACCTGACGCCGCCGTCAGACCAGGCGACCGGCAATACGCAATGGGCGTTGAAGTATGTTTACGACTCGAACGGGAACCTGACCAGCAAGGTTGATCCGCGCAACACGACGACCAGTTATGGGTACGACGCGATCAACCGCAATATCTGGGCAAGCTATAACGATGGCGTGACGCCCGCGCTCGAACGCCATTACGACGGCGCGATCAGCAATGGCAAGGGGCGGTTCTATTACAATTTCAACTACACGGCGAATCCAGCGACGGGCGGGGCGGGTTACTCGCGGCTGGTCATCGGCGGATACGACGCGGTGGGCCGCGTCACCAGCCAATCGCAAGGTTTCCTGGCCAACGACGGCGTGACGTGGAAAGACTTTCAATCCACGCGCACGTATGACCTGGCCGGGCACGCCCTGACGCAAGGCTATCCTCAATCCGGCCGCAGCGTCAGTTATAGCTACGGCGCGAGCGGAAGGTTGGCGAGCGCAGGCGGCAATCTGGGCGGATCGTCTTACACTTATGCCGACACGATCAGCTACAACGCCGCCGGGCAGATGGCCAGAGAGCGATTCGGCACGACCGCCAATCTCTATCACAACCTGCATTACAACAACCGGCTGCAACTGGTGGACATTCGCCTCGGCGACAGTTCGAGCGACGAATGGAATTGGAGCCGAGGAGCTTTGGTTTTCTATTACGGCACGACGGCGCGCGACGGTTGGAACGCGTTCGCCAACAGCGCGGATAACAACGGGAACGTGCTGCGGCAGATCAACTACGTTCAGCTTGTGAATGAAAATGTAAAAGTGATCCATTCCGAAAAATTAAAATTGACCCGCCCCGATCGAGCCAAGTCCGCAATGTTAAAGAGCGCATGCTCTTCAACGAGATCAGCCAGTCATTCCATCTCCGCGATTGGAGACCATCACACAGCCATCACTAGCCGGGTGGTTACGGCCAGCAGGCCAGTCAACCGAGCACTCCTTGCAAGGCCCCACAGCCGGTAGTAGCATAACCCGCCTGACAGGTTGATGGTTCATCAAAGACGCAGCGATCAACATCGTTTCAATTTCCGCCAGAGACAACAAGCATTTCAACCCGACGCCGCAATTCACAGCACGGAGGCATAAATAATGACACGCGCCAGCGCACGATTCCTCTTCCTTCTCTCCGCGATTCTGTTTCTCAACGCTCTTGTTTCCGCTCAGGGCAAACTGCTCACGCTCGACGACATTTACGATCCGCAGAAGCGCGTCAATTTCAGCGGCAATCCGCCATTCGGCCTGACCTGGCTCGACGACAAACATTACCTGCAAGGCAATCGCAAGGTGAACGCGCTGACTGGCGAGGCGGCGCCGCTGTTCGACGCCGCGAAGATGGAAGCCGCTTTCGCCAGGCTGCCGGGCATCAGCGCCGATGACGCCAAACAGATCGTGGCTCAAACTGGCTTTGGCCCGCATTTGAATGATGATCGCTCGGCTGTGCTGATCAATTACGCCAACGATCTTTTCTACTACAAATTCGGAAGCGACGAAGCGGTCCGGTTGACCAACACCGCCGACGATGAGGTCGGTGAAGAGTTCAGCCCCGATGGGCGGATGGTCAGCTTCGTCAAGAGCTACAACATCTACGTCGTTGACATCGCCACGCAGCGCGAACGTTCGTTGACTCTCGACGGAAATTCAAAGCTTTTCAACGGGCGGCTGGATTGGGTCTATCAGGAAGAGCTTTACGGGCGTGGCAATTTCAAAGGTTACTGGTGGAGTCCCGACGCGTCGAAGATCGTTTATTTGCAGTTGGACGAGTCCGCGGTCAAAGACTTCACCATTGTTGATCAAATCCCGAATCAGCAGAACCTGGAAATTTACGCCTATCCGAAATCCGGGATGCCGAATCCGACGGCCCGTCTCGGCGTGGTCAACGTGGCCGGAGGCGCGACGCGGTGGATAGATCTGTTCAAATATCAAAACGTCGAGCCGTTGATCGCTCGCGTGGATTGGAAGCCGGACAGCAGGAAGATTGTTTTTTCGATCAGCAATCGCGAGCAGACCTGGATGGATTTAAACTTCGCCGATCCCGCAACGGGCAAAGTGGAGACGGCGTTCCGCGAAACTTCTGGCCCGTGGGTGAACACGGACGACAATCACGGCCCGTACTGGCTCAAAGACGGATCGTTTCTCTGGATGAGCGAGCGCACCGGCTGGGAACACATCTATCATTACTCCGCCGATTGCAAAGAGCATCGCGCGGTCACTTCGGGCAAGTGGGAAGCGCGGACGTTTCACGGCATTGATGAAGCCGGCGGCTGGATATATTTTTCAGGCACGGAACGCAGCCCCATCGGTGGCGACGCTTATCGAATCAAGCTCGACGGCGGCGGAATGCAGCGATTGACCGAAGCGCCCGGCACGCACAACGCCAACTTCAATCCGGCGTTCAGTCTTTTCATTGACACGTGGAGCGACGCGGTGACGCCGACGCAGGTTCGACTGCATTCGTCCGATGGCAAAATCGTCCGCGTGATTGACGAGAACAAGGTCGCGGCGCTCGCGCAGTATCGCTTGAGCAAGCCGGAATTCATGCAGGTCAAGACACGCGATGGCTTCGTGATGGAAGCGATGATGATCAAGCCGCCGGATTTCGACCCGAAGAAGAAGTATCCGGTCTTCCAGCACACTTACAGCGGCCCGCACGCGCCGCAGGTTCGCACCACGTTGTTCGCCGGGCTGGGCAATATGTGGCATCAACTGCTGGCGCAGAAAGGCTACATCGTCTGGATTTGCGACAACCGCTCGGCCAGTGGCAAGGGCATCGAATCGGCCTGGCCGATTTATAAAAACCTGGGCGAACTGGAACTGCGCGATCTGGAAGATAGCGTGGCTTACCTTAAACAACAGCCTTACGTTGACGGCTCGCGTATCGGGCTGAACGGGTGGAGCTACGGCGGATACATGACTTCATTCGCGCTGACGCATTCGACCGCGTGGAAGGTGGGGATCGTCGGCGCGCCTGTCACCGACTGGCATCTTTACGACACGATCTACACCGAACGATACATGGCCACGCCGCAGAACAATCCGGAAGGCTACGAAAAGAGTTCGGTCGTCAAAGCGGCGAAGAATTTCAACGGCAGGATGCTGCTGATTCACGGCGCGATTGACGACAACGTGCATATCCAGAACTCGATCCAGTTCATTTACGAATTGCAGAAAGCCGACAAGCAGTTCGAGTTCATGATCTATCCGAGATCGCGGCACGGAGTCGGCGACCCGCGACTGGTCAGGCACATGCGCGAGATGATGCTCAAGTTCATTCTGGAGAATCTGTAATTGAGAAAAGGTGGAGATAACGGAAAAGACGGAAATAACGGAACAAACGGAATCTTTTTGGAAAGGCTTTCCGTCTTTTCCGTTATTTCCGTCTTTTCCGTTATCTCTCTTCCATTGAATTTATGATCCAACTAGAAAACGTTTCGCGCGATTACGGCGACGGCAAGCTCGTTCGCGCGCTCGACAACGTGAGCTTGATGATTGATCGCGGCGAGCGCGTCGCGGTGATGGGGCCGTCGGGTTCCGGCAAATCAACGCTGCTGAATTTGATCTGCGGCTTGGACGAGCCGACTGCGGGCGCGGTCAATATTGACGGGGTGAATATCGCCTCGCTCGATGACGACGCGCGGACGCGGTTGCGGCGCGAAAAGATCGGGATGGTTTTCCAGACGTTCAATCTGCTGTCAACTTTGACCGCGATTGAAAACGTCTCGCTGCCGCTCAGGCTGCAAGGATTGTCGCGCAGAGAAGCGGATCGGCGCGCGAATGCGATGCTGGAGCGGGTTGGATTGGGCGGGCGCGTCACGCACCGGCCCGACGAGATGTCGGGCGGCGAGCGGCAGCGGATCGCAATCGCGCGCGCGTTGATCTTCCAGCCGCCGATCCTGCTGGCTGACGAGCCGACGGGCAATCTGGATTCAAAGACCGGCGAGGAGATTCTGAAGCTGCTCGACGATCTGCATCGTGAATTCAACACGACGATCCTGATGGTCACGCACAACGAAGAGGCCGCCGCGCATTGTGACCGCATCGTGAGACTGCGCGATGGCAGCGTGGTTAAAGAGGAACGCGCGCGGGCTTCGGCGGAGGCGGTGGGATGATTACCGCTCTCGCGAACATCACGTGGAAGCAGTGGCGGCGGCATCGGCTGCGCACCCTGTTGACGCTGCTCGGCATCGCGCTCGGCGTGGCGGTGTTTTTCGCCGTGCGCACGGCCAATGTGACGCTGCTCAATTCGCTGACGACGACGATTGAAAAGGTCGCGGGCAAAGCGACGCTGCAAATTTCGGCTGGCGAATCCGGCTTTCCCGAAAGCGTCTGGGACACGGTCAAAGACACGCCGGGCGTGAAGATCGCCGAACCTGCCATCGAGGTCGTCGCGCACACGGCGTTCGAGGACGAAGGCAATCTGATGATCGTCGGCGTTGACATGCTGGGCGACGGCGAATTGCGCGAATATCAATTTGACGAAGCCAACAGCGAGATCGGCGATCCGCTGGTCGCGCTCGCTCAACCCGATACGATCCTCGTAGCGCGCACATTCGCCGACAAGCACAATTTGAAAGAAGGCGACAAGCTGCCGCTGTTCACTTCGCAGGGCAAAAAGGATTTCACCATTCGCGGCATCTTCAAGCCGTCGGGCCTGGGCGAAGTCTTCGGCGGGCAGATCGCGGTGATGGACGTCTTCAACGCGCAGTTCGTTTTCGGACGCGGCAGGAATTTCGACCGCATTGATTTGATGAACGAGCCGGATGTCGCCGTCGAAGAGGTGCAGCGGCGTTTGCGCGAGCGTTTGCCTGCCGGGTTGGAGATTGAACGCCCGTCGTCGCGCGGGCAGGGCTTGGAGAGCACGGTCAAGGGAATGAACATCGGGATGACCGTGACCAGTTTGATCGCGCTGCTCGTTGGGATGTTCATCATCTTCAACACGTTCAGCATCTCGGTCAATCAACGCTGGAAAGAGATAGGCGTGTTGCGCGCCATCGGCGTCGAGCGGAAGAACGTGCAGCGGATGTTTCTGGGCGAAGCGGCGGTGATGGGTTTGATCGGAAGCGCGATTGGCGTCGCGCTCGGTTTCGGGCTTTCAATCGGCGTTGAGTTCGTGATGAGTTCAATCGCCGATCAGCTTTTCGGATTGGTCTCGACGCGGCAAGCGCCTGTCTTTCGCTGGGATTTCGCGCTGCTGTCGTTCGCGCTGGGCGTTGCGGCTTCAATCGTCGCAGCGTGGATGCCTTCGCGCGCCGCGTCGCAACTCGATCCGGCGATGGCGCTGCACAACATCGAAAACCGGCAGCGCGAAACTGTGCTGGGGACGACGCGGCTGGTCGCGGGCGCCCTGATGGTTCTGGCGGGGTTGGCGTTGATCCGTTTCGCGCCGTTGCGCGCCGATCTCTACATTCAATTTTCCTACGTCATCTTGATCATTTTCGGAATGATCGCCGCGCTGCCGAAGCTGTCGGAATTGATCGCGCGCGTGTTGCGACCGTTGATGGATCGCGTGTTCGGCGCTGAGGGCGCGCTGGCTGTTGATTCGATGATTCAGGCGCCGCGCAGGACATCGGCCACTGTCGGCGCGCTGATGATCGGATTGATGTTCGTCTTCGCAACGGGCGCTTACGTCCAGAGCCAGAAAGACACCTTCGACCGCTGGATGAAACAGGCGATCAACGCCGATCTGGTCGTGACGACGAATGAGGGCGCGCGGTCACGAACCTGGCATTTCGACGAGGCGTTGTCGCGCAAGATCGCGGCGCTGCCCGGCGTCACGCGTTTGGAAAATGTTCGTTTCCTTTTTCTGCCATACGCGGATGATTCGGTGGCCATCGTCGCGTTGGAATTCGACGGATGGTTTGCGCGCATGAGGCTTCAGGTTCAGGGCGCGGACGCTGCGACCGTCCGCGAGCGGATGACGAAAGGCGAAGGCGTGATGGTCTCGCACAATTTCGCCAACCGCTACGGCCTGTGGGTTGGCGACCGCGTCAAGCTGCCAACGCCGACCGAGCCGTTCGATTACCCAATCGTCGGCGTCGTCGAAGATTACACTTCAGAGAAGGGCTGCATCTTTCTTGAACGCGATCTCTACAAACGTTACTGGAACGATCCGGCGATTGACATCATCAATGTCAACCTGGCGCCGGGCGTCGAGCGTGACGCGTTCAAGAGCGAGTTGCAGCGCGCGCTCCGTGGACAGCAACGCGCATTCATTTACACGCAGGAGGAGTGGCGCGCGTGGATTTTGAAGCTGCTCGATCAGTTTTTCTCGATGATGTACATGCAGATGCTGGTCGCCATCTTCACCGCCGCGCTGGGCATCGTCAACGCGTTGATCATCTCGACCGCCGAACGAAAACGCGAACTGGGCGTGATCCGCGCCATCGGCGGCTTGCGCGGTCAGTTGCGCAAAATGATCCTGCTCGAAGCGGTGGTGATCGGCGTCATCGGCATCGTGACGGCGGCCATCGCGGGCGTGTTCTGCACATATTTTCTGACGCGGACTGCGGCGGCGATGATCGGCGGATACACGATCCCGTTCGCGTTTCCGGCCTGGATCATTTTCGTCGCGACGCCCGTTGTGCTGGCCATCGCGCTCGTGGCTGCGTGGTGGCCCGCGCGCAGAGCCGTGAATTTGAAAGTGGTCGAGGCCATCGGATATGAATAGCGCGGAGACGGTTCGGAAAACCGACGCGCCGGTCGAAGGCGAGATTGGTTACATCCTGAAGAGCTATCCACGCATGTCCGAAACGTTCATTGCGAACGAAATTTATCTGCTGGAAAAATTGGGATTGAAGCTGAGGCTCTTTTCCATTCTGGAAAGGAATGATCCTCAGCGCCACGCTGTGGTGGACGCCACGCGCGCGCCTATCCATCATCTGCCGCAACTCACATCACTCAGTGAAACACCTTTTCCCGCCTGGCTGCGGTTGAACGCGCCGAAATTTTTCGACAGCCATTGGCGATTGCTGAAAGCGCGGCCCGGCGCTTACGCGAAGACTTTGCTGGCGGCGTTCCGGCTTGCTTTCAAACATCGTCGTGGTTCGTGGCGGCAGCCGGAGACGGCTTTTTTCAAAGAGTTTTTGCAGGCCGGCTACATCGCGCAACAGGCGTTGGCGAAAGGCGCGGTTCGCCATCTGCACGCGCATTTCTGTCACACATCAACGACTGTGGCGATGTTCACCAGCCAGCTTTGCGGCCTTCCGTTCAGCTTCACCGCGCACGCCAAAGATATTTACGTGCGCGCGTTGAATCCCGGTGACCTGCTGCAAACCAAGATGCGACGAGCGAAATTCGTCGTGACATGCGTCAAGGCGAATCAGGCGCATCTGGCGGCGTTGGGCGTGAACGACACGCCGATTCACACGATCTATCACGGCCTGGATACGCGGCAGTTTGCCCCGCTCGATGCAGCGAAAGAGCCAGCGACGCCCACGCTGCTCTCTGTTGGCCGCCTTGTCGAGAAAAAAGGTTTTCCATTTCTGATCGAAGCTTGCCGGTTATTGAAAGACCGGGGTTATCGGTTTCAATGTCAAATAGTCGGCGGCGCGGGAGCCGCCGCGCAGCGAGTCGCTTCGTTGATTCACGAATTGGAATTGGAGGACGCGGTGAAGCTGCGGCCCGCCGTCACGCAGGAAGAGCTGCGGCTGATTTATCAACGAGCCACGCTCTTCACTCTGCCCTGCCAAATCACCGAGAATGACGACCGCGACGGCATCCCCAACGTGCTGGTCGAAGCGATGGCGATGGGGTTGCCGGTGGTTTCCACGAACATTTCAGGCATTCCGGAATTGATCGAACACGGCGTGAGCGGTTTGCTGGCCCCGCAAAAGGACGCGCGGGCATTGGCCGACGCCATCGCCGAGCTATTAGACGCGCCAGCGTTGAGGCGAAAGCTGGGCGCCGCCGCGCGGGAGAAGGTCTGCCGATTGTTCGACGCGGAAGCGAATATTCAGAAGCTGCATCGGTTGTTTCTAGATTGCCTGGTATGAAAAAGCGAGTGTTGTTTTATTGCCAGTCTTTGCTTGGCATAGGCCACTTCATCCGCAGCCGCGAACTGCTCTACGCGCTGCGCGATTTCGAGGTCTGTTTTTTGTACGGAGGCGAATTTGTGCCCGGCTTCGATCTGCCCGATTGGGTTGAAGTGGTTTACCTGCCGGCGATCAAATCAGACGCCAGTTTTCAGCGGTTGTATGCGGTCAACAGTTCGGACAGCCTGCCGGAAATTCAAGCGCGCAGGAAAGACGCGGCGCTCGAAGCCTTCGGCCGTTTCGCGCCGGACGTTCTGTTGATCGAGCTGTTTCCATTCGGCAGGAAGAAATTCAATTTCGAGCTGCTGCCTTTGCTGGCTCACGCGCGCGATGCGCGGCCCGAGGTGAAGATCGTTTGCAGCCTGCGCGACATTCTGGTGCGGAGGCCCGATCAGGCGCGTTACGAAGCGGAAGTTTGCGCCGTGATGAATCAATACTTCGACCTGTTGCTGGTTCACGCCGACCCGCGTTTGCAGCGGTTGGAAGAAACTTTCGGGAGCGTGGACAGGCTCAATTGCGCTGTGCGGTACACCGGCTATGTCGCTCAACCGTCGCACGACAAGCCTAAGCCGCGAGTTGAGACTGATCCGCTCATCGTGGTGAGCATCGGCGGCGGGCGCGTTGGACACGAATTGATCGTCTGCGCGTTGGATGCGGAGACGCGGCTTTCTGCGCCGCACAGGTTGCATATCCTCACCGGGCCGCACATGCCGGACGAGCAGTTTGAAAGCCTGCGGCGGCGCGTCGAGGGGCTTTCGCACGTTATTCTTCAACGCCACACGACACAATTTCTGACCTGTCTTCGGCAGGCTGACCTTTCGATCAGCATGGCGGGTTACAACACGTGCATGGATATTTTGTCGTCGGGCGTTCGGGCGCTGGTCTGGCCGTTCAACGAGCATGAGAATGACGAGCAGACGCGGCGCGCGCGCAAGCTGGAAGGGTTGGGCTGCGTCAGCATGCTCGACCCCGCGCGGCTTGAACCCGATTACCTGGCGGCGGAGATCGTCCGCTGTCTCAGTTTGCCGCCGCCCTCTCCATCATTCGCGCTCGATTTGCAAGGCGCGCCGCGAACGGCGGAATTGCTGGCGGCCTTGCTGGCGGGGAAAATAAGCGATCAATGAATTCTCCATTCGATCAACTGAAAGCGGCGCTTGCGCGGCGTCAACAGCAGAGCGATCCGCTGAACCTGTTCTTTCGTGACGACGATGTGGATGAAGACGAAGCGACGTTGCGGCGATTGTTGGAAATTTTCCTGCGCCGGGAGGCGCCGATAAATCTTGGTGTGATTCCGGGACGGTTGACAGCGGCGGGCGGCGAACTGCTGGCGCAATCGGTCAGCGCCGCGCCAGCGTTGATCGAATTGAATCAGCACGGCTGGCTGCATCTAAATCACGAGCGCGAAGGGCGGAAATGCGAGTTCGGCCCAGGCCGAACTTACGCTGAACAACTGGCGGACATCGCGCGGGGACAGGAGCGAATGACTGAGGCGTTCGGCTCCGATTGGTTTCCGGTTTTCATCCCGCCCTGGAATCGTTGCGTTGCGGACACCCATCGCGCGCTCGATCAACTCGGCTTTCGCGCGCTTTCGGCTAAGCAGGGAAGCTCTGTTGTGACCGGATACCGTTTCAAGGAGATTTCGATCACGCTGGATTTGTTCAACTGGCTAGACGGCGCGAGCTTGAAATCTGCGGAGGAGATCGTTGACGAACTGAGCGCTCAGTTGGCGCGACAACAAACAATCGGCGTGATGCTGCATCACAAGGTGATGGACGAGCAGGCTTTCACTTTTTTAGACGCCGTGCTGGACGCGTTCGCGTCGTCTCCGGACGTCCGCTTTCACACTTTTCAAAGCTTGTTGCGTTTGGGTGATGACCCATCACAGGAAGATCTGAACAAGTAGTCTTCGATTCACCGCAGAGACGCAGAGAACGCGGAGGCTTCGCAGAGGAGAAGATAAGAGGAGGGGTTTTCTTGTGGCCTCCGCGTTTCCTCTGCGTTCTCTGCGCCTCTGCGGTGAACATTGCTCACAGAATTCGCAGCGTTATTTTTTGCTTTACCAAGCCGCATGCCTGAGCAAGAGCAGTATGACGAAAAAGCAATCGCCCAACGTCCGTGAAATCGTCAGCGCGCACCTGCGCGAGATGCGCCGCAGCCTGGCGGCGGCGTTGTTGTGCATCATCGGGTTCACGCTGATGGAACTGCTCGCGCCGTGGCCGCTGAAGATCATCTTCGATTACATCCTGCTGGACAAACCGCTTCCGCCCGCGCTGGCGTGGCTCGGCGGCCTGTTGGCGCAAGGCGAGTTTGCCGCTGTCTTCGTGATCTCGCTGAGCATCGTTCTGTTCGCCGCCGGCAAGAGCCTGTTCGATTACTTCCAGCTTTATCAGACCTCGCGCATCGGTTATCAGATGGCGCACATTATGCGGCGGGAATTGTTTTCGCACTTGCAGGGGCTATCTCTCTATTTCCACAACCGCGCGCGTTCGGGCGAACTGCTCAACAGCGTCACGACCGAGACCGAGGTCCTGAAGGACACCTTCGCTGAATCGGTGATGACGGCGGTTTCTCAACTGCTGACAGTCGTCGGGATGTTCGTAATCATGTTTCTGCTCAACTGGAAGCTCAGTCTGATCGCGCTGGCGACGCTTCCGATTCTTTTCTATTCGCTGGCTTCCGTCTATCGGCGGCTCAAAGACACCGCCAGAAAGCAGCGTGAGCGCGAGGGGAAAATCGCGGCGCGGATCAGCGAGGTACTGACTTCGGTTCCGCTGGTCAAGGCTTACGGGCGCGAACGATACGAGCAGGAACGGTTCGACACCGAGAGCGCGCGGACGCTGGAAGAAGGGATCGAGGCCGAGCGATTGGCCGCTGGCGCGATGCGCTCGCTCGAATTGATCAAGGCCGTTGGTTTGTGGGCGACTGTGCTGTTCGGCGCGCTGCTAGCGCTGCGAAACGAGATGACGCCCGGCGACGTGTTGATTTTCACGGCCTATTTGACCGATATGTACAAACCGCTGCGCAATCTGGCCAAGCTCTCGACGCGATATTCACGCGCGACGGTCAGCGTCCGGCGCATTCAAGACATCTTCGAGACGGAGCCTGAAGGCCGCGACGACGCTCAGGCGATCGAGGCGCCGCGACTCAAAGGCGAGATCGTTTTCGACCGCGTCTCGTTCGATTACGGAAACGGCAGGAAGGTTCTGGACGACGTTTCATTCGCCATCCGTCCCGGGCAGCGCGTCGCTTTGGTCGGCCCTTCAGGTTCTGGCAAATCAACCGTCGCCAGCTTGTTGCTGCGATTTTACGACGCGCGTTCGGGCGAGATCAGAGTTGACGGAGTGGACATCAGGCGGTACAGACGCGGAAGTTTGCGCCGCGAAATCGGCGTCGTCTTGCAGGACTCGATTCTCTTCGGCGCTTCGATCCGCGAGAACATCGCTTACGGCAAGCCGGAGGCTTCACGCGAGGAAATCGTCGAGGCCGCGCGGCAGGCCTATGCGCACGACTTCATCATGACTCTGCCGGAAGGCTACGACACGGTCATCGGCGAACGAGGCGCGACGCTTTCGGGTGGCCAGCGCCAGCGCGTCTGTCTGGCGCGCGCGATCATCAAGCGTCCCTCGACGTTGATTCTCGACGAGCCGACTTCAGCCGTTGACACGGAATCAGAGGCTTTGATTCACGGCGCTCTGGAACAATTGCTGAGCGGCAAGACCACGTTGGTCATCGCGCACCATTTCACCGCGATGGAAAATTTCGACCTGATCCTGGTTTTGAAAAACAGCCGGTTGATCGAACAAGGAACGCATGAAGAATTGCTGGAACGCCGGGGACATTACTACCGGGTTTTCCAGCGGCAAGTCAGGGTCGAAAAACATCATGCTCAAGTGACGACATTGCATTGAGGATTTAACGATGATTTTGAACAAGACCTTATTCCTTTTTATCTTTTGTTTTCTGGCCTTCGCCGGAGTCGCTCAGGCGCAGGACGCCCGGAAAATCATGGACGCCGTTTACAAGCAGGACACCAGCCGCGACACCATCTGGCGCGGGAAGATGGACGTGGTGGACAAGAAGGGAACCGTGCGCAGCAAGAAATTCACGATGCGCAAAATCGGCGGCCTCGGCAACAGCAAGACCCTCGCGCGATTCACCGATCCGCCCGAAGTGCGGGGCGTCGGTTTGCTTTCCATCAACGAAGGCGGCGCGGCGGATCGGCAGTGGCTTTACACGCCAGCGATTCAGCGCGTCCGCCGCATCGCCGCTCAGGAGCGTCGCCAACGCTTCATTGGCACGGATTTCACCAACGAAGATATGGCCGAGCGCGTGCTGGACGATTTCACCTACAAATTGATCGGCGAAGGCGAGGTGGTTGACGGGCGCAGGACCTGGAAGATTGAAGCTCGCCCGGTGTCGCCTGACAAATCGCAGTACGCATACATCTACATCTGGACACCGCAAGACGTGCCTTATACGGTATTAGCCGAGATGTACGACAAGCAGGGACAGAAGCAGCGCATCTTGAAAGCCGGAAATCTGGAAAAAATCTCCGGCATCTGGGTCGCGCGGCGCGTCGAGATGAGCACGCCCGTCGAAGGCACGAAGACGATTCTGACGCTCGAAGATGTTCGCTTCAACACGGGGTTGAAGGAAGACATGTTCACCCAGCAGGCTTTGGAAAAGCCGGATATGTTTTGATTCACTCCGGAGGCGCATGCGGAGACGCGTGCGCTCCCAGGAGTCTGGAGAGACTTATGCCAGTTCCGAATGAGATCAGTTTTGACAGCGAGGCTGCGCCGCACGCCGCCGACCTGTACGACTACGCCGGCATCGCCGAAACGATTGGCGGGCTTGAAGCCGTGACTGAAGCCGACATCGCGCGTTATCACGAACAAGGCTTCATCGCCGTGCGTGACGCGTTCACGCCTGAGGAGATTCAAGTGGCGTTTGATGGCTTGAACCACCTGATCGCGGGTCGCGTCCCGGAATTTCAGAACATTCAGTTCCGCCACGACACGCGCGGCAAATTGGATGGATTGAGTTTCGACGAGAGATTGGATTCAGTCCGGCGTCTGCTTTACTTCGTTGATTACGAGCCGCGTTTGAAAGCCATCGCGCACAAGCCGCAATTGCTGGCCCTGATTGAAAAACTGCTCGATGCGCCGCCAGTGATGTTTCAGGACATGGCGTTGATCAAACCGCCGCAGGGACGAGAAAAGCCCTGGCATCAGGATCACGCCTATTTTGAATTGACGCCGGAGACGCGCGTCGTTGGCGTGTGGATCGCGCTCGATCCGGCAGGAGTTGAAAACGGCTGCATGCGCGTGATGCCGGGTTGGCACAGGCGCGGCGGCTTCCCTCATTTTCAGATTCGCGATCTGCAGATTTGCGATTCGGAGATGGAAGGTTTGATCGAACACCGCGTCGCCGCGCCGCTCCCGCCCGGCGGATGTCTGATCTTCGACAGCTATATCCCGCACGGCACGCCGAGCAATTTCACGTCGTCGCGCCGTCGCGCTTTGCAATTTCATTACAAGCCGGCGGGCGCGCAAACGATCACGCCCGAACAGCGCGTCGCCATCTGGGGCGGCGAAAACCAAGGCATCGCCTGTTGAACAAGATGAAACTCAAACTCGTCAAAAGTCTCTGGGGAATGGAAGGCTCGCTTGAAGAGAAGATCAGGCGAGTCGCCGATGCCGGTTATGCCGCCGTCGAGGCGCAAGTCCCAGCCGGCGATCAGATCGGCTTGTTCACGCGGCTACTGCGCGAACACAAACTGGAATTCGTGGCGATGGTAATCACCGACGGCGCGAGCTACGAAGATCATTTCAATTTGTTTCGCGCGAAGATCGAGCAGGCTCGCGCGCTTGAACCGCTCAAGATCACCGTTCACGGCGGCAAGGACTGGTGGCCGTTCGACGTTCAAAAAAACTTCTTCGCCGAAGCGTTGGAGATCGAACGGCGCATCGGCGTCGAAGTCAATCACGAGACACATCGCGGGCGTCCGATGTTCACGCCTTCGGCGACGGCTCGCCTGCTGCGCGAATTCCCAGAGCTTCACATCAACGCCGACTTCAGCCACTTCGTGAATGTGTGCGAGAGTTTGATTGAAGATCAGGTTGAAGACATGCGGCTTTGCATTTCACGCGCCCGCCACGTTCACGGGCGCATCGGACACGAAGAAGGGCCGCAGGTAAACGACCCGCGCGCGCCTGAATGGTCGCGCCAGGTCGCCGCGCACGAGGCGTGGTGGGGCGAGATCGTTCGCACGCGGCTCAAAGCCGGAGCCGAGAATTTCACATTCAATCCCGAATTCGGCCCGCCGAATTACATGCCGACGCTGCCGCACACCTGTCAGCCGGTGGCTGATCTGTGGGATGTGTGTCTGTACGTGGCGCGCAGGTTTGAGAGTCGCTACAACGAATTGATGAGATCGAGCCGGAAGTAAGAGATGAACAATTTGCGAGTCGCATTCGTGGGCTGCGGTGGCATCGGCGATCATTACCTGAGCGTTTACCGCGAGCTGGATTTCGTCGAAGTCGTGTCGTGCATTGACGCGAACATTGAACGCGCCGAACGAGCGGTTGAGGCTCTCGACGGCAAACCGCGCGCGACTTCGAACTTCGACGATGCGCTGAGTCCCGACGTGGATGTCGTGGTCATCAACACGCCGAATCATCTTCACCGCGAGCAGGCTGTCGCCACGCTTGAAGCCAATAAACACCTCCTGCTGCAAAAACCAGTCGCTGCAAAGGTCGAAGACGCCGAAGCCATTGTCGAAGCAGCCCGGCGAGCAAAGCAACGCGGCGTGGTCAGCGGGTTATATCTGAGCTATTTCGATCAACCGCTGATGCACGACCTGCGCGAGATGATTCAACGTGGCTGGTTCGGCGGCGTCGCGCATCTTTACGCGCGATTGATGCACCGTGGCGGGATTGCGCTTTCGCAACAAGTTCGCAACGGGCAGTCGAACTGGCGCGCGTCAATCGAATTGACCGGCGGCGGGTGTTTCATTCAACTCGCTGTGCATTACGTTCATCTGTTCAAGTGGATGATGGGCGCGCGCGTCGAACGAGTGATGGCGATGGCGAAGAATCAGCATTGTCCCGGCGTTGAAGGGGAAGACCTCGCCTGCGCGATTCTGGAATTTTCAAACGGCGCGCTGGCCACGATTGACATGGCCTGGAACACGGCGGGCGAACAGCTTTCGATCCACGGCACGCGCGGGACGTGCGAATACATCGGCAATCAGACGCTGATGCTCGACTCGTTGGAAGGCGATTTCACCGGTCATGTAGTCAACTATTCCGGCGCAAGCAGTCAAGTTTCTCCCGCTGCGCCAGGCGCGGCTGCGGCCCAGCAAGTGACGACCGTTATCGCGCCGCCGCTCGGCGATTGGCGAAATAAGTTCAACCAGCACCGAGTGTTTCTGGAATCCGTACGCGATGGACGCGAGCCGTTCGTTTCGATTGAATCTGGTGTTGATGATTTGCGGGTAGTGAATGCGGTGTATGAATCGGCAGCTTCAGGGTGCGCGGCTGAAGTCGCTCACTCGTAACGCAGAGATTCGATCGGATCGGTCTTCGACGCGCGCAACGCCGGCCACAACCCGCTGAAGATTCCAACGATCATCAGAATGCTCGTCGCGGTTAGAACGACGTCGCCTGAAAGCGCCAGGAAGATGTCGGTCTGCCGCGTCGGGTCTTCCAGCAACTCAGCCAGGAACGGGCGATGCCCAGCGAACGTCACGAGCAAGTAAGAGAAGAGAATCCCCAGCAACCCGCCGAGGAAAGTGATCACCAGCGCTTCGAGCAGAAATTGAATGAGGATGTGGCGGCGTTTTGCGCCCAGCGCTTTCCGCACGCCGATCTCGCGCGTTCGTTCGGTGACGCTGACCAGCATGATGTTCATCACGCCGATGCCGCCGATCATCAACGTCAGCGCGCCGATGATGCTCAGCACTATCTTTAACCCGCCGGTGATGCCGCCGATCATCTTCGCGTTCTCGACCGAATCATTCATCGTCACGGCGCGCTCGTCCTTCGGGTTGAAGCCGTGACGCGCGGCAAGCGTTTCGCGAACCTGTTTGACCGCCTGGTTGTGCTGCGCGACGCTCAGCGTTTGAAAGACAAGGTTGTCGAGATAGTCCTGGCTGTGAACCTGCTTGAACGTCGTGTAGGGAATGAAGACCGAGTATTTATCGGGCGAGTAGTAGTTTGAAAAACTCACCTTCTGCGTCAGCACGCCGACGACATCGAACGACAATCCGTTGACGCGAATCGTTTGACCGACGGCGGGCGCGGCGCCGAAAAGCTTCTTGGCCACTTCGGAGCCGAGGAAGATCACGCGGCGCTGCTTCTCTGTGTCTTCGGCGTTGATGAAGCGACCGAACTCGGCGACCTCGCTTCGCATCTCGGCGTATTCGGGCGCGACGCCGCGAACAGCCGATGTCGTTTGCTTCAAGCCGTAAACCAGCGGCAGGTATTCGACGTATTCCGGGCTGGCGTATTTGATCAGACCGAGTTGGCGAACCGCTTCGACATCTTCTTCTTTCAACCGGATGCGTTTGCCCGCGCGCTCGCCGCCCGCTTGCATGCTTGTTTGCCCGTTCCAGACAACGACCGTGCCGTTGCTGAAGGCGCGATGAAAGCCGGTCATGATCGCGTTGTGAAAACCGTTGCCGTAAGCCATCAACAGCACGACGGCGACGATGCCCCAGGCGATGCCGGTCATCGTCATCGCAGCGCGGATGCGGTGGCCGATGAGGGCTTGGATGGCTTGGATGAAGACTTCCTTGATGACCATAGCTTCTAGTTACCAACTCAATTCGTGAGCGCGTTCAAAGACGGCCTGCTTCAGCGCGGCGGGTAAATGAGGTTTACTCATAGCCGGGAGTCGCGATGCCCAATTGACTCATCATCTCTTTCAAAGATATTCGACGCAGGCGAGCCAGTTCCGCAATGAAGCCGATCCGCTTAGCGTTTATGACTTCGATCTGGTCGTAAATTTCAGTTAGCCGTTGATGCTCCGCTTCAGTCAGAGTCTCCGCGCGAAATTTTTCCCGTAGCTCTTGATACTCATCCCAGGTTTCTGATGGCAGCCATTCGTTGATCTGCCGCAGCAAATTACTCTCCTCACTAGACAGCGGCGGAATGTCGGGATGGCCATTAACAGGACGTTTCAATCGCTCTTCGAGAGCGCGCTGGATGAAACGCCTGGCGTCGAGTCCGGCTTTGGCGGCTTCTTCGCGCAGAGCCGCTTCCATTTCAGGTTTGAGGTCAATTGTCAGCGTCATAACTGTTCCTCCTTGCGCGCAGTATACCACCGCCCGCATCTCACATCTCGTAACGCAACGCCTCAATCGGCTGCATATCCGCCGCGCGCCGCGCCGGGTAAGTCGCCGCCGCGATTCCGATCAACGCCAGCGCGCCGACAGCGAACGCCGCCGTCTGCCACGTGATGATCATTCCCGAAAAGCGCGCGGGCAGCGGCAACAGGTTGACCAGCTTGCATAATCCGATGCCGGCGCCCAACCCAATCGTTCCGCTCAACAGAGTCAGAAACAATCCCTCGCTGAAAAATTGCCGTTGCACGGCGCTCGAAGTCGCGCCCAGGGCTTTGCGGATGCCGATCTCTTTCGTCCGCTCCTTGACCGAAATCATCATGATGTTCATCACGCCGATGCCGCCGAGCGCGAGCGTGATGATGCTCACCAGGATGAAGAACTCATGCATGCTCGAAATCATCTTGTTGAAGAAGACGGTTTCGAGCGCCGTGTTCCACATCGAGAGCGCCTCGCGGTCTGTCGGATCGAAGTTGTGGCGCGGCGCGATGATCGAGAGGACTTCGGATTCGACCGGGCCGATTTTTTCAAAGTTGATCTTGCCTTCGCGTTCGATGATGCGATTCAACTCGTCGGCGATACGTTCGTAAGGCGCGGCGATGATGGCCGAGACGTGATCAGGCGTGACGTTGTCGCCGGTCATCGGAAAATCCTTCCGCATCGTTTCGTAAGGCATAAACAGCCGATTGTTGTCCGCGCCGGTGTAGTTCGAGTCCTGCTCTTTCTTCCGCACGCGGCCGATGACGGTGTAGGGAATTCCGTTGAGTTGAATCTGCTGTCCGATGGCGTCGCGGTCGGCGAAGAGTTGTTTGTACATCTCGTGGCCGATGACGACGACGCGGCGGGCTTCCTGGTTGTCCTGATCGCTGAGCAAACGCCCGCGATCAACCTCGATGGTGCGGATGTTTTGGTAGATGGGCCAGACGCCGCTCATCTGCGTCGAACTGGCGTTGAACGCGCTCTTGGCGCTCACGCCGCTGCGCATCAACTCCGGCGTGACGTGTTCGAGCAGCCTGGCTTTTTCTTTCAACGCGTAAACGTCGCCGATGTCCAACCTGATGAGCTTGCCGGCGCGTTCGCCGATCCGGT
>WBZR01000841.1_pt1 | contig 44489 bp, 32 predicted proteins | sample 5204231 | NCBI WGS metagenome assembly WBZR01 (sample SAMN12412403, study PRJNA552823) | activated sludge metagenome | isolation source: activated sludge from anammox sidestream of wastewater treatment plant... | place: USA: Virginia | collected 2017-08 | reverse complement strand
TGATCACCGCTTGGGGGTAAGGGGGCCCTGCGCGCCCCAACCTCCACCTTCATCCCTCCGCTCACGCACAAAGCCGAAAAACTCCGTCCATCACCATTCGAAGATCACTGATGAAATATGCGGGCTAACAGGGGCCCGCGACGCATCATTGTCCGCCCCCATTGGGCCGTAACCGAATCATCCCCGTTCGGCCTATCGCCCCCGCATTTGCCCGCCGACCTCGGCCGCCGCCCCGCGATCATTCCCTGTAGCCCTATCCTCGCTCCGATCCGATCACCGCGCGACCCCCACCGCGGCTTGCCGTTTGGCGACGGACAACCAACCCACTCCCCACGACCTCGTCCGCGCTCGCCACAAACAAACCACCCCCGCACCCCGATCCGTAGCGCCGCACGCGCCCCATCCGTACCGTCCCCCCGCGCCCCATCCGTACCGTCCCCTCGCGCCCCATTCGTACCGTCCCCCCGCGCCCCATTCGTACCGTCCCCCCGCGCCCCATCCGTACCGTCCCCTCGCGCCCCATCCGTACCGTCACCCCTTGTGGGTGACGAATTAACGCTCGACATCCCCATCGCCGCCGTCTTCCGCGCAACCGCACCCCGAACCGTTTTGCTCCGGCCATTGATCGGGGGCTCATCCCCACGCACCATCCCCGCCCGCTCCCAAAAAAATCCGCGCGCACATGGGGCAAGTATCTCCTATGCAATGCGTAATGCCCCGCCCATTCCGCGCCCGAACCAGCCCGAAGCGCCGGCAAAGTCGTCACGACGCGTGCCCACCTCCCGCCCTGTCTTGACCCGCAATCCCGCCGACCTTCTGTGTCACCTTTCCGGCACATTTTTCAAGGACTTACAAACGAACTTTCCCGAAACTTTCCGTGCTCATTCGGGCATACACCGGTCCTGTTTCACCTTGCCGTTTTTCACCAAAAACCGCCAAAAACTCGAACCGCCCCAACCCGCGCCCGCCACAAGTGTTGGCACAGTTTCCAGAGGCCTTGTGTCACCTTATGTCACCTTCAGATTTGCAGCTCTTGCGCGAGATCATCGTCTTCGATTTCACCCTGGACCCTTCGGCCCCTCGGTCGCTCAGCCCATTCTCTTTCGCCTATTGTCACCATCGATTTATCGCATCCCCGCCACAAACTTCAGCCCAAACAATGTGGATGCACATACCCACGAATGCATCGCCCCCGTTCGAGCCCCGAATGGGGCGCCGGGTTGTAGCCACCGGTGGAGCAAGGCGCCGCGCAGCAAGCCGAGCGCAACCGGTGGTAAGCATCCCAGCAAGAACCCAACCCCGGCAGGGGTGAAGGAGTCACTCGAATGCGCTCAAAAAATCACCCAAACCCGAACCACGCCAACCCTTGTCCGCCACATCTGTTGGCACAATCCCCGAACGCGCTGTGTCACTATATGTCACTTCCGATTTGCTGCCCCGCGAGCGTCCCCCGTCCGCAGTTCGACGTGCCGAATCCGCTGCAACCGCTGCGAGTATGTCAGGTGGATCGCGCCGTCACTCGATTGCCAGAGGCTTGGATATGAAAGCTGAGCCTCGCCGTCTTCGATCGTCTGCGGGGCCGACCAGGTGCGGCCCTCGTCGTTTGAAATCGAGACAGAAAGCGGCGTCCGCTCCGTCTTGCTGGGGTTGTAGGCCAGCACGAGTTGGCCGCCCGAGAGCCGGATCAGGTCGAGGCCGCTGTTGGGGTTGGGCAGCTCCGGCCGCTGGCCCAGCTTCCACGTTCGGCCGCCGTCCGTCGAGCGGCCTTCCCATGTCTCGTTGTTCCCGCCGCCCGTCCTCATCAGGGCATACAGCGAGCCGTCGGAAAGCTCGACCACGGCCGGCTGAAGATTGTTGGCCGACGGGGTCAGCAGGCCGCCCGTCGCGCTCCACGTCGCGCCGCGATCCTCGGAAAGGAGGAACTGCGATTGATAAATCGCCTGTTGATACGCGGGCATCACCCAGCGCCCGCTTCGGGTGATGAGGATGTGATTGCGGATCATCGTGCAAACGGTCTTGAGCGCATCGCGCGGCGGTCCCCATGTCAGGCCGTGATCGCGACTGACGCGCTCCATCACCCGGCCCAGGCAAAACGAGTCGCCGAACATTTCGACGTAAAAGAGCCGAAGCTCGTCGCCCTCGCCCGCGAGCAGCACCGGGTTCGCATCCGCATAGCCCGGCTTGTCCGCCACGACGATCGGCTCGCTCCAAGTCGTTTCGCCCGGTCGCTTGCGCGACAGGACGATGACGCAGTCGTCGGCCAGTTCCTCCGACCCGGCGCCCCATGCGGTGAGCAGGTCGCCATTGGCCGCCTCGATAATGGTCGACGCGTGGTTGTACGCGTAGGTCGTCGGCAGCGATTCGGTCGACAGAATCTCAAGCGAGGTGATGGGCGCGATGCTCGACGTGGAGCCGGCCCGATCGGCGACCTGAAGCTCGTTGGTCGCGGCGCAGGCAGAAAGGAGAATGGCGGAAAGCAATGCGGCCGCGGTGAATAATCGGCGGCCGTAGCGAACTAAAATCAGAACCCAACTCGAAACAGGCATCGCGCAGGTTTTAAGGGTGGCAACCACCACCGACAAGTGAGGCCGGCCTTATCGGACACGCAGGCCGCAGCGAATGCCCGCCGGCGCCTATCCGCTGGCTGCCGCTGGGCTTAAACTCAATGGCCGCCCGATACGGTCCGAACTTGGATACGGGGAGACAGCGCACGCGGCGGTGTCTTTTTTGTCGAGGCGAAGTTCGGAGCGAGGGTTCTGATGCTTAAAGTGATTTGTGTCTGCGGTGCCCGGCCGAACTTCATGAAGATCGCGCCGTTGATGGACGCCTTTGCCCGCACCGGAAAGGTCAAAGCCGTCCTCGTGCATACGGGTCAGCACTACGACGAGCGGATGAGTCAGCTTTTCTTCCGCGACCTCGGCATACCCGAGCCGGACATCAATCTCGAAGTCGGCAGCGGGAGCCACGCCTCGCAGACGGCGGAGATCATTCGCCGCTTCGAGCCGGTCGTCATCGAGAATCGGCCGGACTGGGTGATCGTCGTCGGCGACGTAAACAGCACGATCGCCTGCGCCATAGTCGCCGTGAAGCTCGGCGTGAAAGTGGCCCACGTCGAGGCCGGCCTGCGCAGCTTCGATCGCGGCATGCCGGAGGAGATCAACCGGCTCCTTACGGATTCCATCTCTGACATGCTGCTGGTCAGCGAGCCGTCGGGCGTTGAGAATCTTCGCAAGGAAGGCGTGGACGACAGCAAGATTCACTTCGTCGGCAACGTCATGATCGACACGCTGATGAAGAACCGCCAGCGGGCCAACGAGTCGAAGATTCTGACCGACCTGGGCCTGACGCCGAAGAAATACGCCGTGGTCACGCTGCATCGGCCGAGCAACGTGGACGATGCCAGGACGCTGGGATCGATCCTCGATGCCTTCGAGCAGATCGCGAAGGACATGGCGATCGTCTTTCCGATGCACCCTCGGACGCGCAAGAACATGGCGAACATGGGCCTTGGACAGCGCGTAGGATCCATAGCCGGCTTTCAGACGCCCGAGCCGCTGGGGTATCTGGACTTCCTGAAACTGATGGCGGACTCGGCGATGGTCTTGACCGATTCCGGCGGGATTCAGGAGGAAACGACGATTCTGGGCGTGCCCTGTCTCACCCTGCGCGAGAACACCGAGCGGCCGGTGACGATCACCGAGGGGACGAACCGGTTGTGCAAGCCGGAGTCGGCGAGCATCATGCAGGCCTACCGCGAACAGCTCGCGCGCGGCGGCGCATCGGCGAAGCGGCCCGAGCTCTGGGACGGCAAGGCGGCGGAGCGCATCGCGGCGATCTTCGCGGCGATCGCGTGACGCAAGGCACCGCAAGTGACGGCTGCGGCGGGATGGTATGAAGAAGGCGCTCATCACCGGTATCACGGGCCAGGACGGCAGCTATCTGGCTGAGTTGTTGCTATCCAAGGGCTACGAAGTCCACGGCCTGATTCGCCGGTCGAGCAGCTTTAACACGGCGCGCATCGAGCATCTCTACCGCGATCCGCATGACAAAGACGCGGCACTTTTCCTGCACTACGGCGACTTAAACGACGGCGCCAGTGTGCGCAACGTGCTGCACCAGGTCGCACCGAATGAGGTTTACAATCTCGCGGCGCAGTCGCATGTGCGACTGAGCTTCGATCAGCCGGTCTATACGGCGGAGACGGGGGCGATCGGCACGCTGTTGATGCTGGAGGCCATCCGCGATCTGCAGATGCCGACGCGGTTCTATCAGGCAGGCAGCAGCGAGATGTTCGGCAACATGCCGCCGCCGCAGAATGAGGCCACGCCGTTTCGACCGCGCAGCCCCTATGGGTGTGCCAAGGCGTATGCGCACTGGCAGTCGGTCAATTACCGCGAGGCCTACGGCATCTTTGCCTGCAACGGGATTCTGTTCAATCACGAGAGCCCGCGACGCGGGGAGACGTTTGTCACACGAAAGATCACGCGCGCGGCGACGCGGATCAAGGAGGGCCTGCAGGACAAGCTGTTTCTCGGCAATCTGGACGCGAAGCGCGACTGGGGATTTGCCGGGGACTACGTCGAGGCGATGTGGCGAATGCTGCAGCAGGGCGAGCCGGACGACTATGTGATCGCGACCGGGAAGATGCACAGCGTGCGCGAGTTTGCCGAGGCGGTCTTCGGGCAGCTCGGTCTGGACTGGCAGAAATCCATCGAGCATGACCCGCGGTACCTGCGGCCGACGGAGGTCGACGAACTGTGCGGCGACGCCTCGAAGGCAAGCACCAAGCTGGGCTGGAAGCCGATCGTGATGTTTGCCGAGCTGGCCAAGCTGATGACGGAACACGACTGGCGGCTGGCGAAGGAAGAGCGGGTACTGACGGATCACCGGGCGAGAAACGGCTAGGTCACGAGATACCTGCCCGAATTCGCGAGGTATAATGATATGCCGACGGTCGCAAGAATCGGTCCCTACCGGTTTTTCTTTTTTGGCAACGAGGGTAACGAGCCTCCTCACATACACGTTCAGCGGGAGCGGCTGTTGGCCAAGTATTGGTTGAACGAAGTGGCGCTAGCGAAGTCGCGAGGCTTTGCCGCGCATGAGCTTCGACAGATTGAGAAGCTCGTCTTGGAGAACAAGGGCAGGTTTCTGGAGGCGTGGAATGAATTCTTCGGTGGTTGAGATAACTCCGCTTGCTCAGGGCGTCGAAGTGACCGATGAGGAACTGGTCGTTTCACTTGCAGATGGGCGGCGGATATCCGTGCCGATCGTCTGGTTTCCTCGGCTTAGCAGGGCGACGCCTGAGCAGAGAAATAAATGGGAACTGCTGGGCGACGGCGAGGGGATACACTGGCCGCTCATCGACGAGGATCTTAGTGTCGAAGGTTTGCTCTCAGGGCGCAAGTCGCGGTCTAGTTAGGGTTGGTGTCGCTTCGAGACTTGGCGATTGAACGAATATGCGATCGTTTGCTACGACTTCTAATTCGCAAGCGCATTAAACCACTGCACATCGAGAATTGACTTGTCATTTGAGGGACATCGCATAGCAGTAACTGGAGGGGCGGGGTTCCTCGGTCGAAACGTCTGCGCAGATTTGGAGCGAAATGAAATGGGCCGCGAGCAAATTGCGGTGCCGCGGAGGGCGGAATTTGATCTGACGCAACGGGAAGCGGTCTCGCAGATGTATGTGCAATTGCGACCTGATATCGTCATTCATCTGGCGGCGGAAGTGGGGGGGATCGGGGCCAATCGCGCGAGTCCCGGGCGGTTTTTTTATGCCAATCTGGCGATGGGCATGCATCTTATCGAACAGGCCCGAGATGCCGGACTGAAGAAGATCGTCATGGTCGGGACGGTTTGCTCTTATCCGAAGCATACGCCGGTTCCGTTTCGCGAAGACGATCTTTGGAACGGCTATCCTGAGGGAACGAATGCGCCTTATGGGATTGCGAAGAAGGCGCTTTTGGTCATGCTTCAGGCCTATCGGCAGCAGTATGGGCTTAACGGCGTGTATTTGATTCCGGTCAATCTTTACGGGCCTGGCGACAACTTTGATCTGGAAACGAGTCACGTCATTCCGGCGATGATTCGCAAGTTTGTCGATGCCAGGGTGTCGGGGGCGGCGGAGGTTACGCTGTGGGGGACGGGGTCGGCGAGCCGCGAGTTTCTCTATGTCGAGGACTGTGCCCGGGCGATTGTGATGGCGACGCAGCGCTATGATGGTGCGGAGCCTGTGAACATCGGGACGGGGCGGGAGATCACGATCCGCGACCTAGCGGAGAAGATTCGCGGAATCGTCGGATACAGGGGGCGGATTATTTGGGATTCGACGAAGCCCGACGGACAGCCGAGACGGTGTCTGGATACGAGTCGTGCGAAGGCGGCGTTTGGATTCGAGGCGACGACGGGGTTCGACGAGGGGCTGCAACGAACGGTGGATTGGTACTGCAACGAGCGGGGCATCAAGTTGTGACGGACGCATCGATGATCATGTTGCCGGCAGAGGAAGCGATTCCCGATGGTCTCGCGGGGCGCTGGTGGGTCGCGCACACCAAGCCGCGTAATGAGAAGTCGCTGGCCGGGGAGCTTGTGCAGTCGGGCATCGTTCACTTTCTGCCGCTTCAGCCGCGACAGACGCGAGGCCGCATTTCGCGACGTGTTTACAAGAGCGTCGTCCCTATTTTTCCCGGTTACCTGTTTTTCAATGCGACGGAGGAGGAGCGGCTGCGAGCGCTGAAGACGAACCGCATCGTGACGGTGATCGATGTGCCTCGGCAGGAGTCGCTGGTGCGCGAGCTTCGGGAGATTTACAAAGCGATCTCGACCGGCGTCGGACTTCGCTGGCATCCCGAGATCAAGGTGGGGGATTGGGCGCGCGTGACGTCGGGGCCGCTGATGGGGGTTGAGGGGATTGTCCTCCAGCGAAGCGGACGCGTACGCGTACGCCTGGTGCTCAATGTGGTGATGCTGGGCCAATCCGTGAGCGTAGAGGTATCGGACGACGTACTGGAAAGAATGAACGCGCCCTAATCCGAGGATCGATCATCCGTCCATGTCTTAAGATGTTGCAAATACATGGCTTATGAGTTTCTTTGGTCGGTATGTCTGAGCAGTCGGCGCGGGGTCGCCCGATCAAGAGGTTCAGCCTCAAATCAAACCCTGCATAGGCGCGGAACGTATTGAGAGAGCGGCAATTGTGGGGGGATCGGCGGATCCATTCAGTCTGTAGTTCTCACAAGGCGAAACCGATATCATTGATGCCCCTTGCGGGGGCGCACGTTTCGTGCGCAAGTCCAGAATAGACAAGGGATTCGGTGAGATCGCGATAAGCGGTTGACGGGGACGGAGTCTATCCAGAGCCAAAGTACCTGATGTATTTCGGGGGCTCGTAGGTATAAGGGCGGAATAGCTATGCGAGTAGGTGTGGTTGGGACTGGTTACGTCGGGCTCGTCGCGGGAGCGTGCTTCTCGGATGTTGGAAATCACGTCATCTGCGTTGACGTTGACGAGGCGAAGATTGCCAAGCTGCGCGAGGGCGAGATTCCCATTTATGAGCCCGGTTTGGCTGAGATTGTTCAGCGGAATGCCAAGGCCGGTCGGCTGGAGTTTACCACCGACCTGGCTCATGCGACGGCCAATTCGCTGATCATGTTCCTTGCGGTGGGGACGCCGCAAGCGGACGACGGCAGCGCGGACTTGTCGGCATTGCTCAGTGTCGCCGAGCAGATCGCCAAGGTCATGGACGGGTACCGGATCATTGTGACGAAAAGCACGGTACCGGTGGGGACGCATAAGAAAATTGGAGATGTCGTCAAGGCAGCGACGGATCACCCGTTCGATTGCGTGAGCAATCCGGAGTTCATGAAGGAGGGAGCGGCGCTCGACGACTTCATGAAGCCAGACCGAGTGGTGATCGGTACGACGAATCCGGCGGTCGTGGAGATCATGAAGCAGCTCTACTCGGCGTTCATGCGGAAGCGCGAGCGGATTCTGGTGATGGACCCGGCGAGCGCGGAGATGACCAAGTACGCGGCGAATGCGCTGCTGGCGACCAAGGTCTCATTCATGAATGAGATCGCCAACCTGTGCGAGCGGTATGGGGCGGACGTGGAACTGGTTCGTGCGGGCGTTGGTTCGGACTCGCGAATCGGCCATCCATTCTTGTTTCCCGGTGTGGGGTATGGCGGATCGTGTTTTCCGAAGGACGTGAGCGCGCTGGTTTCGATGGGGCGCGAGGTGGATTACATCCCGCTCATCACGCAGGCGGCCCAGGATACGAACCAAAAGCAGCGGCGGCATTTCGCTCAGCGCGTGATTGAGCGTTTTGAGAAGGGCAAGGGCCCGGTCACGCTGGCGGTATGGGGGCTGGCGTTCAAGGGGCGGACTGATGACATCCGCGAGGCGCCGGCGATCACGGCCATCCAGATGTTTCTGAAGAACGGTGTCACCATTCGGGCGCACGATCCCGAAGCCATGCCGAATGCGCGAAGGACGCTTGGCGAGACCGGCATCACATATCATGAGGATGGTTACGAGGCATTGAACGGGGCCGATGGTCTGGTGATTTTCACGGACTGGCAGGAGTTCCGGGTGCCGGAATTCGACCTGATGAAGAAGAACCTGCGGCGGCCGGTGGTGTTCGATGGGCGGAATCTGTACGACCCCGCGTTTATGAAGCGAATGGGTTTCGAATATCACAGCGTGGGCCGACCGACGGCCGGTCAGTGTGGGTGAGAGAATATGCAGACGATACTTGTAACCGGTGCGGCGGGCTTCATCGGCTCCCATCTTTGCGAGCGACTGCTGGCGGATGGCCGGCGCGTCGTGGGGCTGGATAGTTTCGACAGTTTTTATGATCCGAAGATCAAGCGCGCGAACATCGCCGGATGCCTGACGAATTCCAATTTTCGTCTGGTTGAGGGTGACATTCGCGATGCGGAAGTTGTGGCCGCCGCGCTGAAGGGGTGTGATCTGGTGGTTCATCTGGCGGCGCGTGCCGGGGTGCGACCATCGATCGAGGATCCGCTGCTCTATCAGGACGTGAACGTTCGCGGGACGAACGTCATCCTTGAGACGATGCGAAAGCTGGGGATGAAGAAGCTGGTCTTTGCCAGCAGTTCGAGCGTGTACGGGAACAATAAGAAGGTGCCGTTCTCCGAGACGGATGTGGTGGACAATCCGATCTCGCCATATGCGGCGACGAAGAAGGCAGGCGAACTGATCTGCCATGCCTATCACCATCTGTTCGGGATGGATATCACGTGTCTTCGGTTCTTTACGGTGTATGGCGCACGGCAGCGGCCGGACCTGGCGATTCATAAGTTCGCGAAGTTGATTCTCGCGGGCAAGTCGATCCCGGTCTTCGGCGACGGCAGCATGATGCGGGACCACACCTATATTGATGACATCATCGCCGGGGTTGTTGCCGCGATCGATCGCTGTGGTGGATACAAGATTTACAATCTTGGGGAGTCCCGGCCGGTTTCGCTCAGTGATTTGATTGCGGCGATTGAACGCGCGGTCGGCAAGAAGGCGATGATTGAGCGACTTCCCTTGCAGCCGGGGGACGTGCATCAGACTTATGCAGACGTGAGCAGAGCGAAGGCGGAACTGGGATACGAACCAAGCACGGAGATTGAGGCCGGGTTAGCCGAGTTCGCTCAATGGTTGAGCAAGTCCGTAGCACCCTAGAGGAAGAGAGATGAAGGCATTTCTGAAGGCCCAGTTTCCAAGAGCATTCGCCGCTGCGCGAGACATCAAGGATCGCGCGCGAATGGAATATTACGTCGTCCGGCGTTTGAGCTGGCGACACTTGTTTCCCGGACTTCAGAAGGCGACTAGCTGGCAGAGCGTGCTTCCGTATCAGGGTATTCGGCGAATCGAGATTCCTCAGGCAGACTTTCCGACAGTGGAGTCGATCAAGGGTTGCGTAGAGGCAGCGGGCTTAAAACATGGCAACGGCGTATTTGCGTTGTACCTGCCTCCCGAGACCGTGGCGGGAACGCCGTTTAAGGTTCTTAAGAACGAGTATCCGCCAGACGCCGGGGTGAAACTCCTGAAGGCTGCGGGCCCTGTCGGCGAGAGTACGTATGGTCCGGGGATCAAGCGAAAGGAAATTGATCGCCATTTGCTGCTTGCGGCGAACATGCTTTACAACGAGGGACTTGGGCCGCGCATTTACGATCTTGTGGAATTGGTTTGCGGCAGCCAGATCTGGACTGCGTACGTGATGCGGCACGTTCAGGGACGAGAGCCGACAGCGGAGGAGTGCGAGACGGGTGTCGCCAAGATGCGCCGGCTCGAAGAAGAAGGCACGTTGATGACGATTGCGACGGGTGCGCATCGCAATATAGATTTTCTGCCCCCTTCCTGTAATGGGAACGCCATCATCGATGAGGACGGGAAGTTTCAGTACGTTGACTTTCAGAACTTCGTCACCGGCAACTACAGCAAGTATTTGGACCAGGTTGCCCGTACGGCCGTCGACGACTCACACTTCGGGGATAAGCGTCTGCTCGGCGGGGGTCGAATACTTTATCAATCCATTCCCGGCGTGAACATGCCAGCCAAGCGATCGGTGGAGTCACGATCGACCATGTTCACGGAATTACTCCAAAAGGCCGGGGTACAAGTGAGGGACCGGCTGATGCTCGATGTCGGCTGCAACATCGGCATGATGATCGCCGAATATCTGAAGTGGGGCGCAAAGTGGTGCCATGGCTGGGACTTTCCGAATGTCGTGCCGCACACGGAGCGATTGCTTTCCGGTCTGGGCTGTACGCGGTACTCGACGACGGGCGCTCAACTCAAACGTGATCGGCGCCTGGAAGACGACCTGCCCGACTGGCTGGGGCCGTCGGTTCAGGGTTGCGGCCTTTCATACCTGGCGGTTCATGGGCACATCGGGTGGATGGAATCAATTGCGAGGATCCCGTGGTCGTTCATGATCTATGAGGGGCATGAATTCGACACGCGGGCTGATGTCGAGCGGTACCTTGGCGAGCTTCGGAACAACGTGTCGTTTGAGATCGGCGCCATGACGTCCGCGGAGGACGGCGCGTCAAACGAGCGAACCGCCGCTATCCTTTTGCGGAGCGAACGGTAATGGGATTTGCTTGGATTCAGAGCCCCGAATTAATGGGGGCGAGGGTGAGCGAGACCGAATCTTTACGAGAGCTTCATACGATCATCGCGAATCTGTAACGAGTCATTTGCACTTCTCGAAGAGCAGAGTCGGTGTACTCGCGATCAAGATCGGGCCAAGCTCTTCCGATTCATCGAAAGGACGAAGCCGATTTTTTTAGTTGGCTGTCAATTGAGCGGGACGACGGCGCTTGCGGTGATGCTGGATCGACGTTTCGGCATTGCCATGCTTCCGGAGACACAGTTGGATCACAGCTACGTTCAACGAGACCTGGTCGATGGGGGCCGCGGCTCCATTAACTAAAGACCTCCGACGTATTGGATGGATGCTCGCCTATGTGCCCTTTTTGTCCGGCGTTTTTCCGATTGCGGTGATGGCCAACCGGTGCTCTTGGAGCCTCGTGGGTCGTCCGAAGCCCAGCTTGTATCACATTCCCTCAAAGTAGTGATCGCCGCATCGCAGCGCATCATCTTCTTACAAACCATCTCCCCGCAACGGATAAGAGCGCTGCCTAATCCGGAAAGCTGAGTTCCTTCCGGCGACTTTCCTTACATGCGCCAAACCGACCGACTCATCATCAATGTTCTGTCCAACTACGGGCTAACCGTGGTTGCGGGCATTGCATCGCTGATTGTCGTGCCGATTGTGGTCAACGACCTGACGCAGACTGGATACGGCCTCGCCATGATGCTCCTTTCGGGTATCACTGTGACAACCGCTCTCGGCAATGCGGTCAATCGCGCCATGCAGCGGTACCTGCCACAGGATCTGGAGTCGGCCGACGCGGAGCGCGTCAACGGGACATTCAATTCCGCGATGGCGATGTTCGGAATGCTCGGGCTCCTGGCGGCCATTACCATCTTGCTCCTGCGGGATTGGTATCTTGATGATCCGGGCATCACCCCCGAACTGAGGGCTGACGGCAACACGGCCTTCTTCATCGTCGCGATCTTCATGCTTTTTGAGGGGCCGTTGCTCACCTTTCAGGCTGGACTTGAGGCGATTCAGAGATTCGATCTTGTCGGCGCCTATACGGGCGCTACAACCGTACTTCGCATGCTGGCAATCATCGCATTCTTCAAGCTTGGAGCGGGCAGCATCGTCGTATTTGCCCTGTCTCACATGGTTGCGATGATCCTCGCGTCCGTCATGTTTTTCATTTGCCTGAAACGGGCCATACCCAAGCTTGAATTCTCAATACGTCACATTCGTGGCGATCGATTCAAGATTCTCCTGATTTTTGCCGCCGCCGGATTGGTGATGACGATCGGAAATGTTCTCGGCCAGGAGGGATTTCGCGTGCTCGTCGGAAAGGGCCTGAGCATGGCTGACGTCGGCGGCCTGTCCGCGGTGTGGGCGTTTCGTTCGATGGTGTTCATGGTCATTTGCAGCATGACCAATGTGCTCACGCCCACGGCGAGCACGCTCGAGGCTCGCGGGTCCGCCGAGGCACTTGGGAAGCTTCTTGTGGCGTCGACGAAGTACTCCTCCGCGGCAGCTGCGTCGATGTGCCTGGTACCGCTTGCCGTTTTTGGTCCGTTTCTTCGCCTGTGGTTGGGGGAGGAGTTCGCATCGCTAACGACCCTTCTGATTGTGATCATGCTGGCGCAGTTGCCGATCTCGGCCTCGCTGAGCGCGCAACAGATGCTGATTGGTCTTGGTCGGCTGAGGATCACCAGTCCCGCGGTTTTTTCGCGGGGGGCGGTGAGCCTGGTAGTGGCCGGACTCTACATGTATTTTTCAGAAGAGCCGTCATTAACCGGAGCCGCCGTGTGGTTATATGCCATTCAAGTATTTTTCAGCTTAGTCGTGTTTGTTCACGGTAGTCGGGAGATCGGAGTGGGCGTTCGTCGGTTGATCCTTGAGGGCATGGCGCTGCCGGCGGCACTTGGGGCGGCCTCCGCGTTGCTAACGTGGGTGGTGTCGAGTCAGATCGGCACGGGAGACTGGCTTCGGATATTGGGTGCAGTCGGCATCGGGGAAGTTGTGTTTCTCGGATTGATCATCGCACTGGGATTGGGCGTCGAAGAGCGAGCGCATCTGGGGTCATTCATGAGTCGAGTCAAGGCCCGGGTCATGCCGAACGTGAGCCGCAGTTAATCCATACCAAGTCAACGGATGATCGATTGAACATGGAATTGAGTCATAACATGGAGACTTGTCCGGAGATAGCTATTCATCATTGCGAAGGCTCCTATTCTGATAGGTGGCTTGAATACTGTTGCGGACACCGCGTCCCACATCGCATCGTTAATTGCTATGACTCTGACATTATCTCTCAACTGGCGGGTTGCGGCGGACTGCTTTGGCAGTGGAAATACGGGGATCCGAGGGATGTGCTCGCGGCACTGAGAGTGATTCGCGCGGCAGAGGCGATGGGCCTTGTTGTCTTCCCCAATTCCGCGACATGCGAGCACTATGACGACAAAGTCGGCCAAAAGTATCTGCTTGAGGCAATTGGCGCGGAGCTTGCCCCGACCTTCGTTTTTTATGACAAGGAGTCGGCACTTAAGTGGGTTGCGAGCACAAAGTGGCCTAAGGTCTTCAAGCTCAGCCGAGGCGCGGGGTCTCAGAATGTCCAGCTCATTCACTCGGCGGCAAAGGCTAGAAAGCTTGTGAACCGCGCATTCGGCGCAGGGTTTCGTTCCGTTGCGTCAGGTTGGGGTGATGCACGGTCGAAATTGGCAAAGCACCGCAGAAAGGGTGATATCTGGCCGACGGTCAAGCGGTTGCCGAAGACTTTGCGGGAATTCGTGCGCTTGAGCAGGCAGATGCCGCGCGAGCGAGGATACATTTACTTTCAGGAGTTCCTGCCCAACAACGAGTACGACACGAGGATCACGGTCATTGGGAATCGCGCGTTTGGCTACCTGCGCATGGTGAGGGCCGATGACTTTCGAGCATCCGGGAGCGGCCTGAATGTTTTCGACCAGAATCAGATAGACCCTCGCTGCATCGAGTCAGCATTTCGAATTGCCAGGAGGCTCGGAACCCAGGCGTTGGCTTTTGATTACATCAAGGGCCCGTCGGAATCGCTCATCCTCGTGGAGATCAGCTATACTTTTTTGGCTGACTTCATTTACGAATGTCCGGGTTACTGGGATCCGGAATTGAAATGGCATGAGGGGCATTATTGGCCGCAGGACGTGATTCTTCAGGATCTGATCAAGGAAGTGAATGCGAAACCAGCGCGAACGCGAGCCAATGCCATGCAGGGCCTGGGCTCCGGAAGTGGTGATGATGAAGCCAAATGAAGTATATATCGCCCGCGCAGCGGAGCCCCGATACGGCCCATGCCCAAGAGGCCAATGGCCGGAGATACCGCAAGAGATCCCCGCGACGCAGGCACTGGCGACTCTCCGCAGACTCTTGCATGACGCCGGATTAGATCGGGCGCGCTTCGGCACGCGAGACTGGAATCCGCTGGGCGAATTCGTGCAAAAGGGCATGCGGGTTGTTTTGAAGCCAAACTGGGTTCTGCATGTCAATAAGTCCGGTCTGGGATTAGATTGTCTGATCACGCACATTTCCGTCATCGAGGCGATCCTGACATATGTTGTCAAGGCCGGACCCTCGGTGGTGGTCGTGGGAGACGCTCCAATTCAAGGGTGCGATTTTGAGAGCCTGAACACTAGCTGCGGGTTCGATCGAATTGCGGGGAAGTTTAGTTCGGCGGATACGAAGGTCATTGTGAAGGACTTCCGCAGGACGATTCGGCATGAGGACAAGGCACAGGCGGGTCAACGTCACGATTGTCGACCGCTTGATGAGTTCGTCCTCTATGACATGGGCGAGGATAGCGCGCTGGAGGATATCAGCGGCGAAGATCCGGATTTTCGAGTCACGATGTACAACCCCGATCTGATGAAGAAGACTCATGGGCCGGGGCGACATCAGTATCTGATCGCTCGAGACGTCATAGAGGCGGATGTCGTTATCAACGTTCCGAAGCTCAAGACTCATCGCAAGTCATGCGTGACCGGCGCGCTGAAGAACATGGTGGGGATTAACGGTCACAAAGAGTACCTTCCTCATCATCGCAAGGGCGGGGTCGGCCAGGGCGGGGACTGTTACGACGGCGGTCTCTGGGTGAAGAGCGTCGTAGAGGACTTTCTTGACATTGGCAACCGCACTGAGAACCTGGCCATGCGAAGGGCCATGGTCGTCGCGTCGCGGATTGGATCTGCCGTCGGAAAGGTGCTGGGAGCGGACTCGAACTTTGAAGGCGCCTGGCACGGAAACGACACGATCTGGCGAACGTGCCTCGATCTTCAGCGGATCCTTCATTATGGCCAGGTCGATGGAAGCCTCTCGGCAGCGCGACAGCGGACGGTGCTGTCAATCACCGATGCCCTGATTGCCGGTGAGGGCGAGGGACCTCTTTGTCCCATTCCAGTTCCGCTGGGCCTGCTTACCATGGGGTTGAATACGGCGGCGATAGAGTGGGTCCACTGCATTCTGATGGGATTGGACCCCAACAAGATTGCTCTTGTTAGAGAGGCGTTTGCGGACCATCGCTTCCCGCTAACTGACTTCGCCCCAGACGACATCCAGATCATCGCCGCCGGAAGCCCCATTTCATTAAATAAGTTGTTTCCCGAGTATGGCAGGAGATTCATACCGCCCGTCGGTTGGCGGGGCCACTGCGAGCTCGATGAGGCCGGCGACGTAAGGCCATTGCCGGATGGCGTCTACGAGAACGCCTGCGCGCCTGGATCGAGTTCGGCCGATGAATAGCAATATATACGAAGCGCGCACGGCATGTAGAGGCGCAGAGTCTTTGTGCCAGCGATAGAATACCGAGTCAATCCGCGGTCGCTCGCTGTGACCGCTCAGTTGGCTCCTGACGGAACACTTTGATGGCTGGATCTTGGACCATTGTTCAATCGCCGAGGAGCCCGATGCGCGGGCGATCTGCGCCCATTCGGGGTGCCCATTCGGCGACGGCGCAGGTCCGCGAGCCGAAGATGCCGACTTTTCTCGGCACAGCATCGGCGGCTTTTATCATGAGTACGTGCCTCGCCAGTACGGCGAGTGAGTCGGTTTCGTGGATTCCCCAGGTGGTCGCAGGCTGTGTCGGCGCATTGTGGATTTGCGTCGGAGTGATTCTTCAGGGCCAACGGATTCGCTGGATCAAGCCGATTTCGCTTTATTTGCTTTTTTGCGGTTGGGCCTGCACCGGAATCCTTGTGACGATCGATCAAGAATATTTCCTCTTGGTATTAAAGACCTATTGGAAGGTCGCGATCATTACCTGGGTCTTGTCACAGACCATTAAGACCCGAAAAGACGTATTGGCGTGCTGTATGGCAATCGCCTTGTCGAGCATTGTGGTCGCGATACTGGGACGGGACCAAATTGCCAGAGCACTGTCGGCTCACACGGTTGTCGGCGATGCGGCGAAAGCGCGTGCGAGTGATACGCTGCTGGGTAACGCAAACTATCTGGGGATGTTTGCGGCTCTTGTTGCCCTGTGCGGACTCACTTGCTTTTTGGCTTACCGAAACCTGATATTGAAGGGTCTCGCTGTCGCCGGGGCCCTCTCAGGCTTGTATCTTGTGGCCGCTTCCGGTTCCAGGACTGCGATGGTGGGGTTGGCTTGCGGCGTCGTAGCGACATTTGTCTTTCACTTCCGAAAGCTAGGACTCTCGAGCATCACCGCGAAGATGGCGGCGGTCATCTTTGGACTGGGCCTGCTGGTCGGCACGGGCGTGTTCATCACAAAGCTCCCATTCTTCTATCGCATGGTGGATGTGCTTTCAAGCAAAGAGGAACTGATGAAGGAGCCGAGGGTACGCTACTTTTTCACAGCACTCGACGTGATTTCGGAGAGCCCGGTGTTCGGATTAGGATTGGGTGGATTTGCATTGAACAAGCTGGGTAAATCGAGCAAAGGCATCGGCCACTACTCGCATACCTCGGTTGCGGAGACGCTTTCGACGACAGGGCTTCCGGGATTTCTCTTTTATTTTGCGAGCCTGTTTGCGATGTTCCAACTCGTCAGACGGGTCCGCAAATTGGATTTACCAAAGGAAGAGAGGGTAGTTGCCAACATGATCATGTCCATGCTTGCCATGATCATTTCATTTAACGCGGTCGCCATCGTTGATACGCATCGCCTGATCTGGCCGCTATGCGGAGCATTCGCCGCGTATCTGTGGAACATGCAGCAGAAGTATGCCGCGACTTCAATCAGACCTGGACTCGGCACATTCGCAGCGCTACCTCGTCGCGGTTTTCCAGCATCCCAGCGTCGTTGAGTTGTCTTCAGGGCAGGCTACTCACGACTCACGATCATCCGACTAATACCATCCCTGAATGCAAAGCTATGGCAGATTGCGCGTTGATGCAGCGTTGTATATCAGGAAATGTTCCTTGCGATTCACGTCCGGCAGAGGCGCCGGACGCTACGCAGATGCGCAAGCCGCTCTAAAGCTCTGAAGCCTAGCGCCAATGGTTCCGGAGATCCCTGGCATCCGCAACCAGCCCTGGTCCGCTCAGCCCCCACATTCCTATGCGTATCGCGATTGTTCTGGACTCGTTAATTCGTGGGGGAGCAGAGCGCCAAGCGCTTTACGCCACCGGGGAACTTACAAATCTCGGTTACGATGTTGAACTCATTTACTATAATCGAGTCGACGCGGCCTACGATGCGTCCGCTCTGCGGCCCGATACTGTTTCCTTCATGCCGAAGAAGGGCAGGCCATTTCGCTTTCTTTGGCAACTTCAAGCTTACTTCCGCAGCAAACGATTTGACGTTGTGCACGGCTGGATGGGCGGTCCGAGCATTTACGCGGGCATTGCCGGTCGGGTCGCCGGTGTTCCAGTCGTATTTGCGGGCTATCGATGCGAGTACGATGGGACTGGCGCCACGAAAACGGCGCATCGCGTCGTGAACAAGCTTGTTACGGGTTGGATTGTCAACTCGAAGGCCACCGTGCCGTCCCTGGTCAGGGGCGTTGGGGCGAACCCGTCCAAGGTGCGGGTCGTATATAATGGCATCGATCCCAAGGCCTTTACATCCGGGCTGACCGCTGTTGAAGCAAAAGCAAAGCTCGGGATTCCCGAGAACGCCGGAACGGTCTCGATCATTGGACAATTACGCCCTCAAAAGAACCACTCTCTATTTATTCAGACGGCAGCGCTTGTAGCCAAGCAACTTCCTGCGACCGAGTTTCTGGTTGTTGGCCACGGAACCGGTGATGAGCAGCAGGTATTTGAGCGTCTTGCCGAGTCACTAGGCGTTGGCAAGCAGGTGAGGTTCCTTGGAAGCCGGTCCGACATACCTGATGTGCTTGCCGCGACCGACATTATCATGCTGACCTCACACTATGAGGGAGTCTCGAACAGCCTGCTAGAGGCCATGTCTGTCGGGCGCCCCGTGGTCTCGACTGCGTATGCAGGCGTCAATGAGCTGATCACCGATGGTCATGACGGCTTAATTGCTCCAATGGGAGATGCCGGGGCGCTTGCATCCCATGTCATCAGTCTGCTGCTTGACGCCAAGTTGCGCGAGCGGCTGGGCGAGGCGGCCCGCGAAACCATTCGCAGTCGATTCACGATGTCGGCGATGGCCCGCAATTTATATGCTGTTTATCAGGAAGCATTCGATCGATCGCGACAATAGACGGAATTCCCTCGGGGTTTGGTGACGAATGTGCGGTATTTGTGGAATCGTTGACTTCGATCGGCCTGTTGTGAGTGCGACGATTCAGGCAATGACAGACTCAATCCGCCATCGGGGGCCGGACGACCAGGGCGTCGCTCTACTTGGGTCTGCCGCGCTCGGGCATCGACGATTGAGCATCATTGATCTTTCCGCGACCGGTCATCAGCCGATGCAAAGCAGCGATGGTCGGTACTGGATCAGCTATAACGGCGAAGTTTACAATTTTCCGGAGATCCGGCAGCGCCTTTTAATTGAGGGCTGTTCATTCCGCGGTACCTCTGACACGGAGGTCGTGTTGGAGGCATTTGCAAGCTGGAGTACGCGGGTATTTGGCTTACTCAACGGAATGTTTGCGATCGCGATTTGGGACACGGCACTCCAGCAACTGCACCTTGCCAGGGATCGATTCGGCATCAAGCCGCTTTACTACCACCACTTGCCGAGGAGCATAGTTTTTGGATCTGAAATCAAGTCCATTCTCGCTTCCGGGCGCGTCAATCGCGACTTATCCTGGCCGGCCCTGCACGAGTACTTGTACTACGGCAACGCCCTCGGTAGCCGAACGCTCTTCGACGGCGTTCAGAAGCTCTTGCCTGCGCATCACGCCGTGCTTAATCGTAACGGATTGCAGATCGAGCCTTTTTGGCAGCTAGAGGAGCTGAAGCCCATTAGAGCAGGCGCAGCCGACGCAATTGACCAGGTTCGCCAGCGTCTGGATTGTGCGGTGCGCGATCACCTGATCAGCGATGTTCCAGTTGGAGTGTTTCTAAGCGGCGGCATTGACTCATCGGCGATTACTGCGCTGGCTACAAGGCATTACAAGGGGCGACTGAGCACCTATTCGGTCGCATTTGATTTTGACGAAGAGAAGAGTGAGTTGCCCCAGGCGCAGCGAGTGGCCGAGCATTTCAAGACGGACCATCACCCGCTTCGCTATGCTCCGTGGAATATTCCGGAAATCATTGAACGTCTTGTGCGCTCTCACGACGAGCCGTTTGCAGACCCCGCTAATATCCCGCTCTTCCTGTTATGTGAGCAGCTTGGCGGTCAGCCCAAAGTCATTCTTCAGGGCGATGGAGGGGATGAAATCTTCGCGGGGTATCGTCGGTATAACGTCCTCGCTCATGAGAGATTCTGGCAGACAGTGTCTCGTGCCGCAGTCAGCGCCCGATTCGCGTTGCCTCGTGGACCGCGTATGCAACGCGCGCTGAGGTTCTTCGATGTGATGAGCCAGACCGATCCGAACTTGCGCACAGCGCTATTCATGACGACCGAGGTCAGACAACCGCCGCCGACGCGCGTGTTCTCAAGAGATGCCCTTGCACACTTGTCGAGAAGCGATCCGTTTTCTCGTTATCTGGAGATGTACCGACGGTTTGAGCATCTGGACGCGGTTCAGCGGATGCTCTACATCGACAGTCAGATCCTACTGCCGGACACATTTCTGGAAAAAGTCGACAAGTCCACGATGGCACATGGAATTGAGATTCGTGTTCCATTCCTCGACGCGAATCTGACGAGCTATGTGATGGCTCTGCCCTCACGACTCAAAGTACGCGGGACACAGAAGAAGTGGATTTTACGCAAGGCATTGCGGGGCACAGTTCCCGACTGGGTACTCGATGCTCCGAAAGCCGGCTTCAGTGTGCCGGTTGCAAATTGGTTGCGTGGTCCGCTCGTCGATTACATGAAATCACTTCTACTGGATGAATCCACCCTCAATTGGGGTGTATTCGACAGGGGAGCTTTGGAAAGCTGCATCAACGATCACGTTTCTCGTTCGAGAAACAACGGACTATTGCTTTACAAGCTGATTCAACTCGTCATCTGGCGCAATCTATACCTTTCGTAACTCCCGACTTACCGAGCTGGGCCGAGAGTTATTGACATGAGCTCAAGACCTTTGACAGTTCTCATCATTGGCACGTTGCCGCCGCCCATTGGCGGAGCGGCGGTATCTCTTCAACACCTTATCGGCGCGCTATCCGAGCGAAAGGACTTTCGGGTCGTTGCCGTCAATACCGGGCGAGTGAGGGGGCACCCGATCACCGGGCCGTTTCGATTTCTTTGGATCGCGTGGCGGGTTTTCTGGGGTGCGTGTCGGGCCGATGTCGTGAGCCTTCAGCCTGTTCCGAGTGGGCTGCCGTTCATGGGGCCGGTCGTATGGGGTTCTGTGCGATTGTGGCGACGTCCATTCATGATCCGTATGTTCGGTGGCCAGGACTTCTTGAGTGTTGGCGGCATTCGCGGTTACATCGTTCGATTTATCGTGCGATCAACTGATCTCTATCTTGCGCAGACGAAAGCGCTTGTTGCCTCGGCGAATTCAGACCGGCTTCGACGCGTCGAATGGTATCCAACGAATCGCCCGATGGCGCCAGGAGGATTGGCCCCCTTAGCCCCCGCCAAGGTTTGTCGTCGCTTTGTGTTCCTAAGCCATGTCAAGCCTTCCAAGGGCATTGGTGAGTTGGTTCAGGCGGCCGAGCAGCTTGAGGGAGACGTTGAGGTGGATGTCTACGGGCCTTTGCTCGACGGAACAACCGAGGCGTACTTTGATGGGCTGAAGCGGGTTCGGTACTGCGGGAAAATCAAACCCGGAGCGGCGGACGAACTGCTTTCAAAATACGACGCCCTTCTGCTCCCGACGTATTGGGTCGGCGAGGGGTATCCGGGCATTATCCTTGAGGCCTTTGGCGCGGGGCTACCGGTCATCACAACGAAGTGGAAGGCGATTCCAGAAATCGTTGACCATACCTGTGGAATTCTCGTAGAGCCTAAAAGCGCCGATGAGCTTCAGAGGGCGATGCAGAAATTGATCGACGACGCAGACTTTTATCGAAAACTGTGCAGCGGTGTTCGTGCCCGGCGCGAGTTCTACAGCACTTCGCGTTGGGTTGATGAATTCGCCCGGTTTTGCAAGGAATTGGCGGGCAGCGGAAGACAGGTAACGAACCAATGAATCGAAAGCAAGCGTAATGTGCGGCATCTGCGGATACGTAGGCGATCATCGACCTGAGCTGCTTGAGCCCATGGCATTGGCCATGGTTCATCGCGGACCGGACGACATGGGGACGTGGCACAGCACGGAGGGTCAGGTCGGTCTGGGGCATCGACGGCTGTCGATTCTCGATCTGAGCCCTGCAGGTCATCAGCCGATGTCCACGCCGGACGGCCGCTACTGGATCACCTACAACGGGGAGATCTACAACTTTCAGGAGCATCGTGAGCGATTCGAAAAGCAGGGGATGCAGTTGCGCGGACACAGCGATACCGAGGTCATTCTCGCCTTGTTCGCGGAAAAGGGGCCGGCGTGCCTTGACGATCTGAACGGCATCTTCGCACTGGGGATATGGGATACGCACAAGCGGGAGTTATTCCTTGCGCGGGATCATGCCGGCATTAAGCCGCTTTACTATATGCAGGATGGTCGGCGACTCTTTTTTGCATCGGAGATTAAGGCGCTGCTCAAGATTCCGGAAATTCCGAGGCGGCTTAATCACGAAGCGTTGGATGCCTACCTGACATTCCTCTGGGTTCCCGGCGAGGAGACAATGCTCGAGGGGATCATGAAGGTAGAACCGGGCCATTGGCTGACATGGAGAGACGGTCGCATCGAGACCAGGCAGTGGTTTCATCTGGCCTATGAGCCGGATTACTCGCTCAGCGAAGACGCCTGGGTGGACGCGACTCATGACACGTTTCTCCGGGCGACAAGACGACAGATGGTCTCCGACGTGCCCCTCGGTGCATTCTTGTCCGGCGGACTCGACTCTTCGAGCATCGTCGCCTGCATGAGGGAGGCCTTTCCTCAACGCGAGATCAACTGCTACACCGTGAAGCTCCGGCCCGGCGACATGCGGCTGGACCAGTTTGAGGACGATTATCCGCACGCCCAACGGGTGGCCGATCATCTTGGTGTTCGTCTGAAGGCCGTCGAACTCGGTTCAGAGGTCATCTCGCTTCTTCCCAAGTTGATTTATCACCTTGACGAGCCGGATGCCGATGCCGCGATCTTCCCGTCATACCTGATCTCCAAGCTTGCCCGTGAGGATGGCACGACGGTACTCCTGTCCGGGACCGGTGGGGACGAGATCTTTTTCGGATACCGAAGCCATCAGGCCCTTCGGCGATTGCAGGCCATATCGGCCATGCCGCGATGGCTGACGGCGCCACTGCTTGCAGCGGCGGCATCCGTGACCCGGGGTGCTTTAGGGGCGCACAAGGCCCTGCCGAGGCGGCTGGCGAAGTTCAGCAACCTGTTGTCGCGGAACGGCATTCATCGACACATGGCGCTCTCTGATTGGTCGAGTGACGACGTGCGGGCCCGGCTCTATTCGAGGGAGCTGAGCTCAGCCCTGGCGGGCTGCGAGAATCCCCCGGCGAGCATGCGCCGTTACTACAACGAGTTTCAAGGGCGCGGTGAATTGAATCGCCGGTCCCATGTGCTGATTCAGACATTTCTCGCATCGCACAATTTCCTCTATACCGACAAGACCAGCATGGCCGCGTCAGTTGAGGCTCGCGTTCCGTTCCTGGATGTCGAGTTGATGCGTCTGGCGGCGCGAATGCCAGAGGATGTGAAGCTCAAAGGTCAGACAACGAAATATGTACTCAAAAGGGCGATGGAGCGATACTTGCCGCGAGAGGTCATCTACCGCAGCAAGACCGGCTTCGGCGCTCCGCTGCGGAAGTGGATCAACGAAGACCTTGACGCGGAAATCAACGATCTGCTTGGGGAGCAGCGAGTCGGCCATCGAGGGCTGTTCGACGCGGGGGCGATCACTCAAGTTCTACGCGACAACCGGGCCGGGAAGGCGGACCATACCTATCTCCTTTATGCCCTGCTAACGCTGGAAGTATGGATGCAGACCTTCATTGACCAGGCAGGCAGCGAGGTCTCGTTGAACGTGCATGCCCGATGATGCTTTGCTCCCAAGGCCGATAGATAATAAGTGAAACAAGTCCTACAGAATCTCAAGACTGGCGTTGTGGAAGTGACGGAGGTGCCCTGCCCGCTGGTCCGGCCTGGGTCGGTGCTGATCCGCAGCCGAGCTAGTCTGATCTCGGCCGGTACCGAGCGAATGCTTGTCGAATTCGGGAAAAGCTCCCTGCTCGCCAAGGCGCGGGCCCAACCTGATAAGGTTCGACAGGTGCTCGACAAGATCAAGACGGATGGATTGCTTCCCACGCTGGAGGCCGTTTTCTCTCGCCTGGATGAGCCGCTTCCACTGGGCTATTGCAATGCCGGAATTGTCGTGGAGGTCGGCGAGGGGGTCGGTGACCTCAAAGTCGGCGATCGCGTGATTTCAAACGGACCGCACGCGGAATACGTGTGCGTACCCCGGAATCTATGCGCGAAGATTCCCGAAGGCGTCAGCGATGAACAGGCTTCGTTTACCGTACTCAGTTCGATCGCACTTCAGGGCATTCGGCTTATAGATCCGACGATCGGCGAGACGTTTGTCGTGACAGGGCTGGGGCTCATCGGGCTTGTCGCGGTCCAGATTCTCAGGGCCAACGGATGCCGCGTGCTGGGCATCGACCTCGACCCATCCCGGCTGGAATTGGCCAGATCGTTCGGTGCGGAGACGGTCGACATTCGTTCGGGCGCGGACCCCATTGCGGCGGCGCAAGCATTCAGTAAGGGAGTCGGGGTTGACGGCGTTCTGATCACCGCGTCGTCCAAGAGCAATGAGATCGTGAAGCAGGCCGCGACGATGTGTCGAAAGCGCGGCCGCATCGTGCTGGTCGGCGTGGTGGGGCTTGAATTGAGCCGATCTGATTTCTACAAAAAGGAGCTGTCATTTCAGGTTTCCTGTTCCTATGGGCCCGGTCGCTATGACGCGGAGTATGAGGACCGCGGCCGGGATTATCCGTTGCCGTTTGTGCGATGGACCGAGGGACGTAACTTTACAGCGATTCTTGATCTGCTCGCCTCAGGCAGAGTTGACGTTCAGGCGTTAATCAGCAAGCAGATTCCACAGGCGCAGGCGGATCTGGCGTATCAGTCGCTGACAGGTGACAAGGATGCCCTCGGCATCATTCTCACTTATCCCGCAGAGGCCGCCGGCGTCGCCCGGACCGTGACCTTGCCGAAGCCGGTTGAAAGCACTCGGGCAGGCAGGGTGGTCATGGGTTTCATTGGAGCGGGGAATTTCACGAAGGTGACGTTGCTTCCCGCGCTGAAGGGCTGCGATGTTCGGCTACGAACGATTGCCAGTGCCGGGGGTGTGAGCGGCGTCCATGCTGGGCGAAAATTCGGATTCGAGCTGGCCACGACGGACTATCGCGAATTGTTGTCAGATCCGGAGATTAACCTGGTCGTCATTACGACACGGCATGACCTGCATGCAAAGATGACACTCGAGGCGCTCGCGGCGGGCAAGCATGTTGCGGTGGAGAAGCCGCTTTGCGTGACGTCGGAAGAGTTGAACGAAATCCGCTCGGCATACGCGACGACGGCGGGCCTGCAATTGCTCGTAGGGTTCAATCGCAGATTCTCTCCGCACGCGATCAAAATGCGACAGTTACTGGCTGCCCGATCGCAGCCGATGTGCATGAGCATGATGGTCAACGCCGGCATCATCGGGTCCGAGAGCTGGGTGAACGATCCCTCAGTCGGCGGTGGTCGCATGATCGGTGAGGGCTGTCACTGGATCGATCTGATGGTGTATCTCACTGGCTCGCGGGTCGTGCAGGTCAGCGCCACGCGCATCGGAGATTCGCCCGGCGTCACGGTGCGCGATGACAAGATGAGCGTGACAATGTCATTCGCTGACGGGTCGATCGGGACGCTGCACTATTTCGGCAATGGCCACAAATCCTACGAGAAGGAGACGATGGAAGTCTTCTGCGACGGAAAGGTACTGCGGCTGGAGAACTTCCGAATGTTGCGCGGCTATGGCTGGCCCGGTTTCGCAAGCATGAAGCTGCGGCGGCAGGACAAGGGGCACGCGGAGGAGTTTCGGCAACTGATCGGCGCCGTCGCGAGCGGTGGTCCGGCGGTAATGCCGTTTGAACAAATTGACAACGTCATGCGGGCGACTCTTGCGGCGGTGGAATCGGCGCATTCGGGGGCGAATGTGCAAATAGGGTTGGAATGACAGGCGATGTGAATGCTTCCGGGCTCACGGTGCTCGCGAAATCCCGAGGTAGGGCCCTTCATCTCGGTCGCGACAATGCCGTGTACGTATGCATTCGCCAGGCGATCTTTCGCTCCACGGATGACGGGCACAACTGGCAGTATGTTACTCGGATACCGCCGCGAGGTCTGCGAGGCCTTCTGGGCACGACCCGACTCGGGGCGCGCCTCGCGCGACATGAAATCAGAGCATGCGGCCGTCTGGGCGACGGAGGGCTGGTCGCATGCAATCGCGAAGGAGTTTTTTTCTCGAGGCCGAATGACCCATTGATGAGCCCTTCGCGCGTTCCGGTTGACAATCAGCCTCTATCGCCCCCGATGTGCATCCATGTGGGGCCGGACGATCGAGTCATCTGGGGTGAATACGATCCTCGTGACGCCCACGGAAAGCCGGTCAGAGTTTATGTCTCCGAGAATGGCGGCCGGACCTTTGAAGTTGCTTACGTCTTTGATGCCGGGACTGTCCGCCATGTCCATAATTTTCTGTTTGATCGGCGACTGGAGAAATACTGGATACTTGTCGGTGACGTTAACCATGAGCCCGGAATCGGACTTCTGGCCAAGGACTTCTCGGGCATCGAGTGGATTGGCAGGGGCGAGCAGAAATATCGCGCCGTGGAGATCTTTGATCTGGGCGATCGACTCGTTTATGGAACCGACAGTGAATTAGAGGCGAATCGCATCGTCTCCCTGGATAAGTCAACTGGAAAGGTCACGGATATCAGACCGATAGAGGGCAGTTGCATATATGCCTGTCGGTTTGGGAAGTACTACGCGATTTCGACGACGGTTGAGCCATCGCGCGTTAATTTCTCTCGTGAGGCGGCACTTTATCTATCCGTTGATTGCGATCGCTGGGAGCGAGTCTTCGCGGCTGAAAAAGACCGCTGGCATCCGGTTTTGTTTCAATTCGGTTCGATGGTGCTGCCGCGCGGGGCATGCCAATCCGACACAATCATCTTCAGCGGACAGGCCCTGCGCGGAATTGACAACCGGGTTATCACCGCCGAATGGAGCGGAAACACCTGAGATTGCACGGTAATTCGCGGTTGTAAATTGATTCAGGTTTCCAAGCGAGGCTTGGTTCATTTGCTAAGTTAGATCAGCAGGTTGGAACCCAGGCTCTGTTCATCGCGCTCTTGCGATCTATTCTGGTTTTGGGCAGCTACTCGATTCCTCGAAGTGCTCCGCCTGATTTTTTTCCGCCGCCCGGTTAGGCCCTTCCCGATCGCCCTATCGGCAATGTGACGATTGTGTCTTATGCAAGCGAATCTCCCGTTTGGAGCAAATTCGGCGCGACGTCTCGAATTTGGAAGATGCGACACGATGTGAAAATATGAAGAGAGACGCATTTTGAAATCGTCACTTCGAACATTTTCTCGCCTGGTGACACACCTGGGGGCGGGCTGGGTACTGTACCGCGGGGGTATGGCCCTTCGAAAGCGCAGCGGCGCTCTGCGGCGACGGTTCGAGACGCCCGCGTGGGATGCCATTTCGCTCCGAGAGTTGTGTCACGATGGCGTCCCTTCGGAATCTGCCGAGTACTCACGATTTCGAGCATTGAGTCCGGCGCGATTCTTCCTCCCCATCGGAGAGCCGGTTTCCTCCGATGCGCTTCGTCGGGTCGTTGGCGAAGCCGGCGTCTACCGAACAATTTCCGTGGCCGATGATTATTCGGCAGGTAAATTTCTTTACTATAGCAAGCACGTCCACGATCTCGGATGGCCCGTGAATTGGCTGAGGAACCCATCTACGGGCGGTCAACACGAGAATAAGACGCACTGGTGCGATTACCCGACGTTTTCTCCTGAGTTGGGAGACATCAAGGACGTCTGGGAGCCATCGAGATTCGCGTGCGCATACTGGCTGGTGCGTGCCTACGCGATGACAGGTGATGATAAGTATGCCGTCGCGTTTTGGGAGTTATTCGAGTCCTGGTGTCGACAGAATCCGCCCAATCGCGGGCCGAATTGGAAATGCGGCCAGGAGACGGCCATCCGTGTCTTTGGGTGGTGTTTCGCCCTTTACGGTTTCTGGCGCAGTCCGGCGACGACGCCCAGTCGTGTGGCCGCGATCGTCAAGGCCATCGCTTTTTCGGCCGAGCGCATCGAGGGGCACATCGAATACGCCATCTCTCAAAAGAACAACCACGGAATCAGCGAGGCGGTAGGGCTGCTTACCGTGGGTCTGTTATTTCCGGAGCTGAGGCATTCAGCAAGATGGCTTCGCCGGGGCCGAGAGCTCTTGGATCAGGAGGTCTTGCGCCAAGTTTACGTTGACGGTAGCTTCGTGCAGCATTCGATGAATTACCATCGGGTGATGCTGCACGATTGCCTTTGGGCCGCGCAGCTCTGCGATCTTGCGGACGAGCCGCTATCCGACGAAGTCCTGCTGCGAATTAGTCGGGCGGGCGAGTTTCTGTTTCAGATGTTGGATGTGGAAAGCGGGCATGTGCCGAATTACGGCTCGAACGACGGGGCGCTCGTCTTGCCTCTTTCATCTTGCGATTATCAGGATTTTCGCGCGACGGTGCAGGCAGCACAGTATTTCTCAACTCAACGGCGAGTCCTGGCTGACGGCCCCTGGAATGAGGCGTTGTTCTGGCTCTTCGGGTCCAAGGCGGTTGCGGGGGCTTCGTTGCAGGATCGACCGACTTCCCAGCGATTCGACGCCGGCGGCTATTACACGATTCGCGGTTCCGAAAGCTGGTGCATGGTTCGATGCCACAGCTATCACGACCGTCCGGCACATGTGGACCCATTACATGTGGACCTCTGGCATGGAGGGGTGAACATCCTCTCCGATAGCGGCACCTACAAGTATTACTGTCCGGAGTCGCCGAGTCTCGACAAGGGCTTCAAAGATATCCAGGCTCATAACTGCGTGGAAATCGGCGGCAAAGGGCCACTTGATTTGGTCTCAAGGTTTCTATGGATGCCGTGGCCATCGGGAAGATGCCTGGAATCTGGCCACGATCGATTCATTGGCGAGCATGACTCCTATGATCGCGACCCGTGGTGGGTCGTTCATCGCCGCTCCGTTCAACTGTCGGTCGGCGGCAACTGGACCATTCGCGATGATCTGGAGGGCGATGGAACGCAGCGGGTGATTCTGCGCTGGCATCTTGCCGACCTTAACTGGACTCTGAATGCCGACGATAAGAGTGTTTCGGCAATGGTTGGAGATCAGTCGGTCCGAATCGAGATCGAAGCCCCTTCCAACTGCTCGCTGAGGTTACGGCGCGGAGAGGATGAACCCGATCAAGCGGTGGGGTGGCAATCGCTCTACTATGGAGAGCGGACATCGCGCCCAACGCTGGAAATTGAGTTGAACGAGAACCTCCCTGTCGCACTGGTCACATATGTGCTCTTCCGGTTGGAGCGACCATGAAGCTCATCTACATTCATCAGCATTTCGTTACCAACGAAGGCACGACCGGGACGCGCACGTACGACGTAAGCCGCTATCTGGTTCAGATGGGGCATGAAGTCACGATCGTCTGCGGGCTCCATGATCAGAGTAATCTGAAACGAATGGCCTTTTGGCGGTTGTTCCGAACGGAGCACATTGACGGGATCAAGGTCAGGATTTGCAACGCATATTACAGCAATAAGCAGGGGGTCCCGGCCCGACTCTGGGCATTTGGTAAGTTTGCCCTTGTGGCGCTGCTGGTCACGGTACTCGAGCGCGGGGCCGATTTGATATTCGCCACCAGCACGCCGCTCACGGTCGGTATTCCCGGCAGAATTGGGGCGGCCTTCAAGCGCATTCCTTATGTGTTCGAGGTGCGAGATCTATGGCCGGAAGATCTGCTCGATGCCGGACGGTTAGGGCCTGGTCTTCAATACAAGGTGTGGGAGTGGATCGAGCAGTTCAGTTACGCGAAAGCGAAGAAGATCCTCCTGGTCTCAAAGGGCTTTCACGATCGGCTGCTTGAACGAGGAATGGCGCCCGACCGATTGCAGACAATCGTTCTCGGCGCCGACGGGAGTCTATTTCGAGATGTGGTACCCAATCGCGAGTTTTTTGAGCAACGTGGACTCCAAGACAAGAAGATTGCCATTTACACCGGCGCCCATGGCGACGCCAACGGTCTGCCGCAGATTCTCGACGCTGCCGCATTGCTGATAGATCGCCCGGACATCGCATTTGTCCTGATGGGGGAAGGAAAAATGAAGGAGGCTCTTAAGGCCGACGTTGCGGCACGAGGGCTGTCCAATGTGCACCTGTTGGACCCGGTGCCCAAGCGGGAGCTGCCGGGAATATTGGCCGCCTGCGACATGGGGCTCATGATTCTCAAGCAGATTTCTCGCCCACGCTGGGTCACGCCGAACAAGATATTCGATTATATGTTCACAGGAATTCCCAGCATCGTGAACTTCGCGGGGACGACAGCGGAGATGGTCGAGGCGGACGGGGCGGGTTTTGCCAGTAAGCCCGGCGACGCGGAAGATCTGGCGGCGAAGATTCGCCGGCTCGCGGATAATCCTGATGAGCGGGCTGCGATTGGTAAGCATGCGCGAGAAGTTGCGTATGCAAAATACGATCGACGGATGATCGCGGAGCAACTCGCCGAAGTGTTCGAGTCCTGCCTCCGCTGAGTGTCGAGACGTCTGGAAGTCATCCGACGCAAGGGCAACCCGTGGACCCCGTGCAGCAAAAAGATGACAGGAGTGCCCGATCGACGCGGCCGTATTGGGTCAACAGGCTTGCACGCCCTGATGAGCAGGGGCCGATTCTTGAATTAGTGCGCGCTGTTCATGGCGATTCCCATCTTGAGCTCGATGACGCATACTTTTGCTGGCGCTATCTGAATGACACTCCGTTTCGAGCAAGCGTCATGCTCGCGGAGCACGACGGCCGGCCCATCGGCATTCAGCCCATCGCCATTTTCGATTGGCAGTGGGGCTCGGCCGCGCTCAAGGGGGCGATGTACACGGGTGTGCTGACTCACCCGGATCATCGGCGCCGGGGCGTGTTTCGTTCATTGATTGACAGCAGTAACGAACATGCGGCCCAAGTCGGCGCGCAGTTCATTATGACGCTGCCCAACGATGCGTCGTTGCCGGGCTTTCAGAGGTTTGGCGACTGGCAGTATCCAGGTCTCATCAGCCTGATGCTGAAGGTTGTCAATCCGCGAGCCGTGATGAGGGATGCCGGTTTTCAGCCATTGGGAACGATTCTTCAGTGGGTGCCGGCGGTTGCGTTTCGTCGAAGGCGCGTAGGGGGCAGTGACGGCGGCCTGTCGTTCGAGCGAGTGGCTGACTTTCCCAAGGAGCTTGACATCGCGGCCGATCAGTTCGCCGATCACATCGGAAGTTTGCTGATCCGGCGTACGTCCGACTACCTGAACTGGCGATATGCGGCGCGCCCGGAATCGGCATATCAGCTATTCGTGGCGCGGCGGGGGAGCGATATCGCGGGCGCGGTCGTGACATCGCATGGTGTTCGAGCGCGAATCAAGGTCGGGATGATCGTGGATCTGGTGAGCCAGGCCGACGAGGCGGTCATTCGGAGCCTCATCCGCTTTGCAGAGAATGACCTCAGGCAGCGCGGCTTCGGAATCGTCACATGCCAGGCAACGAGTCCGGCTTTGCTCCGTGCGCTTCGTTTTGAGGGATTTCGAAATGGGCCGCCTTCAGTGATTCGAAAGCGATTTCACTTTGTCTACCGGCGAACGGGCGTTACCGGCCTTCCGCACGACCCATCAAGCCTGTCTAACTGGCATCTCACGTTCGGCGATTCGGATAATGCCTAAGAAATTACGCACTCCGAGGATGCCGACTTAGCCCTTTTTTCCCATTAGTGATTTCTTCTCGGCGATGACTTGCCGGAGGATCTCATTAAGGCCCGTTTTCGGCTGATAGCCGATCACGCCCTTAATGCGGTCCAGGCAGGGGATTCGGCGCATCATGTCGTCAAACGGCCTTCCATAGGCTTGTTCGTAGGAGATGTACTCCTTTGGACTCTTGCTGCCGACAAGCTCGATCACACGATCAGCAAGCTGATTGATCGTCACTTCTTCGGTCGAGCCGATGTTGTAGACTCGGCCCGGCGCTTCCGTTGAATGCATTAAATCGATGACTGCGTCGACGACGTCGCCGACGTAGCCGAAGCAGCGCGCCTGCGTACCTGTGCCGTAGATCTGGATCGGTTCGTTGCGCAGCGCACGCTCCACGAATCGTGGGATGACCATGCCGTACTGGCCGGTCTGCCGGGGCCCGACGGTGTTGAAGAATCGGACGACTACGACCGGAAGGCCAAATTGCTGGTGATAGGCGAGTCCCAGGAATTCGTCGATGGCCTTCGAGCAGGCGTAGGACCAACGAGAAAACCGAGTGGCCCCCAGCACGGTGTCGTCATCCTCGCGGAACGGCACTCTTTCACTTTTGCCATACACCTCGCTCGTGGAGGCGATCAGGACGGGCTTGCGAAACTTGTTGGCGATACTGAGGACGACTTCGCTCCCGTGGATGTTTGTCTCGATCGTGTGAACCGGCTGCTCGACAATCAATTGCACGCCCACGGCCGCGGCAAGGTGAAAGACCATATCGCACTGCTCAACGAGCATGTGCATCACCTGGCTGTTACGGACGTCATCCTGGACGAAGCGAAATCGGGGAGTCTTCATAACCGACTCAAGGTTTCGAAGGCTTCCAGTCGAGAGGTCGTCCAGCGCCGTGACCTCGTCACCCCGGGATAGGAGTCGATCCGCCAGGTGTGAACCGATGAAACCTGCGCCGCCGGTGATAAGTGCTTTCATGTATTCCTCGTCATTCCTGAACGAATACTAAATCCGGTCGGCGGGGCCTTTCCCGAGCCTCGCCAGGCCGATTCGATCAGGATGACCGGTATGGTAGCCGTCTGGGGGAATGTGCGAAACCTCGCGCAGACGCACGGTTGCGAGCGGCGGAAGACCTATCTGGGGGCGGCCGGAGGAATGAGGTGTTCATTGATCATTCTCTTGAGTTGTTCGCGCGCAATCTCACTGGTTCGCCCGGCACGTGGGTCAGCAGCGATTGACTCCAGGAGTCTTCGGGTTTCCTCCGGTCTGTGGAACGGCGTGTTCCTCGTCTTTGGCGCGACATAGAAATAGGCCAACATGAGGCGGGGCCAGTAAGGATTCTCGGGATCGTCGATGACCTGTAGCAGTTGATGCTCTGCGTCGGGTAAATCGTTCAGCATGTACTTGCAAGTGCTGAGGTAGACACGAGTGCCGACCTTTGAAGACCTTGTGGCGATGCGGAGCGCTGCCTGGAGTGGTTTGAGGGCGGCCTGATATTCCTTGGCCTGAGTCAGTTTCTGTCCACGTGATTGAAGTTGCCCGGCGTAAACCTCCGTTACCACAAGGGCCAAAAGCGGCGCAAGTGGAACCAGGACCCACGCATGGGCCGGACGAAGTTTCCACTTCATGACCAGGAGGGCGTGAATGACGGCAATCGAATAGGCGGGAGCCCACAGGTACGGCATGCGCGACATTGCAGCGACCGTCGCAATCGTTGCCAGGGCGGCTCCGAGGTACTTCGTGGGCCGCTTGATCCTCGATTCTCGCAAGCTGCGAATGAGCATGACGAGTGAAAGGGCGAGACCGAACAGCCATACCTCTGAAATGAACACTTCTCGAAAAGTCGGAAAGCCCAGGTCTCCACTCCAACCGTAGAGATTGGCCAGTGAGATGCGGATGAAACGAAGATCGAGCACAACATGGCTGAGTATTGATATCCCTGCGACCAGATAGAGAATTGGATTTTTGACACGCCCAAAGGCGAGCAGGGCAAAGGCGCAAAGTGTCACTGTAGTGATCAGCCAGGGCTGATTCGTCACGGAATGAGTTGAGAACCTGCTCGGGGCCAGGAGCAACAGCATCCACTCGGAAAGATCGATCAAGTGGGCGAACAGGACCATCAGGCCGATCCACATAAGGCCCAGAAAGCGGCCCGGTGGACGAGACTTGGGGCCCGCCGCAAGGGTCAGACCGACGAGTGTATGACCGATCGTCGCCATCCGCTGATTCTCATTTTCAGTACTGCAAAGTGCGATTCCCTATGCGCGGCAGTCCCGCGTGTGCTGTCCGTTCGTGGTGATATTGTCGGATCTCTGACCGCGTCATTCGAACCTCACATGATACCGGTAGCCCAATCCGGGGTCAGGCTTCGGGAGTGCAAGGCTGCTGCCTGATCACGCCGAACTGCCCCCCGATGAAGTCCTTACCTTGGAAAGCGGCCCCCAATCTCCTCCAAGAGGTCTTAATCGCGCCATCTGGCTGACCCATGTCGGGCGTCAAATCTTCGGCATGGCGGGCTGACTTTCAGGAACCTAGCCGGAATCTAAATGCTTAGCGAGAGGCCATTTATCAGGTCGATATAGTCGTATGCCGGTCTCGGTTTCTTGATGCTCGTTGGGCATTCATGCGGCTGGCGTGCGTAGAATCAGCAGGAGCGCCTCGTCGCCCAGGGGAGATGGTCCATTGTCAACCGAGGATGCCGGAATGCCCGCCCAGCTCGGGCACGACGAGATCGCGGCCGTCGAAATGCTGGCCCAAAGCAGGAAGCGAATTACGGAAGAACTCGCGAAGTCCATCGTGGGTCAGGAGGAGGTTCTTGAGCAGTTGCTCATTTGCCTTTTCTCGAGGGGCCACTGCATTCTTGAGGGCGTGCCCGGTCTCGCTAAGACTCGGGCCATCCGCGCCGTGGCCCAGACGCTGAGTCTCTCGTTCAATCGAATTCAGTTCACGCCGGACCTGATGCCCAGCGACATCACGGGCACCGAGATCATCGAGGAAAACAAGGCGACCGGCGTTCGGCAACTTCGTTTTGTCAACGGTCCGATCTTCGCCAACGTCATCCTTGCGGATGAGATTAATCGTACGCCTCCCAAGACGCAGGCGGCGCTGCTTGAGGCGATGCAGGAATACCAGGTGACGGCCGCAGGCTTTGCGCATCGCCTGCCTCAGCCATTCTTCGTGCTTGCGACGCAGAACCCTATCGAGCAGGAGGGCACCTATTCATTGCCCGAGGCTCAGCTCGACCGTTTCATGTTCAAAATCCTTGTGGGCTATCCGAGCGAAGAGGAGGAGCTTCGGATCATCAGCCTCACGACCTCAGGCGGCGAGACTCCGCTGCAGCGGATTTTCAACAGTGACGACATTCTGTCTATTCAGGATATTGTCCGTCGCGTGCCCTGCGGGGACCATGTCATGCGTTACGCGATGCGCCTTGCACGCAGCTCGCGTCCACAGGAGCCCGGCACACCGCAGTTCATTCGGGACTATGTAAGCTGGGGCGCCGGTCCGCGTGCGTCGCAGTACCTGGTCATTGCGGCCAAGGCCCGCGCCATCCTCCACGGACGATTTCACGTCACGGTTGAAGACATCACGTCCGTGGCATATCCGGTGCTGCGACATCGGCTTGTCACCAACTTCAACGCCGAGGCCGACGCGGTCGCGACGGACGACCTCGTGGCTCGACTGATCAGTGAAACACCGAAGGATTCAACCCCGGCGCTGGACGCGGTGGGAGCTGATCGTGTCTTGAATCGATCGTGATGATGGGGGAGGACTCGCCGCGTGGTACAGTCGACCGAGAGCTTTCGAAGGTATCTCGATCCGCAGGTATTGGCCCGAATCGGTGGGCTTGATCTGCGTGCGAGATTGCTTGTCCGCGGATTTCTGAGCGGGATGCATCGTTCTCCTTCCCACGGCTTTTCGGTTGAGTTCGCCGAACATCGAAAATATGCCCAGGGGGACGATCTGCGATTCCTCGACTGGAAGGTCTACGGCCGGACCGACAAACATTACATTAAAGAGTACGAGATGGAGTCGAATCTTCAGCTCCTACTGGCCGTCGACTGCTCGGAATCCATGGGCTACCGTTCGGCGGACTCTGCCTGGTCGAAGTTCGATTACGCGACAACGCTCGCGGCTTCCATCTCGTACCTTGCCTTGCGACAAGCGGACTCGGTGTCTCTGGCGACGTTTGATTCCAAGACTCACCGGACCAGTCGCGGGTCAAACAATCCGGCCAAGTGGAAGTCCATCGTTCACGAGCTGGCGGCGGCTACGACCGTCGGTCGAACTTCGTTTCGCCATGCGCTGGATGAATTGGCTGAGAGCACGCATGAGCGGCATCTCATTGTGATCATCAGCGACTTCCTGGGACCGATGGAGGAGATTGCGGCCGGCCTCAAGCACATGCGTTACCGCCGACACGAGCCGCTTGTCATGCAGGTGCTCGATCGCGCAGAGATGACTTTCCCTTTCAAGACACCGACACGTCTGGTCGGCCTCGAGGAGAAGGACATCATGCGAGTCGAGCCTCGAGTCATGCGCGAAGCGTACCTGACCGCTTTGCGCTCATTCATGACGGAGCTGCGCCGGCGATGTCACGACCAGCAGGCGGACTATGCCGCGTTCGATACGAGTAATCCCGTCGGTGGTGCACTGGGAACATACCTCGCGGCGAGGGCCTCACGGGTTCGGCGATAGTGCGCTGTGCCAAGGCGCGTTGACGGTGAATGGCGGTAAGCGCGCAAGCGATTGCCGCGTAGAATGGGAGCGAGTGTGTCGTTTGTTCACACAGGATTGATGATTACGGCCGCGGGACTGGCTGGAGTCCCGCTCCTGATCCACCTTCTCAGTCGCCGCGCCTATCGCACCGAGCCCTGGGCTGCCATGCAGTTTCTGGCCGCGGCTCAGACCGTCACTCGCCGTCGGCTGCGAATCGAGCAATGGCTGCTATTGGCCCTTCGGATCCTCACAGTTCTCCTGGTGGGTCTGGCGCTGAGCCGGCCCTTTCTCGCCTCGTCATCCGTCATCGGGGCGCTCGGTCATGCCGCCGAGTCCAAAGTCATTGTGCTGGACGACAGTCTTTCCATGCGGGCCCGACGAGACGACGGGGCCTCTTCGTTTGAGGCTGGATTGGGAGTGGCGCGACAAATCGTCGATTCGTCGGATGCGCGGGATGCGATCGGCTTGGTCCTGGCGTCCGCTCCCGCGAGAAGCGTGATTCAGCGCTGCACGCGCGATCATCAGGCGGTGCGGTCGGCCCTGGATGCGCTGCAATGCTCCCTCAGGATGAACGACTTAGGCGGCGCGTTGGAGAGCGCCGCTGCAAATCTCGATACGGGAGACGATGCGTCAGGATCGCGAAATTGTTACGTGATTACCGACATGACCGCCGGCGCGTTCGCGCACGGGGGTCTGGCGGAGGCCGCATCATCGGCTTCGATCGCGAAGGTCAGCGAGTCCGTCGATCGGCTGATCATCCTGGATGTCGGGCCGAAAGCTCGGCGAAATCTCTCGATTAAGAGGCTTAATCGGATCAGCCAGGTCATTGGCTCAAAGCGTCCTGCCACCTATTCCCTGGAGCTCGCCAACGAGTCTGATGAGGTCGTCAATTCCCTGACGGTTTCGATCGGGCTGGATGGCGTCACAACGAGAAAACTTCAGCTCGAGCAGATCGGACCCTGGCAGACTGTGGTGGAGGAGTTTGAGCTGACGCTGAGTGTACCCGGACCGCACAGGATCGTCGCAAGAATAGAGAATGCCGACGATGGCCTGCCCGAGGATGATGTTCGCTTTCTCGCGGTGGATGTCGTCAATGAGATGCGCGTTCTGTGCGTGCAGGATGTCCCGACTTCCAATGCAGAGGCGGAGCCGTTGTTCTATGTCCGGGCGGCCTTGGGTGGTTCCGATTCGGTCGACGATCGAGATCGGGTTTGGATTCGTACATGCTCTTCGCACGGCCTCGCGTCGGAGGTGCTGTCGAATTACGAGGTTGTGATTCTCGGTGACCTGCCACGCATCAGCGTCGAGACGGGCCGGAGATTTCAGCAATTCGTGGTGGCCGGCGGTGGATTAATCGTTGTCCTGGCCGAGAGGGCGGCGCCGGAGGGTTACTCGGTTCATCGCGATGGCGATGCCTCATGGCTGCCCGTGCAGCCGGGCGCCGTCGTGAGAGCGGCCAATCCCGCCCAGGCTCTGGGATATCAACTGGCCGATCCTCACAATTTCGCGCTGCGAGATTTTGGCGACAACCCGGTGGGGGGTCTTCAGCGCGCTAACGTCACTGCGTACCGGGAGGCGCAAATAGCGGGCAAACCCGGTTTGCAGACGCTGATTGCTTTTTCCGATGGTGCGCCGGCGCTGGTACAGCAGCGTGTCGGCCGAGGTGTGGTACTATGCTGGCTCACCAGCATCGATATGTCATGGACAAACCTCCCCGGGAAACCGGATTTTGTGCCGCTGATGCTCAATCTCGCCCACCTCGCGGCGTCGGGTGCATCCCGAGAAGTGAACACGATGATTGGGAGAAACGTCATCTGGACTTTTCCCATGGAGTCGGCGGGCGAGCAGTTTCCGGTTGTCACGCCGGGCAGCCACACGCATCAATCCGGATTGCTTGCCGACGAGGGCTTCGCAATCTTGACCGTTGAGAAAGTGGACGAGTCCGGCTTCTACAGCGCTGGTGCGGGTGTACTGCGTCGATTGGCGGCCGTGAACAGCGATACGGGTGACAGCGACTTGTCACGGGCCTCGATCGAGCAGGTTCGGCGAGCTCTCGGCGCCAACGTCGAAATCGTGACGGAAGCCGGTATTACGTCGGCGATCCGCCGGGCCGCGCCGCCAAAAGAATTCGCCCAAATCATGATGATCTGTCTGCTTGCAGTGGTCGTCGTTGAGACCATTGTCGGAACGGTACTTGGCGGCGTGCGATGAACGAAGTAATTCACTGGTTGCTGGGTCTCGATCAAATCAGGTTCGACGACTCCGCGCCGATTTCGTTTCGCTTCGGAACGCCTCCTGCGCCGTGGATCATGCTTTTCGGTGCGCTGATTACCTCGGTTGTTGTAGCGATGTCTTATCGTCGCTATGAGCTGCCCGTTCATCTACGATGGCTCCTGGGACTACTGCGATTTGGCATCATCATGAGTGTCCTTTTCGTCTGCGGGCAGCCGCTTCTCGTATTGAGCCGGGTACGCACCGAGCCCAGCTTTGTGGGCATCCTCATCGATGATTCCGCAAGCATGTCGAACTCGGACCGGCTTAGATCGCAGGTCGGCCACGTCGATGGCGTTAACCGGTGGACCGCAGCGGTGGAAGCGCTCGCGTCAGAGGGTGGGCTTATGCAAAGGCTCGTCCAACGACATCAACTGGGCCTCTGGGGCTTTGGACGATCCGCTACCTCACTTGGTCTCGGGATTGAAGAACCGGAAATGTCAAAAGTCGCCGAAATGCTGGACGGTATCTCGCCCGAGCAGGATCAAACGAATATACCGCGAGCCGTCCGGCAGGTGCTTCACGAATCTCAGGGACGCCGCGGCGCAGGCCTCATTCTCATCAGCGACGGTTCGCAGACTGAGCAGGACGACCTCGAACCGATCATTTCGCTGGCCCGTTCTAATTCCCTTCCGATCCACGTCCTTGCCGCCGGCTCGCCCGAACCTCGACGCGATCTGGCGATCACTTCACTTTGGGCCCCGGAAGAAGTTTTCCTGCGAGATACCGTCTCCGTTCATTACGAAGGCTCGGCGAAGGCAGTCACGCAGCCCGTGGAATTAATGATTGAACTTCGCGATGAGGGAGATGGTGAACTTCTCGTTTCGCAGACGCAGCATCTTCCCGTGGGCGAGGCCGAGTTTGCGGGTGAACTGCAGTTCGCGCCGGGCGTAAAGGGTCGTAGAGGCCTGGTCGTTCGAGTGGTTCCGCTGCCGGATGAGGAGATCATCGAAAACAACGAGGCACGAACCGGCATCAATGCCCACGACGAGAAGATCGGTGTTCTTTATGTCGAAAAACAGCCGCGGTTCGAGTACCGGTATCTCAAGAATCTGATCCTTCGCGAACAGAATATCGAGAGCAGTTGCCTTCTCCTCGATGCATCGCCGGGCTTCCCGCCGGAGGGGACCCGGCCGATTCGGCGTTTTCCGGACAGCATCGAGAAGCTTGGGCAATACGACGTGATTATCCTCGGGGACGTTGATCTGCGGGCGAATTGGATTGCGCCGGCACAATTAACGATGCTGGCGGACTATGTCTCCGTGCAGGGAGCGGGCATAGCGTTCCTCGCAGGGGAGCATTTTATGCCCGCCGCGTTGGAGCGCACGCCCTTGGAGAAGATCCTGCCGGTCGTGATTGAACGGGGGCGATCGTCAACCAGTTCAAGCACGTTGACCGCGGACTATCTGCCGGAACTGACGACGGACGGTCGAGCGAATCCGATCTTTCGCCTGGAGCGTGAGGCCGAAGCGAACGAACAGACGTTCCGAGGCATGCCGGGCTTCTACTGGTTTGCCAAGGTCGCCCGCGCGCAGTTCGGCGCCACGGTTCTCGCTGTTCACCCGACTGCATCAACGCAGGCAGGTCCCTTGCCATTGGCCGTCTTGGGTCGATACGGGGCGGGGAGGACCTTCTTCCTTGGCACGGACGAACTATGGCGATGGCGACAGTACTCCGGAGATACCTACTACGAGAGTATCTGGCTGCAGATCATTCACACGCTTGCCCGTGGTCGAAAGCTCGGTACCGCGACGCCCTGGCAGCTCCAAACGGATCGTCGACGTTACGAGTTGGGTCAGGAAGTGAGGATTTCTCTGGCGTGCACTGAGTCCGGCCCGTCGGCCCAGGGAGCGGATCTGGAAGTGTGGGTTAAGGACGCCCATGGAGCGCCGGAGGCTCGCGTGCAGCTTCGGCCCGTCGAAGGATCCGATCGAGTATGGGAAGGCCGATTCGTGCCAACCTCGGAGGGCAGCCTGTTCCTCACGATGAGTGTTCCGGGTCACACTTTTCAACCGAGCGTGCTGAGTCGCTCCATTGTCGTCGAGCGACTGAACCCCGAGATGTCCCGTCGAGAGGCTAATCACGAGTATCTGCAACGCATCGCCGCCGGGACCGGCGGAGTATTTCGTCGACTCAGCGACGGCTACCTGGACCTGGCCGATATCATTCCCGACCGAAGTGTTCAGATTGCGGACGACATTGAGGAGCCGATCTGGGATTCTCGATTAATGTTCGCGCTCCTGATGATCATGTTGACCTCCGAATGGGCCATACGCCGATGGAAGGGGGTCGCATGAGACGGGAGCCGGACATTGCTGATGCTCCAAAATCGGCGGCACAGACCCTTCGGGCGATCAAGGGTCTGCGTCTGCGTCTGCGAGTTTTTCTCTCCGTAGATGCGATGGGCCGTCTGCTGACTGCGACCATTGCGATCGGTTTGCTCATCGCAATTCTGGACTGGCTCGTGCGGTTTCCCGATTTCGTCCGGCTGTGCATCCTGTTGCTGGGCGCCGGGATCGCGGCCGTATGGGCATGCCGGAAGATTGCCCGGCCATTGCTCCAGCCGATTCCGCTCGATCAACTCGCTCTCGGGCTGAAAGGATTGCCCGCTGGAATGCGCGATGAGTTGGCCAGCGCCGTCTCGTATCTTCGCGGGGCAGGGGACGGCTCAGCGGAACTGTGGCGGCGCGTCTTCGAACAAGTCGGCGGGGCGGCGGAGCTGCTTCAGCGAAGCCGGCTTCTGAGTCATCGTGGACTCATTCGGACTTCCGCTGCGCTGGCGGCGAGTATCCTTCCAGTTGCGGCTTTCGTCTGGATTGACCCCGGCGCGGCCGCTATCGGCGTCGCGCGGGTGTTTCACCCCTTGGGAGGCGACGAGTGGCCGCGAAGCCGGCAAATCGAGCCCTTGACCGCGGATGCCGTCGTCGCGGTTGGCGAATCGTTCACAGCCCAGATGCGCCTTACCCGGGGAGACAAACCGAATGTGCGAGCCTATCTCCACTGGGCACTTGGCAATGAAAAAAAGCAGCGCACGCTCATGCGGCGCGATCCGGACGGCATCTATCGACTGGCCTTGGATAACCTGCGCCTGCCGGTTCGATACTACTTCGTCGCCGGCGACGACGATACCTCTGAGCACGCAAGCCTGATTCGCGTCGTCCAGCGACCCGAGATTGAGTCGATCACCATGGACGCCTCGCCGCCCGATTATGCCCGCCATCTGCCTGCTCTTCGCGACTCACTGGACGACCGCGTGGCAGAGGTTCTTGAGGGCAGTCTGGTTGCAATCACGGTTCGTCCCAGCAAGCAACCGGCGACCGATGCTGAGTCAACGATTCGTACTCTTAATGACGCGGGCGAATCGAGCGAATGGCCGTTGGTTCAATCCGCCGACGGGCGACTCCGAGTTGAATTTGAGGCGCGGGAACCGCTGCGATTCGACGTTTCACTCATTGACCGCAACGGGCTGCGATCCCGCGGTGGTGAGATGTATCAATTGATCGTCAGGCCGGACGAGTCCCCGTTGGTCTCGATTGTGCAACCGGAAAGCGTCATCGAGGTCACCGCCGACGCCGTCATCGCGATGCGCATCAAGGCGTCCGACGATGTTGGCCTGCAGTCGCTAACCTTGTTTGCTTCCAGGAACAATGCCCCGCCCACCCTCGTTGCCGAGCTCATTGGCGATGCGTCCGGACAGATCGCTCAGCCGCGTGAGCTGACAGCGGAGCATGACCTGTCGCTTAGAGCGCTGAGCGCGACCATCGACGACACCATCGAGTATTACGCCGAGGCTCGCGATGCATATCTCCACGACGGACGGATGCACGATCCTGTCCGATCCCCGGTTGGACGCATTCGTGTCGTATCGTCGGCCCGGATCGGCGAGAAGCTTCGGCTCGATCTACTGAGCGTTCGCGAACAGCTTCGCAGACTCATGACCAGCACTCAGGGCTCCATGAAGCGTACCGCGGCGCTGGAGGTTGGGCCCGCGGCCGATGTACCGCTCTCGGACTCTCAAAAGGCCGATGCGCGACAGTTGGCATCCGACCTGGACCGACTCGGCGCAGCCTCCCAGGCATCTGCGGAAACGCTGGCTCTTATCTATCAGGAAGCACTGCGCAACAGCGAAAGCCAGTCGAGTACGGCTCAGCAGGCCCGTCGCCTGGCCGGCAGATTGATGAGAGAGTCTCTTCCTTCCGCGCGACAGGCGCAGGAGGCCGCTTTTAAGGCGGCGGAGTCTTCAGGGACCTCAGCGCAACTCGCGGGGCTTCGTGCTGCTTCCGCCGCCCAGCAGGACTTCGTCGAATCGCTCCGTTCCGTTCTCTCGGAGATGGAGCGATGGAATCAGTACGACGACCTCGTCCGGCAGTTGCGTGACGTACTCGATCGCCAGGAGTCGCTCGAACGGGAATTCGCGTCAAGCGCCGCTCCATCCGCTGAATCGGGTGAGTCGGCAGAGACTGATGAGGAGCAGCGGCGTGTCGGGGCCGCGCTTTCTCAATCGCTATTGCGATCCGACGCGGCTGATCTTCTTGTCGCGATGGACGCCTTTGCTCAGAAAAAGGAGACCGCTGATCGCCTCGCCGCAGAATCGGTGCGGGCTGCCTTGGTCGTGGCAAGTCAGGAGGGTGTGCTCGAACGAATGGACGAGGCCGTCGGCGCGGGACAGGCCGGCCAATTCGCCAGAGCTGTTGAGCACCAGCGAAATGCCGCGGCTGGGCTTCGAGCCATGCTTTCCGCGCTCGATTCAAAGCCGGACCGCGAGCTCGCGGAACTTTCGCGAGACTTGAAGAATATCCTCGCCCGGCTCGATCGAATCATCGCAAGTCAACAAGCCCTGATCGATCGGACCCGAGCCGCGGCCGAGGAGGCCGATCCGACCGAGGAGTATGAGGCGCTCGCGGATCGGCAGTACAGCCTGCAGACTACAGCCGGCAGCTTGCAGAATCTGCTCAAGGCCGAGCAGCCGGATGCCCGATCGGTGGGCGAGCACGTCCGGCGAGGTAAAAGGGAAATGGGCGCGGCCTCACTTCGCCTGGAATCGCTGTCCGGCGAGGAGGCGGGCGTGCATCAACTGGCCGCCAAGGATGCGCTTGAGGCGGCGAAGGATGAATTGCTGCGCATTGAGAACCGCGTGGATGAGGAGATTGGCCAGCGATCCCTCGATGCGATGATCGAAGCGTTGCGTGAAGTTCGCGCCAAAGAGCAGGCGATCCGCGCCGAGACCTCCGACATCGCCGCGCGCGCGAACACCGACGGCGATCTGGCCCGGCCCGACATGTTCAGGCTCGCCCGACTTGGAAAGCTCCAGCTTGAGCTTGCTGAGCCGATTCGTCCCCTGGTTCAGAAGCTTGAGGAGAACGTCGTCTATGCACATGTTCTGACCGGAGTCATCGCGCGTATCGAGAAGGCGGCATCGCTCTTGTCGGGTCACCAGGTACATGCATCCTTGCTCGAGGAAGACCGGATCATCCGCGATCTGGGTTGGCTGATCGATTCCGTTGATGAAAATGAACGGGCGAACGATCCTACTTTTGTCCAGGATTCTGTCGACGCCGGCGGCGGCGCGGCAGGCCAACCGACCGCAAGCAAGCCGGTGCCGAAGCTCGCGGAGTTGAAAGTCCTGCGCGCCATGCAGGCTGATGTAAAGGAGCGTACAGCCACTTTGGCAAAGGAACTACCGGAAGCTGACCGGCGAGCGGAGCCGCAAGTTCGGCAGATCGAATTGCTCGGGGCGGCGCAGTCGGAGATTCGGGGGCTC
>WBZR01000840.1_pt1 | contig 44509 bp, 32 predicted proteins | sample 5204231 | NCBI WGS metagenome assembly WBZR01 (sample SAMN12412403, study PRJNA552823) | activated sludge metagenome | isolation source: activated sludge from anammox sidestream of wastewater treatment plant... | place: USA: Virginia | collected 2017-08 | reverse complement strand
ATGGAGTATTGCCGGGGCGCTGAATGTTACCAAGATTCGGCTTGCCTATTACTACAACGGTTTTGATGCATGACATACGATAAATTGGAGGGCTTTTGTCAGGTCTCCTCTTGACAACGCTACTAAATAATTAGACTTGACACCCCCAGATATACTTGTACTATTAAGAAAACAGAGTAGACGCCGGTAGAAAAAATCAAGACGTGAGAATAAACGAACAGTAAAAGTGTCCGGCGAAAATCAAGAAAGCCATACTAATTTATCCAAATAAAATATGACGCATTGTTAAAATGAATATAAAACATCTATTCCTTTTAAACCGTCAGGAGTCCTTTGCTGAGATATAATAACAGAATTAGTACCAAATCATGCAGTTAAAGAACTTTGTATTTTATTTCATGCTCGGTGGTAGCATTGTAAGTGCCGTAATCTTATTGGGTTCCCAAGGCAGGGGACTCTTGGCCGCCTTTGTGGCAACTTTTCCTACCATGACCATACTCACTTTTGCCTTAATTCACAGCAAGGCAGGACAAGCAGCCACCGTGGATTACGCCAAGGGGTTACTCTTTATGACCCCCCGTGGATTATTTACGTATTATGTCTTATCATGTTGTCACCGAGATGGGGATTTCTGAAATCTCTCATTATTGGTGTGCTAACTTACATAATCCTCGCCGGTGTTGTTAGCATTATCATTAAACATCTTAAATAAATGTAACTATTTAGTTTTTGAAGAACTCTCAACAATAATCATGTTTTCCATGTCGTGTAAGGGCAGGTTTGAAACCTGCCCCTAAAATAAATACCATTCATGCAAAATATTTTCAAAAAACTAAATTATTACAAATAATTTAAACAAACATTACATTTGTTGCGATTTAAAACCAAGCCATCTGGTCCTTAATCAAAAAATCGGTCTCGTGCAAGCCATAGGCTTTGATTGGCCATTTAAAAGAAGAGGCATCCGCGGAACAAACAGATGCTAAACTACCTGAAGTACCTGCCAAGAAAAGTGCATTATGATGCGATTACCTCTATCATCAGGCTAGACGGCAGAACAGATCTATATTCTCTGTGTCTTGTATTCTATCAAATAGTAATAATGAAATTATGGCAGACAAAAAAGGTTTTACCCGCAAAATAAATAGCCATATCCCACAGAAACCCGAAGATATCCTGAGCAATCTCATGGAAGTAAATCCTTCTCAAAGAATTCCTTCTGCAAAAAGAGTAAACAAACACCGATGGGTACTTAACAGGCATATTGTTATGCTTTGCGGATAACCTATGAAAAATATCATTTTGTCAGATATCCATAGCAATGCAGACGCCTTGCTGGCGGTGATTAAAGAAATCGTTGAAAAGGAATACCCTATTTCCAGACTCCTGATCGCTGGTGATATCGTTGGCTATGGTGCATCGCCAAATGAGTGCTGCAACATCGTACGTTTCTTAATCTATGGCAGAAAGGCAGTGGATTTAAAGAAAATCCGTGAAAGTGTCATACAGTCATGTCTTAACCCCCATCAACAGCATGATCAGTTCAATACCCTTATTGCATTGGAAAAGAAAGGCCTCGCCATCGGTGGGAATCACGACAGGGAAACCGCAGGAGAATCTTCCCTTACGGGTGAAATGAACCCCATAGCATCCGCCGCTGTAGACTGGACAAAGAGGGTGCTGACAAAAGAGAATCTTAATTTTTTAAAAACCCTTTCTCTGAGGATGAAATTTGATAAAGAACAATTTGAAATTGTACACAGCACACCTTCTTGTCCACGAAGTTACGAATATGTCAGAAATGCTGGTGCATTAAATTACACATCCCTATGGTCAAAAGTTACCTTTGGAGGCCATACCCACCGCCCTTCTGCTTATATTTACACCAGAGAAATCAGGACAGTAAATGCCTCCGTTCTTGTTCCGGCAGATAATTACGATATGAGGCTTATGCGCATAGAAAAGGAATCAACGGATAGGGTGGAATCTTTCGTTATTAATACAAACAACGACTGGAAGTATTATATCAACGTAGGGTCGGTAGGCCAGCCAAGAGACGGTAATTCGCATGCATGTTACGTAGTGTATGATTCTACGGCAAAACATCTTAGTTTTAAACGGGTACCTTATAACACAGAAGCGGCATCAAAGAAGATACTAGAGGCAAAACTGCCGAAAGAATTGGCAGAAAGGATATCGAAAGGCGTTTAAGCCGGATTGTTCTCCCCATAATAAAAACACCGTTAGGAATCTTTGTCGAAGACAAACGCACCACTCTTTCCACCCGATTTTTTCATCAAATGAATATCACTGATTATCATTCCCTTGTCTATCGCTTTACACATATCGTATATCGTAATTGCACAGACAGCAGCCGCAGTGATCGCCTCCATCTCTACCCCTGTCTTTCCCGTCACCCTGACCTCTGAAAATATTTCAATTTCATTCACGGAGTTATTTGTGTAATCAATCTTTACACTCGTCAGATTGAGGGGATGACACATCGGGATCAAAGCAAAGGTCTGTTTTGCCGCCATAATCCCAGCTACTCTTGCTACTTCTAACACATCTCCCTTGTGTATTTTTTTATCCATTACACGCTGGAATGTCTCAGGCTTCATGATAACTTTTGCATGAGCAACAGCGACCCTATCCGTAATTTCTTTATTACCAACATCCACCATACGTGAAGCACCCTGTTCATCAAAATGAGTTAACTGTGTCATACGTAATATTCATCCCTTTTTATCATTCTTCCAGGCAATAAAATAGAGTAACCATTGCAGCAAATGTTTCGTCTCTTACCGAACACATGAAATGCATGAGAAATTCCTTTCAAAAAGCTAAACGGTTACAATACTTCGTTATAAACAAATAATGTCTTCCGGGTGGTACATGCACAGAGAAAGAAGCATGAAGTCTCTCACCTGGCGTGTGAGAAGAAAGTTTTGCCTGACGTGTTCTCTGCCATTTTCTCCCAGTTTTTTAGCGTATTCCGTGCTGTTCAATAGCTGTTTAATAGCGAAGGCCGCTCCCGGAATACTATGACATAAGAGACCGGTGTATTTGTGTTTGACCTGCAACGGTATCCCGCCTGTGCTTGAGGCAACAACCGGCTTGGCCTTCCATAATGCCTCCGTTACCGTAAGCCCAAATCCTTCGCGAAGGGATTTCTGAACAATGACCGTGGATGCCCTTTGAAGTGCATTAATCTCTGTGTCGCTACCCGATGGGATGGGGAGGATGTGGATATCTTTATCATCGCCGGCCGCTTCCTTTGTATCTTCAAAGACCTTGTTTGATTCAGGATCGTCTGTGGCTGTTCCACCGGCAATGATGAGGCGACAGTCAATACGCTTCTTTACCATGCGATATGCCTCAATAACACCAACAGGGTCTTTTAAATAATCAAATCGTGAAACTTGTGTAATAATGGGTTTATCTACCGGGATACGATACTTGTCCAGTACCTGGTCTATGATCTCCTGCGGTAAATCTTTGTTTTTGTCACTCAAGGGATCGATAGAAGGCGATTCCAGGAATTGCCGTATCGGCAAAGGTTGTGAAAAAACCGGAGCAGAAAAGACGGCACCATCGTATTGATGGATAAATGGTGTCAAAAAGTCCCATACCTGTTTGATTGGCGTTGACACGTCGATATGGCATCGCCAGATCCATTTGCTATTTGGCATGGATGGTTTCTTCCTGATAAGGGCGATCGGTTGAGGGTCGTGAATAAACAGAATGTCACCATAAACTTTGAGTTCATCAATATTACGCTGGCTTGTTTCTAAAAAAACCTCCAGCATTTGAGGAGTAATTTCTTCGGGCTTTCCGTGAAGAGCGTTGTGGAATTTTTTTGTGACCTGAAAAAAGTCATCTCCACCCTTGATAACATCCCATTTTGCATCTACTCCTAATTCCCGCAGCAACGGCACCAAGCGATTTAAAATTTCTGCAACACCCCCGCCTACCGCTGTGGAGTTGATGTTCTGAATAACCTTTCCGTAGAGTTTGTTTGCTAATAGCCGCAACTCTTCAATGGTATGGGTTCCGACAATAGGTTCATATTCCGTGATTTTTGGCATTATTCCGTAACCTTTATGATTTTGGCAAAGCTAACGCTGTGTCAGATGGCTTTTCCAGAGGCTCCGAGAGTCTCTTTTCAACTAATTTTATGAGAATAGTTCTCAGTCCTCCCAGGGTGTGAGTGTATGGATCAAGAGAGGAGATTTTATTTGCCAGTCTCTCTTCCTGTAAGCTGTCATTAAGCCATTTGGAAAAGTCATTAATGCCTTGCTTTATGCGAAGCCGGGCTTCAAACATGTGAAAATATATGGAATCAAGCGTTACTCTTTGTAACGCAGCGTGAAACTCTTTGAGGTCAAAGGCCGTATAGGGAGTCTGAAAAATGAAACTTACCGATTTAAAAAAATGAAACTCGTCCCCCGGTGTTGCAAATTTTTGAAGCGATCTTGGGTGTTTTGCCATATAGTTTTCAATAGTACGGATGATTTCTACACGAAGTTCATAGATCGTGGTATATTGAATGGTGTCTATGCTGAATAGATATTCGCCAAGTTCTTCTTCGCCAAGGATACCGGTAATCCAGTAAGCAAAGTCATTGGGTGGTTCCGGTGAAAGGTAATGGTGCTGCTGAAGAAAGTTGTGAGTATGGCAATAGATAACCGATGGCGGCACGGTCTTAATATGGTACAACAGTTCTTGCAAATTGGCCGCCTTTAGTCCGGTGAGTTCAAGGAGGTGTGTTTCTGTAAAAAATCGGAACGCTTCTTTTGCTTTTCCTAAAACGGCCATAAATAAAACTTGCTCTTTCCTTCGTAAAGATGCTCAATGGGTACCTTGATTTCTTTTGTCGAGTGGACGAAGTATTCGCTGCCGTAGCAATCGCCCTGTTGTTATATCAAAAAGCACATTTCGTTTTCCTCAAGGGTAAGCCAGACCCTCCAAAGAGTGCGACGCGGTTATCAGGGGGTACGGCAATTCTGTCTCTATTGTCCGCATCACCCCCACTGCAGGCGATCCATGCCCCGCTGGCTGAAGCAATATATTTGATATCTTTACCCACACAACAATAAGTTTTTAATAGCTTATTTATCTCACTTTGTCAACAAAATGTTTTTCTCATTCTGGGGCGGTGACCGTAAGCCCGAAATGACATGCATTTATACATATTTCACGCCTTGTTTTTCGTTTTTAAATTGACCGCACCTCAAGGCAATTTCCTTCCGGTCGAACAAAAAAAACACCGGCCATCTCTTCGGATTACCAGCAAGATTGCATCCTGGAGCTTCTGGTAGTTGTCCGTTGTTCATTCACAACACACAAACGGATGCGGCAGTTGCTTCAAACTCAATGAACCAATCGTTCTCAAACGTTACGAAGAATTTTCATATGTCTTGATAAAAGAAGACCAGTTTCTGCCATTTCTGACCGTATAATATCGTATTGATAACGCGGATGGGTTCATATTAATTAGTGTTTGAACGAAAACCAACGGAAGGCTGATAATACAAGGAAAGGAAGACGATGGGGGATTGGACAAAAATGTCGAATATTTGAAGTAAGGAGAGGAAAGCTTGTGACGAAAAATGAGAGCTTTGCTATTAGAAAGGCGGGGAAAGGGCAAAGAATCGAGAGAAGAGGAAAAAGAGCTTTGGACGTCGATGCAAGTTTAACATCAAACCCATTTCGGCGGTACATCAGTCAATCTTTTGATTTGATCAAGGATGACAATGATATACAAGAGATTCTAAGAGATATTTTTTGTTTAAATCTTGAGTCTGGACATCGCAGGCATATGCTGAAAATAATAGAGATGTGCATTGCACGAACAGTCCGATGAGCCAAACCCTTTCACTGGCACAGATGCTTCTTTCATACGCCCGATTTTATGACTCAAGATGCACTCTTTCTTTTTTTCTCCGGCATAGGTATGAACAGAAATTACTCGTCCGTATTGCAAGAGATAATCGATGTGCCAGCGGACCTTTTTTTCTTGCTGCAAGTGTCGTTTTATTCGGTGTTGCAGGTTATTTTGTGCACTCCCGACATAGACATAAAAACCTGCCGGAAAGTCAAATTTACCTAAGCGACCGATCTGCAGAGAATATCTTTGCGGGACATGAACAACAAGACTATATATCCCTTTATTTGAAGTATGAATTATTCTCATGGAAAGTACCTAACGCTTGAGATACCGTGTTGCTGCGTTATAAAATTCGGAAAGACAGTATAAAAAATACTCTTATAAATGAGAAGTTTATATTTTTTAATGCAAATCAAAGTCAAACATGGCTTAATAATCAGCATGCATTGCTGGCAATTATTCTTGACAACAATGATGTCCTATGCTACGATTTTTAAAATTAATATGTTATAATTTCTTGCGAGGTATTATGTTATGATTCCAGAGCATTTAAAATACACATCAACCCACGAATGGTTCTTTTGGGATAAGAAAGCAGTCACAATTGGCCTTTCAAAATTTATCGTTGATGAACTTGATGAGCTCTTGTTTCTCGATCTCCCAAAGGTAGGAGACGATATACTCTCTGGAATTTCTTTTGGAGAGCTAGAGGCAATGGAGAAGCTGATTGATATTACCTCTCCTATAGCAGGTGAGATTGTAGCGGTAAACGAACGTCTTTATGAAAATCTGAATATCTTAAGTAACGATCCCTATCATCATGGTTGGTTAGTAAAGTTTGTAACCACCGAAACACATCTCCTGAATGAATTACTAGACGCTAAGGAATATAAAACGCATTTGAGTCAATTGCAATCTACCACACCCAGCCAAAGGAAACGATACGCAAAAAATATAAAAAGTAAGCGCCGAAAATAACTTTTTATGAAATCTATACAGAATCGCAGACTTGTTATTTTAACGGAAGGAAAGCTTGATCTCTTTACTGCAAAAACCGCTGTCAGCGTCATTCGTTACTGTAAAGAAGAGGTGATTGCACTGATAGACCGTGTTAATGCCGGTAAAGATCCTGAATCGATTATCGGTATTGGAAAAGGAATTCCTATTGTCCATACCATCGAAGACATCCTTCATCTCAAACCCAATGCTCTCCTCATCGGCATTGCGCCGCCTGGCGGCATGCTTCCGGCCGAATGGCGTAAACATATTACCGATGCACTAAGAAACGGACTTCATATTATTAGCGGACTTCATTGCCATTTAAACGAAGACCGGGAATTTCATCAGTTGGCAAACGAGCATCATGTGAAAATCTGGGATATCCGTAAGCCTTCCGAAGACATTCCGTTGGGTTCGGGAAAAGCAAAAAATACCAAAACGCTACGTATCCTTACCGTAGGCTCTGATTGTAATATCGGGAAGATGGTGACTTCACTTGAAATTACCCATGCCGCCAGAAACCGGGGCATTAACGCTCGCTTCGTTGCAACAGGGCAAACAGGTATTATGATCGATGGCAGTGGAATTGCCGTAGACCATGTTATTTCGGACTTCATTTCCGGAGCAGCAGAAAAACTGGTGCTTGACCGCGCCCAGTACCCCCTCTTAAGCATTGAAGGACAAGGCACGATCGTCCACCCGGCATATTCTGGTGTTACCCTTGGCCTGTTGCATGGCTCTGCCCCTCAGGGACTTATCTTGTGCCATCAACCAGCGCGAAAGACACTTCGTCATTTTAATGATTTTTCCATTTTACCGCTTTCGTATCTGATCGATCTCTATGAGAAACTGGCACAACCCGTTTTTCCATGCAGGGTGCTTGGCATTTCGCTGAATTGTTTTGGCATGGCGGACCGTGATGCATTGCAGGAGATACAAAAAATAGAGCGGGAAACAAAACTTCCTGCCACAGACCCCATCAAGTTTGGCGTGGGTAAATTTATGGACAGTGTTCTTTCCCTCTTACCATGAATCTCTCTTTTTATCCTCTCGATTTGAAGTTGAAACACACCTTTCAGATTGCCAGAGAAAGCCGTGATATTCAAAATAATATCATAGTCCTGTTAAGAGACACTGATGGTGTTGTTGGTTTTGGAGAGGCCGCTCCAACCCGTTTTTTGGGAGAAGATGCAAAGAGCGTTACCAGGGTACTTGACCAATCGATCGACCTTTTACAACAGGCCGATCCCTTTCATCTGGAAGACACTACCCATCTTCTCAAAAGCAGATTTCCCAGAGACACGGCTGCCCGTGCTGCAATAGACATTGCCCTTTACGATATGATTGGTAAAAAACTTAAAATTCCCCTTTACCAGCTTCTGGGATTAAAAAAACCCAACGCAAATGTAACGTCATTCACTATCGGAATCGACACCTTGGAAAAGATGTGCAAAAAGGTTGATGAGGTAAAAGATTTCCCCATTCTTAAGATCAAGGCGGGTTTTAAAGAAGACATCGAGACCCTGAGAGAGCTGCGCAAAATCACCAGGGCAGTCTTTCGCGTGGATGTTAACACCGGCTGGACGCTTCATGAAGCAATAAAAAAGCTGAAATTGATGGAAAACCTTGGTGTTGAGCTTGTGGAACAACCATTTCCCGTTGGCAGCATTGAATTACTTCAAAAGATCAGAGGCGCGGCAAAAATCCCCATCTTTGTTGACGAAGATGTAAAAGATACACATGATATACCTGCATTTTCCAACGTGGTAGACGGAATTAATATCAAGCTCATGAAATGCGGTGGCATTCGTGAAGCGATTCGGATGATTCATACCGCTCGTGCCCATAATCTCAAAATAATGATGGGTTGCAATATCGAAAGTTCCGTATCAATCACTGCGGCTTCCCATGTAACGCCATTGGTTGACCATATTGATCTTGACGGACATCTCCTTGTAACCAACGATCCGTACACTGGTGTAATGGTCGACAGGGGAAAATTAACCTTACCTGTGGGCGATGGCTTAGGGGTAGTGGCGCGTAATGAAGCATCTTTATTATCTCTATAGAAATAATATAAAAAACACGGGTATCCGTTCTGAGAAACTAAAATAAATTTTCTGGAAGAGAGACTATGGCAGACAAAACACTTACCCAAGAAATCCTGACCCATGCCAGAGAACTTCATGATTATGTTGTTGGAATGCGGAGAGATTTTCACAAATATCCAGAAACCGGTTTCGGTGAGATTCGTACTTCCGGTATTATCGCTGAAGAATTGAAACGACTGGGATTACAGGTACAAACAGACATCGCAAAAACAGGTGTCCTTGGCACCCTTCAGGTCGATGGAGCATCAAGCACCGTTGCCTTCCGGGCTGATATGGATGCCTTGCCGATAACCGAGGAAAACAACCTTGACTTTAAATCCCAGAATGAAGGGATGTCCCATGCCTGCGGACATGACGCAAACATGGCGATACTTCTTGGTGCTGCAAAACTCATGACACAGTTGAGACACAAACTGAAACGACAGGTGAAATTTATCTTTCAGCCTTGCGAAGAACAACACCCCGGGGGAGCAAAGCTCATGGTTGAACAAGGGGTCATTAAAGATGTGAACGAAATCTATGGGTTGCATATCGACCCGAATATTCCCTCTGGCACCTTTGGAGTACGGGCAGGGGCCACAATGGCAGCTACAGACCGCATTGTCATTACCATTATAGGAAAAGGCGGGCATGCCTCTACACCACACTTGTGTGTAGACCCTATTGTTACCGCTGCCGAAGTAATATTGGCTATTCAAACTATTGTATCGCGCAAGGTGAATCCCCTGTCTCCCTGTGTAGTTTCTTTATGCCAAATTTCTGGTGGAACTACCTTCAACGTTATACCAGACAAAGTCAGGATCATAGGCACCGTAAGAACCCTTGCCAAGGAATTAAGGTACAAGATGCCGATCCTGATAGAAGAGGCCATTCGGGGAATTACTTCGCTCAATAATGCCTCCTACCAATTTGAGTATCTTAAGGGGCATCCTCCGCTGAATAATCCACAGCAACAGGTGGATTTCATACGGGATAAAATCATGGAACTCTTTGGCGGTAAATCAGTAGAGCACATAGATCCCAAAATGGGAGGTGAGGATTTTTCCTATTATCTGGAAAAGATAAAAGGGGCCTATGTTTTTTTAGGGGCAGGAAATATCGAAAAGGGCACGAACCAACCGCTACACAGCCCCCGATTCCTCCTGGATGAAGATGTACTTTCTATGGGCACTGCCCTGTTTGCATATATCGCCTGTAGCCTATGACAATACTTGAACCTGTCCTGAACAGGTATTCCAAACAAATTCAACGCAAATTCCAGAGGATAATCTTGAAAGACAGAAATAGGAGTGGAATGACAACAAAAAAGCATTCACTCCTCGTGAATTTTTTCCCGGCAAGACGGAACTCAATAATATGCCGAGTATTGAATAATCACAAAAGCACCGTAAAAATCCCGACAGCAGCAATTAAGACCAAAACGAAAAGCGATATCCACAACAATTTCTTTTGACTGCGGGTAATACCACAAAAATCAACAACCGTTATTCTTACTCCATTTACTAAGTGTATCGCTACGACAAGGAGCAAAACATATTGAAACAAACACCCGAATTTCGTATCAAATTTACTAACCGCATAATCATAGGCATCTTTCCCTCGAAAGACAGCACTCAGCGTCCAGATATGTAAGAACAAGAATATCGTAATCATGACGCCGGTAATGCGATGTATCCAGAAGGCATACATGCCCGTATTTCGGTTCTTTACGAAATCCTTATAACCTTCTTTAATCTTTTGGATGTTCATTGCTGAGACCTAAAAACCATTACGTGTTGTTGCAAACCAGATGAGGATGTAAACCCCGATACCAAAGAGAACAAGCCCCGTAAACCAGAGAGCTCGTTTCACGAATCGCACGGTTCTTTTACTCCAACAATAGTCAGCAAAAATACCCCATAACCCATTCAGACCATGAAAAACAACGAGCGCAAGGAGACAGATATGAAAGGTAATCCACCCGGGAGTACAAAACCGATGGATAATTTCTTCGTAGTAACGGGATGCGTATCTGCCGGGGCTGAAATGAAAAACAAAGAAATGAACAGCCATCCCTATTACCAGCAATAAGGCGGTAATTCTCTGCAACAACCATGACCATAAACCCCGTTTTTCAGTATTCATTTTTGAACAACACTTCAACCTTTTGGCGAACGTTACGTTCTTTTGTAAACGCTCATTAAATCATCTCTGGTAAAGACTGACTCAAAAAGAACTTTCTTTCTTTCAATATTTTCCCGTCCGCCTTCCTGTCGATCCACCAGGGCGATAGCCTTCAGAACATTCAGTTTTGATTCCCTGGCATGGTCAATGGCATCTATCGTTGATTGTCCGGTGGTTACTACATCGTCGACAATTACCACCCGATCCCCTTCCCTTATATTACCCTCAAGCCATTTCATTAATCCATGTTCTTTCGCCTTTTTTCGTACAACAAAGGCATTAATCGCATCGTCTTGCATGCCACTAACCATGGCTGTGGCAAATGCAATCGGGTCAGCGCCCAGGGTCAGGCCGCCAATGGCGTTAATATGGAGTGCTTTGACCTTGTTATAAAAGAGGTGCCCAATTAACAACATTGCCTCCGGGTCTAAGGTTGTTGTTTTACAATTTATGTAATAGTTACTCATCCTCCCTGACACCAGTTTAAAGATAGGTTTCTCATTATATTTGAAGGATTTTTGCAAAAGAATTTCGAGTAATCGTTTTTCAGCCTTAACGAGATTCATGTTCGAATTATTCAAATAAATGAATACTTCCCTTTCTTACGAATAAAATATATTGAAACCTCTCCTCGTACTATCTTTTTGTCCCCTCCTTGCAATGGAGGAAAAACGCTCTTACGATAATCTAAGACGGGAAGATACAGGTATACGAAGCCTTGTGAAGAAAGCAATTCGATTGTGGTTCACCTTAAAACAATTCTATAATAATTTCCCTACCTGTTCACACAGCGTTTTTACGGCTTCAGCCGACTGCTTTAAGGCAGCAGATTCTTCTGCATTGAGTTTGATCTCAAAGATCTGTTCAATGCCATTTTCGCCAAGTTTTACCGGCACACCCACGAAAAGTCCTTTGATATTATATTCTCCTTCACACAGTGCAGCACAAGGCAGAATCTTTTTTTTGTCTTTTATGATGGACTCTGCCATCTCTACTACCGCTGCCGATGGGGCATAAAAGGCGCTGCCCGTTTTGAGCAGGTTTACAATCTCTGCACCGCCATCCCTGGTACGTTTTACAATTGACTCCAGGCGGGTCTTTGGTATTAATTCCTCTACGGAAACTCCTGCAACCGTGGTGTATCGTGTCAACGGGACCATGGTATCCCCATGCCCGCCCAACACAAAAGCGTGAATGTTTTCCACCGACACCTTGAGCTCCATTGCAATGAAGGTACGAAAACGTGCAGCATCCAGCACACCCGCCATGCCAATGACGCGATGTTTTGGGAAATGACTCATTTTATAGGCCACATAGGTCATGGCATCCAGTGGGTTAGACACGACAATCAGGATGGCATTCGGTGATGTTTTTTTAACATTTTCTACCACCCCTTTTACAATTCCAGCATTCGTTTTCAGCAAATCATCCCTGCTCATCCCTGGCTTTCTCGCTACGCCAGAGGTAATGACTACGATGTCGGAATCCCTCGTCTCCTCGTAGCCGTTTGTGCCATAAACCCTTGAATCATATCCATAGATCGGGGCAGATTCCAGGATATCCAACGCTTTTCCTTGTGGCATGTCCTGGATAACATCCACCAGAACCACGTCACCCATTTCTTTTTCAGCAAGGCGCTGTGCTGTTGTAGCTCCCACGTTCCCGGCACCGATGACAGTCATCTTTTTTCTCGACACACAGACCTCCTTTTCTTCTTTTTTATATTACGATCTCGTTTAAGTACGGTGAAGAATATAGCACAAAATGATATAAAAACTCAATCGAAAACCGGTTCAAACTGATTCAACAAATTGCTCGCCTCACAACGATGTCACGTATTTCGTATCGCTTTCGTTTTTTGAAAAACTTCTGTGCCAATAAAAATAGCATGCATGGAGGAGGTAATATAGGGATTATCATGCTCAAAGAATTCACCATTGGCGAATCTTCAGCATTGACAAACAGGGTGGCACGGACAAACTCCGTTTGTCCGTGTGGAACTTACTCAACGTTAGACGATGCCCAATAAACAAAATGAATCACGACCTTAATTTAACTCAGAATGTCGACTTCGTTTCATTCAAACCAGTCTCCATTTTTGTAATTTTATATTATTGCATTTTTGTGTGAACACGCATATCCTCACCACTTATCTGAAAAAAGGGTTGGCGTATTTTTTAATACCTACGGTGGTCATAGGCCCATGGGCGGGAAAGACCATCATTTCGTCAGGCAGGGAAAAGATATGTCTGCGGATATGGTCGATCTGGCGTTTGGCCTCTTTTAGCGAACCGGCGCTGCCGACCGTATCGCAAAAGAGGGCGTCACCGGTAAACACGCAACCGGGCACAGAGTATGAGATACCACACGGCGTGTGCCCCGGTGTGAGGAGTACGTGAAATCGTAAATGTCCAGCCTCAATGACCTCACCACCCCGCAACGAATGGCTGACGGCATGGATCTCCCCCTCTCCGGCATAGCTTTGTACCTGGTAGCGGCGGGTAAACACAGCCAATCCTTCGGTATGGTCCCAATGGCCGTGCGTAACAAAGAGATACTGCATATGACATACATTCGCGGAATGAATGCGAATTTGTAAGAAGAAATTTCATAACCATTTAGTTTTTGAAAAATTCCCAACAATAACCATGTTTCCCATGCCGTGTAGGGGCAGGTTTGAAACCTGCCCCCATAATAAATACCATCCATGCAAAATGTTTTCGAAAAACTAAATTATTACCCTATTTCTTTATAAACTGCGGCATAAAATAATTGTGGATAGAGTGTCCTCTTTTTGGAAATATTCCGGAGTATTCGAAATTACTAAAAATGCCGAAACTGTCTTTGGAAGGAGTTATGAAATCTCTTCCAGGCTGGTACTGCGATGCTTGACAACCTTGGCCTTTACGATGTAGATGACTTCTTCAGCGATATTGGTGGAGTGATCAGCAATCCTTTCCAGATGACGGGAAATCAGAATCAGGTGCACTGCTCGTGTTATGTTTGCCGGGTCCTGCATCATATAGGTCAACAGCTCTCTGAATATCTGGTCATTCAAAGAATCTACGGTGGAATCACGTTCAGCGACAGCCCTGGCAAGCGCCGTATCCTTGTTCACAAACGCATCAATGCTGTCTTTCACCATGGTTTGAGTAATAGTTGCCATCCGGGGGATATCAATAAGTGGCTTCAGTTGTGGCTCCTGGTTCAGCGGAATCACCCGTTCTGCGATGTTGACAGCCAGGTCGCCCATACGTTCGAGGTTGTTAGTAATCTTAATTGCGGCGGTAATAAACCGGAGATCGATAGCCATGGGCTGCCGCAACGCAAGCAAGTCCACGCACTGTTTTTCAAGTTCCAGTTCCAGAGTATCAACCTGTTCATCGCTTTTCACTACCAGGCTGGCCAATTCGCTATTCCGCTCAATCAGAGATTTTATGGCATTGGCAATTGCCGTTTCTACCAAAGACGCCATCTGAATAAGGTTTTTTCTCAGCGCTCCTAATTGTTGATCAAAATGCCGTTCCATAACGTTTTCCTTAAATCTCCCGGGAAATATCGTCTTCGTTACCTTTTTAAGAAGTAAAAAGACACCTTTTTATAATATTATACTCTGTTAGCTGCCCATGCAACAAAAATTCCCTGTAACCGGAAAATCTGTGCCGCCTGCGCCACATTATTCAGCATATCTTACGTTTCCGTAAAAACCTTACATAAGATTACGTCAGAAGACTTAGCTCCTATAACCACATCATCCCCGATTCTTAAGTTCAAATGGCTCACCTCTTCCGTATCGATGAGGGTCTTAAAATACTGATCTTCATGCATAACGGTAACCGCAGCCATGATGGAGTCGGATTCTATGTCTACCACCTTCCCCACGACCTGGATACGGGTGCTGAGCCTCCTGCCCATAAATATCTCTTCCGGTGTCCCCCGTTTAACCACCTTACCAGACTCCAGCACGATCACATAATCAGCCAGTTTGTATACCTCCGTCACATCGTGAGTCACATAGAGCGTGGTTATCCGAAGCTGTTGTATGATACGTTTTAAATCCTCCTGTAATTGCCTGCGTGTCTCCCAATCCAAGGCTGAAAGTGGTTCGTCCAGAAGCAGGATATCTGGTCTCCTGGCCAGGGCGCGGATCAGGGCAACCCTTTGCTTTTGCCCCCCGGATAATTGAGCAGGATAGTACCGTTCATATCCGGATAACCCCACCAAGGACAAAAGGTCCTTTGCTTCTTTCAATCTTCTTTTTTCTTTTATCCCATATGTTACGTTCCTTTCTACGGTTAAATGAGGAAATAAGGCAAAGTCCTGGAATACGAACCCTACAGAACGCTGCTGTGGAGGAATGTTAATTGCTTTTGACTCATCGTACCACACCTCTTCTCTCTTACGAATCATCCCGCTGTCAGCTTTTTCCAAACCCGAAATAAGCCGTAATATACTTGACTTTCCAGAGCCCGATGGACCAAACAAAGCTGTTATTTTTTCAGAAGGGACCTCAAAGTCTGCCTTAATCCCGAATTCCTTCCAGATTTTTTTAATGCTAACTTTCAGCAAAACAGTATCTCCCTAATTATTAATGAGCTCCCTCTAAAGATATTTTTTAGATTTTTAGCAAGGACTTGGGTAAAATCAACCCTGACAGGTTCGATTTACAAATTTCGTGCTTTGCGTTTTGTATTTTCTGACTTGTTCGGATTAGAACATGCGTTAGAACATGCGCATGAAAATACGTCTATTGAAAAAATAGACTATCGTAAGTATTACAAAAGAAAACGCTAGTAAAATGGCAGCATAAACATTTGCAGTTCCATAATTCAACGCCTGCACCTCGTCGTAAACAGCCACCGATGCAACCCTGGTAACTCCAGGGATATTTCCCCCAATCATAAGGACAACCCCAAATTCTCCTATACAATGCGCAAAGGAAAGTATGCAGCCCGTTATAATACCTTGCCGGGAGAGCGGAAAGATAACAAAAAAGAAGGTATACAATTTAGACCGCCCCAGGCTCCATGATGCCTCAAGCAATTTTTTATCCACGCTGGCAAATGCCAGTTGAAAGGGACGTATAGCAAAGGGCAAGTTATAGATAAATGAACCTACAACAAGTCCTTGAAAGGAGAAAGCAAGGGTCTTATGAAAAACGCCTGCGTACCAACACCCAATAAAACTATTCCCTCCAATGGCCATAAGGATGTAAAAGCCTAAAACGGTAGGCGGAAGAACGAGAGGTAGCGCTACTACGGATTCCACAATAAATTTTAATCGTAGCTCTGAGAAGGCGAGCCAATGCGCAAAAGGGATGCCTAAGACAAACAAGAAAAGTGTTGTAATGGTGGCAAGTTTTAAGGTTAACAAGAAAGGATCTGCAAAATTCATGGAATCGTCCTGTAGTTTAAAGGATAGGTGGTCTCTATACGTTTATCCACATGGGTATCTTACATAATAACGATTAGTATGCAAGTAGTTTACAGTATTTATTCTGTCGCGTATTTTTTTCACACTTTTCCTGTTGTTGTAAGAGTTTTGTATATTGCTATTCCCAGAGAGGATTCAAACACAGCTACCGCACGAGAGCGCCGATCTTCATACCTTGTTCTTTGCATGCGAAGACACTTCCTGATCAACTATCTCCCTGACAAAATCAGGATATCTGGATCCTCACGGAAAACCATTTCCCCTTCATAAACAAGATGACAATATTTTTATGATAAATATGGCTAATCTATTTTGGAAGTGAATAACCATATTTCAAAAATACTTTCTCCCCTTTTTTCCCTTGCACAAATTCCAGAAATTTTCTGACACCGGGCTTATCCTTGCCTTTCTGCAAAATGGTATAGGCTTGTCCAAGTTTGTTATACGATTCGGCAGGAATGATCCAGTAGTCTCCATCATTTTCCAATTTTGGTGAAATTGCCTGGGATAGGGCAATAATTCCCACATCGGCTGCGCCTGACTGGACGAATTGCGCCGTTTGCGAGATATTTTCTCCGAAGACCAGCTTGTCCTGAACTTTGTCCCACAATCCATAGTATCGAAGCGCCTCCTCTGCCGCCACACCATAGGGCGCAAGTTTTTGATTTGCAATAGCCAGCTTTTTTACTTTGTTATCAGAAACTAAATGTAACCCTTTCCGTGGATTTAGTGAAGAACTCCTCGGTATCCAGAGCACAATGCTTCCAAAGGCGTAAATCTTGCTCTCGCCCTTTACCGCCAAACCTTCATCTTCGAGACGCGCAGGATAAGTTGTATCGGCAGAGAAAAAAATATCGAAAGGCGCTCCCTGTTTAATCTGGGCAAAGAAATTACCGGAAGAACCATACGATACCACAGCATCAATGGCAGGATACTCCTTCTTAAATCCTTTGATAATATCATTCATGGCAGGGTTCAGATTGGCAGCGGCAGCAATAAGGATTTTTTCCTCTGCCAGAACTGGATTGTGAAAAGCCATCAACAAAAACAGCAACCACGCTACACATGCAAGTGGAACAAATTTCGTAGCCAGTCCTTTAGACCTTTTCAAATTCATCATATTTTCCCCTAAAATATCAATTGATATTGCAATCTGAATCTATTTTCATTATCATTTCCATCGTTAGTGTCTGTTACGTAGCGAGCTACATCGGTCTGTATCTTTGAACGATGACCACGGAAGTAATAATTGATACCAGCCGAATACTCCTTCTGAATGTCATCCCGCACATCTTGATTAGGATCTAATAAAGAGTAACGGGCCCCAACCTCTAGTTTTTTAGGCAGTATAAAATAACCTGCCTGAGTATAGAAACCGTTTGAAGTTATCGTATCGCCACCGATATCTTTATCGGGATTTTTCGATCTTATGTAGTAGCCACTATCCCACGTAAACCCTTTGTATCTCATGCCTACGTCAAAGTTACCAACTACAACATTGGTATCCACCACCTTTGCGTTCTTATCTTTTGCATTATAGACTACTGAAGCACCTACCGTTGCCTTAAGTGTTTCTGTGTATTTCAGGTCAGTTTCATCATAATAATCATAGATTCCAAAAGGATTGTATCGAGCGCTTAGCACATACATGAGGTTGTTGTCAATGTTTTCATCCTTTCCATAGGTTTTTAAGGGATTCTGGCCGACGCCGCGAAAAACGGACGCATGGTATTCCACATGACCATCAAAAGGCAATCCGTAGATGTCCAGACCATAATCTCTGTCTTGTCTAAAGGCATCCGTGGCAATTGACCTGTCCTGGAAGAGCAACTTAAAGGCTGCTGCTTGCCACTGGCGGCTGGCCGGCGCTTTAAAATACCCTGTCTTTATATTAAGCGCGGCGAGCGGTGTCCAGTAGACATAATAATCCCACATATTTACATCATAGTTATCGCCGCCAAGTTCCACGTAATAATTCAAATCCTTGCTATAAATGTTACCGCCAAAGCAGACTCGTGCCCTGCGCATATCAATATCGGCTATATCCGTTTGATTAAAATCCTCATCTTTGTCTTCGTAGGTAAACCGCATCTGAAATCTGAAACCCATGTTTAAAGAATATTTTCCATCCCTTGTTTGAAAGCCTATCGAGGTTCTTTCCTTGTCTGGCGTATAGTAGCCGTTAACAGGTTCATATTTGCCAGGCAAGCCTAATCCCAGTTTTTCCCGCGCCTCATCAGAAGCGAGGTAGTTTCCCACCTCGTGCTGTACCTCCTGTTTCATTTCTTGTTTTACCTCTTCTTTGATCTCTTCTTTTGCAACGACCATCGGTTTTTCGCTTACCGCTTCGATACGGTTTTTCAATTCCTTGATTTGCTCCTGCTGGCTCAACGCCATTGCCTCCATCTGTTTCATCATCTTCTGCTGTACGAGAAACGCTTCTTCCATTTGGTTTAATTGTTTTTTTAAATCTTCTATTCCTCCATCAAATTTCTCCTTGTTCTGGATAGCATCCTGGGCATTTACATTCTGTGCCGCACCAGCCGCAGCATACACGCTACAGAGTACTAAAGCCAGAGACAAGCCATAATTAAGCCGTATACTTAGCACCTGCTCCTCCTTCCAGTCTTGCTATATCATTGCTGACATAACGAATATAAATAGAAATGGGTACCGGATTTTAACATCGTCTACCCTATAAAGGCACTATTCGAAAACAATGCATCCTCGATCGGTCACCCCCTTTCAATCTCTTCATGCTAAATTTCCTTCGACAATATCAGTTCCGTTGATTTCACAATAGCGACAACCTCATCGCCTTTAAGAATGTTCATCTCTTTCAGGGATACATTCGTAACAATGGCATGGAGCATATCGCCCCTGTATTCCACAAAAACCTTAGACAATACATCTCCCTGAACAATCTCTCTCACAACACACTTAATCTTGTTTCGCGCACTCAGCATTCCTGAAAAGGATTTTGCAATCATGAGATCCGTACCCTTGATGAGCGTAGAAATTGTGTCACCCGCCGAGAGATGCATATCCTCACACGAAGCCCTTGTGACGATGACGCTCAGCGGAACGTCCTTCCACAAGATTTGTACATGTGCATGGATCTGACCCTGAGTAATACTGACAATTGTACCGCAAAGTCTGTTTGCCATATTTTATTCGAACAAGTTTGAAGAAAAATACAAGGAGAAAAGGGGAAAAAGAGAAAAATATTTCAATTCTATTTTTCTTTTTTATACCCTTTGTTTCTCCACTCCCCCACATTCTCCTTTCTTGCGCAATTTTTTGCTAAAAAATGCCAAAATACTTTTATCTGTTACGATTTCTTGTTGCCGAAAATACTTTTGAATTCCCTTCCCATTAATAAGGTCATCCGGTTTGTGTATTTTTCGAATTTCCGGATTAGCTCCCTTGCGTCTGGCGTCAGGGTTGCCCCGCCTCCACCCTTTCCTCCGGTAGTAACCTCCAACAGCTTTATGCCTAACGCCTTCTCTGTGGCCTTAATCTTTCCCCAGGCAGCCCGGTACGACATCCCCAACTCCTTCGCCGCTGCATTCAAAGATCCCAAACGGTCTACCGCATCCAACAACATCCTCCTTCCCTCGGCAAAGGCTACGCCACCATTTTTTTCAAACCATATCTTACATTTCACGTTCATATTCGGGATGAGTTATATCTCAAAAGGCATAACGCTGTCAAGGAAAAATATTCACCGAAAGAAATACCTGTTTCCCTTTTAAAAAGAGAGGTTGGTTTGTGCATGTCTATGTCCGAATCCAATCTGTTCTGTTTTTATGTCCGTCAGGTTTACGGAGTTCCACACCTTTTCCAGATTTTCTTTCTGCTCTTCCAGAGCTCTGGTCTTGTTCGCTAATACCCCTTGCTCAAGCCGTATCGACTCACTACCCGCGCTTCGTCTCTCTTGTCCTTTTTGTATGGCCTGTTCTATCCGGGCAATAAGATCACTCCCAAGATCGTTCAGTTGTTTGGAGTAATGGTCGATGGTTTTACTGATCCTTACTGTAAGGTCTGAGCGTGTCCGGCCGCAATTCCGGCTAATATCAGAGGATGCCCGATCCAGCATTTCATTAAAAACCATCCTTCTGCTCAAGGATTTCGGCAGGAGGGTGCGCAGGATGGACTTGACTTCTTCTTCCGTAGGGGCTGTATATTCCTGGATCATATAATAAAACCCCGTATTCCTGGCCAGTTCAACGAAATATTCACATTGTTCCATGGATATCTCAAAGAGTGTCTCGGCTGCCATTTTAAACTCGTTAATGATGTTATTGGAACGGCTCGTAAAGCGACTGAAGGTTTCCTGGATAATTTCTGAGATTACTCTTTCGGTATCCTTTCTAAATGCATCAAATCCTTTAACGATCTCCTCTTTAATGACTTTCTGCATTTCATCCCTTAAAACTGTGGGATTGAGATCGGGATTTTTTTCATAGAAATCCGTAAGTGACTGCCTTATTCTCGGGGTCTCCTTTCCTTCTAAAATTTTTAACATCTCCTCCACATTAAAACCTATCTTGTCCGATTCGCCCTTGAGCAAATATTTCATATCTTCCTTGTCCTGCTTCAGGTTCGCTACAAGCTGATGAAATGTGTTAATCTTATTTTCTAACTCTTCTCCGGAGGCCTCCATAGTCTTTTTCTCTATGGCTATCTGGGACAGTTTCAGGGAGATAAACCGCTTTGTCCTGGATATGGTGGTATTCAGGACGATTTTACCTTTCTCTAAAGAGAGAAAACTCCCTAAGGCATCTTCCAGCCCCAAAAGCCCACTCTGCGAAAGTTGAATGTCATTATTCACAGTTTTCGCCTTCAGTGCTTCCCTGGCTGAGACAGGCCAGATTTCCTGAACGGTAAACCCCATCTCCTCCAGTACCTGTTTATTGAAGGCGGCTATTTCTTCAATCTCTTTTGCAGTAAAATTATCAATTTTATTCAAGACAAAGAATATCTTCCGGGTAGAGCCTTTGATGGTATCGAGGAGTTCTTTTTCTACCTGTGAGACAGGAACATCGGCGCTCATAAGGAACAATGCCGCATCCAGGTGGTCTAAAAATTCATAGGTCGTTTCTGTATTGTGCAGGAAGGTGGATCCCACTCCCGGCGTATCTACCAGCAGTATCCCCTTTTCGAGGAAAGGGGATGGATACCCGATGCGTGCGCATCGTACGCCTCGTATATTTTTAGGATTCCCCTTTTCTGTCACATATTCAGGAAGTTCCTCTATGCAAATCTTCTTTTCGCTGCCATCCTTCATAGTGACCAAACAACCAATCTCTTCACCATACTTTATGATCGTCACGATAGAGGTCAGCGGCACTATGGAAGAGGGAAGTATCTCCTCGCCGATCAGGCTATTAATAAGAGTTGTCTTACCCCTTTTAAATTGTCCTATAACCACCAGGTTAAAACAATTTGATATCAACTGTTCTTTGGCCATGAACAGCCTGTTGCCCTTGGCCCCCACATCATTCCTCATCAATGCCTCGACATTTTCAATGATACCCAGTATTTCGATCTTATGCCTTATAAATTCTTCTAACATGGAACAAGTCCTCCATAACAAAAAACCCCTGTCGAGACTTTGTCTTCGACAGGGGTTCTTATAAATAAAAAACTCCTATCGAAGTATTTAGCTTCAATAGGAGTTATCAGCTATCACATAGCAATTAAGGCGAACTCCATCGCCTGAATCTTAATTATGATTTGGAATATACTAAGTGCTCAGTTTTTTGTCAAGCAGATTTGTGCATCAATTCTATCGAATCAATTTTTTCCCATATAACACCTCCAGTGGAAGTAAAGACCAAAAGCGTCATACGTCCACATCATACACAGCACTTTGGAAAATTACTAAGTAGTTTTAGTTATTCAGCGAGACATGCCACAGAACTTTGTTTGTATTTGTGTGCGGGTCCGAATGATGGGAAATTGTCTAGCCATAATTACTATTGCTCTTTTGAGGTACCTTTTTCCGACTAAAAAATCTCGGGAAGAGCGTAAATTCTTTACTAACTTATTTGTAATACAATATTCTCTAATTCCTCTGGATTGATAAATGGAACTTGTGCAATAATCAAGTTATTTTCTCCCTCCAGTTTAGCTGTAAGATGCCCCTTACCTAACAACCGTTCGGCACCTTTCTCTCCAAGTGCAATTTCAGAAGTTCCCTCGCTATCTACTTTGAGAATTAACCGGTTGCCCAGATTCGCACGTAACTGCATTGGCATTACATGAGCATCTGGACGTTGAGCCGCAAAAACTAAAAAGATTCCTGCTGCCCGTGCTTTAATTCCAAGACGTGATACAATATTTGTGACGGCTTCCCGGTATTCATCTATCATCATCCATTCTGCAAATTCATCGTGAATAACCCATAGAAATGGGAAATACTTTGTCGCGTTCTTTTTATTGTTTAAATCAAAGATATTTGCTACTTTATTTTGTTTAAGAATAGTATATCGTGTGTCCATCTCATCAATGAGTCTGTTTAAAGTTAAAATTGCATCCTGTTGGTTATCAATAATTCCTCCCTGTAAATGCGGCAGTTTTTCAAATGCAAAATAATCAACACCATGTTTTGGATCGATTAATACAATCTGAGATTGATTTGGAGTATTTGTGCAGGCAATGGCTAAGATGATGTTCTGCATTAAAACTGATTTACCACTACCGGTAGAACCTGCAATGAGCGTATGAGGCGCATTCTTTTTAGGCGAAAGAAACAACAAATTCCCGTCCTCTTCTTTAAGACCGATAAGTAACTCTGAATTCCCGTTTAAACAATCTGGATTCCATTTTTTCCATAACTCAAGAAGCTGAAGTACCTGACGATGAGGACGAGCAATAGAAATGGCAACCACTCCAGGTTCAGCTCTAACCGAAATCACATTCAGCCTATGTGTAGTAAGAAATTCTGAACGTCGCTTGACTACCTGTTCTATGGTAAGGTTAGTGCTACCCTGGAACTTTAAAAGCGCTGCGTTAGGGGTAAGCGTACTGCTTATAAGCTTTGCTTGTAGTTGAAATTGTTGTAAAGCACCTTTACATTGGCTTTCAATTTGTTTCATCCATTCAGCATCTGCTGCACTGTCTTCCCAAACTCCTTTATATTCAATAATTAGTTTTTTAATGCTAGAATAGGGCCAATGTGACGACAAAACCCCATGTTCTTCTCCATGAGGTGTTTGAGAGTCTATGCATACATTAATTTCATCAACCTTTGTCTTTGGTACCGGTTGTGTTATTATTAACTTTGCTGATTCAATAACATTAGGATTCTCTTCGTTTCGCTTGCTTCCATCTGTTTGATTTAATATACTTTTGAATCTTCCTGTTGGTTTACGATAAGACTTCTCTTTCCATGCATTTTCTCCTGCAATTTTCTGCCGAATCTGTAGTGGATCTATATTCTTCCAATAACTTAAAACTAGTTCACGAAGTTCAGCACGAGAAAATACTTCTTGGTAAGAATCTTCTAATCCTGCTACTTTAGTAAAATCAGAACATTCAGGATCATCCGTTGGTCCAGAAACAAAAATATGTGAATATCCACGAAGATAAATTTCGCATTCTCCATCACGAATTGCCCGTCGCCAAGTTGCTAAATCTATCGTTGCATAAGCAGGGAATTGAATTCCATTAAGTATTAGGTCAGAAAAACGTGAAAGCCATAAATCGCGATCCAATCTCTTAGGGTCTCCAAATAACGCGCTTCCAATTCTTCCTAAAGTGTCGCGAAGTTGTTTTTGCGATTCTTTACGTTTTGATATTAGATTAGCAGCATCAATATATTTAGCTTCTGAAATCACTACTGCAAGCCTTAAGTTCCCATCGCTTGTCATTTCAGGACTTAAAACCAAAATATCAGCAATATGTTGCTCTCGCTGGCCTAGCCAGTTTGCGTAGTCATCAAGGAAATACCAACCAAAATATCGATTTCTACCTAATTCCGACTGTATTATGTAACGACTCAAGACAATACCCATTAATTCACTCGCGTTACGACCCCTTTTTGTAGCTCGCAGAACAATATCACCAGAGATTTCGTTTGCATCATTAACGAATTTTTCCATTAGGGAACGATAATCTTGATCACTCAATTCAAGGTTCAAATTTCTAATACGGCTGAGCACCATAGATCGCAGAAGTTCAAGGGAAGCCGACGATGAAATAAGTATATTTCGTCCTTGCGTGGTTGCTTGTTTGTAGCGAATAACTTTAATGTTTTGATTTAACAATTGACGGCGATCCAGTAATTCATCGTAATTCACTACCCAATTTCCTAGATTATGAATTTCCTTGAAAATGCTTGCAGTTTCAGGATCAATGAAATCTAATTGGCGAGCAGGCAACAAGCGTTTCTCTTCAATTCCATCCCAATCGCCTTTAAAAAAGGTTGTAATAGCCGTTATAAAAGCCCATCCTTCTCGACTCTGAACAGGACAGCAAAGGTAAACAACTGATTTCATGTCATCAACAGCCGAGGGCCTACGACGAGACCATCGTGCAGGAATAAGTAACTCATTTTCAACTGATTTGGCAATTTCGGGATACCACTCTAGCCGCGCATGGCGTGCAATTACATTCTGTAAAAAAACAATATCAGCGGGTGGCCCATCTTTAGGATCGGGTACAGGTGCCTGATCAACCATAATACCAATCCTCAACCTTGCTATAAAATCCCTGGTAGCTTCGCTAGCTACGAACGAGTCAGCGTTATTTTCAGAAGATTCAATAATTTTTTCATAAAGGTCACATAATTTCTGCCTATCTCTATGCCGTAAAATAACTTGACAACGCATATCCTCTTTATCTTCGTGAATTTCATGGATTTTATCGACAATGGCCTGTGGTAGTCGAGCAGAGTCACAATTATAGAGTACCACCGTAAAGTTTGCTTGCTCGTGGGGATAAAGAACAAGGTATTTCTTAATAAGATCTAGAATAAGCGACGAACTCTCAGATGGACTCTCATTTGTATCATCAAATCCTTCATGAGTTACTATTGGTAATTCATGCAGGCTGTAATCGAGATAATAATCAGTAAGCGAAAGAAGTTCTGGCTTATTCTCGCTCCAACCTAATACGATTTCAGGATAGTAAGGATGTTCTAATTCTTCCTTGAGTTCTTTAAAAAATAAGCGAGTGTCGCCAAAATATATTTCTTCAGATATTAGTAAATGCTTAACTAACGACGCAATTTGATAAGCTTTGATGGCTATTGCCGCGAGCCTCAATGGGTTCCAAGGTGTTACGATTGCAGTCACTCTACCACCTTCAACAGCAACAGTCCCGATCTTTAGAAGAGGTCGTAGGAGTAAATCACGATTACGATCCCCTTTTGCTTCTTTGCAAATTGTATGCAAGAGCATGCCGTAATCCGTAAGCTGTTTAAGAAGAAACTTGTTAGCTAATCCTTCCTTTACAAATTCCTTTATTGCAGCAGAATAACTTGCCTGAAATGTCTGAAATAAACGGAGAAGTTCACTTGCTATTTGCTCATAAATAATACCCAATTCTAGAGCTTTATTTAAATTTGCAGGCCAGCAAAGCGAAATATCATCATCCTTCCTGTAGGCAGAAACAAACGAGCCTCTATCCCTATCATAAGTAGGAATCAAGGTTTTAACATCCTTTAGATCGAATGATTGGAAACGACCTTTACCTCCAACAGGCTCACGATTCGCATGACAACAAACGAAAGGATGGTCAACCAGTCGTGACCAATCTTCATGAAATTCACAAGTAACCGCATTTGGATTAAAAACCCAAATAAGTTGCTTAGAATATGTTTCGGTTTCTCCATTTGAAAGAACAACCTCGAGTTCTAAAAAAAACTTGAGTTGAAGAGACGACTTAGCAATAGAGCGGTTAACATAAGGTTTTCTTGCTGATTTCCAGGTTTGATTGAGTTGCTCAAAGTCGAACAGCTTCCCAACTTCCCATACTACTTTATTTCCAAATAATTTTTGTAACCCTCGGTAGCGCCGAACAAAGAATAGTCCAGCATCGACATTTAGATCCTTAATATCCTTTGGAGTTTTGCGGTCACATTGAATTCGTAATTCTCGTTTAGAATTTTGTATATCCTGATCGAATAAAGCTTCCAGGCACATAGCAATCCCAGCAAGGAAGTCATCAGTCTCAACAGGGGCTCCGTAAATAAAGCGATCCCATTTTGCTTTTAAAGAAGGCTTCTCTTTGAGTTCAGTCCTATGATCTCGATAAAACTGCTCATCTTCTTCCTGCGCTTCTGTTATTTTTCGATCAATTAAACGATTTAGATAATCACGTTCCACATCAGTAATTAGTTCATCCTCACGTTCATTGTAAAAATCTAAAGTTGCCTGACCCAAATTGAACTTTTCTCTTTTAAGGCCATCGAAAAGAGGTTTGGTCCATTCCCATTCACAATGAGCTAATGATGTTGCTGCATTATTCCATCCACTATCTGCATCAATAAAACTTTTTATCTGAGGGTGAATACTTTCAGGAATATCATCCTTTACCTTTTCAAACGCTTCCCGAAGGTCATCTTCTGTAAGCAAAGTTTGAGTTGGCGTCTGCTTGATTAGGTAGCAAGCACGCTTTTTTATAGCATGGTTGTAAAGTCCCTTCCATTTTGATAAATGTTTTGCAGTTTCTGCATTAAGACTTTTGAAATAATTGGTATCTTTAGGAATACGAAGTGCAGGAAGTGCAACTCCTAGGGCACAGAGAATAGGCTGTCCATCCATAATAGCTTTTTGGGTCTGTAGTATATACTCAGCAAATTGGTCTAGCGTAAAAGAGCGAACTTCGAGTAGCCCTTGCAAGGCCTTTGACCACCATGTCTTATGCTGCTCATTTAAAGGTGATTCAATGGAAGCAGCCTTTATCCACAAGTCCGGATGATCTCGCAATTGATCGGCACCTATCGGTATTAGTTCTTTCAGGCTCTGCTGTTGATCGTCCCCCACATTTGCTAGTAAATAAGCGTCCTTTTGACATGACGCACTCCTAAAATAGGTAGCACTATATTCTGTTAGCGCTGATTCAGGCAACTCATATCCACCAACAAAGTGAAGTGGTAGTTTAATATCAATTAATCCTGAAAGGTAAGGGTCGGCTAAAACTGCTTTTGCAATTGCTGCTGTTTGATCAGCCGTTAAACAATCGAGAAGATAACGTGCTGTTCCAATGTTATCTTCTTCGGAAAATTTATCCCCAAGATATGAAACGGCTACTTTTCCTATAAGTTCAGTACTTGTCATGGATTTTTCTGATTATAGGGATTGATGATATAGGCACAACCATCTGAAAGGCGTTGCAGCAATCCTAAACTGCCAAGGCGTTGTTCAAGACGATGTGAATTTGCTTGGAAAGCTTTTTTATCAAATTCATTCGGTGGTAAAAATTGTTCCGCCTCTTTATCACTGAAGATGAGATCGTACCGTTCATACAATTGATTAAGAAATTGATTTAATTCCATCCTCTTTTCCACATTGGCAAATATAAGGGTTCTCAAAAGACTATCATTTGGAGCATATCTTAACTTAATTGTCCCCCGTTTGGAAACAAGCCCCACTTCATGACCATAATTACGGTGGATATTACCAACATGTTGACGATGTCGTTTTAGTGCTGCAGAACGGAGTTCTTCGATTAAAGTTACAGGATTATTTGGCCCTTCATAATCCTCTCCCCAAAGAACCCTATCTTTTAATATTTGGCGACATCTAGTAAAAGCCACACTCTCAGTAATTGCTCGTCGCCATTCTTCAGAATTTTCAATTTGTGAAATGTAAGATTCAATCGCTCGTGCAGATAAAAGATTGTTTTTTTGGTAAAGCTCACAGGAAATCTCGCGTATTAACGTTTTTTTTGGTGCAACAACCTCACAAACCATTTTTGTTAGCTTTTGAGAACCAAGAATTTGTTGTGAAATAGTAAGTTGATATTTCAGAAGATGCAACCCTGTTAAGTTTACAATATGTGGCAGCATATCAAAGTCTGGCATATTTAATTTGAGAATAGCAAGCCAATCTTTAGCAATAGCATCAAAAGAAGGATGTTTCTCATAGGGTAAAAATGCATTTGCTCTTTTAGATCGGTCAGAATCATCATCGTCAGGTTGTAAACATTTTATAATAGTATTCCAATTTGAATTGTCCTGAAGTACTTTTCCTTTAAATTCAAACCATAATTCCTCTTTCAGCTGACTACGGCAAAGCATTAAATAAAGCACCTCACCAGTTCTTCCAAAAAAACGCCGGTCGTTTGAACTAGCATCTTTATCCAAGTCTTCATACAAACAATCCTTTCCATAAGGAAAAACGAACTTGGATGTCCAACGCTTGTTACTGTTCACCTCAAGACTGGTTGAACGAACAAGAGAAACTACCTCACAAAAATCTTCAAAAGAATGAAAATGTTTTTTCAGATAATCAAATGTAGGATTATGAATTCCTTTTACAGTATTTCTCATGCATTTGAACCATTCACTCCATCTATTGGAATCGGTTGTATGCATAATGCGAATTTCTTCTAGCTTTGGGTTATTAAAAAGGATATTCCGTAAGTATAGTCTCTTGGCAGGAGAATAACATAAAGCATTAAATCCATCAGGTTCTGTAAACACACGGCCTTTACCATATTCATGATGAAGTATATTTAAAAACTCCAAGAAAACCAACCAAGGAGATTGTTCGTCGTGAAGGCGATGTCCCCAAATGGCCTCATCAACCCACATTGATGTATCAGGATTAGACAAAGGAGGTAATGGTTTTGACAACAAATTCATTGGACTATCTCAACAAAATGTTCGTTGGAAAATCCTTCTTCTGAAAGGGTAAGAATTTTTAACTCCAAAGTCGTACCTTTGTTGGTGCCATCCATTATTTTGCGTTTTTTATATGCGGCAATCAACTTGCTTTTAAAGGCCAAAATATCCTCATAACATTCCTTAGAAAAACTCGTAGGGAGTGCACCTTCCAATGCAATTCGCGAAAGAAACTCATATCTTATAAGATTAAGGACAAGTTCTTCGATAATATTAGAAGAAAGATAAACGGCTAAAATTACGCGTCCCGTTGATGAATCATATTTGAGAATGACTTTTTCACCTTTATTTGGATCAACTGAAATTCGATCAACAAGAATTCTACTAATTTTTGCTTGAGAATAGTTTCCGCTTGTTGCGAGAAAAATTTCTCGGTCACTGTTAATTAACATTCCAGTAAAAATTCGGTTTAATCCTTTAACAATGCGAGAAAGAATAGGTCGTGCCACAATTCCACCGTTTTGTAATTTATCGACTAAAGAATTTAAGTATTCACCAGCAAATTTAAAGACAGTTAGTTCCCACAGATTAAGTTCCCCTTCTAAGTCCTTAGGAATTTTGAAAAAGAGACCTCGGCGTTGACTGATCAAAAGTTGCAAAAAATCTTTGCTTTTGTCCTGATCTTCGTCATCTCCTTCGATATATTGGTCCTTAGCAGTATCATATCTTTTGTCTGCACCGTAGGATCGATCATCTGCAACTATTTGTGTAAAATATTTACGTAATGTTTCGTCTGTATCACCGAATATAAGAATATTATCTATTCGATGGGAGGTTTCGTAGCCAATTTGAAAACGATCAAAATAGTCAAATACTGTAATTGATCGCCGACGTGTTTCAGAAAGATTACCACCAAAAATGTTGTTAAAGAGGCTTGCCTTTGAAACACTACCGGCAGTTAATATCTTAGGAATGTCCGCTGGAACCATGAGATGGTCTTTAACATCTGGATGGCCCAAGATAGCATTTGTAAGCAATAACAAAATCTGTCTAATCGGGACGTGCAATCCGTTACTATCACAAAGTTCTAGCAACGATCGTAACCGAGATTGGACTAATGGATTTTGAAGAAGTTCATAATTGCGCCAAATAGGACAGTTTGGGCCGAAAGCCTCATTTTCTCCTGTTTTACATTTAAAAGACTCTTGCCAACCAGGATGATCAAGAAAACTCTTAATAGCTCGATCAAATAACTCGGCAGAACTTCCGCGGCTTAAATTGAAAAATCGCAATCTTACGTCAGGTTGTTCTTGACGGTCTTCAACGAGCAAATCCTCGAAAACCTTGCGAGCTTTAATTACATACTCTGTATCTTTTAAACGTCTCCAGGATTCAATGAGCTGACCATCATTGGCTGCTATTAAGAAGATTTCATTAGATTCAGGATCAAAGAGGGATTTACAAAATCTTTGTAACAATTCCTCTTTATCAGACTCCCACTCAGCGCCTTGCTGTGGAGCCCATCCACTTAAATCACGAATAAAATGTACAGTAAATTGTCGATGATGTTCTGCACAATCAGAAGAAAAATGTGTGTTTTGAATCTTTGGATAATAAACTTGGATACTCATGTAGGGATTGTCAGATACCCAATCTTTATCGTCACCTTTTAGTCGCTTCCAAACTTGTCGACAGATATATGTTTTGCCATCTCCAGCCGTACCAGTAAGAATAACCAAAACAGGATATGAAGTGCTATTTTTATCGAAACATGCAATAATCCTATCATATGCTGGATGCTCAAATTCAATTGGAGCAATTCCATGTTTCCGAGCTGACCTTTGAATCGTCTCATCATACATGTTGTCATTGCGGGGTATTGGACCGTATTGCCTTAGAAATTTAATCCAATTCATTAGCATAAGGAATTCTTAATGTTGATTCATGTAGTAATTCAACCAATTTATTTGCATCTATCGGTCTTTCGTTTGGGTCATGATAAAGCGAATTAAATATTGGTTCAAAAATACTATCCGGCCCATTCCAATCTTTTTTTGATACAACACCAGAAGGATGTCTGCCTGTTACCACAAACCAGAAAATGCTGCAAAGCTGAAAAATATCAGATTTTATAGAAATTTCATCATTATTTCCAATGCTTCTGTTTACAGCCTCCGGAGACATCCAATAGCGTGGGCCAACAGGCTCATTTTCATGTGTAATATCTAGACAATTATCATCAAAAAACTTACATAATCCAAAGTCACTTAAAAGCCATGTCTCACCTTTTATTAAAATATTTTCTGGTTTTATATCTCTATGAATTGCCTTTTGGTGTAATACAGCAAGTGCAGATACCAGTCCTTTAAATTGAGCTATATAATCTGCATATGATATTTTATTTTGAGATTTTTGAATATATTGGGACAAGTTAAAATCAGCAATTGGCATTATTAGGAACAAAATATTTTTTATTATTTCATTTTTTTTACCTTTATATTTGACTATAGAATTAACTTCACCATTATCTACATATTTAATAAGATGATTATGCTCAACTTGTTTTAATAAAGATATTTCCTGCTTAAACCGCTTTATTCTATTTTCGGTTAATGTTAATTGGAATTTAATGGCATACTCATCACCTGTGGAACTATTTACACATTTATGGACAACGGCATTACCTCCTGAAGCTATTCGTTCCTGTATATCATATTGGTTATCTGATATAGATTTTATTGCATCCTTAATATAAAAAATCTCATCACGCTTATGATTAAGATAAAGAGAAACTTGCAAGCTGTTTCTTCTCCTCAACAGAATAACTATAAAAGGTAAATTCGTTATCTTCAATCTCTATAATTGATGAAGTGATAATTATCATGATTTTCTCCTATACATCTTATATGGATAAATTCTGCATTCGATATTTGAAATTCAGTAGTAGATTTAGACCATGTTAAAATAACATTTTTCATATCGTAATCTTCGATTTCTTTTTTACATATTGGACATTCTTGATAAGAAGGTGGACACATCACATATCCTATATATAAATCCCAGAGAATATTATGAAAGGTTCTAATTATTTCTTTTGTTGGTAATTTTCTAATATATGTTCCCTGTAGAATATTTTTCAAAAAATCTTTTCTCCACGTTCTGCTACCAATTGTGTTTCCCTGTGAGACGCATTTAATTGCATATTCAGAAAAAATCTTAACCTCAGATTCAGGTGCAATATTAAAATTAAGAATCTCAATGTCCTCCCTTAATTTATTAACATCTTTATCCTTCAATGAATATCCTTCATTATGAATCTCATTAATTGCTGCAAATAAACTGTAGAAATCAGCTTTTTGTTTAAAGCGTGTTTTTGAAATAGAAAAAGAATTTGGTGTAAATATTAATAATATATCTGTTAGTATGGCCTCAAATTTTTGCCTTATACTATCCATCGCCTCCTTATTCCATTGAGAATAATCTTGATAAAATCGATCCAGAGTCTCTCTTTTATCTTGAGGACCTTCAACAAGAATAGCAAGTAACTCTGAAATATATTCTACATCTCCCATTCTTCGCCTATTTGCTAGTGAAAATATTTTTGAATCCTCAAAAAACTCATGTAATGCTAATTCCTCGGATAGCTTAAGAAAGTCTCCTGGAAAATCAGCACGACGAAGTTCTTGTTTGTTTAATACAATAGTATATTTGTTAACTCGTGAATAGATTTCACGTACGATTTCTTCTGAAGCATTTATAATCTCATTTATATCAATTTTATATGCGAGAAAATCGTCTTTTACATCTTGGCTTAGATCATTAAAATAGCAATCCATATACTTACCATCGTATGGCTTAGCAAGTTTAAAATCTCCTTCTAAAAAAGAAAGGATAGCTTTAATTCTTTGCTGGCCATCTATAATAATTCTATATGTATCATTGCTTCTTATTATTGCTTGAAGAAATATCTTTGGCATCGGAATATTTTTTAAAATGGTATCCATTAGCATAATTTTTGCTGCTTCAGACCAAACTTCCTGTCGCTGAAAATCAGGCCTTATCTCAAGCCTTTTTGCATTATTCCAATCACGAATATCTGATATAGGATGTGAGCTTGAAACCCATTTCCAATTCATAATTTACTTCCTAAATAGTTTATAACTTAAAAGAAAAGTGTTCTTTACGAATTCACCTGAAAACGAAGTCGATTGCCTAAAAAATAAACATTTTCATGCTCCCTTGCGACCAAGAGATCATGGATGTTTCATAAAATTTATAACTGGCAAATTAGACATGCACTTGATTCATTTTCTTCTGCATCAACCTCTGCCAAAACCTCAATAAGTCTTTTGTCCCCACGATTCTTACGGTGCCGTTCTTTGATTTCATCGTAACGTTTCTTAATCTTTTCTATATTTTCTGGCTTACGGAGTTCGATCAAAGGCATACTTTGTATCCAAGTAAAAGTTTTTCCTGGTTCATTACTAACTTTTTCATAAGCCTGGGCTTTTTCAAAATCTTCTGGATAGTTCTCAAGTAAACGAACCCATTCAATCGGTTTTTGGAAAAAGCAAAAGTAACATCCAGAATGTGTTCTTCCCCACTTTAAATATGGAGGCATTCCAATACCACTATCTTCTAAAATCTTAATTACACCTGAAAGATCAATCTTGTCATCTTTAAAGGGATAAACTGTCCTAATATTTGGTTTGTGGCTAATGTAACCAATCCGATCCTCATCGGCTCGAATACCAATATAACTAATAACAGGTTCATCCCCAACAAACTCTTCAAATGGCTTAAGTTTGAGAAACTTAGTACACCATCGCATATTGGGGGCTGGTAAGTATCCTCCAAAGACTTTATGCCAATGATCAAAACCCGCATTATCATTAAGACGAATGATTTTTTTACCAAGAAACGCTTCGATACGATTCAAATATTCATATGTTTCTTTCAGTTCTTTATCTGTATCACAAAACACGTATTCCATTTCAGGGACTTTATCGCGCATATATATAGCCAAAGCAGTGCTGTCTTTTCCTCCCGAAAGGCTTAAAATATGGCGCAGACCAGTACTCATCGCCTTCCTCCTTCCTTTTCTGATAATAATTTCCACATTGCCCGCGATGCAGCAACTAAACCAAGTCGTTTATGTTTTGAGAGCATATCAGCTAGTTCATTTTGCAACTGTTTTAGCTGATTTTCTTCCTCAGATCTGAAATAGATAACCTGTTCATGCTCAGTTCCATCCGATTGTGTAATAGACAAACGAATTCCAGTACTAGTTTTTATATTTTTTACTTTAGAAAAGATAATGCTTTCCACATGGTGAAATCTTGTTATTAATTGGGTTAATTCCTGATTAAACATATCTTCTTCTATGTCGTGCCATTTGTTGGGAGGTTTTAATACAAGATAGCTTCCTAAAGACTCAATCCATTCATCTTCAGGTAAATTATCGTCCACGAGCCTTAGACAAAAGGCCTTGAGTTTCGGTTCTGTAATACTAACTAAAATTCGCATAGTTCGTTCAGTGAGCGTTTGTCTAGCTTGAGAAAAAGTTCCTGGAATGAGAAAGGAATCCTGCAAGTGTTTCTTAAGACGTTCTTTTAGTTCAGGATAAGCAGATTTCAATTCATCGAGCGCTTTTTTGAGTTTTTTAACAAAGTCTCTAATTAATTCACTCTTTATATTGCTATCTATAGTAAATGCTTCGAATTTACAAGCTTTTGGCAAATCATCGAAAAGAAGCTTAACAGGTTCGCGTGCTAAAAGTATTACATCTCGAACAGTTAATGCCTCTTGAGAAAGTTTTTTTGTATTATGCACATAACCAGGCAATTTTGCAATGAACATACAAAGAGGCCTCACTACGTCGAGAAGTTCCGCCTTTTCGCTCTCAGAAGTCTTTAGCTCAAGCAAAGCAAGCAATTTTTCAAACACATCTGTCCTGATTCCTTCTATTTTACAATATTGAATTTCAAAAGTTTCTGGTCTCTTAATCAAGCGGAGAAACTCCTCAGCACCAACTGATTTCAAAAAAGTGCCATTTTCATAGAGGGCTATTTCATTTTTGTTTGCAACTACAAAAATAGCAAAAAAAATAGGAATAACTCCATTCTTTACGCCGTAAGGTGGCTTCTTTAGAGTATTAAAAATTACTAAGATTGATATCTTACTATCAGGCTTTTTTTTAACAAGTTCTTCAATTTTCCTAAGTGTAGGTATTATATTGCATGGGTCATCTCTTTTTGATGATGATTGGAGATCAATTTTCCAATCTTTGTCATATTGTTGATGAATACCCGATGCCTTAAGAAATGATAAATAAATGGACATTTCTGGCGGTTTTTTATTTGGTTCCATACCTAAAAATGGTTTTGAAGCTGCTGTAAGCACCTTTTCTATTAAACGCATTCGTGCTGCTGCCGCCGAGGAACTTATTGTATGCCTATTTACTAACTCATTCTTAATTTGTGGTGCATTAAAATATATTTTATCGCAAATATCTGATAAGGTTGAAAGGAGTTCTCGGCCAGAAGATATTTTGAGTTTTTTATTTTGCTGATACCATTCCAATGATAAATGCCCTGTTAATTGCCGTAAACCAATAAAACCCTGGATTCTATTTTCCAAGGATTTTCGTGAAGCATCTCTCTGGCGAGAGACCTCCTCAGCAGCAAAGCGATCTGTATTCAGTTCTGGAGTCTTACTAGCAACCCACTCCCAGCGTTGTGCTTCTTGTAATAACCCCAGCAAAGCATTTAACGGAGGTGGTATGGCAATAAGAACCTCTGGTCGGTCCCTAAGTTCCGGCTGTGTAACAAACTTTAGCGCAAGAGAACGCTCTTCGGGTGTTTCACAAAGTGGCACGACAATCATTCCATCTGCATCAGAAGTTATTGTCTTAAAAACTGTAACCAATTCTGCCACAGAGCAATAGTGCACTTCAAAATAGCGAAGGTTACCGGTCTGAATATAATGGCGCCGTGCTACAATCGGTCGTAGCTCAATATAGTCCTTAACCATATCTGTTATGCGACTTAACGTACCAAGCACCTGCGATGCCCTCTCATAAGCATCTTCAAGATCAACACTCGTATGGGGCCACAAACAGAATCCTCTGGCAGCCCCTCTGCGATAAAGTGTTCTTTTACCTTTTTGTAAGTTATCAAGCGTTGCTCTGATTTTTTTTGTCATTAAATCTGATGAATTAGCTCCAGCAATTGCTAAAATAATCGTTTCCTCTGTTGGAAGAAGATCGTTACAATTTAAGAGATTTAAAATTCCCACTGTCTTAAGAATATTTAGGTCTAATTCATGTTCCGTAGCGAAACTTTCTATCATAGAGTCGATCTGGTTCCAATAACTTCGATAGCTTTGAACATTCAAACGATAGCCAAAATTAAATTTTATATATTCATAAAGGTTATGGAGGCGATAATACTCACTAGATGCAGCGGAACGTTCTGCAAACGCCTGAAGGCCAAAAGGCTCATTCGAGAGCAAAAAACTAAATAATGATCTCTCGTTTTGACCAAAACGGCTGAATAACCTAACAAGAACGGGCAGGACGGTAGGATGCATTGGATAAAGTTTACTTGTATTCTCCAATAATACCTTCTTAACAGGAGATGGTCCAAACCATCCAAGTTGTATGAGCGCCTCCATACTTTTCTTAGATTCGATAAAATGCTCTTTTGGTAGGAGATCTGTATGAACGTTTAAAGCACTAGTAACGAGTGTTAATATTTGCTCTATTGGATGATCGAAGATAATTTCTTCAAAACGCGCCGAGATCTTCTCCCATTCTCTCTGTCCAGATAGAGAAAGTTGGTCTGCGTAAGTACTGAAACCCTGATGGAGCAATCCCATTATAAATAGTGGTTTCTCTGCACTACGTGATGCAGTCTCGGCTAGACGTTGTAAAAGATAAACATCTTGCTTTTCCGGATAAAGCATTGAAAACTCAAGAAACTTACCTAGCTCATCCAAAATCAAAAGCAGGCCATTTCCTTTATTGTCTGTAACAATTTTGCTATTTACTGCCAAAACCATATTAAGAACTTGATCTTCCGTTACTTCCTCTTTCGATTGTAAGCAGCTTTCCAACTCATCTAACAATAATGACTTTCTGCCATTTACATAAAGTTTGCTCATACAATAATGCAAAGCCTTTAAAATTGCTAAACCAAAAGGTTCGCGTGAACCTGTAATTAAAACGGGAATAAAATTAGGTTTAATTTCAGTAAATTGACGATAATCATTTGCTTTTCGGATTTGTAACGGCAATTCCTGTCCAGAGAACCATCGGGCCAAAAAAAGGGCAAAACTCGATTTGCCCGATCCATAATTACCTGTAATTCGCCATGCTCTTTGTCCTGAATATTCTTTCAGTCCCTTTGCTATACGTTCTAAACATGATAGAGTGTGATCCGTAAGAATATAACCAGAAAGTGCATCGGGGTCTCTAAAATCCCTCTCCAGATGTATTGACCTGAAAAACCTACTGTTTGGTTTTAGAAGGTCAGATATTTTTTTGTTAGGTAAAGATTTTTTCATGATCATAGATTGATTTTATTAAGGTTGTTTCCCGCACAGTACGACGCTTAGAAATCTGCTGAATACTTTGTGTTTCCCGATAACCAAACAACGTATTGGTTTGAGAATTCAAAATTTCAAGGCGTTCACGCAAATCGCTTTCTGGTAATTTAAAAATTTGCCCGGGACTTCCATGACCAACGGAAATTTCCCGAAAAGAAAGTGTCGATTCAGTCGGATATCGTTGAGTAAAGAAATCATGAAGGCAATATGCAAAAAGGCTATCACTAATTTCTGGTTTCAGTTCTCGACTGAATCTGTAAATTAACTCTCGCTTCCCTGATGCATTATCATTTTCTCGTTCCCCAACTTTCTGAATAAGTCCAAGCTCAACTAATGGGCAATCGAGGTTATCCTCATGAATGTGTCCCTTTCGCCCTCGTGTAGGAATGTAGGTATGTAGGAATGTATCAAGATGTTGCTCTATTGTCACAGGAGAAAGTTTTTTGTCATAGCTATTTGCCTTTTTCAGGAGGAAGCGCAAGACCGCTGTTCGTGTCAAATCTGGTTCTTGCCACTGATTGAGTAAATTATCCCAAGCAAAGAGTGGCTCTAAAACTTGAGTAGATAATTTCCAATGGATTAACCAGAGAGTTTGAATATCTTCCAAATAAGGATCAAGCCCATCTTCATCAAACAAAATTTCTCCAAACTCAGTTACGTTAAAACCATTCTTTCCTTGAAATTTGATAATACCGGTGGCTTCTGACCAAAAACGGATGGCACGCACCATGTTTTTTCCAACTCCCAGCGATATCATGGCATCATCTTCGTCAGAAAAAATCTTTGGATTGTCCTTTAATGCTTTTACAGCTTTTGGCAGCCAAGCATAGCGTAATGGAAATGTTTCGTGACCTGAGATTTTATATGTGGCTTGTGCTTTCATTTATGACGCTGTTTATTAATTATCAATCTGGCAACATGTTATACCTTACAAGTAGTACATAGTGCTTATGGTACGCTTATTTTCGAATGAACTTAATCAACAGCATCATATATCTTTCCCTAGTTCAGTGATATTGCTTTCGCAAGGCGGGAATAAAGAAGTAGTTAAAAATTTTCTAAAAAAGTTTTTAATTTTCTTGTACTTTTGTTTTGCTTATGCATCATGCTTATTTTGATATCTTTTTTAAGAACGTAACGGGAAATATATTGTCGATAAAGATTTTACGCGACCTTCCTTTCAATATCCTCGAATTTAACGGCCACCTTCATAGATACGCCCGGTTCTTGCATGGTAATTCCGTACATTACATCGGCAACGCTCATGGTCACCTTGTTGTGGGTAATTACGAGAAATTGCGTGTCTTTGGTAAATTCCTTCAGGATGTGGGTAAACCTATTTATGTTGCTCTCATCCAGGGCGGCATCTGCCTCGTCCAGGATGCAGAATGGGCTGGGTTTTGATTGAAATACCGCAAAAAGGAGCGCTACGGTAGTCATTACCTTTTCACCACCGGAGAGGAGGGTAATCGAACGGAGCTCTTTACTGGGTGGCTGCGCCATGATCTCAATGCCCGCCTCCAGGATGTCCACATTTTCCTCCAGGATTATGTCGCCTTTACCCCCGCCAAATAATTTTCGGAACATCACCTGGAAATTCTGGCGGATGTCGTTGAATACTTTTTCAAACAATTCACGGCTGGTATGGTTGATCTTTTTTATCAGATTCTGCAGCGCATCCTGGGATTTCTCAAGGTCTTCTTTCTGATTTACCAGAAATGTCTCGCGAATCTCCAGTTCGTCTTGCTCTTTGATGGCCTCCAGGTTCACATTCCCCAGCCTTCCGATCTTTCCCTGCAGTTCCTCGATTTCCTTGGAAACTGTCTCCCAAAAATCAACCTGGGGTTGGGCTGGATCGGTAGATTCCGGCTGTGACGTGGTGAGTTCCAATGTAATTTCATCGGTAGTATTATCTAAATCTGACAACTCAACGTGATATTCCTCCCGTACACGCTCTTCAAGATTGGAGAGACGGATGTGATACTCGTTTTCCTTGAGTTTTAATTCCTGGATCTGTTGCTCGAAGTGTTTCTGCTCTGCACGCTTTTCATCAAGGTGTTCCTTCAATTCTGTGGTTTTCAGATTATGGCCATCCTGCTCCGTCTTGCAAGAAACTATCGACTCTTCCAAAGCTATCCTTTGTGTATCGAGTTCACGGAGAAGAAGTTCCATGTGTTTAATCTCCTCTTCAGCTTCCAGCTTTTTTTTCTGACACTCCTCGCGTTCTCGTATGCTCCGGGTAATCTGTTCTTGTGCTTCCAGTAACTCGGCATCGAGTTTATGCGACGCTTTGTCCAGACCGTCTTTCTTTTCCTGTCTTTGCGCAAGGCCGATTTTAACCGCAGTTATTTCCTCCTGAACATTCTTTTTTAAAAGCTCTTTTTCTTCCACAAGCATAGCGGACTCTTCAACCTGTTGTTCTAACTGCTTGTGCTGCTGATTGAGATGCATTAATTCTGTCTGTAAACTTCGCTCACGTTCAGAAGCGTTTTCCACTTCCACATCGATCTCTTCCATCTCATTTTCATTGATCTTTTTCTCTGCCGTGAGTTCGTCCCGCTTCTGTTCATTTTGGGAAATCTCATTGTCCTTTGAAATCTTCAGGATGTTTATCTGTTCGATCCTCTTTGCCAGCTGGGCAGTTTCCGCTTCAAGTCCGGTAATTTCCTCGATGTGATATTGTTTGTCCATCTCCAATTTCTCAAGGATTTGCCGGATGTTAATCAATTCCTCCTCGATCTTCTTCAGTTCGCTTTTCCGGGATATGATGCCCACCTGCCCTTGCTTCTTGCCACCGCTGAGCATGCCGTCTGGTTCTAGCAGCGCGCCGTCAAGGGTAACGTACCGGACAGTACGATTGTTGCAGCCCATGGCAAGTGCGGCGGTAAGATCCTTTACAATGATTGTATTATTCAGAAAACCATCGACCACCTTGCAAACCGCTTCCGTACTGTTGACAAACTTACGCGCAACACCAACGACATCGGGTTTTTGCAGAATTTCTTCAGGAATAGAAGGGTAGTCATTGGTTCTATCCAACGGGAAAAAGATTGCGTGTCCTTTTTGACTCTTCTGCAGGAATGCAACCGCCTGGACGGCATTATCGGTGGTATCGGTGATAATCCCCTGAACCCTTTCACCGAGAGCGGTCTCGATAGCCAATGCATACGGGAGGTCGACTTTAACCAGATCGGCAATCATGCCCCGGATGCCGCTTACAGCCGCGGAGTCCTTTCTGGACTCATCCAGAATAGCCTTTGCACCGGATTCTACCCCCTCCGCACGCATTTCAAAATCCATAAGCACTTCATGGCGGGAGGTCTTACTGCTCTGCAATTGTTTTTGCTGATTGATTTGTTCGTCCAGAGACCGCATCATACTCACGAGTTCTTGTATACGTCCTTTTGATGTGGATAGCTTCTGGTCTAAGCCATGAAATTCTTCCACGAGGGCATTCTTTTCTTTTGTAATCTCCTCATATTTGGATGTCAGGATATCCACGACGGAAGTAATTTCCTCCTGTCTTCTGGAAAGCCGTATTTTTCTGCCTTTCAAGGTGTCTTTTTCGGTAGTCAGACTGCCAATTTCATTCTGGAGGCTGGATTCTTGTTGAAGGATCGAGATAACCTCGGACTTCTTTTCGTCAATACCCTGATACAGCATATCGCATTCGAAGCTGATCTCTTTCTGGAAAACTTCTTTTGCCTTCTGGATATCAGCAAATTTTATCATTTCCTGCGTTACGGTATTCACCATTTCCTTTGTCTCTGTAATCCTGTTGTTTACCTCAAGCACTTTGTTTTCGAGACCCTTTTGTTGTTCGGCATATTTTTCACGGAGCATTTCCAATTCTTTCATGCGTTCGTGATTATATTTTATTTTATCCTGATTTTTAGAGATTTGCGTCTCCAAATTTATCCGTTCCGCCTGCATCTGCGACAATTGCTTCTCTAATTGCCCTACTATGCCCTCAATTGCCGTTATTTGCACTTCTAGCTCGTTCAATCCGGCAACGATCGTGTTGTTTTGTTCTACTGCCTGGTTGATCTGCTCAGAAATAGTTGTCTTTTTCCCTTTGAAATCACGATAGTTCCGTAGCGAGAGACCGATCTTTAATCTTTTGAGATGTTCCACATATTCCTGGTATTTTCGCGCCTTTGACGCCTGGAGTTTCACCGACCGGAGCTGTTTCTGCAGTTCCTCTATAATGTCGCCAACCCGGAGGAGATTTTGTTCAACATGTTCAAGCTTACTCAAGGCTGTTTTTTTACGCGATTTAAACTTACTGATACCGGCTGCTTCTTCAAACAATGTCCGCCTCTCACGAGAATCCGCCTGCAGCATGGCCTCCACGTTGCCCTGTTCAATGACAGAATAGGCATTTGCACCAAAACCGGTATCCAGGAAAAGCTCGCGGATATCTTTTAATCTGCTTGTCTGTTTGTTGAGAAGATATTCAGATTCGCCCGAGGTGTACAAACGGCGGGTTATACAGACCTCGGAGTATTCGAGAGGTAACAGTCCTTTATTATTTTGGATGGTCAGGGATACCTCAGCATAACCCAGGGATGGACGTTTATCCGTTCCATTGAAAATCACGTCTGCCATTTCGTTGCCCCGAAGAGACTTTACACTCTGCTCACCAAGCACCCACTTGAGGGCATCAATGACATTGCTCTTTCCGCATCCATTCGGTCCCACAATGACGGTTATTCCATCCTCAAAGGCGATTTCAGTCTTTTCTGCAAAAGATTTAAACCCAAATAATTCCAGTTTTTTTAGTCTCATGATTCTGACAATTTAAAATAATAAAAGAAACATCCATACTAAAAAGGGGTATTTCGCTAGTGCGAAATACCCCTTTATCATTATACATACTACATTTGGTCTCTGAAATGAAAATATGAAATTTTTTATACATTAACCATAAATATTGAGTACCTATACGATATAAAAAGCTTTACCTTTTGCTAAAATAGCAAACTTCCGAATCTAAGAGTATCTTAAAAGATTTTAAAATACTATACAAACGCACCATCGTTTATTTATTTCTTCGCTGTTTTCTTAGTACTACTTTTCTTTGCAGTTCCTTTTGATGTCTTTGAAGAACTTCCACACTTCTTTGCCGCCATAGATAGTCACCCCCTTTCCCTGATTTAGTATGAGACCAAATGGTATAATGAAATTACCAATTTCTTTGCAAAACCTTTCCTTCTTCACCGCGCACACAGCAGTAGTCGACATATTTTCCAGCTCGTGCCGCAAAATCCCTTAGCATTTCGGCGGGATATGGTTCAATCTTTAACATCCCGGTATCCAGACAATGATTCGGTCGAAAGGCCTGGAGAATATAACGCCACGCACCCTGGATAGTTCTGGCGATTTCTTCAACATCGTCTCCATCAAGCTGTGTCGGACAGACGGTAGTCCTAAATTCGTACTCAATACCGCTTTCCATGATAATCCGGATACTCTCCTGAATATCATCAATGTTACAAGGCACCCCAGAAACCAGTTCATATTTTCTCTGCTGAAGGGGGGCCTTGATATCCATGGCCACGCAATCCAGCAGTTTTTTAGCAATTAGATCTTTTAAGATATGAGGATTTGTGCCATTGGTATCCAGACGTACCACAACTCCCGTATCTTTCAACGATGTCAAAAATCCATCGAGATGTTTATGTGAGGTTGGTTCGCCCCCCGTAACAACAATGCCGTCAACCCACCCACGATTTTGTCTCATCTTGTCAATTACTGCATCGGCGGGGATAGATTCTAAATCATTCGGCGATTGCACTAAATGAGGAGCATGACAATAAGGGCAACGAAAGTTGCAGGTCGGCAAAAAGACTATTGATACAATCTTCCCTTCCCACTCGATTAAGCTATTCTCTATAAATCCCTTAATTGGAACAACCATGTTATGTCACGATTAGAATGAACGGGCGAAACGGAGAAAACCCGTCTTTTTGTCTATTTTTGATGGATGCGCTCCGCTTCACCCATTCAGCATACTATTTACAGGGGCACAAAATTTTGTACCCCTGTTTTGAAATTTCTGTACCTGAATCTAACACTTTGTTGTGCATGATTCCGCAGGCATTCGGTCCTTTTTGGGCAAGAAATCATTTACCGTATAATTGCCCTTGTGCCTGTCTGCCAGTTCACCAATCTTGGATTTGTTCCAGTTATTAATACGGCTAAAATATCCCACTATCCGTGAGATCCCATACACATTCCTGGAGCCGCAGTGTCCGCAGGTATCGGTAAGTTTTTGGGTAACCTTCTTGCAATCGTTGCAAATAGTAAATTCCGGGGAAATGGTAACCTGCGCAGCCTGTGTATTCTTAAAGGTCTTTTTGACCAGATTCATGATGCTGGACGCCGGCGGCCTTTCTTCACCTACAAATGCATGGATAATTGCACCCGATTCAATCATCGTATGGAACTTGCTCTGAAGGAATATCCTGGTAATCATATCCACCGGAGCATCCGGACGCAGATGTACGC
>WBZR01000839.1_pt1 | contig 44527 bp, 63 predicted proteins | sample 5204231 | NCBI WGS metagenome assembly WBZR01 (sample SAMN12412403, study PRJNA552823) | activated sludge metagenome | isolation source: activated sludge from anammox sidestream of wastewater treatment plant... | place: USA: Virginia | collected 2017-08 | reverse complement strand
CGTACAGGCTGGCGATATTGACGATCGCGCCCCGCTTCCGGCCCGCCATCGCATAGCCGATATGATGGCAGAGCAGGTCCGCGGCCAGGACGTTCACCGCCAGGACATCCGACGGGTCCGCGGCCCGGTCCGGGCGGCTGTCCACGCCGGCATTGTTGACCAGGATGTCCACGTAGTCGAAATGGGCGGCCAGCTCCAGGACCTTCGCCGGGTCCCGCAGGTCGTAATCGGCCTGGTCCACCCCAACCACCGACGCGCCGGCCTCCGCCAGCGCCGCCTTCCAGACCGGCCCCAGCCGGCCACGATCGCCCGTCACCAGGGCGGTTTTCCCATCCAGCAGCTGTTTCATCGCACCCCCAGCGTCAGGCCCAGGACGGACCCGGGCGCCCAGCCATGTTGTCGATAGAAGCCGGCGTCATACTCCATCGTCACGACCCAGCGGTCCCGGAGGAACCGCCGATATTCCAGATGCCCGCCCAGGGACTGTTCGGGAAGGCCCAGCGTCCAGGTAGCCCTGGCCGCTAGCTGCAGCGCCGACTGCCGCCGCGGAAACACCCAGCCCAGGCGCAACCCGCCGGACTGTTTCACCCAGGCGCCCCCGTCGCGCCAGGTAAACTCCCCGCCCAGCAACAGGCCCGAGCCGATCGCCGTCTGCGCGACCGCCTGGCCCAACCATCCGGCGCCGCCGATCTTATCCGACCCGTCCACGCGCCCCTGGACCTCCCAGCGGTCACCGTGCACGACGGCGCGCATCATCCACCCGGGCGTCCGTTCGCCCAGGTTCACAGACACGGACAGTCCGACCAGCAGCAGCCACATCATGCCGGCGCTCCACAGTTGATGCAGTTGTCGTACGTCCAGGGCTTCCGCAGCGTCCCGCAATAGGCGCAGCGCACCGGCCTGGGCGGCTCATAGTGCGGCGCGTGGTCCGCGTAGTCCGTGGATGCCACCGGATAGCAGAACGGCGTGGAGCTGGTGGACAGGTCCCCCGGCGTGACCGTCGAAAAGACCCGCATCAGCATGGCGCCGGACACCGTGCTGCCGTAGCGCGCCACCTGGCGGCCCCACAGGGTATCCTCCACCCGAATCGGCGGCTGCCGGCGTCTACCCATGACGCCGCCGCGCCCAATCCGCGCCGTAGAACATCCCAGCCAGGAACCCCAGCAGGAAGATGCAGGCCGCCGCCATCCACAGCGCAACGGGATCCGACACCAGCGGCCCGCTCATTCGTCCAGCTCCCCGGTAATCCGTAGGCCGTCCGGCGTCGGCCGGCGCCGCATCTTCGCAATCGGCTTCCGTTCGCTGGCGTAGTAGTGCTTCCCGCCGTCCCCCAGCGCCAGGCGCGCCCGCGCCAGGTCCCGACACAGGCGCTCCAGGCCCGGGCGCTCCAGGGAGAAGGCGTGGTCCGCACCCTTCAGCGCCCGATTCAGGGTCACATGCTTTTCCACCAGGGAGGCGCCCAGGGCGAACGCCAGGACCGCCATCGCAATCCCGTTATCGTGCCCGCTCCAGCCCACCGGGACCGGCGCGCAGAGCTGCCGCAGCCGCGGCAGATAGCCCAGGTCCAGCTCATCGAACGCCGCCGGGTAGCTGGCCGTACAGTGGAGCAGCAGGGCCTCCGGCGCCCATTCCCGTAGCCGCAGGATGTCCGCTTCGTAGCAGCCGCCGGTCGAAATCAGCAGCGGCCTCCCCGTGCTCCGGGCCTCCACCACCAGCGGCGCATCCCGGGCGCCTCCGGACGCAATCTTGATCGCATCCACCATCACGCGGTCCAGGTCCGCCACGGACCGCTCATCGAACGCCGTACAGACGAACGCCAGGCCCAGCTCATGGGCCAGGCTCCGCAGCTCCGGGTAGACCTCCAGCGGCAGCTCCAGGGCCTCCCGGTGCGCGCCATACGTCGGCCCGAACGAGACTTCGTTGTCGTACACCTGGTCCAGCAGCGCCCGGCTGTACAGCGTCCGGTTGTGCCGGCGCTGCAGCTTGACGCCGTGCGCGCCACAGCGCGCCGCCATTTCAATCAGGTCCCGCGCCTGCTCCACATCCCCCTGGTGATTGTTCCCAATCTCCGCCAGGACAAAGCAGGGCTGGCCTGGCCCCACCACATGCGATCCGATTCTCATGCCTCCACCCCCAGCTGGACCAGCAGGCGCTCCCAGGTGTAGGGACTCCCGCCTGGGATGAACAGGTTGCCCAGGCCGCCCCGCAGGTCCCGAACGTCGTAGCACAGCCCACGCAGGTCCCGGGGCGTGTCCTCCCCGTGGTTCGTAATGACCGGGACCCGGGCGTCCAGCGCGGCGTGAACGCTGGAATTGTTCGCCCGCAGGCCCCCCTGAAAGAACGCCACGAAGGCGGTCACCCGCGGCCACACCAGGGACAGCGCGGCGTCCGACAGGTGCCCCAGGTCGAAGGCCCTGGACCCCCACAGCTGCAGCAGCTCCGGGACCTTCGACGGGCCGGCGCCCTCATGCGCGGCGCTGGACACCCACAATTCGAACCCCCCGACCTTCGCACGCAGCATCCGGAAATGCTCCAGCTCCAGCTTGTGCGCCATCCCGAACGTGAACAGGGCGGCGCGCTGCCCGATCGCATGCGGCTGGACCAGGGCCGGAACGCCCAGCTGATACAGCTTCCAGACGCGCCCGCGGCCCACATACAGGTCCGCGCCCTCCGGCCCCGGGTCATGCCACAGCTGGTCATGGTAGGAGTACTCCAGCGGCATCCAGCGCCACTCCGCCCACTTCACCGACAGCAGCGGCTTGTCCCCCCAGCGGTCCGGTTCTCCGGCGGACCAATGCGGGACGCCCAGGCGCGCCGCCAGCTGGGCGCTGAAGCGGGCCACCCCGCAGCTGGACGGGTCCACATGGAACGACACCACCGACGTCCAGGGTCCGCGGCTCACCACGCCACTCCCCAGCTGTAGCCGCCGGGCGTTTTCCAGGTCCCGTCCGGCTCCGTCAGTCCGAACTTCTGCCCCTTCGAACCCGGCTCATCCCGCTCCTGGTAGCAGACCCAGGCGTCCGCCCCTTTGATGCGCCAGAACTCCATGTCCTCCCGCAGGTAGTTCCACTGGTCGTACGGCGTGAGCTGCCGGCGCCAGAACCACCAGTGACGCCAGGGCGCCGTATGGAACCCCGATTCACTGACCAGAAACCGCCGGCTGCCGATGATGTCGAACAGCGCCCGGACCTCCGCGGACCGGCTGCCGAACCCGGGATGGGGCTTTTCCGGGTCCTGGTCCTTCGTCGCCGGATACCGGTGGACCGCCACGCCCTCCACTCAGGGCGCCAGGTCCAACACCTGGCGCAACCAGCATAGGCTGTCCTGGTCCAGGTTCCCGATGGACCCCGCATAGAGGCGCAGCCCGCGGCGCTTCACGACGTCCCGGGCGTAGTAGTTCAGCAGGTTCGCGTACTGCCAGGGCGTCAGATACTCCGGTTCGTTCAGGTATTCGATCATGGACCCCGCCGGTACCAGGTCGATCGTGGTCGAATCCACGATCCACAGCATGGCCCCGCCCTGGGCCTCCCAGGCGCGGCCCTCCGACAGGACGGCCTCCCGGGCGTCCGCATGGCGCAGCGCCAGGTCCCCGTGCAGGTCCTGGCGGACCAGCTTGAACCCGCGGTCCCGGATGTTTGCCAGGCGGACCGCCCCGATCGGCTCCGCGAACCCCGCGCAAATGCCCGTCAGCATCGGCCCCTCCCGTTCCGCAGGATCTGGTCCACTTCCGCATCCCACTCCGCCGGCGGTTTGCCCTCCAGCCAGTAGAGCAGGCGCCCCACCTGGCGGACGCACTCCGTCACGCACCAGATGCCGGCCCGGAACACCCACAGCAGCGCCAGGCCCGACCAAAGCATGCCGGCAGCCACGGCCCACACGACGGCCAACAGGACGTTGCGAACCCCGATCAGAAACTCCACAGTCCCCCCACTACTTCCGGACCTGGTAGACCAGGACCCGCCCCTTGTGCTGCCAGTCCAGCGCCAGCTCCCAGGCGCGGTCCCGCACCCCGCCCATCGCCACGCACAGGGACCGGAGGAACGGCTGGGGAAGGACCGTGATATGGCTGGGGTCCACGGCCTTCTCATCGGTCAGGGCGTAGGGATGCGGCGGGTCCAGGTGGAACCGCGTAGTGAGATACACGCGGTCCGCCACCCGGAACAGGTGGAACAGGAAGGCCCCCCACTCCCGGACGGGGATATGCTCCAGGACCTCCCGGCAGACGGCAACGTCGTAGTGCGTGGACAGCTCCTTCAGGCTCATCCGATAGCACATCGGGTACACGCCCATCGGAATCGCCGGGTCAATCCCCTCCGCCACCACACCACGGTCCCGCAGCAGACGGACCAGGTGCCCGGGACCGCACCCGACGTCCAGGACGGCCTGACCGCGGCAAAGGCGGGCCAGGATGTCGGGATGCTGCCCTTCGATAGCGTCCCGCGCCTGGGCGTCCAGGTAGCCCTGAGCGGCCACATCGAACGGGACGGCCTCCTGGACCTGGGCCAGGTTGTTCAGCTCCTGTACGCCATCCTGGGCCGTCCAGCCGGCCCATTCCTGGAGCAGCCTGGTGGAGCTGTCGCGCCGCAGCCCATCGACGTAGTGGATCTGGATCCCCAGGTCCCGGCAGACCGCCTGCTCCGCCTCCGGCAGCGCCCGGTCCCGCCAGTCGGCGCCTTTGACGTAGATCCTGGGCCTCAGCGTCCGCAGGGCCTCCGCGGTGGACGGATGCGCCACCACCCGGTATCCGCATTGGCTGACCAGGCGCGCCCGGTCCTGGCGGTTCAGGAACTGCCGGCGCTTTGTCTGGTTCGACACCTGGACCACCAAATCATCGCAGAGCAGGGCGGCCTGCTCCAGATAGGCCAGGTGCCCGGCGTGGAGCGGGTCAAAGACGCCATCGGCCAGGCCCGTGACCAGGGCGCTCATCGGGCGCCCGCCCGTTCCTGCGACTTGCGGCGCATGACGGCGCGCTGCGCTTCCAGCTTCGGGTTCGTCGCCCGGCAGAAGCACTTACGCGTGTACTGGTGCGGGTAGGACGTCAGCGGCGTCTGCCCGCACTTGCCGATCTTGCAGGTCCCATCCCCGGGACAGGACAGGCCCCGGTCGAACCCCGTGTCCTCACAGGACCCACAGTGATAGGACAGCTGGACCGTGCCGGCAGCCGGCAGCAGCCGCAGGCGCTGCTCATCGCGCCGTGCCCGGACCCCGAACTCCGCATCCCGCAGGTCCGCGATCTTCGGGAAGAACTGCATGGACGCCTGGCAGTCCGCCATCGCCTCCCGGAGTGTCGCCAGCTCCAGGTCCCGCAGCCCGTTGACGTAGCCGGCCAGGCGCACGTTCGTCAGCGGCTCCGCGAACACTTCGGCCAGGACCGCCAGGTCCCGGGCCAACAGCTCACCCTCCTGTTTCGTCACCAGACCCTCCCATCGCTGCCAGGACGTCCCGCAGCGCCTGCTGGTTGCCGGCGGTCCTCCCTTTCACCACCGCCCGGTTGTCGTACTTGCCCTCCAAGACTTTCAGGGCGTTGTCCTCGTTGTGGATGTACCAGTCGAATGACGCCACCCAGCCCCGGTCATTCTCCCCGCGGCAGAACGCGCTGGCGGCCAGGCGCTGGATTGCCTCCCGGTGCCACAGGACCGGATGCTCCTGCAGGCGGGCCTGGCACTTGCGCGCCCGGGCCTTCGACACGACCAGGCAGCGCGGCAGGCCGGTGCCCGCCGTGCCGGCGTTCCACAGCTCTTTCAGGACCTTCCCCGCGGCTTCGGCAGACGGCAGGGGACTCCCTTCCGTAGGAAGGGTATCTGTACGTACTTCTGCTTCTGCTTCTGCTTCTGCTTGCGTAACGTGACGCCGTAACGTGACGCCCGAACCGTTACCAGGCATTACAGGAGCGTTACCCTGGTCCTCAGACAGGCGCGCCCGGTACCGCTTCATGCGCTCCGCGGCGCCGTAGTCCCGGGTCCGATACTTGTCGTAGTTCAGGACGATGTAGCCACCATTCACCCGCACCAACCGGCGCCCGTCGAACTCCTGGGACCGGCTTTCCGGCTCCGGTTCGCCCAGGCGCACCAGGGCGTCCCGGGCTTCGGTCCAGTCCACTTGCGCCCGGGCTGCTATCCCTGGGCCGGCGGCAGCCACGAACCCGTACCATCCCGGCGGGACGGTCCACCCCGTCCCCTCCAGTCTGTCCACCTGGAGCTGCGCCGTCGGCTCCCGTAGTTCATGGGGACGCGCCATCAGCAGGGCTGTTATGAACAGGTCCCGTGAAGCGCGCTGGTACCAGATAGTCGAATCCAACATGCCACAGTCAAGTTTTACGAACGGCATAACGGCATCACCATGCGCTGGTCCGTTACGGTTGTCAAGACAGGACAGACACGAAATAGCCGCGGGGAAGGCCGGACAGGAGGGACCGACCGTATCGGGTGCTACCCTATCCCCGCGGTTCGCCACCCTACCACAAGTGATCCGCCGGCGCAACCAGTTCCTACTGGCCCGGGATTGGCGGCCTTCCCAGCGGCGTCCAGGACCGGACACCAGGCCGTGCGCCGGCGGGAAAACCTACAGCCGGGACTCCAGGCCCCGCATGAACCCGCAGACGTCCATCTGGTAGCCCTGGCGGTCCAGGTCGAACGCATCGGCCTTCAGCTGCGCCCAGCGCCGGTCCAGGCGTTCGATCTCCCGGATCAGCTCCCGGCAGTACGCCTGACAGGCGGCTAGGTCCGCGGGGACGGGCTTCAGCGGGCGCGGCGCCCGCACGACGGTTTCAGGTACGGTCATGGCTGGTTCCTCCTGTAGCGTTCACCCTCCGTCCAGAACCGGACGGCCTCAGGGGACAACGGCGCCCCGAACTGGTTAGACTTCGCCGGGCGCGGCTGACTCCAGCCCGGCGCCACCTGGTCCGCGGTCAGCAGCAGCTCCCTCCAGAACGCCTGCAGCAGCCGCCCCAGGAGCTTCACCGCTCACCCCCAGGGTCCCCGAACAGCTCCCGGTCCATCGCCTTCGCCTCCGCCACCAGATCCCGGTCCTCCGCCGGCGGCTCCGCCGCGGGGACGGAGGGCGGCGCCGGGTCCGTGACAGGACTGGACGCCGCGGGCGGCGCCGTGGCAGGCTGCCGTCCTTTCCTCCGCCCCTGCAGCTTCGCCTTCAGCCCCGCCGCCCCCGCTGGCGCCTGGGCCGCCGGCTCCGCCTGGACCTCCGCGTCGAACCAGTCCGCCGGGCTGCTGATGCCGTCCTTCAGGCTGTTCGCAATCTTGCCCAGCTGGACGAACAGCGCCGGCGTGATCGCCTCCAGGTGCCGCTGGATCCGGGCTTCGATCTGCGCCTTCGTGACGCCGTAGCCCTTGAACAGCTCCAGCATGGCCGCCATGCGCTCCGGCGTGACCGCCGCCTTCCGCTGCAGGGTCAGCTCACACTCATGGACCGCATCCTCCACCAGGTCCCCGGGGATGACGCCCAGGATGCAGGCCCGGACCCGCCGGGCGCCCTGGTTCGCCGTCAGCTCATAGATGTCCCGGGCGTCCTCCAGATGGACGGTCCCCTTCTTCGTATCGCGGCGGTGCTTCACGGTGAACGTCATTTCGCGCCGCGTGTTCGTTTCCGTGTCCCACGCATACGCCTGGATCACGGACTCCCCCTGGCGCTGCTCCAGCTCCCGGACGCCGTAGGAGATATTCCCCCACCGCTGCGCCAGGACCTCCGCCAGGCGGATCGACGGGCCGCTGATGTCCGACCCGCCCCGGGCGTAGGCGTAGACGGCGCGCTGCGCCAGGGACAGCCGGGCGCAGTCCATCATGATCCGGTCCCGGGCCTCCATCGGGTCCCTGGGGTTCGCCCGGGCGATCAGCAGGGCCGCCTGGACCTCCGCCACCGCCCGCTGCGCTTCGGCGTTCATCAGACCCTGCGCCCGCGGTTGCGGACGCACTTCCAGCGCCGGACGCTCCAGCGCCGCCTCCTGCGTCGATTCAGTCGCCATTCGCTTCTCCCTTCTGCTTCTTCAGTAGAAACCGCCGGCTCCCGGGGACCGGCTTGACACAGGCCGCATACGCCTCCGGGAACTTCGCCTGGACCAGCTTCGCGTCCAGCTTTTCGCCGTCCTTCGTGGACTTCCAGGTCGCCAGGACCTCCTGGCCGTGGAGCAGCGTGTCCGCCTCCCCCATCGCCTGCAGCAGCTGGAGCTGGACCGCCTCCTGGACCACTTCGTAGCGGGTCAGGGCCTCCCGCGTGTCCCGCAGCTGCTGGACCAGCGCCAGAACCTCCTCCGACGCCTGGACGCCCTGGGGCCGGCTCCGGCGCCACCGGCGCGCCGCATCCTCCACCGTCACCGGGTCCGGCGGCTGCCGGTTCACCACGCGCTGCCAGAAGGCGCCCTCCTCCTCCACCAGCAGCGCCTGCAGCTCCGGGTCCGCCGGGACCGTGTAGATCCGGAAATCGGACCCATGAATCAGGACCGCCACATCGGCAGCGTCCGCGCCCGTCAGCATGAGGTAGTGCTGGACCTGGGCCAGGTAGTAGTCCGGGATCTCATCCGTGCCCGGCTCCCCCCAGCCCGTGGCGAAGCGGGCGGTTTTCCCTTCGTAGACCTTCCCGCTCCCCGTGATCCCGTCCAGGTGCCCGATCATCCACGGGTAGCGGGGATGCCGCAGCATCGTGGCCGGGACCGTCACCGTGTCCCCGGTGACGTTGCAGTACTCCTGCCGCACCAGGGCCTCCAGCATGGTGCCCCACCGTTGCGCGTCCGTCGGCGGCTCCGGCGCCGGGCCTTCGCCCACCTTCTCCAGATACAGCTGCAGCGGCGTCCGCCAGGGCGACAGTCCCAGCAGCGCCGCCGCATCCGACCCGCCCACGCCCGTCAGGCGGTCAGCGTGGAACGTGTCCATCACACAACCTCCCGCTGGTTCGCACAGCACACACACAGCTCCTCCACCGCGCCCGGGTCCGAATCGGGCCGCGGCTGGTAGTAGTTCACCCGGAACTCCGCCAGCGGCTCCCCGCAGCCGGCGCAGGCGTGGGCCTTCGCGGACGGCCAGTAGGCCAGCAGGTCCAGGAAGCCCTCCAGCTCCCCCAGGGCCTCATCCGGGTCCAGGCGGGGATGAAACACCTGCAGCGCATCGACGGCGCGCTGCAGCTCCGCCAGGCGGTTCAGGACCAGCTGGCGTGTCGCGGTGATTGTGTTCGGCAGTACGGCCATGCTTCCCTCCTGTTCGCGTCGGCCTGTCACTTCCGCTCCGCATCGGCGCCCGCGTACCGCTCCAGGAACCGCAGGAGCTCCTGGCGCACCGTCGTTCCCCGCAGCGCCGCCTTCGCCTTGACGCGCCGCCACAGGTCCGCGGGGACCCGCCGCAGCAAGTAGTCCGTGCCTCCCTTCATCGGCCACTCCTTTCCCGGGCGGACGCCGCCCGCCCTGATAATATAGGCAAGCTAAGGCATCTTGTCAATCCCGCCGGCTGGCGTCCTACCGAAAAAAAAGTTAGCTCACCCTCTTGACGCAGTAGATAATCAGGATTATATTGTCCCTGGGCGCATGGTGCGCCGACAGGAGGACCCCATGACCACGACAGCTTGGACCCGCATCAACGTGCAGACCCGGCAGCCCGACGGGACCATTGCCTGGGAAGGGAAAGACGTCCTATTCAAGGTGGAAATCGACGTTGACCGCCTGGTGGATGACATGAAGCACAGGGCGTACTTCTCCACCCGCAAGACCACGACGAAGGCCGCCGGCGCCATCGTCATCACCCAGCTGCAGGAAGGCTAGACCGCCGGCTGGTGCCGCCAGGAGAGCCGCACCGGGCGGCTGTCCCGAGTGCCGGAACCGTCAACCGTCAACAGGAGGAACTGCATGAGCGAAATGCCCGACCCGTTCGATCGTCTGCTGGGGAGCCTGGAGGGCCTACCCGACGCCACCCGCGTCAAACCCTCCACCATCCGGCTCACCACGCCCCTCCTGGGGCGGGCGCAGACGTACATCGTCCAGACCGTGCGCCAGCGCGACCTGGGCGACTTCGTGTTCATCGAATACGTGGACGCTGAAGGCGCGCAGCGCATGGTCCTGCCGCCGGAGGTAAGCCTGGCCGTCGCCAGGCAGCGGGACGCCATCACGGCGCGCAATCGCAGCCGCGGCGCCCGCCAGGCCGCATCCACCCGGAAGGCCGCCGGCGTGGTACCGGCGTTCCTTCGCAAGAGGTAACACGGAGGGCCAGGGCGCCGCCTAGCTGCTACCAGGCGCCACGAACGACGGCCCGGGCGGGTAGTCACACCCCCCGGGCCGTTCGTCGTTCCTGGGGCCGCCTAGCGCCCCGCAGGGCGCCGGGCCTGATAGCGACCACAGGACGCCGGCGCCGCCACCACCTTGAAGCGGCAGCGGCCAAACCGCAGCTGGGGATGCAGCGTGTCCGCCTCCTCCCCGTGGAACACGAAGAACCGGCAGCTGGAGCAGTACCCCACAATCTGCCGGCGCGGCCCCTTCACCCCGAATAGTCCTGGACCTGGACGGCCTGCTCTTTGATGCTGTTCAGGACGTCCGCCATCCCGGACGCGATCGACGCCGCCCCCTGCTTGAACAGCGCCGGGTCCCGGATCTCCTTCCCGACCATGACGCCGCTGTTCAGAATGATCTGCGCCACGATCGGCGTAGCCATCTGCAACTTCTGCGTCCCCGGCAGCGGCTGGTCCAGCGCCTGGGCCATCCCCTCCACCTGGACGATGATGGCTGCCACCTGGGTCAGCGGGTCCGCCAGCTTCGCCAGCAGCTCATCGTCTTTCTTCGTCGGCGTCAGCGCCGCCAGCGCCGGCCCGAACCCCGTGATCACCGCCACGACTTTGCCGGCGATCTGCATCACCTTCCCGAGCTTCGACAGGAACGTCATACCCTCACTCCTTCGGCTTGCCCTTGAGCGGGCTGGTCCCCAGCTGCGCCGCCACGATCGCCACGACCGCAGACGCCGCCTGAATCACCTGAGGATACGTCCAGGTCCGCGGGTCCGGCATCTGGCTGAGAAACGCCAGGACGCCCGCCAGGACCGTGACCGGCAACACCCACGAATCGCGGGTCAACATTTCACCCTCCACAGCGGGCCAGCAACCACCACAACCACCGGTACCACCACGCTATTTCACGACACGCGGGGCGTCCGGGATGGCCGTCGGCCCCTTGCCGAAAGGGTTAGAAATCGGACTCCAGGCGCCGGTCAGCGTGAACGTCCCATCCACCGTGACCCCCCGCACCCGCGCCACGTAGACGCGCCCGATCGGATAGCTTTGCGGCAGCGCCAGGCGCACCAGGGTCCCCGTCGCCGGCGCCGTCCCGATGTCCGCCGTCTGCACCGGGTCCGTGCCCCCGGGAATGAACCACCCCAGCTCATAGTGGTGGATGTTGGGATGCTCCGCCGCCACACAGTCGAACTCCACCCAATTCGGGTCCACCGTCGGAGGCGTCTGCCCGTGCGCCACCACCGGCGTCAGGACCGTGAACAGGAACACCACGACGGCCCACAGCAGGGCCTGGACGAACCAGAAACGCCGCATACCTACCTCCTCCGCAGCTTGATCACCTGGACGCCCGACAGCTGCGCCACCACGCCCTCCGGCTGCCAGGCCGCATGCCACTGGATCCGCGGGTCCCCACTCAGCCCCAGGGCGCAGGTCCACGCCTCATCCCCACAGACGCCGGTGTAACACCGGACCGCGGCGCCCTCATCGAACCACTGGACCGGGCTGTCCGGCCAGGGCCGGCTGCCGTCGGGCCGGGGATTGTTCGCGTTCTGGAACGCCAGGACCCGATCGTCCGGGACGATCGTGGCGCCCTGGACGAACACCTGGGCGCAGGCCAGCTGGTTCCCCACCAGGGGATCGCAGCGCAGGCCCGCCTCACAGTGGAACGTGGACCCCACTTCGAAGATGCGCCCCAGGACGCCAAACGTGAAGAAGATGGACGGGTCCGACTCCCGCCGGCCCGGCTGGTTCGCGTCCGCGGCCCCGATCGGCTCATCGTTGACCACGAACTTGCCCGTGCCCCCACTGACAGCCTCCAGCTCCCGGACGCGCCGGACCATGTTCCACTTGTCGCGCCCGCGGTCCAGGTGCCGCGTCACGTAGCCGCCCGTCGGGACCAGGGCCTCATCGTCCGCGGCAGGGCTGGCCGTGGTCAGCGGCAGGCCGGCGGCCAGGCCGTCCACGTTCGCCGGATCGTGCAACCAGTCCACATGCGTCCCGTGGTAGTGTTCATTCGCCGCCTGGACCAGGACCTGGCCCGGCGCCAGGTTCCCCGACAGCTCCCGGATCCGCTGGACCTGCTCCCGGCAATCCGACGGGCTAAACCCGAACGCCCGCGTGTCACTCAGCGCCACCAGCTCCAGCCCCACGCCGCGGGCCTTCACCAGCTGCAGCAGCTGCGGCAGGACCTCCTGGCCGCGGCCCGGCCCCAGCTCCAGCCAGGAACACATCGACAGGACCCGGAACACGTTGAACCCCCGGGCCTGCTGCGCCGCCATCCAGGCTTCCGCTTCCCCGCGGCGCCCCTGGGCGATCATCGCCAGCAGCGCGAACGCCGTGATCCCCCGCCAGCGGAACACCCGGTCCCCGGCGTAGAGCTGCCGGCCCCGCAGGTTCAGGTTCGCCACCGTGCCCGGGTCCGGCGGCGGGTCCGTGCCCGGCTGCTGTTCCGTGTTCGACGCCCACAGCGGGACGCCGGCCCGGTAGATCACCAGGTTGCCGTCATCCTGCAAGACCAGCTCATAGACGCCATTCCCGGATACTAGCCTGTCCCTGTCGCCCATCGGACCGCCTCCTCCGCTGTTCGCAACAGCGGGACCTCCCCCCAGGCTTCGATGAACCGCCGCTGCCCGGGCGTCAGCGTCCCCCGCCGATCTTTGCACTCCACGACATGGATGGACCCGTCCGGCTTCTTCACCAGCAGGTCCGGGACGTCCTCCTGGGACAGCTTCTTCGTTCGGCAGCCGCACCCGTGGAGGGCCAGCACGATCGCCGCCTCCACCGCATCCCGCTTTGCTGCGCGCCGCATCAGCGCACCAGGCAGCTCACGGTCCAGCAGGCCACCATGAACCCGGCGCACAGCAGCAGCAGCTTTGTCATCGGATCCGTCCTCATGCGCGCCGGCTCCCGTTGTCGGAGAGGAACACATGGCGCCCGACCACGACCATCACCGGCATGGCGGACGCCCAGGCGGGCCGATTGTCCGATTCATAGAGCTGCGTTGTCAAGTAGTGATCGCTGCCCAGCGTCGGATCCGGGATGGCGCCCTCCAGGACCTGGTAGGCCACCTGGAGCGTGTCCAGCCACCGCGGATTCGGGATGACTTCCCCCTGGACCACCCGCAGCGCCAGCTCCCGCAGGTACGCAGCGTTCGGAGATTCTTCCCACCAGCAGGAGAATTGCCACTTCGCCAGGCAGACCGTCTGGACCGACTGCCGGCGCCGGGACGCCCGGTTCTTCACCACCCACGCCACGGCCACCTGGCCCAGCCGCGGCTCCCCCCGACATTCGCCCCACAGGGTCAGCCCCAACACCGTCCGGGCCGGCAGGCCCCGCACGACCTGGCGAACCTCCGCGGGCGTCATTTCTTCCGCCCGGGTCCCTTGACGATCTTCAGCTTCTCCGGCTCAAAGACCACGAAGTTCCGGGTCCCCTGGCCCGCCTGCCGGCTTCCCTGGTCCCAGTACACGTTCCCCGGGATGCCCTCCCGCGCCAGCGCCTGGGACGCCCGCTTCGGGCCTTCCTTCCAGCTCTGCAGCCCGGGCGTCGGATTCTCCAGCCACAGCCGGGACGCCAGCTGTTCGTACAGCCGCATCCCGTTCATGTTCCCGTGGTCCATCGCCTGGCGCGCCATCGCGTTTTCTTCCGCCATGACTTCGTTCCCGTAGACCTGCCCGCCCCAATGGACCAGGCGGTTGTCCAGGTCGAATCGGCCCGACACCCAATCCCCAGGCTTCGCCCCCGGGAAGAACCCGTCCGCCACATCCCGCGCCGTGACCTGGTAGGCTTTCCACGGCCCCATCGGCGCGGGCGCCTCCACCCCCAGCCGGCGCAGCGCCGCCTGGACCTCCGGGGACTGGTCCCCGAACAGCGCATCCAGGTCCAGCATGCGGGCGATATCCGGATCCGGCAGGTCCACCGTGTAGACGCCGCCCTTCGTCGGCCCCGTGGAGAACGTCACCCCGCCCGGCTGCGCGATCTGGTCCCGCAGCTGCTCCGCCGCCCGGATCATGTTCTGGTCGTACTCTGCGTTCCAGTAGTCCTTGATCATCCGGTCCAGGTCCTGGAGGATATACCGCTGGACCTCCGCTTCCCCGCCCCGGGCGTGGGCGCCCCGCAACCCGTGTTCATCGATCAGGGCGTTTTCCGCCACCGTGGACCAGACATTCTCCAGGTCCCCGGTGCCCCGCGGAGAGTAGTCCAGCCACTGGTCCCCCCGCTTCAGGCCCCGTCCGGCCAGGCTCATTTCCAGAATCTCCGGCTGCTCCTGGAGCTGGCGGAAGTACTGGGTAGCGACGTCCGGATTCTCCGCGAAGTACATGCCGTGCCCGTAGCTGGCGGCCCCTTCGCCGGTCCCAATCTTCGCGGAATTAAACCGCCGGAATGTGTGCGGGGACCCGTGGTAGACGATCTTCCCCAGCAGGGCCGGCAGCGCCATCGACAGGACCATATCGACGTCTGAAAGGGCGCCCACCGGATCGTTGCGGAAGGTATCCAGGGCCTGCTGGACGCTGCCGTAGCGGTCCGCGAAGAACTGCCCGGCGCCCGCGGCCAGGTCCGCCTGCGGCTGCAGCGCCGGACTCCGCCAGTCCGCCGGCTGCAGATGCTGCATGATCCCCGCCACCAGGTCCAGCTGCTGCTTCGCCGCCTCATCGGGATGCGTGAACATCCGCCAGCTGGCGTCCGCCACGTTCTGCCCCGACTCCTGGACTTTGGACCAGAAATCCTCCGGTGGACGGGCGGGTTCTGCCGGCGCCGGGGCCGCTGTCGGCTGGCCCAGGGTCCGCCGGATCAGGTCGAACACCGTGGGCAGGTCCGGCTGCCGGTCCAGCTCCCGCACCGTGCCCGGGTCCCAGCCGGCGTCCACCAGGGCCTGCCCCGTCAGCCGCTCCGTGCCCGGGACCCGGTTCCCGTTCCGCGTGTCGAACCCCCCGACCACCAGGTCCGGATGCCCGACCTGCTTGAACTCTGACGGCCAGTGTCCGCTGGGGTCCTCCTGGGCGCCGGACCCGATCGCCTGGGCGTAATCGTAAAACTGGTTCAGCAGGGCCGCCTGGGGCGGCGCCGGCGCGTTGACCAGGCTGGGCGCCTGGACCGGCGGCAGCGGCCCCGTGCCCGTCAGGCTCCGCCACAGGTCCGCAATCGTCGGCGGCGCGGGAATCTTCGGCATGACCGCCTCACCCCGGGAGCTTGTTCAGCAAGGCGTGGAACAGCTTGGCAATTTCCTGCAGCGCCGGCCACATCAGGGCGCCCGCCCCCAGCAGGCCGCCCGCCGCCGCCACCTTCCGCTTTGGGGACCACAGCTGGATCCCCGCCATTTCCTGCAGCATGGAGGAATGGGCCGCATACTGCGCGCAGCCCGTTTTCTCCACCGACTCCACCTTCTCCGCCAGCTCCAGGTCCGTTGCCACCAGGGCCTGGACCTCCCGCTTGATCATCGCAATTTCCGAGCAGTTTTCCGCCGTCTTGCCGTTCGTCGCCCGGACCGTCGCCTTGATCTCCCGCAGCTCCTCCTTCACATCGTCATGGTTCCCCTTGAGCTGCGCCTGGAGGGCCGCCATATGCCGTCCGAACTCCCCCACTGTCAAATACGACCGTTCCGGCATATCCTCTGCTCCGTGCGGATCGTGCGGTTCCTGGCCCACCAATACCTCTGCCTGCTGGCCGTCCTCACCCTGGGCTGCTATCTCATGCTGTTCACTACCTGCTGCCTTCGCCTTGTTCCGCCAGCGCCGGCATCGCCCCGATCGGCGCCTCCACGCCGGCCATACGTGCAGCGGTCATCGCCCGATTCACCGCCGCGGCCCGGTGACTGCCCGCCCGCAGAGGGATCCGCATCCCTTCGGTCAGCGCCTTGACGAACGCCGGAGAGTGCATCGCCTTCACGAACCCCGCTTCCCCCAGGACCGACACGAAGGCCGCCAGCGGGTTCAGCGCCGCCGCCGCAAGCGTGCCCCCCGTCGCGCCCGATGTCGCCAGGGAGAGGGCGGTTTTCGACGTATTGAACGGCTGCCCGACTTCGCCGGCCAGCGTGAAGAAATGGTCCAGGGCCTGGCGATAACCGGCGTCCGGGAACAGCAGGGCCTTCGTTTTCTTCCCCAGCTTCAGCCACTCCGTCCGGACCCGGGCGCCGTGCGTCCAGCCCCCCTCCGCCATCGCCCGGTCCAGCAGCTCCTGCAGGACGGCGCGCCCCATCACCGGCTGCAGCGTCGGCTCCCGCTTCAGCGTCTGCGCCAGCTGTTCGACGTTCTGGTCCCCCGCCCGCACCAGCTTGCGGTAGGCCGGGACCGCCTTGTCGCCCAGCTTCTTCCCCGCCTCCAGGGCCGCATATTTCCCCTTCGTCGCTTCCCGCCCCTTCTGCAGCAGCTCCACGGCGTCCGGTCCCAGCTGCGCCAGGCCCGCCTTCAGGTTCGCATCCAGCTCCTGGATCACCCGCGCCATGATCCCCTGGCCGCGGGTCCGGGCCAGCGCCGAATCGGCGCCGCGGACATACGCCTTCAGGCTGGACAGCAGCGGGTCCACCGCAGACGCCGGCGCCAGGTCCGGCAGCTCCATCAGCCGGCGGACGTTCAGCAGCGTCTGCGCGGCCTGCTGGTCCGCGCCGGCCAGGCGCATCCCGCCCGGCAGGTTCTTGATCGGCGCCAGCTGCGCCTCCAGCTCCTGGGCAATCGGCGCCAGCAGCTGCTTCGTACTGGTCAGGTCGATCGGCGCCTGCATGGCCCCGTGCATTTCGATCGGCGCGGCGCCGGCCTCCGGCGGCAGCAGCGGCTCATGGACGCCCCGGTCCCCCTTCAGGCGCCGGCGCGCCACATCCAGCGCCCGTTCGAACCAGACGTTCGGCTTCTCCCCGTTCAGGACGGCCTCCAGCCGGCCCCGCAGCTCCGCCGCGGGCAGCTTCGACACGAACCCCTGGTCCTTCGCCACGTTCATGATGTCCTCATAGACGTAGGCGTTCCGGTGCCCCGCGGTCCATTCCTTTGTGCCGCCCATCCCCGTCGTTTCGTGCATCCCGCGCCTGGTGTACTGGACCTCCTCCAGCTCCGCCAGCATGCGCCGCACTTCGCTCAGCTCCGCCGGCGTGACCCCGGGCAGCTCCACCTGGCCGGTCCGGGCACTCACCAGGCGGCCCGACTCCGGCGCGGCCTCCAGCTCCCGCAGCTTCGTGTACGCCTGGTTCGCCGTGGCCGCTTCCCGCTTCGCGGTCCGCTCCGTCATCCGGATCGCCGCCTGGCCCGCCGTTTCCGGGGCGATCGGTTGCGGGAACGACCGGTCCGCCAGCAGCCCCGCCTGCTCCCGCATGGCGGCCTGCTGCGCGGCCTGGCGGCCCCGCGCCACCACCATCCCGCCCGGCGTATGCTCCGCCATTTCGGTCAGGCCCTTCGCAAACTGGCTGCCCGTCGCCTCCCCCACCGAAATCGGGATCCCGTTCCGCACCCCCGCCTTGACCGCCGCGGCCACTTCCGGGTTCGGATGCGTCATCGGCGCCGGGACGTTCACCTTCTCCGGCAGGAACTTTGTCAGCTTCGGCAGCCCCAGGGTCAGCGCCAGCGCCAGGGCCTGCCCAATCGCTTCCGGCGTCTGCTCCCCGCTGCCCAGCGTTTCCCCGACCCGGGCCGCCGCCGGCCCCACTACCGGCAGCATGCCGGCCACCCCGTAGCCGGCGGCCTCACTCAGCCGGCCTTGCTTCGCGGCATCGTACGCCTTGCCGAACTGCTGCCCCTGGGCCTTCAGCAGGTCCCACACGATCCGTCCGGCCACTTCCGGCGCCGGCGCGCCCCAGGACGCCGGGACACCCGGGATCATCGACGGTTCCGCAGCCCGGTCGTACAGGTGCTTCACCATCGGGACGGGATTGATGTCGGAGAGAAAGGCGCCGGCGGCCCGACGGACCGCGCCGGTCGGCTCCTGGGTCAGCTGGTCCATGCGGGCGACTTCGGCTTCCGTCAGGGCGTCGATAACGTCCGGGGACTCCTCCCCGCGCCGGATGCGCGCCGCCAGCGTCCGCAGCTCCTGGTCCGTGAAGGGAATCTCCTGCTTCGCCATTAGCCCCCCCGCCCCAGCCTAGCCTTCAGGTCCGCCCGCTTGCCCCGTGTCGCTTCCGAGCTGCCCGTGTCCTTGCCGCCCGGGTCCAGCGTGGAGAAATCGATCCCCAGCCCGGACAGGCCCTTCCGCGCCTCCGGGGACAGGATCGGGAACATCTGGTCCGCGCCGAACGCCCGCTGGTATTCCCACTGAATCGCGGACAGCCGGCCCCGCAGCAGCTCCCCCAGCGTTTCCAGCGCGCCGGAAATCTGCGCCGGAGCCTGGGCGGCGCTGAAAGCGGAGTGCCATTTCGCAATCTCCTGGTCCGTGCCGCCGCTGTTCTTGAACACGTTGGCGGACTCCCCGGACAGCGCCACCATCGCCGTGTCGAAGTTCACCACCGCCGGGTTCCCCGTCTGGTTCTTTACCCAATTCACGAACGTATTGACAGCCCGGTAATCCCGGTTCTGCAGCGCCTTCCCGACCTCCTGGAGCTTCTGCGCGTGGGCGACCGCCGTGTTCAGGGACCGCATGTTCAGGGACGTCTTACTGTTCGGGTCCATGAACGCTTTGCGCGTGGTGTAGCGCAGCGGCGTCCAATTCGGGTCCGCCGCCAGGGCGTAGCTCATCATTTCGGACCGTTCGCTGGGACCGCCCCCAGGCCGGCTCCGGATGCTGTAGCTGCCGATGTCCGTCCGGCCTTCGATCAGCGCCGTGACCGCCGCCCGCTTCTCCGGCGGGACGTTTTCGATCCCCAGGCCCGGGACCACCGTGGGCGCCGGCGGGACGTTCACCGTCACCCGCGGGCGATCGTCCGCCTGCTGGTAGACCTTCCGCCCCTCCGTGATCTGGTCCGCCGTGTACGGCCCGTTCCCGAACTTCGCCACCATGTACTGTTCGAACGACCCGGGCGCATACTGCTTCGGCGCCGGGTCCCCCGTCCGGCCCGCCAGGCGCTCCAGCTCCGCGAAAGGCAGCTGCCACTTCCCGATCGGGACCGGGGACTGGCGCATGCGCTCCAGCGCCGGCTGGTCCAGGCCCGTCACCAGGCGCTCATACTCCGGCAGGACCTGGCCCGCCAGATACGTCCGGGCCTCCTCCGGCGTGATCGCGCCGAACGCATCGAACACCGACTGGTCCAGCAGGTTCGCCCCCGGGATCGCCTTCCGCAGGGCGTCCATCGTGGTTCGCAGCTCCCCCTGGGCATGCGGGACCATCAGCTCCGGCGTCATCGCCCCGCGGGCCAGCGCCGTCTGCATCGCCCGGGACTTCAGGGCCGGCATCTGGTCCATGACCTTCAGCCACTGGCCCCGCTGCGTGTCCTCCCGCGCCAGGCGGTCCTGCTCATGCTGGTACGCAATCTCCGCCTCCCGAGCACGGTACGCCCGCTCCCGGGCCGCCTGCTCCTCCGCCAGCGCCCGGCCCCGGGTATAGGCTTCCGAGAACGAACCCAGCCCCACCCCGCCGCCAGCAATCGACGCGCCGGCAGCGGGAATCAGGAACTGCAGGGCCTTGATCGTCTGTTCGTCCATCGGACTCCCCCCCTACTTCGGCAGCGGGGCGTAGCCGCCGATCGGCGTGGACGGAATCACCGGCATCTGCTCCGTGAACACCGGGTTCAGCGGGAACGGCAGCGTGGAGTACGTGGTCCGGTCCACGCCCGGGATCTGCGGCTGCGTTCCCCAAATCGGGAACCCGTAGCCGAACAGGGTCCCCAGGCCGCCGAACGTGGTCTGCAGCATCTGGTTCCGCTGGTTCATCCCGTACATGTTGTTCTGCCCGATGTTGCCCAGGGCGTTCAGCGTCTGCCCGGGCGTTTCCTGGCCCAGCGTCTGCAGATACTGCGCCTGGCGCTGGCCGGGCAGCTCTGACATGTACTGCGCCAGCTGGAGGGCCTGAGCGTATCGCTGGTCCTGTTCGCCCCGGGCCGCCGTGGACAGGTCGAACAGGGACTGGCCGCCCAGGAGCTGCTGCCCCAGCCGGCCCGGCAGGGCGCCGGCCAGCGCATCGGCGGCGCTCATCCCCAGCCCCAGCCGGTTCGCCCAGGCGCTGTTCGCGGCGCTGCCGGCGGAAATGGCGGAGCTGCGCGCCTGGTTCTTCAGCTGCTCCGCGGACAGGCCCGCCTGGAACGCCAGGCCCTGGCGGTTCGCCCGGTCCTCCACCCGCTGGATTGCCAGCTGGTTCTGCGCCGCGGCCCGCGCCTGGTCCAGGCCCCGGTCCGCCTCCTGGTGCAGCGCCAGCGCAATCCCGCTGGTCGGTTCGATCCCCTGCTGCGCGATCTGCTGGTCCACCCGGGCATGCGCCGCGGTCCGGTCCCGTTCGATCGGGTCCAGGGCGTTCGTCCGATAGGCTTCCCACTCCGCATCCGTGTAGGGGTCCGCGCCCGTCAGGAACTTCCGATACTCCGCGGCGTAGGCGTCCGCGTTGCCGCCGCCGGACAGGCTGCTCATCAGCCCCAGCAGGCCCGACTCCGCCGGGGACGGCCCGCCCATCGCCTGCCCGACTACGCTGTTCAGCGTCCCCATCAGGTTCTGGAACGCCGGATCATTCGGGGACAGCGCATTGACGTAGTTCTGCAGCATCCCCGCGTACTGGTCCCGCGCCGGGTCCCGGACCGGCTGCATGTAGTACGGGATCTGGTAGTTCATCAGGGCTTCCAGGTTCGCCGTGGACGGGTCCGACACGCGGCTGTACTCCGCCGTCGGCTGGTAGCCCGGGAACGCCGGCGCGGTCCGGCCAGGATAGCCCCCGTAGGCGCCCCCAGGGACGCCCTGGGACGCAAACCCCTGGGCGTTCGGGCTGCCGTAGCCGTACGGCTGCCGCGGCCCCTGGGCGGGCGCTGGCGTCTGCTGATACCCGCCCAGGTAGGGCGGGCGCGGCGCGGCCTGCGGCGGCATCGGCTGGGGCCGGGGCGGCTGCCCCCCGCCCGGCGGATAGCTCTGCGGCATCGGCAGCGGCTGCGTCCGGGGATAGTACCCCGTCAGCTGCGGACCGGCCATTCCTGGCAACGTCGGCGGCATCGTGCCCCCCTTAGAAGTACATCTGCGGGCCGTTCATCCCCTGGCCCATGTACTGGAACGCCTGGGCCAGCGGGTCCTGGTACGGCGCTCCACCGCCCGCCGGCCCTCCGCCATACAGGACCACGCCTTGATTGTACGACGGCCCACCCCACGCCATCGGCGCGCCCTGGAACGCCGGCATCTGCGGATAGGGCGCCGGCTGCATCTGGCTGTAGCCGCCCTGGTAGCCGCTCCAGTCCTGGACCGGCGGCGCCATCGGCGGCTGCTGCTGCTGATACTGCGCGTACTGGTCGAAGAACGATCCCCAGTACGCATTCGGATCGAACGGCTGCTGCTGCCCGTAGTACGCCTGCTGGTCGTAGTACGGGCTGTACCCCTGCTGCCACACCGGCGGGTAGCCGGCCTGGCCGTTCCAGGCGTACTGCTGGTTCCAGGCCGCATACGGGTCCTGGTAGCCCGGGAACTGGCCGCCCTGCGCCGGCTGCGCCTGCGCCGGCTGGCCGGCGTCCTGGGCGCCCCATTGCCACGCCTGGCCGCCGGACTGGAACCCCCGCACGACGTCCACCAGCTCCCCGTTCGGCAGCCGGATGTTGCCGTTGCCCACCGACTGGAACCCCAGCCGCTGGAAATCCGGATCGTTCACCAGCTGGGCGAACCCCTGCTGCGTGGGCGCATAGCGGGACGCCACCCTGGCGAACATGTATTTCGCGCTGTTGTGCGTCGGATCGTTCAGCTTGTCGCTATTGAACCCCTCCAGCTGGCCGGCATACCCGCCCAGCTGGCCGTAGGACGTCCCCTGGACGTTCCCGCCGTACTGGTAGTTCTGATCCATCTGGTACGACGGCGGCGCCGCCGCATACGGCTGGGGCTGCTGCTGCTGGTACGCGCCCCCCCATCCCCCCTGCTGCTGGGGCTGCTGATAGTAGTCGTTCCAGCTGCCGGTAGCTGTAGGCAGATATCCACCATATCCAGTGTTGCCAGCCTGGTTCCCGCTATGTTGATGATAGTAGTCGTTCCAACTGCCGGCATTTGCGGGCGGAGTATACGGCGCCGGCGTGGAGGGCTGCTCCCAAACCTGCGTCGGCTGCTGCCCGCCGTAGGACGGCGGCTGCTGCGCCGGCGGCTGCCGATACTGCTGCCGCGGACGCTCCCGAGTGTAGTCCCCGCCCCCGTACGGATCCAGGTCAGCCATGTTATGCCTGCCTTTCGCGCCGATCGCCCCAAATGATCCGGTTCGTTCCCGGTCCGCCCCCGCCCCGCGCCATCGGCGCCGGCAGGGACCGCGCCAGCGCCTGCAGGGCCTGCGTAGTCCCCGGCGTGGCCTGGTAGCCCAGGGACCCGCCCGGGCCGCCGCCCAGGCTGGCCGGCATCCGGCCCGCCATCGCGCCCGCCAGCTTCTGGCGCTGCGCCAGGTTCCAGGCGCCGGCCTGGTTCTGCAGGCGCAGGTTTTCGTCCTGCATCGCCTGCTGCGACTTCGACAGCCCGCCCTTGCCGGCCTTCGCCTGCATGTACAGGGACCCGGCGGTCCCCGCCGCGGAAATCAGCGCCGGAACCAGAACCGCTGCTGGCATCATCCACCCCCTACGTCGAACACGAACGCCTGCCCGGGCAGCCGGCGGGCGCCCAGGTGCTTCTCCAGGAGCTGCGCGACGTCCGCGGTCATCGCCGCCGTCTGCAGCCGCGGAATCCCCAGGCTGCGCGCCACCCGCAACGTCTGCGTCACCAGGCGGCGCGCCACGCCGGCGCGGCCCCGGCGGTCCGGCGCAATCCAGACGCCCTCCGCATGCCACATCGGCACCAGCGCCCAGCAGCCCACCACCTGGTCCCCATCCTCCACCACGACCACCGCGGCCTCCGCCGGGTCCAAATGCGGCAGCGCCGCCCCCAGCTCCGTCCCGGCCAGTCGGCCCCACTCCGCCGCGGGGAGGATGCGCGCCGTCATCAGGCCACCCCCACCAGCGCCCGCTTCTTCAGCGTTTCCCACTCCGCGGCCTGGTGCAGGTCCAGCAGCTGCGCCTTCACCCACGCCAGGCGCTGCCGGAGGAACGGGTCCCCGTCGCGCCGCACGAACGTCCGGGACGCCTGCCACTTCGACTCCAGCAGCTGCAGCTCCGCTTCCAGGCGCTGCGCGTTGCGCTGGATCTGCATCACCGGGATGGCCGGGTCCAGCTCATAGGCATACTTGTGGGACCCCTGCATCAGCGGGGACTCCTTTGGGACATGCACCTGGACGCCCAGGCCCTGGGCCACGCCAATCATCCAACACATGGCGGGCTTCTGTTTCACGTACTCCTCCTGGGACGCCAGGTGGATGCCGTAAATCTCCACCCGCTTGAACCCCTGGAGAATCGCGTGGGCCAGCATCCACTGAGGGCTGCTGTCGAACCAGGTCCCGAATTGCGCTTCGATCTCCGCCCGCGGGAACACCTGGCCGTGCGGGACCCGCGGGTCCGGCTGGTGCAGGAACACCGGGCAGGCTTGCTTCGCCAACCACTGGATATGCCCCTCCGGACGCACGAACGTCCCCGCCGGGACCTGGGACGCATCGATCTTCTTCGCCCCCCGGAAAAAGAACCGGTTGAACGGATGGATGTCGTACCAGACGTCGAACCTGGGCAGCCCCAGCAGGTAGGCGTCATTCAGGCCCGCAATCACGGCGTCCGGATTGTCCCAGGGCGCCAGCTTCCAGGTCGGGGCGGTCCCCAGGATCACGAAGGTACGGTCGGCGTTCGGCTTCTGCGGCAGGTCCATACGTCACTCCACCATGACGGCGATCGGCGTGGATGTCGCGCTGCTTTTCAGGTAGATCCGGCTGGCGTCAGCAGCCCGGCTCACCGTCAGCGGGACGATCGCCTGGTTCACGCTGTTCAGTGACAACACTGGAATGAGGACGTATGGTACACGGTTCAGGCCGTGGGCAATCGAAAACTCCTGGTTCGCCACCGCCGGGGTGGTGCCGGTGAAGTAGTACGCCTGCAGATTCTCCGTCCGGACGCTGTTCGCCACCGGCCCCAGGCGCAGGTTCCGCAGCACATAGTCAAAAACCCGCTTGAAGGCAGCCCGCTGCTCCGGCTCCAGGTTCCCCACCAGCGTTTCGATGTAGCCCGGCGTTGCCACCGTTCCCCCTTAGAACAGCTTGACGATCTGAATCCTGGACGCCGTGATCCCCGTGGTGCCCTGGATCGCCGACGTCAGGCCCCGCAGCCCGAACTGGATCTTGGACGTCGATACCGTGTCCAGGCGCATCACTTCGCTGATGTTCCGCGTGTAGGCCGGGGACGTCCCGCTGCGATCGTCCCTGAACTCCACGACCACCGTGCTGTTCTGCAGGATTGCCCACTTGTTGCCGCCGTCAGTCCCGCCGGACGCGGACAGGTGCCCCGTGACCAGGTAGATCCCACTGGACGCCGCCTGGAACGTATACGTAGTGCTGTCCCATTCGCTGGACTTGTCACGCACCTTCTGGTCCAACGGGACCACCGTGAACGTGGCGCTGGACGCCGTGTGCCAGGTCGAACCCACGTAGACGTCCACCTGGCCGCCACCCCCGGCACCGATGGACGTTGACACGATTGTCCCCACCGTCAGGGTCCCCGCGATCGTGCAATTCCCGTCCATCTGGACGGCGCCTGCCATCGTGGACTTCCCGGTGACGGACAGGTTCGCCACCGTCGAATTGCTGCTGTTCAGCGGCGCTTTGGCGTTCAGCAGCCCATCTTCGATCGCGTTGACCTCATCCTGCAGGTCATTCACATGCGCCGGCTGGATCGTGTCCCCGGCGTTCTTCGTGGTGAAGGTTTTGGGCGCTGTCGGGTAGCTTGCCATCGGTTACTCCGTCCACTGTCGCGGCAGGACCTCCGGGACCAGGCCCACCGCATACCCGAACCAGGCGAACGCCTCCTGGCCGGAGTACGATCCCTTCACCACCAGGGACCGCCCATCGGCCTCCAGCGGCAGCTCCGTGAAACACTTGCGACGGCCCGCGCCGGCGTAGATGGCGGTTCCATACACCCCGGTCCCATAGACCGATGCGCCCGCCCCGATCGACAGCGCGATCGATCCCCGGCTCACGCCGTCCGTCAGGACCTCCACGGAGAAGGTGCCCCCGTGCGGTTCGACTTCCGCATGCAGGTCCACGAACCGCGCCCGGGACAGCCCCAGGTTGTAGGCCGGGCCTTCGAATTGCGCCGACATGTTGGACCCGTTCGCCGTCTGCCCGCTGTTTTCCTGGAACAGCTGGCCGGCGGCGGTCGAATAGGACAGGATCTTCCCACGGTCCCCCGCCATCGGTTCGTCGCCGTTCCAGTGGATATACCCGGCTGCCGTGCGGTCCGTGGTACACCAGGCCGGCTCCCCGCCCTCCCGGGTCCGGTTCAGGTCCAGAATCAGCTCCCCGCGGACGCCCGTGGGATAGAGGCGCGGCAGCGTGATCCGCAGCTCCTTCTGGAGGTAGTCCGCCAGCATGGCGATCTTCGCCAGGCCGCCGGCGTCCACGTGCTCCACCAGGTCCCGCCACAGCGGCTCCAGGTCGTAGGAGAGCAGCTTGTCCGTCGCCCCGTCGAACAGGAACACGCCTTCGCTGGCCGCATGCACCACGCCGTTTTCAATCGCCGCCACCGCCCGCGGCCCAAAGGCGCCCGCCTGGCTGCCGGCGGTGGCGCGGACTTCGAAATCCAGGCTGGTTTGCCCGATGATCAGGTACGACTTCGTACCCCCGAACACGACCAGCGTGTCCCCCAGCGGCAGCAGCGCCGTGATCGCGTCCCCCCGTTCGAACGGGATATCAATGTAGAACAGGGCGTACCACGCCTGGTTCTGGAACAGGTCCGTGAACCAGATCCGGTTTTCCACCGTGGCGTCCTTGCCCCACCAGCGGTTCTTCCAATTCACCGCGAACGAGAGGACCGGGGCCGCCCCGTGTGACGTAGGCACTTCGTCATTCGCGGACCAGGCGCTGGACGCGATAACGTACGTGGAGCTGGCCCCGGTCGATTGCGCCAGGCTGCTGACCTTCCGCAGGACCGACTCCCCGGCGGTCAGGTTCCTGGCGTACACGACGATCGCGTCCACCTGGGGATCCGTGCTGTTCGGGATGTTGACCGTCAGCCCCTTCCCCGTGGACGCCAGCGTGGCGGTACTGACCGGACTGGCGTCCGACTCATAGGCCAGGCCGCGGTCCTTGTACGTGAACGCCACTTCGAACTCATTAGTCGAAAGGGTCCCGGTGCCCGTGGTGGACAGCGTGGACGCCACCGTCGAAGCGAGAATCCCCAGGCGGGTCCAGTCCGTCCCGTTCGTAGACTTCTTCGGCGTGGACGTCGAATCGAACACGCCCACGATATGCCGGTCGTAACAGAACTCCACCGGGCCGCTGGACGCCAGGCCCGTCAGGACCGGCGTGGTGGACAGGCCCCCGCTGTCCGTCGGCGCGTACAGGCCGCCGCCCCAGGCGAACAGCGTAAACTGCGTGGACGCCAGATAGGCCCGGACGCCACCCTGGCCGCCCGAGCTGCCCAGGCTGTTACTGGACCAGCTCACCCAGCCCGGGCGGACCCGTAGCGTCCCCGGCTCCGCCAGGGAGAAGTTCAGCAGCTGCCGGCTGCGCTCCGGCGCCATCCTGGTCTGCGCCCGCCGCAGGTCCAGGCCGCCGGTCAGGTCCGACTGAGGTAGGACCTGGTAATCCGGCGCGCTGCGAACCTTCCGGGTCTGCTGCGTTGCCACCAGCGCCCCCTAGTACGCCATCCGCCCCATCGACTCCCGGGCGCGGCGCGCCAGGTCCCAGTACTGTTCCGCATCCGGCGGCGCCCAGCGCGCCGCGGACGCCGGCGGCTCCTGGCCGGTCTGCAGCAGGCCCCCGCCCGGGGCCGCGGTCCCACCCGCCGTCATGCTGGGGATGTAGGGACCCCCGGGCATCGGCGCGCCACCCGCCGGCGGCCTGTTCCCGCCCAGGTAGCCCTCCTGGGACCCCGTGGGCCGGGACTGGACCGCGAAGGGACTGGCCGCCCCGCCGATCGACGGTCCGCCGCCCGCCATCGCTGCCGCCGCGGACGGCGCCTGGGCCTCCATCCCGTCGCCGGACACCCCCAGCGTTCGCATCAGCTGCAGCAGCTGGTCCGTGCCCATCCCGCCCCCGCCGGGCGCCGTCAGCAGCGCCAGGGGCGTCAACGGATTGGCCCCCAGGACCTGCGGCACCCGTAGGCTCAGAATCTTGATCGCATCCTGCAGCGGCGCGCCCGCGGACGTCTGCCCCGGCTGCTGCCCGGGCCGGAGATACCGCTGGTCCCCATTCGGCAGGAACGACACCCCGAATCCACCACCACCCGTCATGATCCCGCCTCCTTCTGCACCAGCTGGACCGCGATCGGCTCCAGGTCCACCGGTTCACAACACGGTCCCCGCGCCACCCCACGGAACACCGGCGCCCGGACCTTCACCCGGCTGACCACCGTGTCCCCACAGACCGCACAGCGCGGCGCCGCCTCCCGCGTGTCCGGATACTCCGCCCGATGTCCGCACCGAAACGTAACCACCATCAGCGCCACCAGGGCGCCCGCGGCCCGGTCCCCTCATCGTGCCGGCTGCGCGCCCGCGTGAAGTAGAACCGGCCCGGACGGATCGTGTCCCCAGCCGGCTTCCGCGTGTTCTGGATAAATCGCTGGACGTAGCCCAGGAACTTCTGCATCTGCCGATCGTGCGCGTCCGTGTCCTTCCGCAGCAGCTCCAGGCGCGCCGCGGCGTAGTGGACGATCGCCTGGTGATACGGGTACAGGTCCGTCCGCACCAGGCCGCCCGTGTCCGTAAACGGCACGGCGGTATCGTTGACCAGGCTGGAGGGCCGGGCCACATACGGCAGCCGCAGGACCGCCGTGCTGCCCGTAGACAGCGTGGGCGCCGGATAGAGCTGCAGCTGCAGGTCCCCGTCGATATTGTCCAGCCACCAGTACATCGGCCAGGTGACGCCGCTGCTGCCGGTCCCCTGCCATCCCGGCTCCGCGGCGTTCAACCAGGGTTCCTGCCGCCGCGGGAAATCGTCCCCCGCCAGGACCGTGACGTTGCTGGACGCATCGGTCAGCCGGAAGGCCGGGCCGTCCGCCGTGACCCGGGCGAAATCCAGGGCGGGGACGTTGACCGTGGACACCAGGCTGTAGCCGGCCTGGCCGGAAATCACGGCGATCGTGGACTCCCGCTGCCAGCAGGCCGTCAGGTCCGCGAACTCCCGCAGGCCCTGGTTCACGCTGGCCTTGCGGCGCGCCGTGGTGAACAGGACGTTGCTGTCGTTCGTCCCCAGCTCATAGTCCAGGTGCGTTGCGTACAGGTCCTGGAAGGTTGCCACCGCGCCCCCCTAATCCGTGTAGATCCCCAAGGACCCGGCACCCGCGGGCCGGCAGAGCTTATGAACGTCGAACGCGAGCAGCGCCACCTTCCCGCTGGCGATCGTGGACAAGGTGGACAGCTCCAGCGTCCCCCACCACATGTACGAATTGCCCCAGCTGGTGGACGGGACGTTCACCACCGTCAGCGGTTTCAAGTAGTGTTTGGCGATCTCCGTGCTGGACAACACACAGCGCGTCGAACTGATGGTGGACGGCGTGGTTCCGAAAGCGGCCTCCCCGCCCGTGGACGCTTTGGACCCCAGGAACGTGAACTTCCAGCGGACCGTGTTTCCCGCCGTCGGATTGTCCACGAATGTAAAATGCACGTGGGGATGCAGTTCTATGAACTCCCCGGGCGGCGGAATCTGGACGTCATGGTTGAATTGCACCGCCACATCCACGCGATCCCCAGGTGCAAACGTCAGCCCCCGCACATGGGTACTGCCCGTCAGGACCGTGAACCCGGGAGAAGCCGCGCCCTGCCCAAACCCATAGGCCGGTCCCAGCTCATCCCGCCAGGTTGGACTGCCACGCTGCCACGGCATCAGCGGCTCCCCCTAGAACGTCCAGGTGCCGACCACCGACTTTGCGTACCAGTCGGGGCCAGATATTGCCACCAGTGTCACCGCGTTTCCGACCGTGTTGGCCGAAATCGACGCGCCGTCGGCGCTTTGTGTCCCGGCGATCCGAATCCCTTGACCACTGGCGGCGGTGATGGTGAACGTCTGATTTGCGACTACCATGAACGTGAATTCGCAGCCTTCATTCGTTGTATTGATAGACGGCAGGGTGACGGACGCACCATCGGAGTCGCCGTAGTTCGTGAATACCCCACTTCCCGTCGACCCGCATGATGGCGAGTACGTCGTGGTGACTGCGACAGACATGAACCTCTGCACGATGAACGGGTTGTAGATCGACGATTGTGTCGGTTCAAATCGGGCGACCTCCACTCCGTTCGACGCCACGCGAACCCACCCTGACCGGTTGTCACTGTAGAACCCGGTATCGGGGTCGTGAGCGAACGCGAAGCCCGGCATTGTCTCAGCACCATTCCCGACGCGCACGGCGGGCGCATACGGCACACCGTTGATGCTGCTCCAGATGTAGCTCTGCGCGTGAAGCGTGACGGCCAGGGCGACCGCCACGAACAGCCCGACCAGAAGGACGCGAACCTGTCGCATAGACCCCCCCTCTGCGGAACGGGCCAGGTTGCCCTGGCCCCGCTTCCGCTAGTTCGCAATCAGGAAGGCCCGGACAGCGTTCGTGGACGCCGTGGACATCGACGCCACACGGGGCCGGACCCACTCCATCGGCCCGCTGAACTGATGCAGCACCGCGGACCCGGTGGACAACGCCGATGCACTCCCCAGAGAGGCGTACGGCCCCTCACTGGACTCCGCGGCGGTTTCCAGCTGGACCGTCGCCGTACAGCCGCTGGACGTTGTGAAGTAGACGCTGATGTTCGCCACCGACGGGGACAGCTTGATCGCCTTGCCGGCGCCCGTCGATTGCGCGAACGTCCAGGCGTGCTTCGCTTCCAGGATGCGCGCCATTATCGCACCCCCTTACGTCAGGTCGATCCAGCTGATGCGGCCGGTCCCCGACTCCGTGGACGTTGCGGTGGATGCCACGTTCGTCACCACGATGGTCACCCGCGACGTGTTGGCGGTGGACTGCCGGAAGTTCGACACCACCAGGTCATCGTTTGTGCTGTGCGCCGGCGTCAGCGCGATCATGCCGATCAAATCGCCCGCCTGGATGTCGCAGGTGGTCGATGCCAGCGTGATCTCCCCCGCCGCGCCGCTGGTCAGCGCCGCCAGCGCCCAGGTGAACGTGGTGGAGTAGGCGCCCTTGATCGGCATGCCCGCCGCGTCAGGATACAACCCGCCAGGCGTGTACACGGCGTTCGAACTGGTCCCGATCGTGATCGTGCCGGCGCCCTGCGCCCGCACCCCGATGTTGGCGTTCGTGTCATCGCTGACGGATTCGATCCAGCAAGTGGACCCCGTGGACGCGCTGCCCAGCCGGACACCGATCCCGTCCTGGGCGCCACTCTGGACGTCCCCGCCGTAGTGAACGAACCCATTGACGTTCGTGCTTCTGCGTTCCATGCGTCACTCCCGAAAAGGCTGGCGCAGCCCAGGCTTCGGATGCCCACCGCCGGCCCGGCAGGCTGCGCCAGGAAAGGCCGGACTGAGCGACCTAGACGCCCGGGGACCCGAATGTCCCCTGCCAGAACGACGCGCCCCACGACCGCCGGAAGCGCACCGGATACATCCGGTTCCGGGTCCGCGGGTCCGTCATCGCCGGCTCCATCGACGTCGGGACCCTGGTGTAGCTGGTGATGCCGTGCGACTTCTTCGACGCCGCCAGGAGGAACCAGGCGTCCGTGTCCGTGAGGTACGGGCTGACGATCAGGGTCCAGTTCCGCCGCGCCTTGATCGGGTTCCGGTCGTTGTCGGCGCTGCCCGGGAGCAGCGTCGAATTCAAAATCCGATCCGCGACGAACTCCAGGTCCGGCGGGACGAACAGGATCAGGTCCTGCGCCGGCGCCACCAGCTGCCCGGACTCCACCTTCGTCTGCGTCTGCCAGTCCACCAGGGCCTGCTGCAACGACGTTGCCGACAGGTCCGCGGCGGCGGCCAGCGTGTTCCGGGCGGTCCCGCCACCCTTCAGAACGTGGGCGGCGTTGAACAGGGACACCCCATCGGGCGTCTGCTCCGTGGTGAACCCGTTGTTGAACACCGCATGGGCGTACTTCTCCTCCACGACCCGAGAGGAGAACATCAGCCAGCGGGCATGCTGCGCCAGCTGGTCGTACTGGTCATCCTCCAGCGCGGTCTGCGTCACTTCGAACATCAGACCGAACTCCAGATGCGTGTAGTCCTTGGACCACCCCGCCCTGATGACGTCGGAGGTGTACGGCGCGCCTTCCGCCTTCTGCGGGATGTCGCCCATCCCGGTGACGGACAGGACCCGTTCGAACTTCTTGTTCGACGTTTTGATGTTGTAGACCTTGGACCAGATCTTCGGCAGCTCCTTCTGCGCGTCGAACAGGAGCGTGAAGATCGCCTTGTCCACATTGTCGTACAGTTCAACGAACGAACCGCGAACCTGAGGCATGTTCCTATCTCCTTCTTTCTCAGCGCCTTACAGCGCGAAGTTGCTGGACAGGAACTTGAACACCACAGGCCCGCCGGTATCGCCGTTGGCGTAGCTGGGGATGTCCGTGATCTTGACGGCAAACAGGGCTGCCGTGCTGTTCGTGCTGTCCACGATATGGATCCGGTTCGTGCTGTCGAACCGGATGGCCTTCGACTGCCCGACCAGGGAGGAAGCACAGACGCCACCCGCGGTCAGGAAGCCGATGAACTCCACGGCGGGATCCGCCAGGGCCACCGTGATCGCCGTCGCGTTGCTGCTGGTCCCGCCCGACGCATCGCCCTCCAGGGCGACTCCGATCAGGCTGGTAATGCCGACCTGCAGCAGGTTCCCGCCGTTGCCGCCCGAGCTGGGCGCCAGGACGATCTGGCCGCCGACGCCCGTGCTGACCACCGTGTTCAGCGTGACCACGTTCCCGGCCCGAATGACCGCCGTGGACGCACAGGTGGACGGCTGAAACGACCGAATCAGCGGGGACCCAAACGGCGATCGGTACGGCCTGATCCCGCTTGCGGTTGAAAGGGTCCAATCCATTGATGCACTCCTGCCCGCACCTAAGGCGCAGGCGTTAGCGTGTGACTGTCGGATGGAGTGCCGGCCTGGCGCGTTGCCGATCTACGCCTGGCCCGAATCGCCCGTGTGACGCCCGGCGGCAGCGTGGCGAGAGCGCCGATCCCGCGGTCCGTTCGACGCCCGTTATGGCCGGCGGCGCCAGGATCCAGGTCGAAAGCCGGGCGCCTGGTCCCTGGTTCCCATCCCGAACCAGGCGCCCCGTCGCGGACAGGATAGGCTCCTGCCCGGCTGTTTGCAAGACCCTATCCGCCGGCAGCCGGCGGCTGGTCCTCCCCTTCGTCCAGCGGAATCGGGGACCGCTCCACGTTGACCGTGGTAATCGCCCGGTCCAGGTAGTCGCCGGCCCGGTCCCCCAGCTCCTTCGCCGCGGCCTGGCTGATGTCCGCCTTGACCTGCGTGGGATGCGTCAGGCGCCGGTTGTGCGCGTCCTTCGCCATCTGGATCTCCCGGTAGTCCTCCGCGGGCATCTTCATCAGGACCTCCTCCCCGCGGGGACCCCGGACCACCCGGCCCTCCTTGACGTCGAACCCGAAATCCTCCGGCGCGCCGTCAATCTCCCCCGGCTCCACCGGGACCCAGCCCTTGTTCCGCACGACGTCATGATAGCGGCCCTGGCGCAGGTTCCCGTTGATGACATGCACCACCCAGCCCGGGTCCTTCAGCTTGATCGGCGGGGACCCATCCCCAAACGGGTTCTGTAGCCGGCGCTCCAGGACGGAAATCCTGGGCGGGCGCTTCTTCGTGGGGACCGGACCTTCCGCCGGCCCGTCGGCCTTCTTCCTGGGCATCGGTTACTCCAGAATGTTGATGCGCCCAGGCTGATACCTGGCCGCGGTTTCCTGGTACTGCTTGTCGCTGACCTGCATGGTGCGCTGGATCGCCCGGTCGAACTCCGTCAGCGGCCCCGCGCCGCCTGCCGGCGGACGCCCGCCTGCCGGCTCCGACACCAGCGGCGGCCTGGGCGGCGCCGTCGGCTCATCCAGGCCGTGGTGCGCGGCGTAGCCCTTCGCGGCGTAGTACAGGACACCGGCCACCTGGGGATCCCGCGCCACCAGCTCCGGCGGGACAATGGCGAACAGCTGGTCCAGGACGGCCTGGTTCACCATGCGCCCGTGCTTGTCGCGGACCTGGGCGTACTGCTGCTTCAGCGTCCCCGCCTGGTTCCCGGCCACCGTCTGCGCGATCGGCGCCTGGGCGGCCAGGGCCTCATCCCGGGACGTCCGCCGCATCATGATCGCCAGCTTCCGCGCCCGGTCGATATCCGGGACGCCCTGGGGCGTGTACAGCTCCAGGGTCCGCGCCAGGTCCTCCGCCTCATGCTTCGGCATGATCGCTTCGCCCGGGTCCTGCTGGGGATAGGGCGGCTGGTAGCCCGGCGGGTACTGGTAGCCCTGGGGCGGCCCGTGCGGCTGCGCGGGCATCATGCCCGCCTGGCCCATCACCGCCGCCACGATGTCCGGGCGGCTCCGCAGGCGCTGAATCAGCGGCTGCAGCGTGTCCAGGACCTGGGCCGCTTGTTCGCCGCGGGCCGCGGCTTCCCGCAGCTGTTCGATCCCGGCGGCCAGCTGCTTCGCGGCTTTCAGCTCCGTCCGTGTCGCAATCAGGGACTCCAGCGGGACCATCTTCCGGCCCGCGGCGTCCACGATCGTCCCCTCCGGCTCCGGCTCCGGCGCCGGCGGTTCCGCGGGCGGTTCGGCTGGCGGCTGCGCCTGGGCCGGCGGCGCCTCACCCGCCGGCTCCTGGCTGACCGGCGGCCCCACGATCGTCGGCGGCTGGTCCCCTTCCAGGTTGTACGTGCCACTCATCGGTTACTCCTCCACGACCGCCAGCACATCGTCCTGGTGCAGCATGATCAACCGTGCTCCGTCGATCAGCAGCTCCTGGCCGTCGCGCCAGCTGAAAATCACCAGGTCCCCGACCTGGACCGCATCCGGCGGCAGCGGCGGGACCGTTTCCCCCTTCGCCACCACCCGCCCCATCGTTTCCGGGACATGCTGTTCGATCAGTTCTATCCCGGACGCCGTGACCGTCGCCGGCTGGACCGGCTCCACCAGCAGCCGGGCGCCCAGGGGCGTCAGCCCCTCCGCGGCGCTCACAGTCGCCCCCGCCGGTTCGCCGGCGCGTCCGGGTCCTGGACCGGCAGCCCTTTCAGGCGCCGGATCTCCTCCGACGGGAACTTCACCAGCGCCTGGACGGCCCGCTTCGCCGCCATCATCTGGCGCAGCTTGGACAGCGCCGTCGCGTCCGTGGGATTGTCGGCCAGCTGCTCCACGTTCCGCGTGAACACTGGCCCCTCCCATTCCTCCGCCACCTTCGCCAGCAGCCGGGACCACCCTGGCGAACTCCGCAGCTCCTGCCAATCGGTCAGCGCCTGGTCATCTGCCATCTGCCCTCCGTCTTAGCGCCCCATGAACCCCGGCGGGGGTCCGGGCGGCATCCCACCAGGCGGCATGCCTGGCGGCCCCATCGGCGGCCCCGGAGGGCCTGGCGGTCCCATCGGCGGGCCTCCAGGCGGTCCAGGCGGCCTCATCCCGGGCGGCGGCATCATCCCAGGGGGTCCCATCGGCGGACCTCCTGGCGGGCCTCCTGGCCCCATCCCCGGGGGTCCGGGCGGCGGTTGCGGCGGCGGTGCCATCGCCTGCTGCAGGGCCGCCTGGGCGTCCGACCCCAGGATCGCCTGCCGGTCCGGGAACCGGAACAGGCGCAGGGCCTGCTCCATCACGCTCCGGGCGGCGTTCACGTTCTGCCCGATCATCTGCCCCAGCGCCGGCCACATCTGCGTCAGCTGGGGAATGACCTGCAGGAAGTTCACGAAATCGCTGCGCTGCGATCGGATGTCCGCGGTTTCCACGCTGCCCCGCGGCTTGAACCGATAGGACCCCTGCATCGCCTGCAGGAACATCTGGCGCTCCTGGCCGTCGCCCAGGGACACCCCCCGCGTTTCCAGCCCCACCAGGACGCTATCCGGCAGCTTCAGGTTGTCGCCGTTTTCGGCCAGGGTCCGCTGCCAGATCACATGCCGCAGCGCGCCCAGGTCCTCCAGCGTTTCCTGGATATTCCGCGTGACCTCATCCATCCGGATCGCGGACTGTTCGGCCACCATGCTGACTTCGCCCAGGGTCCGGGACTCCTGGGCCTGGACGCCCAGGGCGGTATCGTTGATGCCGGCCACCCGCTCCGACGCCTGCAGGATCTCCCGCTCCCGTTCGATCGCCGGCCCACTCAGGTCCGCCACCACCATCGGTTCGACTTCCCGCATGTCGCGGACGTCGATAATCGCCTTCGGCCCCCAGGGCTGCTCCGTGGGATCCCACAGCGCGCCCTCCATGCGCTTGATCGGCGCCTGGACCACCAGGGCGGCCCGGTCCGCCAGCATGTTGCGCCAGGCGGTATGTTCTTCGATCGTGGTAATCAGCTTGTGCCCCACGAAGGAGAACCCCTCCGTGCAGCGGTCAGGCCGCGGGAACGGCTTGAAGATCATGTACCGCGCCTGGCCCACATCGTCGTACTGCAGGCGCAGGAGCTGGACCTGCTGTTCGCTGACCGTCGCCACGAACCAGCGTTCGCCCTTCCCGTCCAGGTCCCGGAGGAACAGGACTTCGTACAGCTCCTTCTCCGTGGTCGGCGGGTCATTCTGCTGGACCGTGGGCGCCGGCGCGCCGGCCAGGTCCGTCTGCGGCGTCTGGTCCCCGTGGCTGCCCAGGGCCTCCACGGCGTCCGCATCGTAGACGCCTTCCAGCTTCGCCCGCTGCTGCAGCTCCCCCAGCCGCTTCGTAAACCGCTTCGCGTACCCCCACACTTCCCGCTTGTCGATCGCATGCTCCGGCAGGACCAGGAAATCGCGGTACGGGACCAGGCGGTAGGACGGGCCGCTCCGGACCCGCTCCACCGTGTCCACAATGACGTCCGCATGCGGCTCCAGGTCCGTCGCCTCCAGATACTTCCCGTCCGGCCCCTTCACCAGGACCGGTTCGCCCTTGTCATCCAGCATCGGCAGGGCGGTATACGGGTCCATCTGGATCGCCACCTTCATCTGCGACCGGACCCGGCGTTCGATCGTGTCCTCATAGACCTCCAGGACCGATCGCGTTTCGATCAGGGACAGGTGGATGGCGCGCTGGAGGTAGCCCTGCAGGCCCTCCGCCTCCGCCTGCCACTGGTGGAACGCCTCCACGATCGGGGCGTTCTGCGTCCCCTTCTGCCCGAACCCTTCGACGGTCCAGATTGGCTCCACAAAGATCGTTTTCATCACCCGGGACCGCAGGGCGTCCACCTTCTCCGTGGCGATATAGCTGGTCAGGTCCGCGGCGTCCGCCCAGGGCGCTTGTTTGCCCACCCGCGTCAGGTCCTGGCGGTACAGCCGGTGCCAGTACTCATGATCGGTTTCACTAGTGGACCGGTTCGCCTTCGCTTCCCGGATCGCATCGCAGAGGAACTGGACCAGCTCCTGGCGCTTGTCAGCGTCCAGCTGGACGTCGAACGGGTCCACCCGTCGCCTCATCGGTGTAGGCATACCCTCATCCTTTCAGCCGGCGGACAAACCGCGCCGGATTGCCGGCAACCACCGTATACGCCGGGACGTTCCGCATCACCACCGCGCCCGGCCCGACTACCGCATGGTCCCCGATCGTGACTCCCGGATTGATGATGGCGCCGGAACAGATCCAGACCCCCGCCCCAATCCGGACGGGCCTGGGCGCCGCGGCCCGCATCCGGTCCGCGCCGAACTGGAACATATCGTGGCTGCCCGTCAGGATCATGACCCGGTGCCCCACGAACGCATGCGCGCCGATCGTGACCGGCGCCTTACAGTCCACCAGGGCGCCGCTGCAGAGGCGCGCCCCGGTCCCCACCGTCGGCTTGCCGCCCAGGAACACGACGTCCGGGAACTCCGGCGTGGGCGGCGCCGCCATTTACCGCTTCCGACTGCCCTTGTGCCCGTTGACCTTCTTCGGCTTCGGGACGTTCAGCTGGGGAAAGGTGCCACTGGCCTGCATACTCAGCTCCTCCTCCAGGGCCTGGCAGCCCGCACAGGGCGCCAGGATATCCACCCCATGTTCACACCCGGTCAGGACGGGTTCGCGTCCCTCCGGGCCGCCTGGCGCGCCTGGCGCCGCTCCTCCGCCGCCTCCCGGCGGCCCTTCAGCTCCAGCTGGCGGAACCATTCCGCGGACTCCCCGCCCAGGCCGCACCCCAGGCAAAAGAACTTGTGGGACTTCTCATCGAACATGAACGACCCCGTGGCTTCGACATGGAACGGACAGCGGCCCCACCAGCGCCCGGTCCGCCGGTTCTGCGTCAGGTCCGGGACCTCCCGCTTGACGTCCTCCACGAACAGCATCACAACCCCCCACGCCGGCGCGCCCCGACCAGGGACGCCTGCGTTCGCTTGTCGTACGGGTCCGTGTCCTTCTGCGCGTTCCGCAGCGCCCGCCCATCCAGCTTCCGGATCTCCACTTTCGTCGGCTGCAGCGCCCCAAAGGCCAGCTCCAGATACTCCAGGCAATTCTGCGAATGGTCGTAGAATCCATCCTTCTTCGGGCGCCGCGTGTTCGGGCTGCTCGTAGTGGTGAACACCCGTTCGTCCCACACGTAGCCGGCCTCCAGGCCGTCCACCAGGACCTCCGTGGCCTTGATCCCGTGCGGCGTGACCAGGACGAACCGCGGGTCCACCCGGAAGGCTTCGCCGCCCCGGGTCCGCCGGTGCATGGCGCCCGCCATCTGCTGGATCGCGTAGTTCCGCTTCTCCGGATGATTGGCCGCGGGGACCGCCCGGGCGTAGACGCCATGTTCGGCCAGGACGTCCACCGCCCGTTGCGGCGTCCCCTGGTTCGAAACAGCCTCCCCCGCCGGGTCACAGGTCGTTCGGACCTCCAGCGGATTCGGGAACCACTCCGCCCGGTAGCGCAGCGCCACCTGGACGAACTCCGGCAGGAACATATCCTGCGCCATCACCCCGCCCAGGACGCACGTGGCCCCGTCCGTGGGCCGCTGCTGCCACACCACGCACGGGAACCGGTGCCCGAAATCCCAGGCTTCCAGCAGCGCCAGCTCCGGGTCCATTTCCAGGCCCTGGACATGCAGCCGGCGGTCGAAATACCCGCGGTAGACGGGATCCCCGGCGTTCGCCAGGCCGCGGCGCCCTTCGATCAGCCGCCGGTGCTGCGCCGTGCCCGGCGGATAGGCCGCTTCGATCGCCTCCACCGTGTCGGCGCCCAGGTTGACCAGGTTGTCCCGCAGCGTGAACCGGATGTACTGGTAGCCGGGCCGGCGGTTGTCCTCCGGGAACTCCTGGGCCAACCAGTGGCCTTCGGACGGCGGGTTCGGCGTGACGATCAGCTGATGCGGGTAGCCGGGCTGCGATAGCCGGCCCTTCAGCTCCTGGAACACATCGTACGGAATCTCCTCCGCCTGGTCCACCAGGATGCCGGCCAGCGTCAGCCCGCGGAACTTCGCGTACCGGCTGGTCGTTTCCGACGCCTTCAGGCCCCGCAGGTAGACCCGGGCGCCCAGCCCCAGGACCTCATCGAACTGTTCGTCTGCATGCCAGAGCAGGCGCAGGCCCGCCTGCTTCGCCATTTCGCGCCACAGCGGTTTCAGCTGGGCGTCCAGGTCCCCCTCCGACCAGCGCGAAATCAGGAGCTGAATCCCCGGATACTTGCTCACCAGGTAGACGAACTTCAGGACCGACACGTAGGACTTGCCGGACCGGATCGCGCCTTCCAGGTCCACGTAGCGCGCCGTCGCCTCCACGGCCTGGCCCTGGACCGGGCTGACCGTGAACTCCCGGACTTCGATGTCAGCCGGCGCTGGGGACGTCATGGACCACCCGGATCGTGATCTGCAGCGGCTTCTGGTTCGGGCCGGTCAGCTTCAGGCTGTCCGGCGGGCGCCCGTGCAGGCGCTGCGCCAGGTAGGACTCCATGTGCGGCGCCTTGCCGCGGCTGATGCGCCGCTGCAGGTCCCGAGCGTAGCCCGGGCCGTCCATGAACGGCGCCATCCGGGTCAGCAGGTTCAGCTCCACCGTCCGCCGGTTCGGCGTCCCCTTCTTCCGGCCCCCCAGCTTCCGATGCCCCTTCTGGAATTGCGGCATCAGTGGGCCTCCTCCGGGTCCACTTGCAGCGTCACCCGCAGGACCCGATCGGCAAACCGGTGCGTGGCCGCGGTCAGGACCGCCCCAACGTCCAACGGGACCACCAGCGTCAAGGTGCCCTGGTCCTTGTCAATCCGCAGCCAGGTGCGCTCCGGCAGGCTGGCCTGGAACGTGATCGGGCCAGCGTCAATCACACTTCGACGTCCCACGGATCCATTCTAGCAGGCCGTGGAAGTGCTACGGATAGCACAGCTTAGGGGTTCGACTTCAGGTAGACGCTGAAACGGCGGTGGACAGGGCGTACGTCAGCCGGCCCGGGTTCAGGCGAACCGTCGGGTCCGGGGCGTACGTTTCCAGCGTGGAGAACCGGGCGCCGCAGCTCTCACAGGACCGGCGGCGCCAGGTTGCCAGGCGCACGGCATACCAGCGTGTCGCCAGCGTTCGGCTGGCCTGGCTGCCGCAAATCGGGCAGGGGAGCTTAGTCGGCTCCGCGTACGTCATCGTCGGCGGCCTTCGCGGCGGCCACCATCCCGTCAAACCGCCGCAACACCTGGTCCCGAAAGGCCAGCATCCGGTCCACCATGAGGCGCCCCGGCGGGTCCTGCTGCGTCAGGTGGTAGAGAATCCACCGGTGCCTGAGCGTGTAGCCGATCAGCTCCCGGAACGCCTGGATCTGGTCCTCCTGGAACGGACGGGCCAGGCCCGCGAACAGCGCCCGGGCTTCGAACTCCGCCGTAGGCAGCTCAAAGGTGGACGGCGGGCGCCCGACCGCCCCGGGCCGCCTGGCGTTGCCCAACGGTGACGCCGTGCCCCGCGCCGGCATCAGGACGGGTCCTGCTTCGATGTCCACTCCCCGCACCAGTCGGCGTTCGCCACCGGCGGCCAAATCGTGGCGCTGTCGTTCCCGGGCCAGGGTCCGGTCTGAATCGCCGGGCGGACCCGAACCACCACGCCGGCAGCCGGGGAACGCCGCCGGCAGACGCCGCCCGGTTCGCCCAGGCGCTGCATGAACCGGCAGGACTCACAGGTCGGGATGTACTGCGTCACTTGGACCCCCTGGTGACGGGCCGCTGGCCCGGTTTGCGCTGCGCGTTGAACGTGGCCGCCGCGATCGACTTCGCCTTCTGGTCCGGGACGCCCTTCGCCTTCAGGCTGTCCCGGATCGCTTCGTACTTCTTCGGCATCAGCTCCTCCTTTGCCCCAATGGCAGCCACTTGAACACCGAAAACGGCATCCAGTATCGCTCCTGGACGTAGCGGTCCGGGTAGCCCCGATCATCGGTTTCCCGGACTTCCCACTTCTCCGCACTCCGCCCGTCGATCGCGGCGCACAGCGTCATGCTTTGGTTCACAATCACGACCCAGCGCGGCTTTTCCAGCATCCGGTCGTACGTCCGCTTCGCGTAGATGAACAGGCCGTCCCAGCCCGGCGGGAAATCGTCCGGACCCTGGAAATCCAGGTGCGGGCGGTGCTTGACCTCCACCCGCAACCACTTCGACGGCCCGCCTGGCAGCGCGATATGCAGGTCCCCCGGGTCCCAGTACTTCCGCGGGTCCATTCCCGCGGGGACCGGCGCCGGCTTCGTGACCTTCGTGAGGTAGCCGGCGCGCTGGAACTCCCGCGCCACTACCAGGACCGCGGCGTGACTGTTCGCCAGGCGTGTTTCGAACGTCTGCTGGTGCGTGTTCACCACAGGTTCTCCAGCTCCTCCGCGGATTGCACATGGACCAGGGTGAACGGGACGCCGGCGGACAGCGCCAGGCGGTGCGTCAGGTCCACATGGACGAACGCCGTCCCGCCCCACTTGGTAAACAGGCCGTACGCCGGGCGCCCGCAGCGCAGCGCGGTCTGCGCCAGGCCCCCGTACGTGCCCACGAACGCCGAACACCGCTGCAGGACCGCGATCTGGACCGCCAGGTTGTTCTGCGGTTTCAGCCAGCGCCCCAGGTCGATCATGTTGTCGCCAAAGGGCCGGATAATGTCCGCGTGATCGTCGTACCGCGTGTCCCCGGACAGAAACACCAGCGGCTGCTTCTTCGCCAGGCGGGTCAGCTGCTGCTTCAGGTACATCACCACCTGGTCATGCGGCTCCATCGTCGCCCGGGCGTAGATCCGGACCGCCACGAACCGCGGCGGCAGATCCAGGCCGTCCGGCAGCGCCAGCTGTGGCAGCGGCAGCGGGTTCAGCCAGGTGGACAGCTCCCGCATGGTCATCTTGTCAATCCAGGCCCGATGCAGCAGGCCGTACATCCACGACGGATGCAGCAGCAGCGGCTTCTGCAGGCCCATCGACGCCGCGGCCAGCTGGACCACATGCCGCTCCCAGGGCTGGACCTGGAGCTGCTTGGACGTCTGCTGCTCCGCGGTTTTCTGCAGGGACAACACCCGGACCGCATCCACTGGCAGATAGGCGTAGACGTCAGACCGCCCCGCCGTGTCGTACAGCGCGCCCGTGCCCCCGCGGCCCAGGGCGATCAGCCGGTCCCCCGACAGGCCGTAGTCCGCCCGCAGCTGCCCGACGAACGGCAGCCAATACAGCATTTCGAAACCCAGCTCCGACGTAAACGGCCCGACCACGATCGGGCGCTTCGACGCCGCCAGGTGCCGCATGTAGACCCGCAACTGCGCCCGCAGCAGGCGTTCCCGTAGCCTCATACCGTGAACCTCACTTGTGGTTGCGCCAGCAGGCGCAGATACGTGGACCGCGGCTGGACCAGCATGCTCTGGACGCACTCCTTCAGCGTGTCCAGGTGCCGCGGCGCGTAGTGCGGCATCGGGAACAGCGCCTGGAGCTGCGCGTCCGGCAGCTCATGGCTGCGCCCGGGGCCTTGCGGCAGGGGACCGGCCAGGCCCCCCACGTAGCGGATCACCAGACCCGGCTCCTGGCAGGCGTCCAGGACCTGTTCCGCGGCCCGGTAGAAGAACCGTTCGAACGTATGGACCACCGGGACCAGGCCGCCGGCAGCCAGGCCCACGGCCATGCTGACCATGTTCTGCTCCCCAATGCCGCAGGCGAACACCCGCCCCGGGAACTCCTGGTCCAGCAGGGTCAGCCCGAAATCGCCGGCCAGGTCCGCCTCCAGGACCACCAGGCGGGGGTCCGCCTGCATGGCCGTACGCAGCTCCCGGGCGTAGGCCAGGACCATCGGCCCGGGCGTGGAGGTCGCATGCGGGCCGTCCTTCTGCCCGTGGACCAGGATGCAGGTCGGCCACCCCGGGACGATCGGCAGCGCCGGCGGCGCGCCCCACTCATGAATCCCGACCGTCCAGCAGGCCGCCTTGAACACGCCTTCCGTCCACCGGTCGAACGGCACCGGCAGCTCCCGGTTGTCGGACTGGCGCCCGTTGTGGTCCAGGAACACGATCAGGTTGTCCAGCCCCAGGCGCGCCGCGGTATGGGCCGCTTCCCACACCTGGCCCTCCTGCAGCTCCCCGTCCCCGACGATGCAGAACACCCGGCGGTCCGGCAGCGCCTTCGCCAGGCCGATCGCCTTCGACAGGCCCATGCCCAGGGACCCCGTGCTGACCCAGGCCCCCGGCGTGACGCCCCGCTCCGGATGGCCCGGATACCCGTTGACCGCCCGGTAGCGCGTCAGATGGTAGGGGTCCAGCAGGCCCCGGCTGGTATCGAACCACAGGAAGGCCGCCGCATCGTGCCCCTTACTGGACAGGAGGATGTCCCGCGGGGAGAACACGGACCGGTACGCCTGCAGGATCCGCAGCGTGGAGCTGCTGCCGCCCGGATGGCCGCCGTGCCTGGTGAACAGCGTCGCCAGCGGCGCCATTGAATCGCCATTCGTAACCGACGGATCAGCGTTCATCTGCCACCTTCTGCGCTTCTGCCCAATCGGCGGGCGTGTTGATGTCGATCGCTTCCGCGCCCTCCAGGAAGATCGGCGCCAGGCGCGGCCCGGTCAGGCTGCCGGCCTCCAACGTGGACCGCCGGACCAGCTCCAGGCCCGCTGTCTGGACGTACGTGCGCGGCAGCAGCTGCGTGGGCGTGGAGTGATTCTCCACCCCAAAGATGCCCGCGGTTTCCTGGTTCCAGACCGCCCGCGTGATCCAGGGACCGGTCCGCATCCACATCTTCATCGGATGCTCCCTGGCAGGCCGGACGGCGCGCATCGCCGTACAGGACGGGTCATTCTGGAAATCCACCCAGGCCCGGACCATCGTGTCCACCGACACGAACGGGGACGTCGGACGCCGGATCATGAACTCCAGTTCCAGCGGCCACTTAGCCAGCGCCAGGCGCAGCCAGGCGATATCCGGGGCGTCCGATGACGCCGTGTGCAGGGGCCGGCTCCAGGTATCGGCGCCCTGGTGCCGGGCCTCCCGCAGAATCTCCGGGTCCTCCGACGCCACCACGACGGTAGGGCGATAGGCGCCCTCCTGGAGCACCTGCAGCGCCGATGCGATCGTCCAGGCCAGCAGCGGCTTGCCGCCCAGCGGCAGCAGCGCCTTGCCCGGCAGGCGCTCCGACCCGCGCCGGGCCGGAATGAGAATCACCACACCAGATACCCTCCCTCCAGCGGCAACACCTGTCCGTTGACGAATGACGCCAGCTCTGACGCCAGGAACACCAGCGGCCCGCCCAGGTCCTGGGGCCGGGCCATGCGGCCCATCGGAATCCGGCTGGTGTATTTCCGGGCGAACTCCGGGTCCGCGCCGGTCAGGCCGTCGCCGTCGAACACCACCCCGCCGGGCGCCAGGGCGTTCACCCGGACGCCGGCCCAACCCAGCCGGCCCGCGTAGTCCCGCGTCAGCTGAATCAGGGCGGCCTTCGACGCGCCGTACATCGTGTCCTTGACGAAGTGATCGTCCCGGTGCGCGTAGTACCGCAGGTCCGGCGCCACCAGGCCGTACAGGCTGGCGATATTGACGATCGCGCCCCGCTTCCGGCCCGCCATCGCATAGCCGATATGATGGCAGAGCAGGTCCGCGGCCAGGACGTTCACCGCCAGGACCTCCGACGGGTCCGCGGCCCGGTCCGGGCGGCTGTCCACGCCGGCATTGTTGACCAGGATGTCCACGTAGTCGAAATGGGCGGCCAGCTCCAGGACCTTCGC
>WBZR01000837.1_pt1 | contig 44694 bp, 47 predicted proteins | sample 5204231 | NCBI WGS metagenome assembly WBZR01 (sample SAMN12412403, study PRJNA552823) | activated sludge metagenome | isolation source: activated sludge from anammox sidestream of wastewater treatment plant... | place: USA: Virginia | collected 2017-08 | reverse complement strand
AGGTTAATAGCATTTGTAAAAGTAATTTTATCAAATTTTACTGCTTGTGGATCTTTCTCCGGGTCGGCTGTATAAACACCATCTACCCTTGTGCCTTTCAGTATAACATCTGCATCTATTTCGTTGGCTCTGAGTGCAGCAGCAGAGTCTGTAGTAAAATAAGGGCTTCCGGTACCGCCCGCGAAAATTACTACTCTGTTTTTCTCAAGATGCCTGATGGCGCGTCGTCTGATGTATGGCTCTGCTATTTCCTTCATTTCTATGGCCGAAATCAGGCGACTATAGATACCCAGCTCCTCAAGTGAGCTTTGTATGGCCATGCCATTGATAACTGTGGCAAGCATTCCCATATAATCTCCTGTTACGCGTTCTATTCCGGATTTTTCAGCATCGAGGCCTCGGAATATATTGCCGCCACCGATTACCACAGCTACTTGTACACCTGCCTGCACAAGTTCCTTAATCTGTTCTGCATAATGTACCAGCATTGATTGGTCAATACCGAAATTTTTTTCACCCATCAGGGATTCTCCGCTTAACTTCAAAAGGACTCTTTTGTATTTTACAGGCATGACATTGTTTATTGGTGGCAAAAATAAGCTATAGCTAGTGAAATATTAAAAAAAAAGCGAATCAAAATTGATTCGCTTTTTTTAATTAACCTAAAGCAACATGTTTAAACGCTGTCACTTTGAGATCTTTATGTAACGATTGAAGGTATTCTGCTACTGACATTTTACCATCCTTCACATAAGTTTGTGAATTAAGGGTATTCTCCTGATAAAATTTGTTCAGTTTGCCAAGTGCTATTTTTTCTAGCATTGCTTCCGGTTTTCCTTCCGCACGTGCCTGTTCTTTACCGATTTCGATTTCCTTTTCTACAATACTTGCATCAACACCATCTTTATCAAGAGCCAGAGGTTTCATTGCTGCTACTTGCATGGCAACGTTTCTTCCGGCTTCTTCGTACTGTGGTCCTTCGAGGTTAAGTGCTACGATGACACCTGCTCTGTTGCCTGCGTGTACATAAGACAATACCTGTCCTTCGCCTGCATTGGTACTGATAGATTCGTAAGATACGAGTTCGATTTTCTCACCGATGGCTGCAAGGTATTCATTGATTTTTTCTGCGATGCTGATTTTGCCATCAAAAGAGCAATTCAACAGATCATCAATAGTAGCAGGTGTTTCCTTAAGGGCAATCTCTGCTATTTGCTTTGTGAGCTCTACAAATCCATCATTCTTAGCAACGAAATCTGTTTCGCAGCTTAGTCTTACTACTATTCCTTTATTCTTATTGTGTGACACCAATGCAATGACAGCACCTTCTTTTGCTTCGCGGTCGGCTCTCTTTACAGAAAGTTTCTGACCTTGCTTGCGAAGTACTTCTACTGCTTTTTCGAAGTCGCCTTCTGCTTCTATAAGTGCTTTTTTGCAATCCATCATTCCTGCACCAGTTTGGTCTCGTAGATTTTTAACATCTGATGCCGATATTACTAATTCGCTCATATTGTTTTGAATTATAATTTTGTTTATTAAAATATGTTATTATGCTTCAGCATCTTCACCTTCTCTTGCTTCCATCTTTGAGTCTTTTCTCTCTTCGAGGCCTTCCTTGATGGCTTGCGTAATGGTAGAAGTTATCAGGTTGATAGATTTTGATGCGTCATCATTTGCAGGTATAGGGAAGTCAACCATGTTAGGGTCTGAGTTGGTATCTACCATACCCAAGGTCTTGAACCCGAGTCTTTTTGCTTCTGTCAGGGCAATATGTTCGTGCATGATATCAACGATGAACACAGCAGCCGGAAGTCTGTTAAGGTTAACGATACCGCCAAGTACCTTTTCCATTTTATTCTTTTCTCTGGTAAGCGTGAGTCTTTCCTTCTTGGTTAGGTTAGTAGCAGAGCCGTCGTTGAGCATTCTTTCTATATTCTGCATTTTCTTTACCGACTTTCTAATGGTAGCAAAGTTAGTCATCATGCCACCCAGCCATCTTTCTGTAACGTAAGGCATATTTACGCTTTGAGCAGCTTTGGTAACGATGTCTCTAGCCTGCTTTTTGGTAGCCACGAACATGATTTTTCTGCCACTTTTAGCTATTTGTCTGGCAGCATGAGCAGCTTTCTCAAGACAGTCACTTGTTCTGTTTAGGTCAATAATATGGATACCTTTCTTCTCCATGAAGATGTAAGGCGCCATTTTTGGGTTCCATTTCTTTCTTAGGTGTCCGAAGTGAACGCCTGAGTCGAGCATTTCCTGATTAGATGGAATATTCATATTGATATATGTCTTTATCTTGTATTAAAAAATAGAAATTAACGTTTAGAGAACTGGAAGCTCTTTCTTGCTTTAGGCTTACCGAACTTCTTGCGCTCTACCTCTCGGCTGTCTCTTGACAAGAACTTGCGTTCTTTCAATGGTTTTCTGAATTCCTCATTGATGGCTACGAGACATCTTGATATACCCATTCTTACTGCTTCGGCCTGGCCTTTAAATCCGCCACCTTGTACATTAACTTTTACATCATAGATTCCGGCTACTTCTACTGCAGCTAATGGGTCTGTTACAGCATGCTGTATATGTAGTTGTGGAAAATATTCTTTTACTTCCTTACCATTGATGGTAACTTTACCTTCACCTTTTGAAAGGTAAACTCTTGCTACAGAAGCTTTACGTCTTCCTACTGCATTGATCATTTCCATGATTATTAAAATTTAAAAGGTTCGGGCTTTTGAGCAGCGTGCGGATGCTCAGGGCCTGCGTAAACAAATAATTTTTTAAATATAGCATCTCCCAACTTGTTATGTGGAAGCATACCTTTAACGCCTTTTTCAACTATGGCAAGCGGCTTGGTAGCCATTAATTGGGTAGCTTTTTTTCTTTTCTGGCCCCCAGGATACAAGGAATAACTAATGTATTCTTTCTGCTGCATCTTATTGCCCGTAAACCGTACCTTGTCGGCATTTACTACAATAACATAATCTCCGGTATCCATGTGCGGAGTGAAGGAAGGTTTGTTTTTGCCTCTTAACACAGAAGCAATTCTTGAACATAGTCGCCCAACTACCTCTCCTTCAGCATCAATAACGTACCACTTGATGTCTGCATCCTGCGGCTTTACTGAACGTGTTCTGTAACTTAATGTATTCACTTTTTTCTATTATTTTAAATGATTATCTCTATTATCTTTTTGCAAAGCGGATGCAAAGGTACATTCAGAAAATTTTAATTACAACTATTTTGCAATATTTTTTCAAAAATCTTTTTGTAAGTTATTGAAAATCAGTAAAAATTTTGCGCACATTTTTAATAATAGTCTGTATATCAATTTTTGTAGATAATTTTTTATCACAAAAAGTATCCTCTTTTGCTACATACACTCAGCATCTCGCACACCTATGGGCGGCACATCAAGCGCCGGGCTCACATAAGGAATACTCAGACCAAGGCCCCTCAATATCAAAATGACACCTACAATTGCAAAAAAATAGGGTGTTAATTTATTAAATTTATGCCTCAGTCGCTGACTCATCCATTGGCCCATAATGCTTACTGTTAACATCGCAGGTAGCGTACCGATACCGAAGCCTGCCATAAAAAGGGTACTCGATACAAAATCGCCTGTGGTAAATGCTGCGGCTATAGCCAGATAAACCATTCCGCAAGGGAAAAGTCCATTGATATTGCCAATGATAAAAAATCCGCCAACAGACTGATTTTTGAAATAATAACCAACATACCCTAGTAAAGGAGTAAGTATCTTGTTGACAGGTAACATCAGTTGTAACTGTGTACCCAACCTTGGCAAAATAATGGTAAGTAAAATAAGAATACCGGCACCGATTGATATGCTCTGCTGCAGACCAGAGATCGTAATGGTCCTACCAAAATAACCAAATATGGCTCCTAATGTTGAATAGGTAGTAATCCGACCTGACTGGTAAGCAAGTATTGACAGCCACTTATAAAGAGTAGATTTGTTCTGGATAGGTAATGAAAGTGCAAACGGGCCACACATACCTATACAATGAAAATTGCTCATCAACCCAAAAAGAATACCGGGAGCAATTACTTGAATCATTCCACTATATCTTTACCGGAATCTCAGTATAATAATCGGTACCTGAGCTGGTAATACTTATCTTGGCTACATAATTGCCTGGGACGAATTTGTTCCGTTCAAAATCCTGCTCACCTTGTACGTTTACTACCAGGTCAATTTGCTGATCAGTTCGGGCATCGGTGACGTTGTAAAAATGTATCTTGCCACTGGCAGTATTTGAACGCAGTTCTGGAGGTAAAATAAGCTTGATATTGTTGTTTTCAACCTTTATGGCAATTTTTTCCTTCAGATTATTAGCATTTTGCTTGCTGTCAATGATCTTTTGGTATTCGAGTTCTTCTTTATAATAATTTTCAGACACAAGGTCAAAGTGTGTATTCATTGAGGAATATACTATATAGAAAATAAACGATGCAAACAAGATAAATGCAATAATGATGCTTCTGCCCCAGTTCATAAATGGTATTTATTAGTTAACATGTATAGGCCCCATAAAGTTGGTTGAGAGTACATCAATTCTTTCTCCATTGCTGTAGATGCCTATATTTACTTCAGTCTTTCTGTCCTTTACTTGATTTTTAGGTAAGATAATAAAGAAGCTTCCACTTCCCTGGCCTTCCTTATGCACTGGTATGTCCTTGTCACCTGCCATCTTTATCTGACCTGGTATGCCCTCCAACTTGAGCGAAACATTAAGGTTTTTAATCGTTTTGTTCACCATCTTGATGGTATAAAGGTTCGAAAGGCTATCAGTACCTACTTCCTGGTACAACATACCCTGAGCCCGAATGATGGTAGCATCTACGTCTTTTCGGGTTATCAACAGGATACTAAGCAAAGCGACCAGAGCAATCAAAAGCAAAGTATAGAGCTTCATCCTTGGCGTATATCGCAGTGGTTCGTTATTGAGGATGCCGTTCTCAGAAGCATAACGGATGAGACCGAGTGGCCTGTTTACTTTTTCCATTATTTCATCGCAGGCATCGATACAAGCTGTACAACCGACACATTCCATCTGTGTACCATTCCGGATATCGATACCTGTAGGGCAAACTTTTACACATAGGTTACAGTCGATACAGTCACCCAAGTTAAGTATATCTTTGTCCTTTACCTTACCTCGTGGTTCACCTCTCTGATAATCATACGCGACAACCATTGAGTTTTGATCAAGCAATACGCCCTGTAGCCGTCCATACGGGCAGACAACCGTACATACCTGCTCGCGAAACCAAGCGAATACACCATAAAAGATAAATGAAAATACCAGTATGGCTGTAAACCCGCCAATGTGGTTGGATATTGAGTCAAAAATGATTAACTTTAACTCATCAACCCCAATAATATACGCAAGGAACAAGTTGGAAATGAAAAAAGATAACGCAAAGAATATTACATGTTTTGCCGTTTTCTTTAAAATCTTTTCATTGGTCCAGGGACCGTCATTGAGTCTTTTTTGCTTTGGTGCGTCGCCTTCTATTGCATATTCTATTTTGCGGAAGAGCATCTCCATAAAAATAGTCTGAGGACATATCCAACCACAAAACAAACGACCAAATGCTGCCGTAAACAGGATGATTATAACTATAAAAGCAATCATCCCAAGGCCAAAAATGAAGAAATCCTGAGGCCAGAAAATTTTTCCAAAAATAATAAATCTGGTATTGAGAACATCCAGAAGAAACAACGGATTGCCTCTCACTTTGATAAATGGGAGTACAACAAGAATAGCAAAGAACAGATAGCTTACGTAGGTCCGGTAATTATAGAATTTACCTTTGGGTTTTGTAGCATAAATCCATTTTCTGTTGCCATCCTCATCTATTGTGACCATCCGGTCTCTAAAAGATTCATCAGGCAAGAACTTATTATCGTCCTGGCTCATTTCAATTTAATCTAATATACAGGCTAAAGCCTAAAAAACAATTTTTATTTTTGTGCTGCCGCAGCTGCTGTAGAGTCTGCAGGTGGTTGTGCCTCGCCGGCCCCTTCCTTAAACTCTTCACCTTCCGGAGCTTTACCACCGGCAACATTCGTATTCTTTAATGATTCAACAAAACTCGCCAACTGTGCCATTTGCTTACCTGAGAAGCTGTTCTGCCAAGGCGGCATAGCTCTGATACCGTATTTAATAGTCTTAAATACGCTTTTGATATCTCCGCCATTAAGCCAATATGCATCTGTAAGGTTAGGCCCTACACTCCCTGCCCCAGTAGCGAGGTGACAAGCAGCACATGTGGTTTCAAACATTTTTTTACCTTCGGCAATATCTTCTGCTCCTAGCATTTTTACGGTATTTTCATTGAAGTCGTCGCCTTTGGTTTTCAGATATTCAGCCACCTGTTTTTCTGCAACGGCCATTTCTGTCTTATATTCCTGGATAGAGTCAGGAGCTGAGTGACTTACATGGTGTGTCCATAGGTAATAACCTGCGAATAAAATGGTAGCATAAAATCCATATAACCACCATGGTGGCAATCTGTTATCGAGCTCGCGAATGCCGTCATAATCATGGCCCAAGTCAATATCTGCCTGTTCTGCAGCTTTGTAGCCATTGAGTTGGTCCCACCATTTAGCTATTACCCCCTGCGATTCAGGCCCTGCATTGTATTGATCAAGATTATCCTTAGTTACCATTTTTCTGATACTCATCAGCAATACATATATTATTATTGCTTCGATGATGATAACAGCTGTTATAACATAAAATACAGACTGAGCCATTCCACCTATTATTTTCGGTGGAGCTGTCGTTACTGCAGCGGCAGCAGCATCCTGCGCAAATCCAGTCGAAGATGCAGTTATCATCACAATCAGTAATGCTATCGCTTTTAAAATACCTTCTTTGTTGTCTTGCAGATTGCGTTTCATTTTATTGCCGGCTACTTCGAGGAGTACTTTTGTCAAAGCTCTGATAACGAACAACAGTGCAAACATGATTAGTATCATGATAATAGCAATCGGGTTGGTCAGCACTGACATCCATGGAGATTGTTCTGTAGCAGTCGGATTGACCTGAAGCAAGAATCCACCGTTCAAAAAGCTGCTGTTTATAAACTGTTTAAGGATTAAGTTTTCCATACGTTTTAACTTTCTACTGTTATTAAAATTTAATGCTCAGGTTCATTTTCATTTAGCGGAATACGGCTTACTTCATCAAAATCTGATTTTTTTGTACTGAAAAGCCATACTGCCACTACAAGAAAAAACGAACCGAAAATTACAAGAGAAAGCAAAGGGTAGATATCTACACCAACTATTCTTTCCAGGTAATGTACAAATTTCATCTTTTTCTATTTTAATAAATTATTTATTGGCACTATTGCCTTCAGCCTTGATGTCTTTACCCAAACGCTGTAGGTATGCTATCAGAGCAATAATTTCAGTATTTGGCTTTGCTTCTATTTTATCCGATTTCAATGATTTTACTATTTCTTCACTTTGCTTTTTCAGATCATTGTTAGCTACTTTTCCGTATCCTTTTTCGTAAGGAACACCAAGTTTTTGCATAGCCCAAATCATGGATTTTGTCTTTTGGGTGTCTATTTTATCCTTAAACAACCAAGGGTAAGCAGGCATAATAGAACCCGGCGACATGCTTTGAGGGTCGAGCATGTGGTTGTAATGCCAACTATGTGGGTATTTACCGCCCTCACGTGCCAGATCCGGACCAGTACGTTTACTTCCCCACTGGAATGGGTGGTCATATACGAATTCGCCAGCCTTAGAGTATTCACCATAGCGTGCTACTTCATCTCTGAAAGGTCTAACCTGTTGCGAATGGCAAGTATAACACCCTTCTCTTACATATATATCACGGCCGTGTAATTCGAGCGGTGTATAAGGTTTAACACTCGCTATAGTCGGAACATTCGATTTGACTAGGAAAGTAGGTACGAACTCGATGATGCCACCAATAGCTACTACAATAAATGAGAATACTAACATTCGCACAGGTTTTCTTTCAATCACTCTGTGCCAGTAATCATTAGATGGAGCTGTCCAGTTTTTATCAAGTGGTGCAGCTTCAGCTTCTTCCTGCTCTGCAAATTTGCCTGCCTTTATTGTTTTGTACAAGTTATAAGCCATTATACATGTACCGGTCAGGAATAGAAAACCTCCAATACTTCTGGTTATGTAGAGTGGCATAATGTGTGTGACAGTCTCCAGGAACTGGAACTTAAGCTGACCTTCCGGAGTAAATGCCTTCCACATAAGACTCTGTGTAAAACCAGCCCAATACATAGGTACAGCATACAATACTATACCAATGGTTCCTATCCAGAAGTGATTGTTGGCCAATTTCTTTGAGTACAATGGGGTATTCCACATTCTAGGTATCAGCCAGTAAAGGATACCAAAGGTAAGGAAACCATTCCAGCCAAGAGCACCTACGTGTACGTGTGCAATGGTCCAGTCTGTAAAGTGCGAAATGGCATTCACATTTTTCAAAGAGAGTAGCGGACCTTCTAACGTAGCCATACCATAACAAGTGATAGCCACCACCATAAATTTCAATACTGGTTCTTCACGCACTTTGTCCCATACACCACGTAATGTAAACAAACCGTTCAACATACCACCCCAAGATGGAGCTATAAGCATAATAGAAAATACTGTACCAAGAGATTGTGCCCAATCAGGCAGTGCATTGTACAATAGGTGGTGTGGTCCTGCCCAGATATAGATAAATATCAATGCCCAAAAGTGAATGATAGATAATCTGTATGAATATACCGGTCTGTTGGCAGCCTTAGGCAGGAAGTAATACATGAGGCCCAGGTATGGTGTAGTAAGGAAGAATGCAACTGCATTGTGACCATACCACCACTGCACAAGAGCATCTTGTACACCTGCATAATAACTATAACTTTTAAGGAAAGATATCGGGATTTCGATACTGTTGATGATGTGAAGCATAGCTACTGTTACCCATGTGGCAAGATAGAACCAAATGGCCACATAGAGATGTCTTTCACGACGTTTCAATATGGTACCAATCATGTTAATTCCAAATAATACCCATATAACAGCTATGGCAATATCCAGTGGCCACTCTAGCTCGGCATATTCTTTGGATGTTGTGTAACCTGCCCAAAGTGTAAGTGCACCGGCCAAAATGATTGACTGCCAACCCCAAAAGTGGATTTTTGAAAGGGTATCACTATACATCCGCGCCTTTAACAAACGCTGAAGTGAATAATATGCCCCCATGAATATACCATTACCCACAAAAGCAAAAATAACTGCATTGGTGTGCACAGGTCGCATACGCCCGAATGTGGTAGGAGCCCATCCAAGGTTCAATGCCGGATAATATATGGCAATGGCAGCCCACAGTCCTGCCAACATACCAATAATCCCCCAAAAAATCGTCGCATAAGCAAACCATTTTACGGGTCGGTTGTCATAATAAAACTTTTCTAATTCCATCTTTCAGTTATTTAGTTATTGTTTGTTTTAGATTTTTCTTCATCAAATAGTATCCGTACACCAGGTGATATATCATCATCGAATTGCCCGGTCTTGGTACTCCACAAAAACGCCCATAAAAATAATAACGCTATGGCCAAACTCACAAACAATAATATGAATATTACACCCATGTCTATAAATTTAGCACAAAATTACTCTTCATATTTTTCTATCGCTATGACAAAAGTCATCATTAATATTGATAATTTTTATATTTTTACGCTGCACCGGTTGAGAGCCTTCTGTATCTAGCCATTACAAGAGATGTAGTATAAGTGAAAATAATAATACTAAATGTGCTTGCAGGCATAAGTATTGCTGCTACCAGAGGCGATAACTGTGCCGTTACAGAAAAATATACGCCTACTATATTGTACAGTATTGAAAGTATAAAACTACCAATAATTATTTTTTTACCATCTGCACATAATCTTAATAATGCCGGCAACTTTGAAAAACTTTCAGCACCCAAGATTACATCGCTGGCAGGTGTAAAATTATTTCTTGTGTCTGAAATTGCAATACCTACATCGCTTTGCATGAGTGCACCGGCATCATTCAGGCCGTCACCTACCATCATGACCGTTTGTTTTTGTTTTTGCCCGTTTTTGATATATATCAGTTTGTCTTCAGGTTTTTGGTTAAATATAATTGTACTGTTTTCGCCGAATACTTTTTTAAGACTGGCAGCATCCTTATCATTATCTCCTGATAATACTGTGAGCTGATATTTTTTCTTTAACCCGGCTATTACTTCTTCTGCATGCTCGCGGTATTGGTTTTCTATATAAAATTTTCCTTTGTATTCTCCATTTACTACTACACACACTCTCGAACGGTTGTCAGAGTTCTGCATTTGCCCTGTAAATTCTTCTGATCCGAGTTTTATCTCATAGCCTTCAAATATGCTTTTGGTCCCCTGGCCGGGGAATTCCTCGAAACTGATGATCGTTGGTACCTGCCGGATACCCAGATAATCTGATACTGCTTTGCTGAGTGGATGTCTTGACTGTCTTGCAGTAGCTGCTATCCTTAGTTTTTCTGGCTGTGTCAATTCACTTCCTTCATAATGTACCTTGTAATGGCTTGTGTCTGTAAGTGTTCCTGTTTTGTCAAATACAATATGTTTTATACCGGCTATAAACTCTATAGATAATGCATCTTTTAGAAAAAATTTGTTGTAACCGAGCAATCTGATGATAAAACCGTTAGAAAAAGAATTGGACAGCAGCAATGCACACGGACATGCTACAATGAGTACGGCTGTCATTGCAGGGAAAATATTGGCCGGGTTATGTATCCACCAATAAATACCTGCCAATGCAGAGATCGAAAATACAAGATAAGAAAAATATTTGCTCAGATAATGTACAAAACTCTTTTGGTCCTGGTCGGTTCTGGATTTTACTTTTGTCTGTTTCCATAACTGTGTAAGATAACTTTGCGATACATCTTTAAGTATCAGCAAATCAATGGCTGCACCCATTTGTTTACCTCCTGCATAGATGATTTCTCCGGTTTCTATCCTGTTTACTGCTGACTCGCCTGTTACAAAACTATAGTCTATATAAGCCTTGCCATTTGACAATATTCCGTCCACCGGTATAATTTCTTCATTATAAATACGAACCAAATCACCTTTTTTTAGAGCGGATACTTGTACCGGCACTTCTTCACCTTTCTGTATAGTTGTGACAGCTATTGGAAAATATGAAGTATAGTCACGATCAAATTCGAGATGCTGGTAGGTCTTGTCTTGCAATACCCGGCCGAGCAACATAAAGAAGATGATACCCGACATCGAATCGAAAAAGCCTCCTCCAACGCCTGCCATTACTTCATACACACTTCTGCCAAATGTAACAATAATGGCAACAGATACAGGTGCATCAATGTTAAGAAATCTGTTCTTCAAACCTGACCAGGCTGATGTAAAAAATGGTGTGGCACTATAAAAAAATGTTGGTATGGCGAGTAGCAGATTAAGCGTTCGGAATAGCCCGGTCATTGACTTCTCGCTACCATGAAGGCCCAGATACTCCGGAAAACTCATCATCATAATATTGCCGAAACAGAAACCTGCAATACCCAGTCTGTAAATAAGCGATTTAGACGTTTTGGGCTTTGCACCGGCTACATCTCTGAGGCTAATATGAGGCTCATAACCTAAGCGAGTAAGCAACTCGGCTACCTCCCTGAGACCTACTTCCTTATGTTTGTATTTGATTTTTGCTTCCTTGCGTGCAAAATGGATTTCAAGGTTGATGATGCCTTTGTTGAACCTATGAATATTCTCAAGCAAATAAAGGCACGAGCTACAATGTATGGCCGGCAGGTAAAATACAACTTGTGTAAAATCGTTATTGCGGAACCCTATTATCTGACTTTCTACACTATCGTCATCTAAGAATGAAAATTTATTTTCTCTGACACTTGTGCGTTGATTGATACCCGGATGTTCGTTCAGGTTATAATAATTGCAAAGCCCGGTTTCGTTGATTAATGTATATACCAGCTTACAGCCTTCACAGCAAAAGCTGTGTTCTTCTAGTTTGATAAGGTCATTTTCGCACTCCAGACCACAATGCTCGCAGTGTAATTTTACTGAAGTTTTTTCATCCATTACTACCATAAGGGCGCAATTTATGGTTATCTTTTATTAAATCTTTATGATAAAAGTCATGTAATATTTTTAATAGTACCGGATACTTACTAACTTAATGCTTATTTTTGCCTCTAATATCAAATTTTTAAATGAAAAAAACCATATTAATAATTGATGACCATCTGGAAATCAGAGAAAATACTGCCGAAATCCTCGAATTATCTGGTTTTAATGTGCTAAAAGCCGAAAATGGGCGTGTAGGAGTAGATGTAGCTCTTAGCTCGAAACCAGACCTTATCATCTGTGATATTATGATGCCCGGGCTTGACGGATATGGTGTACTGCACATGTTGCGCAATAATCACACTACCGAACACACCCCTTTTATTTTCCTCACTGCTAAGACTGAAAGAAGCGACTTCAGACGCGGTATGGAAATGGGAGCCGATGACTATATCACCAAACCCTTTGATGATATAGAACTACTACATGCCTTAGAAACCAGATTAAAAAAACAGGAGATAATAGAAAAAAAATACAATCGCGAAAATAATGGATTTTCGAACCTGGTTACTGACCTTCAAAATACAGGTGCTCTAACACTCGATATTTCTAAATACGAATCGGAACATTACAGTCGGAAACAACTTTTATACAGTGAAGGAAAAAGACCAAGATATCTTTTCTTCCTAAAATCGGGCAAACTCAAGACCTACCGTGTTAATGAAGATGGCAAGGAATACATTACTTCATTTTACTCAAAAGGCGATTATATTGGCTATCTTCCTTTGTTTGAGAATGTCAGTTATACCGATTCGGCTGAGCTACTAGAAGACAGTGAAGTAGTACTCATTCCAAAAGATGATTTTCTGAACATGGTGTTCAGTGACCTTAGGCTCTCTACCAAATTTATCAAACTCATTGCCGGAGACCTGGCAGATAAGGAAGAAAGAATGCTCAGGCTCGCTTATGACTCCCTCCGGAAACGTATAGCCAAGGCACTGCTCGAAATACAGGAAAAATTCGACAAAGAAAACCTAACCATGACAGCATCCATCACTCGTGAAGATTTTGCCAGGTATGTAGGTACTGCTACAGAATCACTTATAAGAACACTCAGTGATTTCAAATCAGAAAAACTGATAGATATTAAAGAAGGTAAGATACAGATTCTCAACAAAGAAAAACTCAACCATCTTCTCTTCTGACCGGTACAGTATAAATAAAATTTATATCTCGGTTATTTCCCTGCCGTGCTCGTTTTGTCGCTGCAGTGTCCATTTATCTGTCATGTTGGTTTCAAGCCATACATTACCCGATCTGCGATACACTTGAACCCTCAAACCAAATTTTTCAAAGAAGTTGTTTTCAAATTCCTCTACTGTACTATTTTCATTAAACTCGAAGTTTGCTTCTACATGCTGATCACGGATACTCCCTATTTTTACATCGTCAGATATCCGGTTCTTTGAAGTTGTTCTTCCATTTCTTTCTGAAGCATTAACATTAAACTCAAGTCTCAGATAAGGGAACAACTTATTGAAATCGGCCTTTACTTCGGCTATAGTTCTGATGTCTGAAATGTGCAGATTCATCTTTTAATCGAATGACAACTAATAATATTTTTAAAAAAATGGAACAGTAAACGAAATGCAAAAATGCAACAGTTTATTTGCTCTGACACATGACCTACATTTTACTTCATAATGATTTTCGTCAGTCGTCCATTCCTACAAAATTGCTTTATAAGCATTGTGATTGTCAGATTATCGCCAAATAGTTATACTTTTACCATCCAAAATTGATATGAAATATTAATCTCACTTATATAATCAACATACCAAATTGCATAATATATTCTGGCAACGGATAAGCTACAACAAATCGGCTTTTTTATCGGTTACTTTACTATTGTTGTATTTTGTGGTTTCTCTTGGTTGTTATATTCTTGCTGTTGATAACTCAGCCGATGTAAATACTCAAATACCTGAGATAGCCCTGCATCCACCGTTTGTGAGCATGACTTTTATTAGCTTGCAAAACAAAGATACCCAAACTGAAAATAGACTTAAGAAAGCATTCTTTGGCAGCAATATCCATACAGAATTGATACCTGTGGTCAGCTGGCATGAAGCAAAAGACAGCATCATTTTAAAAAAATATACAGGCAAAAATCAATTTACCGGCGAACCACTACCTACCGAGACCATCACACTTAGTAAATCCAAAGAATTGCTCAATAAGGAATACAAAATCATCCGAAAGACATTCCCTTTTGGTACTGATGCCTTTGGCCGTTGTGTTTATAGTCGCATTCTTGTCGGCTCTCGTATTTCGCTCACTGTTGGTTTATCAGCAGTACTTATATCTCTCACCATCGGCATTCTCATTGGTCTGGCAGGTGGTTACTACGGAGGTAAAACCGATACCGTACTTATGCTTTTTGTCAACACCATCTGGTCTATACCTACACTATTACTAGTTTTTGCTATTGTTTTGGCATTGGGCAGGGGCGTTCATATTCTGTATCTGGCCATTGGGCTCACACTCTGGGTTGATGTGGCAAGAATAGTACGCGGGCAGGTAATGTCTGCAAAGCAAAATGTATATATTGACGCTGCCAGGAGTCTGGGTTATGACAACAAGAGGATCATGTTCCGTCATATTTTACCTAATATCATCGGCCCCATATTGGTGATTGCTGCCGGCAATTTTGCTACAGCCATCATTCTTGAAGCCGGACTAAGCTATCTGGGCTTTGGAGTACAACCTCCAACTCCATCATGGGGTAACATGCTAAACGAAAATTACGGTTATGCTCTGAGCGGTTATTATTTCCTCGCAGTAATACCGGCACTTACTATAGTTTTGCTAGTACTGAGTATCAATATTCTTGGAAATTCGCTTAGAGATTACTTTGATGTTAAGATAGATAAATAATTATTTGTAAATTGCATTCTCTAAACACAAAAACCTGTAACTCAAATGTCGCCTCTGGAAAGCAAAGTCAAAGAAAAAAATGAGATTTCGGATCTGGAACACAAGCTCAGTCTTAAACAACTGCAGCTCAACGGACTTATGAGTATAACCCAGGCCATCAATGATAATGTCAAAGAACAGGGTTTGTTTCAGATGTATTCAGACTTCATCAACTGGCAACTCGGCGTAAAAAAAATGGCACTTTTCATCCAAAAAGACAAAGAGTGGGTCTGTGCTACCAGCATTGGGGCGGGTGATACTGTTATTGACGAATCGCTCACACATGAACTACACAAATACGAGAGACTCAACCATCTCGACAACGAAACCCACCCGGGTCTTATGCAGTTTGATGTCATCATTCCTGTACAACACAAAAATAGCCCGATAGCCTATGTACTGATCGGAAATATAGAAAATCAGGACGATTCATACGGAAAGGTATTATTTATTACTACGATAACCAATATCATTGCCGTTGCTATCGAAAACAAGCGTCTGTTCAAGAAACAAATACAGCAAGAACGACTCAACCGTGAGATGGAGCTGGCCAGTGATGTACAGCACATGCTCATTCCTAGTAAGCTACCGGGCAATAATTATTTCAATTTGTCAAGTTATTACCTGCCACACATAGGTGTAGGTGGTGATTACTATGACTGCATAAGCTTAAGTGAAGAGTCACTTATTATTTGTATAGCAGATATTTCGGGCAAAGGGCTTGCGGCGGCCATGCTTATGTCCAATTTTCAAGCCACCCTACACGTACTTCTTTCAAAAGACACAGAGCTCTTATCTCTTGTGAAGGAGTTAAACAAATCGGTTTATAACATTGCCAAAGGAGACCGTTATATAACATTTTTCATAGCAAAAATTGAAGCAACAAAAAAAACCATCGAATACATCAACTGTGGGCATGTGCCTCCTATCGCTAATATCAACGGGATGATTCTGGAGCTTGATAAAGGAAGCACTATACTCGGCGGATTCGAAGAATTGCCTTTTATCGAAAAAGGAGAGCTTTCGTACAAAGAAGTTTGTACAGTACTATGCTACACCGATGGTATTACTGACATACTCAACAACGAGGGCGAATATTTTTCGGATGCTTTGGTACATGATTTATTCCGACATTCAAATAATCTCACACCAGATGGCCTAGTAGAAAAAATCAAAACCAAAATTCATGAATTTAAACAAGAACAAGAATATACCGATGACATGACCGTGTTAGTCTGTAAATCATATTAAACAATATTGAATCGTGAAAAATAAATACATAGCAGCATTATTATCTCTGTTTCTTGGCATATTCGGTTTACATAAATTTTATCTTGGCGATATCAAAGGAGGAATATTTAGGATTCTACTGTTTCTTGCTCTGTCAATGTTTGTGGAAGATTGGGTCTTCGTCCTGTGGCTTTATTCGCTGATGGAGAGTGTGTTGTTTTTGACTATGTCCACCGAAAAATTTAATCAAAAATACAATGAGCCAAACCTGCATGAATCACGACCTTGGGGCCGCCAACCAGTGGCAGGTACACCCTTTATCAAAGATAATCCGTATATAAAAACCGGCAATGAAAAGTACAAAGATTATGATTATACAGGTGCCATAGAAGAATACACCAAAGGCCTTGCTCTGAGCCCTAATGACAAAGTGCTTCATTTCAATATGGCCTGTGCTTATTCGCTGACAGAAGATGCAGACAAATCTATGTATCACCTCTCAAAAGCAATAGAGAACGGATACAATGATTTTGACACATTACGCACCAAGGACGACCTTGCATTCTTGCGTGTACAGCCAGAGTTTCAGGAATTGGTGAATAATAATTTTCGCTACACCAGACCTCAAGAAAGGACAGAACCTGCAACTAGACCAAAGCAGGAAGTACAAGAAATGCCTGATTTGTTGGAACAAATAAAATTACTCAACCAAAGACGTGAACGAGGGGAGCTGACGGATGATGAATATTTTATAGAAAGAAAAAAAATACTCGGATAAAAATATCCTGTTAACTTTATCCCAAAATCCATTTACATGCATTAGGCATCTTTTTTGTTTAACTTAACAATAACAGTATTTGTGTAGCAAAACGAGAGGTTGATTTGTTAAATGTTTAAATGAATTGGCGATGATTGCTAAAGATATTATTTCGAAAAATGTAACCCCGATAAAAATCGGTGATGCAGCACAAAAAGCACTCCAACTGATGTCGGAGCAAATGGTAAAGCATTTGCCGGTACTGGAGAAAGGCAAACTTGTTGGCGTATTATCGGAAGAAACTCTGCTAAATTGTGATGCAGGGGAGAAAATTGCTACGCTACCTATGAATTTTGCAGGGAAATACGTTTACTGTAAGGATCATATTTTCGAAATACTCAAACACATGGCAGAACACAACATGTCTGTTATGCCTGTGGTAAAAGATGATATGATGTACTTCGGCATTGTTACACAGGATGGTATTATCAAAAATTTTGCACAAGCCGAATCCATCACCGAGCCCGGCAGCATCATCGTACTCGAAACCACCAAACGCAATTATTCACTCGCCGAAATATCCAGAATTGTTGAAAATGAAGGATTTTCAGTCATAGGCCTGCTGATAACTAATTCGGATAATGTTGAACTTATCGATGTGGCCATCAAAATCAATACTACCAATATAAGTGCTATACTTGCAGCATTTGAACGCTACCAATACACCATTAAAGTCACTTACGAAGAAAATGATTATACAGATAGGATAAAAGACAGATTCGATAGCCTGATGTCATACCTTAATGTGTAATTTCGCACATTACTTAACGTAAAGATGTGCGGTTAATACCATTCATTTTCTTTTCTTGTTTTGCTTTAATGATTTTTCTGCCGGCCACAAGTGTGTATGCGCAGAGTGTGGTTATTGACTCTATCGTCATCACCGGACTCAACCGTACCAACAAAGAAATAGTACTGCGCGATATAAAGATCAAACCGGGTGATACCCTGGTAGAAAAAAAAATAGAAGCAGTATTGGTTGATAACCGCCTCTTTCTGATGAATACAGGCATTTATTCTCAGGTGAAGATCACATACGAAAATGCCAAAACCAAACCACACGCCATCAATGTACTTATACATATTGATGAAAGCTGGCACATCTATCCAGTACCTTATTTCGAAATGGTGGACCGAAACTTCAATGTGTGGGCACGCAATTACCATTTTGACCTGGCACGCATCAATGCCGGAATCAAACTGTATATCAGCAATCTGACCGGCAACCGCGACCATCTCGATGGTACTTTTCATCTCGGTTTCCATGATAAGGCCGAAGCATCATATTGGCTACCCTATATGAATCGCAAGCAGAATCTCGGTATTCAGTTTACCGGATTATGGGCCAACAGCAAGGAAGTAGCTTATGCTACTACACCGGAAAACGAACAGTTAAGGTGGTTTTTAGACACTACCATTATTTTCAGAAAAAAATTCAGCGCTACACTTTCGTATCAGCCTCGTTTGTTTACCAAACAAAAGCTAAAGATAGAATGGCAATACTACCGTATAAATAAAAGTGTACTCGACAAACTACAGCCTGATTTTTTTGCCTCTCCTGACGGAAAAATGAGCTATCCGGTCATTTCATACAACATCACCAAAGATACACGCAACATCCAACCGCATCCAACAAAAGGCTATGTATTCAATTTTCTGATTGAAAAACAAGGTATCAATAACATCCGGGATGCTCTGATAACCTTAATTGACTTCAGATACTTTCAAAGACTTTCGGCAAAATGGACAGCAACCCAACAACTACGTCACCAGAACAACTGGATAAACAAAGCGACCGACTATTTTCACAACCGTGCCTTAGGTGATGAACTCAACTACATACGAGGTTATGAATACTACATCATCGATGGACAGCAATACGCTTTATCAAAGACCAGTCTGCAGTATATGCTGTTTGACAATTACTGGAATCTTGGAAAATTCATGCCAATTAAATCTCTCAGAAAACCACAAGTTCAACTCTTTCTCGCTTTTAACTTTGATATGGGCTACATACCTTCCGCTAAAAATGTACCAAAAACTAACTTTAACGACAAGCTGTTAAAAGGTGGCGGCATCGGTCTTGAAATCGTAGCTTTTTATGACAAAATGCTTCAAATAGAATACAGTATGAACGAAAAATACGAAAAGGATATATTTTTGCATCTGAACCTCAGTTTTTAATCATTATGAAAATAGCCGTTTACAGCAAAATTTTCAAACAACAGGATAAAGCCTGCATTCAAGAACTCTTTGATGTCCTTCATGAAGAAAAATTAGAGGTCACTGTACATAATCTGTATTTTAATCAACTCAAAAATCATATTGATTTCCAGTCGAACCCCGATTTGTATGAAAAATATGAAGACCTGGTAATACAGGAACCCGACATATTACTATCAGTAGGGGGTGATGGTACTATGCTGGGCGCCACTACACTGGTTCGCGATTCTGATATACCTATATTGGGGCTCAACCTCGGACGGCTAGGATTTCTGGCAAGTCTTGAAAGCAAATATCTACGCCAATCTGTCAAACAATTAAAGCGCGGTATGTATTCACTTGAAAATCGTACGCTCTTGCATCTGGAAAGCAGCGTAGCTTTATTTAACGGGCTCACATTTGCCCTCAACGACTGTACCATCATCAAGCGCGACACATCGGCTATGATACGCATCAAAACCTATATCAATGGATCTTTTCTGAATTCATATTGGGCTGATGGTCTAATCATCTCAACACCTACCGGCTCTACTGGTTATTCGCTCAGCTGTGGCGGGCCTATCATTTTCCCGGATTCAGGCAATTTTGTAATCACTCCGGTAGCACCACACAACCTGAATGTCAGGCCTATCGTCATTTCTGATAATTCGGTAATTTCTTTCGAGGTTGAGGGCCGTGCCGACACATTCCTATTAACACTCGATTCGCGTTTTGAATCAATCACAGCTCAGCATCAGTTTGCGGTAAGGAAATGCGACTTTTGTATCAAAACTGTAACACTCAACGATAACGGATTCATGCAGACCATACGTGAAAAACTCGACTGGGGCAAGGATGCCAGAAACTAAATAGAACATGATCATCAGACTTACACATAATGGTATTCATTATACAGCTGACCTCTCAACCGGTACAGACATCTCTTTACCATTACTTCCCGACCAACCGGGTGTTAATTGCTTTTATGCACCGGTTTTTGACGCACAACCTGTAGTGATGGGCAATTTTGTCGGGTCAACCAAACAGGGTGGCGCTGTCAATTTTAAAAATGTAAAAATTAACCCACATGGCAACGGCACCCATACCGAATGTGTCGGTCATATATCAGTAGAAGATGTCAGTATCAATGACACACTTCGGCAATTCCACTTTATTGCTGAGCTTATCAGTGTCTTTCCTCAAAAATCAGAAAACGCAGACCGCGTTATTACAGAAGATATTTTACGGGCTGTATTTACAAATGAAACAAAATGTGAAGCCCTCGTAATACGTACACTACCAAACGATGATGTCAAAAAAACATTCCATTACTCAGGTACCAATCCGCCATATTTATCTGCCGATGCCATTTCTTATCTGGTAAATTCGTGCAACATTCGCCATTTATTGGTAGATTTGCCTTCGGTGGACAGAGAAGAAGACGGCGGTAAGCTTGCCGGCCACAAAAGTTTCTGGAAATATCCCGAAACACTGGATTTGAACAAAACCATCACAGAGTTGGTTTATATAGATAACACAACCAAAGACGGTCTTTATTTGCTCAATCTGCAGATTGCCTCTTTTGGTATTGACGCAAGCCCCGGCAAACCAGTACTCTATAAATTATATAAAGAATAGTCTCAGGATGATACAGGACCCTGATAAATTATACAGCAGTTACATTAACCTCATCGACAGAAAAGATGAGGAGAAAATTCTGTATTTTGAGAAATTTCACACACTATTTGAAAGCTTGGAGCCCTACAGATATCTACACTGCTACATTATATATATAGAGTCGTTGCTTGAGTTGAATGAATATGATGAAATAGACCAAAAACTCGACACTGCCATATTAACATCACTGGATATCAGGCAGAAAGAAAGATTTGAGACCATTTATTCAATTCTGTTGTTCCATAAGGCTCAAGTTAAGTTTTTGAAAGGTAATACAGATGAAGCCAAAAGAATCATGAACGAACTGCTAAAGATCAAAGAACCAGATGAGGCAACAATCAATCTTCTTTTTCACATCACAGCCACGCCTACACCCAGATACATCGAACGCTTGCACAATGCTTCGGTGATATTGATGCTAATAACAGCTCTATTGTTAATAGTAGAATTATTTCAATACAAATCTTTTAACAGTCCCGACCAGTTTTATTTAAAAATAGGCATCGCCTTAAGTTTTTTTGGTGGTCTTTTCAGTGCCTTTTGTGGTGATTTGTTTCATTATCTAAAATGTAAACTACTGGTTAAAAGGCTTGTTGGCCGGCATAACACAAGTAAACCCTAATGAGTAAAATCCTCAACATTGAAACCAGCACGAGTCAGAGTTCGGTAGCAATAAGTGTTGACAGCCAAGTTATCGCATTTAAAACTTTGTCACCAGAGCTCAATATATCCGGTGAAATCACCTTACTGATACAATCAGCTGCTAATGAAGCACAAATACCACTCCACTCCATTGATGCTGTAGCAATTAATCTCGGCCCCGGTTCGTACACATCACTTCGTGTAGGGTTATCGGCGGCTAAAGCTATCTGTTATGCTCTTAATGTTCCATTGATTGGCACTGATACGTTTGAAATTCTATACAAATCGGTCGAAGATGAATCGGCTTATGATACTATCATGTGTATGGTGGATGCCCGACGCATGGATGTGTATGCGCGAATATATGATGCAATAACAAATCATTTCGAAAAAGATGAATTTGTAACCATGGATGAAGCTTTTTTCAGTCTTTATGCAGGGAAACAGATTTTGTGCACCGGTGATGGAGCAAAAAAATTATCCGGAACATCTTATTTACCCGAAAGTAGTAAAATATCAGAAATAACACAAAATGCAGCCATGATGGCAACCATCAGCCACGAGAAGTATAACAATGGCACGTTATTGGATATAGCATACAGTGTACCATATTATTTCAAATCACCGAATATAACTACCCCGAAGAACATATTTTAGTATTACAAATAAAAATATTTATCAATTTAAAAAAAATCTTTTTATTTTGTGCACATAATCAGGTAAGTTATAGTTGATATTTTTTTTAAATATTACAATTTGGTATAATTTTGGCATGATATTTTTATGAGTAATATTCTAAAACAATCTAGATATGAGAAAGCAAAAAAACGAGCTGATTTTACTAAAAAAAGGCAAAAACGATATTGAACTCGATTATGCCGAGCTACGCAAAGCAGTTTTGGTTTTGCGTGCGGTTAACCATAAACTTAGACAAAATATAATTGACCTACTCGAAGAAAGTGATAGTCTGACCGTTACAGATATTTACATAAAACTAAGACTTGAACAATCAGTTGCTTCCCAACACCTCGCCATACTAAGAAGAGCAGGTGTAGTCATCACTGACAGAAACGGCAAATTCATCTATTATTCAATCGACAAAGAAAGATTATCACAAATTTCACGATTGGTAGAAGAATTAGCCGCTTAATTTTTTATGCTGTCTTAACATCTGAGTTTGATCAAAAAATACCACCCAAAAAAAAGATACACAACACATTATACTGTATAAGTATTTATATGTATTTTGAATTTGTGTTCTGAAAAATGCTGTGAACTTATTGGTTTACAGCATTTTTTATTCGTAAATATTGATAATTTAAAAAAAATTACTGACCTTTGCCGTGTTAATACTTTTCGAATTATTACACAACAACCATGAAAAATACAAAGGTAAACATCGACAACGAAAAGCTCGAGTTGTCATCAGAGATATTGCGGGCACTCACCCACCCACTGCGTCTCAAGATAGTCGAGTTTATTGACAGCAACAAACGCATCAATGTCAACAAAATCTACAACTCACTCAAGCTCGAACAATCCATTACCTCCCAACATCTGAAAATACTCAGAGATGCAGGTATTCTGGAAACAAAACGAACCGGAAAATACATTTTCTACAGCCTTAACTACCCAAGAATAGAAAATTCGGTTATTGCAGTGAACAACTTTTTAGCAAAACAAGTAAAACAGACTCTGATAGAAGAATAATTTACACTGCCTGCTTCACTCTTGTTTCTATTGCTATTCTTTCTTACCCAAATGCCTCCCAAGGCTGTACATTTACAACATTACATATCAATCGGGCATCTATACTATAATACAGTATGGACCAATTAAACTATTCCATCAGTGAAAAATCTGTCTTCTGAACAACAGAAGCAGTAATACACCTGTTGTAATGGCAGTATCAGCAATGTTGAATACAGGCCTGAAAAATAGAAAGTGATCGCCACCTACAAATGGCACCCATGACGGAAACTCCCCTTCTGTCAATGGGAAATATAGCATGTCAACTACTTTGCCATGTAGGAAAGGTGCATAGCCACCACCCGGCGGAAACATAGTAGCAACACCACCACTATGGTAAGGAGTCTCTGTAAATATCATACCGTAAAATGCACTGTCTATGATGTTGCCCAATGCACCTGCCAGTATTAAAGTGAAGCATACCAGGACAAAATCGGATTTTCGCTCCTTTATCATATTGATTATCAGGTAAGCCAAAAATCCTACTGCTACTATCCTGAACAAGCTGAGCGCAAGCTTACCGTAATCACCGCCCAATTTCATCCCGAACGCCATACCTTCGTTTTCTACAAAATGTATGTTGGCCCACGATAAACCAAATATTGCAAACTGCTCACCGTATTCCATGTGGGTCTTGACCCATATTTTACTGGCTTGGTCTATTAACAAAACCAGAAATAATATAACAAGTACTAAGTATGATTTCTTCATGCGGCAAAAATAATATTTAATAAATTACCAAAAAGAATAGTAACGGAAAAACAATTATTTAAATATACTGAAACATATATATAAAATATCAGTATATGTGTTTATTGAATAAGTAAACAATAACAACCATGAAAAGGATATTGACATTCATGCTGATCGTCTCGGCATTTACAAACCTTACTTTAGCTCAGTCTTACAAAGAAAAAGTAAACAATTATATCCGCAAATATCATCATATTGCTCTTGAAAATCAGACCAGATACAATATCCCGGCTTGTATTACACTTGCTCAGGGCATTCTTGAGTCGAATGCAGGATACGGGATGCTGGCCGACAGCGCCAACAACCATTTTGGTATCAAATGCAAAGACCAATGGCTTGGTAAAGTATATTACAAGGAAGATGACGACTTGGATACACTTGGCAACCTGATACTGTCTTGCTTCAGAAAGTATGATACACCTGAGGAATCATTTGCCGATCATTCGCTTTTCCTGAATACCAATCCAAGATATGCACGGCTGTTTTCTTATGATAAAAAAGATTATAAAGCATGGGCAACCGGGCTCAAGGATTGTGGCTATGCTACTGCACCACACTATGCCAAAACACTGATAGACCTTATTGAACGTTTCAATCTGAATGTGTTTGATGAAATGGATACTTCTACTGAAAATTCATACGAACTTTACCTTACCTTCAATTTTATTAACAACCAAAAGGCCACATCGAGTGATAATACGGAGCTTACTTCTGTAAAACTGCCGGATTATTACCAGGGCACCTATGGATTGCAGAATAACACAGCGGCTATTGCACCGCCAAATTAATTCTCATCCTTGAGTACTTCGTCTTCGAAGTTTTTGGCTCTTTTTGCAATAGGATTATTGTGTGCTTCATCATAACTGCGCCTGTTTCTGACTACATCGAATGCCATCTGTAAGGCATGCCTGAATGATGTTTCATCTGCTACGTTTTGGCCTGCAATATCGTATCCTACACCGTGGTCAGGAGAGGTACGTACTACTGGTAGCCCTGCAGTAAAATTAACTCCTTCACTAAATGCAATGGTTTTGAACGGTATAAGGCCCTGGTCGTGGTAAAGTGCTAGCACTGCTTCAAATTTTTTGAATTGAGCGGATCCAAAAAATCCGTCAGCTGAGTATGGACCAAATACAAAAATACCCTGATTTTTACACTCTACAATAGCAGGCCGGATAATGCTGAGTTCTTCATCACCGATTAATCCTTTATCGCCAGCATGTGGGTTAAGACCTAATACCGCAATTTTCCCTTTCTCGTAGCCAAAATCACGCCTAAGGGTTTTATGTAAGATTTTTATCTTTTCAATTATCAAATCTTTAGAAAGGGATCTTGATACGTCTTTGAGTGGTATATGGTCAGTAACCATGCCTACTGATACATTCGGAGATGTCATTAACATCACAGTAGGAGAGTTGAACTCCTTGGCAAAATACTCAGTATGCCCTATAAAAGGAAACTGTTCGTTATGGATTACCTGCTTATCAACCGGGGCTGTAACTATCCCGTGTATGTCACCTGCCTTCAGGTCTTTGGTGGCTTCTGTCAGGCTTATCAAGGCATATTTTCCTGCTTCGGCACTTGCCTGACCTAATGAAATATTTACACTTTCCTGCCAACATGTGATAAGGTTTATCACACCTTGCTGTGCCTGATCAGGTGTTTTGACCTGGTTGATATGGAGGTCTGGTAGGTTGATAATATTTTTATGGTAAGAGACAATCTTTGGTGAGCCATATATAATAGGTGCAAAATTCTTATATACAAGATTATTGCTGAGTGTTTTAAGAATAACTTCAAGACCGATACCATTGATGTCACCAACTGTTATTCCTATTTTTATTGTATCCATTTAGTATAAATTATTGATTTATCTTTAATAAGTCAGCAAAGTTAAGCTACTAACACTTAATTTTATGATTTAAAATAGAATTATCGAAACAAAGAAGATGAAAGCAAAGAAGTCTTTCGGCCAGCATTTCCTCATCAATAAAATGGCAGTTGACAGGATTGTTGAAAAATTTGGTGCAATAAATGCCACAGGTAAAGCGCTGGAAGTAGGCCCCGGCATGGGCGTTCTAACCGAAAAACTCCTCAGTACCTATCCTTCACTCACAGCTGTTGAAGCAGACCACGATATGGTGGCGCATCTTCACAATCGTTTTCCTCTACTCAATGTAGTTGAGGCAGATTTCCTGAAAACCGATCTCAAACAACTGATGAATGCTCAAGAATTTGGGCTTGTTGGTAATTTTCCCTACAACATATCATCACAGATAGTATTCAAAATGCTGGATTACAAAGAGTATGTACCTGTAATGGTGGGAATGTTTCAGAAAGAAATGGCAGAGAGAATAGTGGCCGGACCCGGAAGCAAAACCTATGGTGTAATATCTATCCTTACTCAAGCATACTATCAGGGCCAACTACTTTTTCACCTGAGTCCGTCCGACTTCAATCCTCCACCAAAGGTAGATTCATCCGTGATTATTCTCACAAGAAAAGAAGATACCGGACCGCAATACAACAACAGACTATTTACCGAACTGGTCAAAACAACTTTTAACCAAAGACGTAAAATGATTAGAAATACCCTAAAGCAATACCTCCCCGAGCATATCCTAAATGAGCCTTTTTATCAGAAAAGGCCAGAAACACTTAGTCTTGAAGACTTTATTAACTTAACAATAAATATAGAAAATTATGAGCCTGGAAGCTAAAATTACCGAAGACCTGAAAGAAGCTATGAGAAACAAAGACCAGGCAGCACTGAGAGCCATCAGAGCTGTTAAGTCTGCAATACTCCTGTTCAAAACTAGTGGCACCCAAGAAGAACTGAATGAAGAAAATGAAATCAAACTACTGCAAAAACTCGTAAAGCAAAGAAAAGATTCTCTCGAAATTTACAGGCAACAAAACCGACCCGAACTGGCATCTGTAGAAGAAGAGGAGATTGCCGTTATTGAAAAATATTTGCCTAAGCAGCTAAGTGCTGAAGAACTTAGCGCCTTTATTAGTAAATTGATAGCTGATAATGGTGTTTCAGAAATGAAAGAAATGGGTAAGGTTATAGGCCTTGCATCAAAAGCACTTGCAGGCCAGGCAGAGGGCAAAGCCATCTCTGAAGAAGTAAAAAAACAACTTTCAAAATAAATAATTTTAATTAATTATATTCGAATTAATTAAATTTATTAACTTTATCGCGATTAACTAACCCCAACCACAATGAATAAATTATTCATTACCCTCTTTACATTGGTAGTCGTTGTGCTCACTGGATGTAACAAAGACCCGGAGATAATCGGTGGCAACAACCCACCTGACTATACCAAAATATCTACCATCAAGATGCAGAACTACGTCAACAGGATGTTTATTGATCTGGTTGGCCGCGAACCACTTGATGTAGAAATGGACGAAAATGTCAATCTGCTTCGCAGCAATAACCTTTCTGTCAATGCCCGAAGACAAATCATCCAAAAGCTTCAGAACAGTACCGATTCTGTATTTGGTGATGGCTCGTACCGTAAGGCTTATTCGCAATATATGTATAATCTGGCAAAAGTACGCACCATAGAAGGCGCTTCTGACGAAGATATCAATATGCGCATTGGCAACATAGTCTTTGGTATGAAGGAAGATTCTCTACTCGGTGACTGGGAATCATACAACAAGGGTTTGCTCGAAAAAAATAATCTTCAGTCTATTTTGGATACAAAAGTGCAGTTTTTTGATGGTCAGATACCTTACGATGTGTTTTTTAGTCGTATGGTCAATAACTCTATCTATGATTTTATCCACATGAACACCTTCAATTTTGTCAACTCAACATTTGAAGATTTGCTATGGCGTTTCCCTACATCGACTGAATTTCTGGTAGGTTTTGATATCGTAGAATACAACAAACCCAATCTATTCTTCAACAAATTATGCACTAACAAAAAGGAATACGTAGATGCCATCTGTGATACCAACGAATTTTTTGAAGGTATGATCATTTGGTGTTACCGTACCTTATTGTCAAGAGAACCAAAGTCGCAGGAAACAAGTGAAATACTCGGCGAATACATCCTCAACCGTGACATTCGAAAGATTCAGGAAAAAATAATGATAACCGATGAATATGCTAACTTTTAAAGTATTACCAATGAAAACATTCAACATATTCTTCATCATTGTACTGTTTGTATTGGTCGGCTGCAAAGATGATAAATACATTTACGAGGTAAATAAGGTAGATATACTCCCTAACAATGCCGACAAGAATAAAGAAAAAACCAACGAACAGTATCTGAACATCGTATATGCCAACCTTTACCAAAAAGCACTGTCACCTGACAAACTGGTGGACCTTTCTAATGTGATTCAATCAATAGGTGACAAACAGGTGGCACACGAAATAATCATAAGCAAAATGATGAATGATCCTGACATCAAATTGCCACCGTTGAGCGAAATGAAAGCTGACCCCGAGAAATTTATCATTAATACTTATAAAAGATTTTTCGTAAGAGAACCCACACAAGCAGAAAAAGCTTTTTTTCTGAATTTTATCAAATCGCACCCGAACATAACACCCGAACACATATACTTTGCATTTGCCACATCGGCAGAATATGATTATTATTAAAAATTAATAGCAGCCTTAATAGATGAAAAGAAGGAGTTTTATAAAGAAAATGGCATTGGCTACGGGCGGTGTTTTAGCTGCGCCCTATATTTTACCTAGTGGCCGTCTATTTGCTACAACCAATCCGCCATTGGCCGAACACGTCGTACTCGTATTATTTGCCGGAGGTGTACGCCAACAAGAATCTGTACAACAACGCTACCTTTCGGACAGCCAAAAACTTAACATCGAAGGCAACATTATGTACAATATGCTTGAAGGTGATGCTCCGACACTTAAGGTAGCCTATGGCACTACATTGCCGGGTGGCCAAAAAGGTGGCCAACCAATATCAAAAGTATTGCCTACTTCACTCCAAAAACAAGGTACTCTGTTCAAAGAACTCAGATTCTCAAAAGGTAGTACCGGTCATTACAATGGACTCGCTACAGCTGTATCCGGAAATTACAGCGTGACACAGGGTCTAAAACAAAGACCACTGCACCCCACCATCTTCGAATATGCCAGAAGGTTTGGCGGGCTTAAAGCAACAGACACCTGGTTCGTAGGTAATGGTATTTCCGGCTCTATTCCTTTACTCAACCACTCCAACTATGAAGGCTTTGGAGAAAGATACGGCGCTAACTTCATTGCTCCCATCGTTACGTTTGGTGCTGAAAAATATATCAAGGGATTCAAAATCTATCATCCTGATGATGAACTCGACCCGATACATAAAATGCAGACTTTCCTGAACCAGAGTTTCAGGCTACAAGGCAGCCACCTCGAAACACTCGGCAATACCGAAGAAGAAAGAGAAAGCATCAAAGATTTTATCAGAAAAACATTTGACCGACTTGATAAACAACAGATTGCATTCCCTCCGGTAACTGATAATGGTGACAACATCACCATAGGCTTTGCTACTGAGGTGCTAAAATATTTCAAACCTAAGCTAACAGTTATTAACCTGAATGATGTTGACGTATGCCATGGCAACTTTACAACTTACTTGGGTGCATTACACCGGGCAGATCATGGTGTAGGACACCTCTGGGACGTAATACAAACCCAGATACCTGAAATGTCCGGAAAAACTGCAATGCTTATCATACCTGAATGTGGGCGCAACCTAGACCACAATCCGATAACGGATGAGAATGACTGGTTTGCCTACGACCACAGCGACCAGAATTCAAGAAGAATATTCAGCATGATGGTAGGGCCGGGTATTCCATCAAACCTCACCATAGGTAGCGAGGGCAATCCGGTAGGTGACAGTTCTGATATAATACCAACAATAGCAGAATTGCTGGGCTTCAAAAACGATGTACTCAGCCAAGGTCTGATAGATCCGGTAGCAAAATCATTTTTTGACCAAATTTAATAATGCCGATATGACCAGAATTTTTTCGTTAATCGTGTTGTTTGGTGTGATGTGGGCCGGATGTGAAAAAGAAGCACCAAATCCGTATAAAGATTTCCAACCTAACAACCAGGATACTGTTGCGTTGTACAAACCCGACCCAAAATCCTTTGCCGGTCTGCACGCATATATTTTCAAACCTACATGTGCCAATTCAGGATGCCATGACGGCACCTTTGAACCTGACTTCAGAACCATTTCAAGTACATACAACACACTTGTGTATCACCCGATCATAAAAAATGATCCTCAAAATTCATTCACATACAGAGTAAAACCCGGAAGCAGCGCCGAATCTGTCCTTTATAAGAGGTTAACCGCTGATATTGACGGACAGTCGGGTATTATGCCATTGGTAGTTGACCCGGGTTCTGACTGGAATTCAAAGAAAGATGAATACATAGCCAATATCAAGGCATGGATAGACGGTGGTGCAAAAGATATTTTCGGCAACTTACCAAGTCTGACCAACAAAGTGCCACAAATGCAGGGCGTACTTGGCAAAACCGGTACCTGGCTCGACCGTGCTGACAGTGGGCAAGGCGCATTAAGAGTAAAAGAAACCGAAACCTCACTCGACTTATATTTTGCATTCTCAGATGACAAAACACCTTCTGATCAACTAACGAATGCAAGGATTAAATTTTCTAAAAGTCAGGACGATTTCGCCAATGCTACATCTTTTCCACTAGAAGTTTTGAGTACGCCTGTTGATTTTACAGGTTATTATGGCAATAATGTACACTATTACCACAAATATTCACTCAATCCACAGAATTATGCAAAAACCGGAGAAACCATTTTTTTCAGGGTTTATGTTACAGATTCTGATGGTATTGAAACCGAAATACCAACCAATGATGGCGTTTATTATATTAAAAATTATTTTTCATTTAAAATAATCATAGGATGATAAGAATAGTCCTGGTTTTATTCATTCTCTCAATGATGCTTTCATGTCAGAAAGATGACAATTTGTTGCCACTGTCCACTACACCGTCTATTCGCTTGTTAAAAATATCATCAGACACTATTAAAGAATTTCAGGATCCACTTGAGCTCTTGATAGAATATGAAGACGGAGATGGCGATCTTGGCAACATTGATACCGACATCAACTCTTTATTCATAAAGGATAACCGGCTTGACAAAGCAGATGAATATTATGTTGCACCATTGGCACCGATAGGTTCACAGATAAGTATCAGAGGCACACTCAATATCACACTTAATGGAGCATTTGTACTTGGTAACAGCGCTTCAGAAAAAACCTACTTCGAGCTCTGGATGATAGATCGTGCAGGACGAAAAAGCAACGTTATCCGTACAAAAGAGATTACTATAAATAAATAATAAGCTATGACAGGAATCCGACTGGTCTTCACTTATTTTTTGGCATTCATTTCAATAACGGTTGTAGTGGCTCAACCAAGTTTCAATATGTCAAATGCAACTACCAATGAGTGCGAAGGCATACTCATGGATAGTGACAATGGAATGTTGCCCGATACGTATGATAATAATGAAAATTATACATTTAAAATATGTGTACCCGGCGGAGAAAAAATAATTTTCACCTTTGCTAAATTCTGTACGGAAGAAAAATTGGATTATCTCAGATTTTTTGACGGCCCCGATACGCTTTCACCTATGATCGGGGGCCCGTTTTCAGGCACAGTACTACCACCTGCCATTACTGCCACCAGTGGTTGTCTTACCATTAATTTCATCTCTGATGCCAACATCCAGTGTCTGGGCTGGCTCGGTAGCTGGAAGGTGGAAATAGATGACCCCTTACCACCTCAGATGATGGTAACAGGTACAGTACCATGTGAATCAAGTTCCTTTAAATTAAAACTCAGCCAGCCCGTAAGCTGCGACAGTATTTATCCGGGCGCATTCTTGCTTTACGGTCCACAGAGTCCTGATATTGTTTCTGCTACTCCGGTAAGTTGTGTAAATGGCAAAACCGATGAAATTTTACTTAGTTTCAGTCCGGAAATCAAAGTGAACGGCAATTATACTGTCAATTTTACCACTACTTTCCTTGATGTCTGTAACAAGCCACATATACTGACGGCAACTGCAAATTTCAATGTAAGCGGGTGCCCATTGTACGTAGAGCTTGTACCCGAAGGTAATAAGACCAAGGTATGCCCGGGTGAATGCTTAAAACTATATGCCAACGTATCTGGTGGTGACCCATCCACCTATAATATTAAATGGAGTGACCCGACTTTTCCAAATACATCTGCAGTTGATGTTTGTGTTCCGCCATTGACTTATTCCGTGACAGTGACTGACGGTATAGGGTCAAAACCGGCAGTAGCTACATTTACATTCGAACTCCATACTCCTCCGGTTATCAACTGGCCGCTTGATCTTACAATTTGTCAGTCCGAACCTAGCATCAACCTTGGGGCTACACCAGGAGGTGGTACATGGGAGTGCAACGGCATAGATGACAAGAAAAAAACACCCGGACTTTATGAGCCATGGCGTATCTGGCAGGGTTCAGACCAGATTATTTATACCGATAAGAATGGCTGTAAGGATACCGTAAATATAACAGTAAAACCTATATGGATAAATCATGACGACGCTTCTTGCCCAGGTGCTGCACCATTTATTGTAAGTGGTGGCTCACCAGTAGGGGGTACATGGTCGGGTCAGAATATTTTACCAAATGGTACTTTTGATCCTTCTGCGCTGGGGACTTATTTTATCACCTATACTGCTCCTAACGGTTGTAGCCAATCTAAAAAAGTGAACGTTGCAAACCTCGTAATGCCCGCTGATATTACCATTTGTAGCTCCTTAAGCGATTTTTCAATACCTGTCAGCCCGTGGGGCGGATACTGGGATGCTTCACCCGGTCTTAATGCTAACTGGGGCTGGTTTTCACCAGCAAATGCCTTGCCGGGTGAAAACAAATTGCATTATCATATCAATGGGTGTCAAGACTCGATGAGTATCTATATTGTCCCGGTTGATGCAAAATATGATTTTGTCGCTTGTACCAACAATGGACCCTTTATTGTACCGGGTAGCTGGGGACCTGTAGGTGGCGTGTGGTCAGGGCCTGGCATTATAGACACACTCAGTGGCTTGTTCGATCCATCACTACTTAAAGATGGCCAGAATATTACCTTGACTTATACTGTCAATGGCTGTTCAGATAACCGTATTGCCTACATACGCAATACCGTGATCAACAACAAATCTGTAATTTCTTTCTGCCCTTATGATGACGTTTACAAAATACTAAATGATGACTTTCAGGCAAAACCTAACGGTGGCTCGTGGTCGGGTCCGGGTGTATATTATGTGTATATAAAAGATAAAGACCCTAAAAACGGGTATTATTTTGACCCAAAACAAGCTGTCACCGGACTCAACACCATTGTATATTCCAATAACGGCTGTACAGACACAATGTTCTTTAACATAAATCCACTGCCGGTATTGGATTCAATATCGCTTTGTGCCGAAGAAACACCGATCAAACTCAACGCTTCGGTTCCGGTTTCAACTTGGGTAGGCAATGGTATCATCAATGCCTTTGGTGGCATATTTGACCCCAAAACAGCAGGTACAGGACAACATATCATTACTATGACCGCCACTACTGGTTGTGTCAATACCGGCATCATCGATGTAGTACCATTCCAAAAAGTGGCACTTACAGGTATTGCCTCGTCGTATTGTTTTATGGACACCACTATTACCATCAATGTAACCCCTCCAGGTGGCAAATTATTAGTTGATGGTAAGCCGCAGACCACGTTTAATCCGGCCATTGCAGGCCCTGGCGTCCACAGTATAAGCTACAATTATGGTAGTGGAAAATGTGCAGACTCAAAATCAATCGTTGTAAATGTAGGTGATCCTGTTACCGTACAGCTGGCTTTTGCCTCAGATTCTATCTGTCGCGGGGAGAGTTCGAAAATATCGGCGCTAGGACTCGGAGGCAGCTCATTTGGGAATTTTAATTACTTTTGGAATAATGGTGTAGGATTCGGCCAAACTCAGTTCGTCTTTCCCGAAAAAACAACCACCTATACTGTCACCGTTGATGATGGCTGTTCAGATCCCGCAACAGCTGATGTGTTGGTATATGTACATCCGGATTTTGTCGTTGATAAGGTGTATGGCCCTGAAGTGTGCTTTGGCGATACAACATTTACCAAATTGTCCGGGAATCCGGTAGCCGACTACACTTTTAACTGGCTTACAAATCCTGTATTCATAGGTGATACATACACGGGCCCTCCTTCAACATATCTTGTACAGGTGGTCAATAATAATACCGGCTGTAGCCAGGAAGAAAGTATTGACTTGAAAGGTTATCCTTTGATTCAGGCCAATTTTACCATCCCACCAACAAAAGACTGTTTTTCATCACTCGATGCAAGCATCAATGTCCTTGACCACAGTGTAGGTGGAGTATCAGGATACTGGGATTTTGGCGATGGAAGTAATATCAATTATAACCCACAAGATGGCAACCTTATTCATCTTTACGCGAATGAAGGTGACTTTACAATAAAACTCCATATCGAAAATGAAGGTGGGTGTTTCTCTGAAGATTCTCTGAAACTCTGTGTCATTAACGAAGAAACTATTTATGCCCCCAATGCATTCACCCCCGATGGTGACAACCTCAATGATTACTTCAAGTTTGCCGGTCTTGGTATAAAATCTATAGAGTGGAAGATATTTAACAGGTGGGGCGAACAACTATTCGTGGGTAACAGCATGGACGATGTCTGGGACGGATTCAAGAACAACAAACGCGTACCGTTGGGTATATATACTTACGTTGCAGTTTACAAAAGCGAAGTAAGCAATACTGAAAAAACACTAAAAGGCCTCGTAACCGTTGTCTATTAAGATTTTCAGACTTCAAGTTGTTGTAAGATGTCGTCGGTATCATCATAAGACCTGAATCCAGTCCGGTGTTCTGCCATACCGTTTATCGCCAAATTTGCAAAAGACACATTTTGCTTGGTAAATACTGCTGCTTCATTTAAGTCATCATTTTTAATAAAAATAATGTACTGCCTCGTCAGTTGTTTTAGTTTTTGTATAAAATTTGAATCTGCCAGAAGTCCGGTTTGGCGCACATCAATCAATATGCCATCGTAATCTCCGGTTATTTCAAAAATGTATTCCGGGTTGTCTTGGTCAACTATTAATTCTCTGAACACTTTTTTTTCATGAAACAAAGCTTCGTCAGGCTGATCAAAACATGATATCAAAATACCATCCGGTTCTACCTCGCGTATCATTCTTTCCAATTCTTCATTGCTCCTGAAATTGGTACGAACAAATATTTGTGGACCTGCAAGCCATTCTTTCATCAGGTTCATTTGCACAATAGCTTTTACCGGGTCATCTGCCGATATAGCATCCGGGTCAAAGCAAATAATGTCAGCAAACCTTGCACTGAAATACCTTGCATCGGTCAGATTAGAAATTTTATCGGCAAGAATCTTACACTTATACATAAAATGCATTAATTTTCACAAAAATCTGACTTTTGAACAAAAATTATAGCTATTTCGACCTTGTTTATGAAATTACCCGCAATATTCCTTCAGGCAGGGTTACTACTTATGGTGCAATAGCTGATTATCTCGGCCTTGGTTCTGCAAGAATGGTAGGTTGGGCGCTTAACCAGGTTCATGGTAGCTATACTGATGTACCGGCTCACCGTGTAGTCAACCGGCTTGGCGAACTCAGTGGCCGAAATCATTTCCCTGACCCAGATTACATGGCAAACATGCTTAAACAAGAAGGTATAGAAGTTGTTGATAATAAAATAACGGAATTCAAAAAATATTTCTGGCACCCTGAAAATCTTGATTCAATACTTTAACCCATACTATTCGATTTATGAAATCAATCATTACTTTACTTATCATTTTTTCCTGCAGCTTTGTTATTGCTCAAAGTCCGGTAGGTATCTGGAAAACCATCGACGATAAAACCGGAGAAGCCAAATCTTACATAGAGATTTACGAATCAAACCATAAATATTTTGGAAAAATCAACAAACTCCTCAAATCGGAGCCTACCAAAAAATGTGAAAAATGTCCGGGTGCTAGGAAAAATAAACCATTAGTGGGAATGATAATTGTAGAAAACCTCAGCCCATATAAAGATTACTGGAAAAACGGCACCATACTCGACCCAGATTCGGGTAGCGAATATGGCTGTAGCATCTGGTTCGAAAACAATAATGCCAACGAACTGAAAGTGAGAGGCAAACATTGGACCGGACTTTTCCGTACACAGACCTGGTACAAAGTGAAATAACCGGGTAAGTGTGTGACTGCCTGCATATTGCTCTTATGACAAACAATATTTTTCTTAAAATTATCCTTTTTCCGTTTTCACTGATATACGGTACGGTCATTGTCATTCGCGAACTTTTGTATAAAGCAGATCTGCTGAGAGGCGTTAGTTTTGATATTCCGGTTATTTCTGTAGGCAATCTGTCAGTAGGTGGCACAGGCAAAACTCCACATATCGAATTCCTGATCCGTCTGCTGAGTCCGTATATCCAGATTGGTACACTCAGTCGTGGATACAAACGAAAAACCTCCGGCTATAGGGTCGTCAACGAATTCGATTCTTCTCTTGATGCTGGCGACGAACCATTACAGATTAAAAGAAAATTCAAAGATGTATTCGTAGCAGTGTGCGAAAACCGCGTTTTTGCCATTCCGAAAATGCTGATAACAAAACCCGATCTGCAGACAATCTTGCTGGATGATGCCTTCCAACATCGCCAGATAATACCCGGACTCAATATTCTACTCACGCAGCATTCCAGGCCTTTTTTTAAGGATTTTTTATTGCCTTCTGGTTCGCTTCGCGAATTTCCGGAGTCGTACAAACGCGCAGATGTTATCATTGTCACCAAATGCCCGGATAAACTAAGCCTTGATGACGCAGAAAAATTTACTAAATCTCTCCGGCCTTTTTCTCACCAAAAGGTCTTCTTTTCAAAGTTCAATTACCAACGTCCTTATTTTTGGTTCAATCCTGCATTTTCATACAATCTGAAAGAAGATACAGATGTGTTACTGATTTCTGCTATTGCTAACTCTGACTACTTGGTTGATTTCCTGCATGCCAATGTCAATAGTATTGAAATGCTCGAATTCCGTGACCATCATTACTTCAAGGAAGAAGATATGCGAGCTATCCATTCCCTGTTCAGGAGCATGAAGTCTGAGAATAAAATCATCTTAACAACTGAAAAAGATGCAGGCCGTCTCGAGCTTTTCAGGTCATTTTTCATTGAAAATCAACTACCTCTTGTGGTTTTACCGGTCGAGGTTGAATTTTGTCTTGATCAGCAAGCCGAATTCGAACAATGCATAAAAGATTACTTGCTAAGTTTCAAACGATGATTCGGGTGCGTTTGCTTCAGTTCATGTATCTTGTCTTCAAAGCCTTGATAGGCATTGGGTTGAGGCTTTTTTATCCCAATACTGTTGTCCACAACCGACAATACCTAAACACCAAAGGCCCGATGTTACTGATAGGCAACCACCCAAATGGCATGATGGACCCAATAAATGTTGCCCTACATTCAAGGCGAATGGTTCACTTCCTTGCAAAGTCGCAGTTGTTCAGTAACTGGTTTACACGATGGTTTTTTAACACATTCTATTGCATTCCTGTTCAAAGGTCAAATTTTTCGACCGACCAACCAATTGACATGGTCAGGAGTTTCGAACGTTGCGACATATTTCTGCACGAGGGAGGAACTTTGTTTGTAGCACCAGAAGGTACGAGCCTCAATGTAAGGCGGATACTTCCACTCAGAACCGGAGCTGCGCGTATAGCTTTGAGTGCCGAGTCTAAAAAAGATTTCCAGCTTGGATTGCGTTTCGTAGTATCGGGTGTCACATACATAGATGCGGGCAGTTTTTGGTCGGGGCAGTTCATTAGTACATCTGCACCATTCGGCATCGAAGAATTCGAAGAGACTTACCGTAAGGATGAAGTGACAGCCGTGAAGCTCGTAACGGAAAAAATATTTCGGGAACTTAAAAAACTCAATATCCATCTCGAAAATGATGCTTTGATTCCTGATTTTGAAAGATTAATAAGGTGGTTTAATTCTGGTATTGAAGCCGACCCCGAACAGTTTTTCATTAAAGGAAAGCTATTGGCAGACGATATCAATCGACTGGAACAAAATAATCCCTTACTCATTGAGTCGGCAAGTACACACATTGCAGTGGTAGAAAATTATATGCATAAATGGCACTTAAAGGCAGAGCAGGTTCCTGAAAGTATTGAACCAACCTCTGTACTTTCTTTCATTGTTCACTTACTGCTTGCAGTATTGGGCCTACCTTGTATGCTTGCAGGTCTGGTTATACATTTTATTCCCAATTTTCTGCCTTGGTTAATTGAAAAGATTGCCAAACAACACCCAATATATATTGCTACTACCAAATTCGTTACCGGATTCTTTCTCTACATCATTTATTACCCTTTATTGGTGAAATGGGTATTGGGTATGGGTTTATCAGGCGGACTAAGCTTGACTATTATTGCCGGAGGCATCATCTGCGGCTTGCTTTTTTTCCCGTACATCAACATATTACAGAAGCTTAAAACATCTTTTGTTACATTTTTTGTGAAGAAAAATGAAAAAGAAATGGTAAAAAATGAAATTTTAACACTTCAGGACTTGATTTCGGGTAAAAATACCCACTAAATTGCGCATTGATTTCACAAACATACTAATTCCATGATCCCAAAAATCGTGTTGGGTTTATTTATCATATCAACATTAATTCAGATAGCGTACTGGATTATTATGTTTGTAAAACTGTCACACAGAACACCATTTCCTGAAAAAAAATGCAAGCACCCGGTAACAACAATTATATGTGCAAGAAATGAAGCCGAAAACCTTAATAAAAACTTGCACCGAATCCTAAATCAAAACTACCACTTACACAGGCTCTTATTGGTAAACGATAATTCAACCGACACAACGCTTGAAGTGCTATTGAATATTCAAAAAAATCATAAGACCTTTACACTTGTAAATGCAGAAAAAACACCTGAAGGTATGCCTGGAAAAAAAGCGGCACTCACTCAGGGAATAGAAAATGCAGATACAGACGTTCTTTTAATGACTGATGCTGATTGTTACCCCGCCTCTGCTGACTGGGCTGAAATTATGCAGTCACAAATGGATGAAAAAACTGAGATAATTCTTGGTTTTTCACCATACAACAAGCAGAAAGGCTGGCTGAACAAATTAATCAGGTTTGATACAGTAATGATTGCAATGCAATATTTCACGATGGCCCTGGCAGGCATGCCATACATGGGCGTCGGTAGAAATATGGCTTACCGAAAATCGCTGTTCGCCAAGACCGGGGGCTTTGAAAAACACAAAAGTATAGCCTCAGGTGATGATGATCTGTTCATACAACAAGCAGCTACCGCTACTAACACCAAAATATGCCTGGACCAGGATTCATTCATGATTTCTGAACCTAAACACAGCTGGAAAGAGTTTTTTACTCAAAAAGCAAGGCATATTACAACCGGAAAAAGCTATAAAAGACACCACCAGATCATTTTGGCGATGTTTTTGATAACACTTTTTGTTCATTTGATCAGCGGGTTCGGGTTATTGTCACAGTTGATGTTCATCCGTATCATTACGGCTGGCATGATTCTGAGAATGACAATAGCTTGGGGAGTCTTCACAAAAATTGCCGGATTACTCAAAAGTGAGGATCTGACAAGATGGTTCCCACTGCTCGAAACCAGTTATTTGTTATTTAATATTATACTTACACCAACATTATTGACCTTTAAACCTACAAAATGGAAGTAATCAGTAAAATCCCAAACCTTTCTACCAGAGCGAGTGAAGACTACGATCTTGTACTAATGGCCATTGACGGCAACCAAAAAGCTTTCGCAGAACTTATGGACCGTTACAGAATCTCAGTTTATAACACCATGTACAAAATGGTTAACAACCGTGAAGATGCAGAAGACCTGACCATCGAAGCATTTGGCAAGGCATTTAACAAACTACAGAGCTATGCTCCGCACTATGCGTTCAGTACGTGGTTGTTCAAAATTGCCATCAACAACTGTATCGACCACATCCGAAAAAGAAAACTTCAGCTACTGTCTATCGACGAACATATCCAGCCAAACAGTTCGCTAGAGTATAGCCATACGCTGAAAGCCAACCTGCTTGACCCCGAAGAAAGAGTCATTCGCCAGCAAAGGGTAAACCTTATGAGAAGCGTATTGAGCAAACTGACTACCAAATATAGGCTGATGATCGAACTCCGCTTCTTCGAAGAATTGAGCTACGAAGAAATAGCAAAAGAGCTCGACATTCCACTCGGCACTGTCAAAGCACAACTATTCAGAGCCAAGGAATTGCTCCATAATTATCTCCAAATGCCAGGTGCACAGGATTATCTCGAAGTATCAAGCCGACCAAGAATATAATGAACATATCAACTAAATACAGAAAAACCTCGGCAACGGGGTTTTTTTGTTTCTTGTAAAATCTAAGCAAACATGAAATACTTTTTTCTTTTGCTCTTGACTGTACCACATTTGCTTCATTCACAGACTGTGAGGATAGATCCGGAGTTCAACCGGCAGACTGCTGACATCCCGGGATATAAATTAGTGTTTGCTGACGAATTTAATACGCTTGACCGTTCTGTTTGGGATTTGTCTGGTCCGGGCAATGATGGTCCGTCCTATGATGCGGCTGATTTTTTGATTAAAAGCAACCAAGTAACCATCAATCCTTCTAATGTGTCTGAACCACTAGGCAGTATCCTGAAAATACAGGCTCGAAAAGGCGAAGACCGAAATATGACCCCATTCTCTGCAGGCGAAATTAAGACCTTCAATAACCACAGTTGGAGTAATCATCCTCCCAATTTCAGAAACTGGACCATGACTCCGGGTCAATATCTCGAAGCCAGAATCAAAATACCATACTGCCCCGGTATCAATTCGGCGCTGTGGCTATATGGCATTACCGGTGCTCAGGATGATCCCGACAGGCGCTTTTTCGAAGTAGATATCATTGAATCATTTAGCGAAATTCCGTCTCATTTCTGGACCAACATACATTACGGCAAAGCATACGCAGATAAATCGCACCGCAGTAAAGGTCGGGAAATCAAAGTAAAAAGTCTAAAAAACAAGAAAGTCGTACTCAAGGATATTTGGCTCACATTCGGACTCGAATACAATGAAACAGACATCAGGATGTATCTGAATGGTGCACTTTATAATACCTACAAATTATATCCTAACTCAACAAAGAAAAAATACCGCTATCTGAAGGCTTTGCCTGCCTTCATCAGACTGGGTGTAGGCAAGGCCTCCGTAGAATCAACCCAAGCGGAAGCATGCCAGGATTATCCGGTATTCTTAGATATTGATTATGTCCGGCTATATACCAAAGAAAATCTGCCGTCCATTTATTTTTTAAATAACTATGAAAACATCTGGCTCTCAGCAACCAAGGGCAGAGAAAACAGCGGATTCAACATGCAGGTCAACTACATTCCGGGTGTTAAGTACCGTGTTATAGACGAAAAAAACCAGCTCGACATTACGCACAATGAAAACTACATCACTGCCTGTCAGTGCGCTCAATGGTGGATAAGCCCGAAAGAGAACAGTCCGACAGGTCCCGCCTGGATTAAAGTTATGGCGGAGTTTCCCGGAGGAAATGCAATAAATCTGGGTACCACCATTCAAATTATTCCTTAAATTAGCCAAGGAACTGCTATATAACAAATTAAATAATTGAATTGGCAGTCAAACAAGCATGAATATCAGATGAATTTAATTTACTGTTACAGACAAATTAAATTCGGTTTCACCTGTCTTATTTTTAATTTGTTCCGAAAAATATTGATTTTTATGCAGTTTATTTTTATTTTCTGTTTTGTATGAAAATATGCAGCAGAATATTTGCTTTTTTATCATTTATACTTTATCTTTCGGTTTTATTCATTTTAATTTATTTTTATGAAAACCAATATAAAAAACTCTGCAAGAGTGCTAAATTTAGGCAGAAGAGTTATTTTTCTCTTTATATTATTGTTTTTTTGTAGAATGATTTCGTTTTCGCAGGCACCAACTTTGGTACTATCTGGTTTGTGTGACAAAAATGCACTCGAGTCATTCTCCACTATTGGCAACCCAAGTGTCCCTACTCTTTCAAGTTCTTTGCCATCAACTATCTTTTCGAATCAAAATCTTGAAATAGTCGGTGATATTATTGCAGACGAATCTATTTCTTTTAATAATTGTCTGCTCAGATTTAGTAATGGTAAAAGTATATTTGTGAATAAGGACAAAGTACTGGATATCAAATATAGTGAACTGTTTAGTTGCGACAAGTTATGGAAAGGGATTGTTTTGGATAATGAAGCCAGAGTGGATTTATTTGGAAGCTATATTGAAGATGCCCATACTGTGATTCTGACAAATTAAAAATCCGTGGTGAATATGGTGGCTGTATTAATGAATAAGAATTATTTTGGTATAAGGAACAATAACAGCAAATCTCCTGTTTTCGGTAATTTTGCCTTAAACAGGTTTACCTGTTCGTCAGAGTTGCGTCCCACATGGGATAAGTGGAACTACTTAAGTGGGTCCTGGTCGTATGCCGGCATGGCATTCCAGGGTTGTACCGTGACAATCGGAAGTCCGGCACCGCCGTTTTGGCTTCCGACCTATTCTTTATTTGATAATATGAACAATGGAATAATAGGTCTTGATGAATGTATTCTGTCAGTCAGGAACTGTAGGTTCGACACACTTAGACATACAGGATTGGTTGCTGTGAATAGTCATTTGGATTTTGAGGGCATTCAAATAGGAACGGATTTGGAATCCACTGTCACCAGATGTGGAAAATATGGGATCAGGGCTGAAAACAGCCAGCTAAGTGTACATAAAACCAAATTTCAATATAACAACAGAATGGCAATCAATTCAGCGCTCAATAGCCATGAAGAATTTGTAAAGATTACGTCTAATTTTATTCAGAACAAATCAACGGGAATATCAGATGGGATTTTCCTACAACGAAGTTCCGGTAAAGCCTATTCCACAAATAACATTATTTCTGATAACCAGATAATAATAACAGGAGAAAACACCAATGCTATCGGTATATGCATTTCCGGTTCAAATAATGCGACAGATAATATGACTATTTCATTAAATGATATAACGGTTAATGAATACCCGCAAAATGGTGATTTTCTGAATGGAAGAGATAATCACGGCATTATGTACTCCGCCATGAATCATTCCGGATATGGGGTATTTGATCAGAACCAAATATTAAATACAGGACTCGAATCACCTACCTTTGTACTTGGATATGGAATAGCTTTTCAGAATAATGACGTATTCCCCCACACGCTCAAAAACAACAGTACTTTGGCAATGCCGAAGCCCAACGCTTTCGCTTCAAATGATTTTAAAAAATGGAATATATGGTGTGGTATCCATGCTGATGCTTGTAGTAATTTAATATATTGTAATAATACTTCTGAAGGATGCTTCCAGGGGATGCACAAATTGGGAGCAAATGCTATTGATGATGCCGTTATCAGCAATACCTTTCTATCTAACTGGAGAGGTATTTCTCAGGATATCCCTGCAGTTTACGGCGATCAGGAATGTACACATAATACATTTTTGCCTATTAACAACGGTGTAGAGTATTATCATGATGCTTCTTTCAGAGGGGCAACAAATCAGCTAAATAAATTCTACATAGATCAAAATGATTTATCGCAAAATCCAGATCCGACCACTGACCCAAATTGGTTCGCCATTCATAGTTCATGTGAGAATAAACCTGCGCCTGCCTGTCCTGAAATATTTGGCTCGCGTGTATCGGGTGATACGGAGTACCGCATTGCCACAGGAGAGCTCTTTCCGGATACAGTTGATAGCTATGACGGATGGGCCGGAAGGTACAAGCTGTACACAGCTATTAAGACCTACCCGGGCGTATATACAGACACAGAGTACAGCCTGTTTGTTTCACAATACGAAAACTCCGGCATCGGCAAGCTGTATGAGACAGAGCGTCTTATTCATGAGGGTACTGTATATCCTGACACATCGAAAGCACGTAAGTTAGAATATGATCTCTATATCGATTCCTGTCTTCAATCAGCCCGGTCATTGGATGCCCAAATGAACATCACAGATACTGTTAATCTTTCTCTTATCTCCCTGAAAGCAAGGTTGATTGATCAGATAGATTCAGTTAGGCTTCTCAGAGCTGACCTGAAGTCTGATGTCATGGCTGATAACGGCAGTCTGTGAAAAAAATATTTCAAAAATTTTATCAAAAATACAAAAACATTTCGTAATTTCAAGGCATAGAGTAAAT
>WBZR01000836.1_pt1 | contig 44769 bp, 55 predicted proteins | sample 5204231 | NCBI WGS metagenome assembly WBZR01 (sample SAMN12412403, study PRJNA552823) | activated sludge metagenome | isolation source: activated sludge from anammox sidestream of wastewater treatment plant... | place: USA: Virginia | collected 2017-08 | reverse complement strand
TTCAATGCCGAGGCAGCGTTGCGCGTGCGCACCGGGGCCGGAATCTAACGAGGAGCCAACATGGCCGTACTTGACGTTACCTCATACGGAACCCTGGCGCGCGACGCCAACGGCGCGGTGATTGCTTCGCCGCACGCAGCGAACATCAACAACCAGCAGATCACCATCGCGGCGACGAGTGCCGGCGTCACGCTGCCAACCTGGGCGAAGTTCGTGCGCCTGCACGCCGAGGCGGCGTGCCGCGTCTCGTTCGACGGGGCCGCTTCCGCAACATCGATGCGCATGTCGGCTGGCAGACCGAGTATTTCGGCGTGATCCCAGGCGGCACCGTCGCCGCCATCCAGGCTTGACGAGGTGTCATCATGATGGTGACGACACAGGCCCCCACGCTCTCGGCACTCAGCGACTTCCGCGTGCTGCTTGATCTGGTCAAGCTGGCGGACGATCCTGGGCGGGTCAACGAACTGATCGACAACCTCACGAAGGCGCGCGAAGAGGCCGACGCAGCGACCGAGGCCCTTCGCGTCGAGGGCGAGAAGATCGCGGCCAACAGGGCAGCGCTGGCCTCTGACGTGGCTGACGCCAAGCGAACTATCGCAGAGGCCGAGCAGGCGGAACGGCAGCGCATCGATTCGCTGAACGCGGCGCGCGATGTCGATGTCAAGGCGCAAGCCATTCTGGATTCCGCGAAAGAGACGCTTGCAGAAGCCCAGCGCGTTCACGACGACGCGGTCAAGGACGCTTCCGACATCCGCGCGCAAGCGGCGGCTGAACTTGAGCGCGCGAAAGCAGAGGCGGTGCGGATCATCGCGGAAGCTGACGACCTTCGAAACGAAGCGTGCGCCGTCCTGGCATCTGCTCGCGAGGCGGAGGACGCTGCGCTCAGGAAGCTTGACCAGATGAAGGCGATCGTCGGGTGAGTGCCATGCGTAGTGCGCAAGTTCGCGATAGCTCCGCATCCAAGGCAGGTGTAATGGCCATACGTGATTCAGATTTTTCTGAGCTTTGCTCGCGAGTCGAAGAGCTTGAGCGATCAGTCGTTGGCGTGGCTGCTGGGTACTCGTCACTGGCTTCGCAGTTGACTCAGGTGATCACTGAGCAGCACCTTGCTCGGGCGCAGAGGGATGCTCAGGACGCTCGTATCGTGAAAATCGAGGCGGATGTTCGGTCTGTTGTCGAGGCATCGGCAAAGGCTGCAGTCGCGCAGCAAGAGATTCTGAAGAGCGTCTCCGACATTCACGAGAAGATCATCGCGGCAACCGACGTGACCGAAGGCATCGCCGCGGCGATCGGTTGGATCGAGCGCGCGCGCAAGATCGTCATGTGGGTCGGCGCCCCACTGCTTGGGGTGGCATCCATCTACGTCGCCGTGAAGATGATGATCACAGGGCACCATATTGCCCCGCCTGCTCCGCCGCCTCCGCCGCCTGGGGGGCCGTACTGATGCCCGGCCTGCGCAACGCCATCATCGGCGGAGTCGTCGTCGCCTCGGTCGGCCTCATCGGCTGGATCACCGAGCGCGAGGGCAACGAGCACCGAGTCTATGCCGACGTGGGCGGCGTGCCCACCGTCTGCGCGGGCGTCGTCGTGCGCGGCGTCGCCATCGGCACGCAGTACACCCGGCCGCAGTGCGACGAGCTGACGCGCACGGCAATCGAGCGCCACGGCCGCGAGCTGCTGGCCTGCACCTGGGGACGCACGGGCGTGCAGCTCAAGCAGCACGAGTACGACGCGCTTGCCTCGTTGGCCTACAACGTGGGCACGGCCAACGTCTGCGCTTCGTGCCTGCCGCGCTCGGAGTGCCTGGGCGACCTGATCCGAGCGGGCAAGATGGCCGCCGCCTGCGAGCGCATCACGGCCTACAGCAAGGTCCGCATCCGCGGCGTGCTGGCCGACTGCCGCGAGCGCGCGCACGGCTGCTACGGGGTTTGGCTGCGTCGGCAGGCCGAGCGTGACCTGTGCCTGGGGCGGCGCGCGCCGCTGACGGTGGAGGGCAGGGCATGATCCAGATTTACGCCATCATCTCGATCTGCGCTGCGCTTCTCGGCGGCCTTGTTGGATACCAAGTGTGCGATGCGTCGGCAGAGGCCGAGATTGCCAATTTGCGCGCAGAGCACGCGTCCGTCATCGCGGATGCGGAGCGCCGTTCACGTGAAGCGGTCGAGGCCGTGCGCGCTGAAGAGGCTGCGTTGCGGCTGAAACAAGTGAAGGAGGTGGACCGTGCGAGGATGGAAGTCGATCAGCAGCGTGGCATTGCCCGCGCTGCTCGCGTTGAGCTTGAGCGCCTGCGACACGCAGCCCAAGCGATTGCCGATGACGAGCGCGCCGCAAGTGCAGCGCCCACCGCTGCCGGCGGAAGCAATGCAGCCGCCGGACCCGGACTGGTGCCAACCGTCATGCTTGGAAGCGTTGCGCAGCGAGTTGCGCGACTTGGCGAACGCGCTGTCGAGCTTGCGGAACTCGCGCGGTCAAGGGCAATAGCCGGCAATTTGTGTGTCGCCTTGAGCGGTGGTGTGTAGGGATGGCCTCGTTATGGGACAGGCTGCGGTACTGGTCGCTTTCGCGCAGGCGCAAGAGGCAGCAACGCGACTTGCGCACGCTGCTCATGATTACTCGCGCAAGGCTTGATGGAGCCTACCGTATGGCGCACAACATGCTTCACGCCAAGTCAAAGCACGAGCTTGACCTTATGGTCGAGAACGCGTCGTTGCGTGACCGCATCACTGAGCTTGAAGAGCGGCTCTCGTTTGGCCAAACAGTGATCGACCCTGACCCGCCCGGGGAGGGGTGGCGCTACGAAGTGTTTAGTGATAATGCCGGCGAATGGCGCTTCAGACTTGTCGCGCCGAACAATGAAATCGTTGCCGTCGGCGAGGGGTACACGCGCAAGTCGAGCGCTGTGCGCGGCGTGAAGACTGTTCAGAAGGGCGCGGTCACTGGCCGCATTGTTTTCAAGTGAGTGGCTGGGTCCACATTTGACAGGAGCCAACAATGGCACGAGGTGATATCAAGTGGTTCGCCCAGGCGCTCCACGATCTTGGCAACAAGATTCATGACATGGACGGAGACGACTTCCGTCTCGGGGTCATCAAGAATACATCTGCGCCGACGGTCAACGACAGCGCACCGCACTGGGGCGGCACGGGCACGACGAACCATGCGTCAAACCAAGTCAGCACGGCCGGATCGCAATACACTGGGCCAATCGTTTTGGCTACCGAGCAGTGGCAACTCGTCACCGGCGGAGCGGAATTCCGCATCACCGGCAACGTGACGATCGCGCAGGACGCGCCCACCGGGTTCACGGACGGCTACTGGGCGATCATCTACAACAACACGGACACCAACAAGCGCTGCATCTGCTATATCGACCTCGGTGGTCCTGCCGGCAACAAGGACGGCCCGCTTGAGATCAAGTGGAACGGCGGCAGCAAAGTTGTGCTGTCCATTACGCAAAGCTGATCATGTACGACCCGGCATCTCAGCCAGTCCGCTGGTACGTTTGGAACCTGCTCTGCGCGCTCGATCAACTCGTCAACGCGCTGTGCAACGGCTGGTGCGACGAGACCATGAGCAGCCACGCCTACCGCCTGCACCGCGACGGCAAGCCCTGGGGCTGGCTCATGCGGGTCTACGACGCGCTGTTCTTCTGGCAGCGTCGTCCGCCCGGCACGATGGGGCACTGTCACTGGGCCTACCTGCGCGAGGGCGAGCGGTACCAGGTGCCGCCTGAGATGCGCACAGTTTCTGCGCATGTTGATGGCGACATGTAAAGGATCGGACGAATCATGAGCATGACCCCCACCCAACAGACCGCCCTCGAAGCCCTCGCCGGCCGCGCGCTCACCGAGGGCGAAGTGAGCAGCATCGGCGCGATGGTGGACGCCTGGAACACCCAGGGCATCGCCGACGCGCTGAGCGTCGGGCGCAAGGCCGTCCGGCCGCGCATGACCAGCGCGCGCGGCATCGCCGAGCTGATGCCCGGTGGACCCGCTGCGGCCGAGGTGATCCTGATGAAGCTCGAAGCCGCCGCCGCGACGATGCTCGCCAGCGCGGATCAGCCGACCAAGGTCACGGGCTCGCTCCTCAAGCGCCAGCTCGGCTTTCTGGCCGGCGAGGGCCTGGACTTCGGTTCTGCGGCCCTGCGTGGCATGCTCGACCAGTTCGCAGCGGCCAGCATCCTGACCTCGGACGAGGTCGCAGGCCTCAAGGCCATCGCCGAGCAGCCCGACCCGATCACCCACATGCAGGTCGCGCACGCCCTGCAAGGAGCCTGAGCATGCTCGGCCACACCTGGCGCCTGCGCGCCTCGAATACGCAGAATCAGGCTATCACGGTCACCGTCAAGGCGCGGTACTGGAAGTTCGCCAGCGACGGCTCGATCACCTGGAGCACCGAGCAGACGCTCATCAACGCCGTGAGTGTGTCGGCCACCACCGGCACCACGGCCAGCAGCACAGTGGACAACAGCACCGACAAGTACCTCGGCGCGGAGTTGACCGCCAGCTTCACGGCGGCGGCGGCCACCAATGGCACGGGGTCGGTCGCACTGAGTCTGGAGCGCAGCACCGATGCCGGCACGACGTGGCCGACGCAGGATTTGGGGCAGTGGGTCGGCGGGCACACGCTGGTCGCCGCCGACGGCACCAATGCCCGCCGTCGCAACTTCCTGATCCGCTGACCGAGGGCGCCGAGTGGGTCTGATTCAGCACGTCTGGCCGTGGGACACGCAGCCGCAGGAGGCGGTGCGCTTGCGCCGCGAGCTGGCGGACGCGGCGCTGGTCTATCTGCCCGGCACGCATCCGACGGCGATCCTCTCGGCATCCGGGCTGCCCATCGCGCCGCTCACCACGGCAGCGCCACTCGTCGTCACGCCGAGCGGTTACGCCGTGCAGCAGCAGCAGCAATCGCAGTTCTCGCGCGCCGCCGCTGGCCTGCCTACCAATGCGCCAGAGCTGACGCTGTGGATGGTCTCGTCCAACGGCGCGGCCTACGCCAACAGCATCAGCGATAGAAGCGTGTTCGGGGTCGCTGGCGGCAGCACATTCCTGGGTTTTCAGAACTGGTCTGGCGGCCTGAAATTCCTTGCGGCCGTCTACTACTACCCAGACTACAACGGGATGGCCGCCGCGGAAAGCGCATCCGGCGTGGTGCGCCCGAACAGCACGCAGATCGTGGTCGCCACCTACCGCCGCAACGACGCTGTGCGCCTGTACGTCGGTGGCGTCAAGGTCGCCGAGTCCGCCGCTGGCGACTATGACGGCAGCTTCAACTGGTCCACGATGAGCATTGGCAACAGCGTCACCCAGATGACCGGCACGCCAGCCGCTGCGGGTATCCTGCTGCGCGCGCTCTCCGACAGCGACATCGCCACGATGTTCTCTGATCCGTGGGCATTCATCGCCCCCAGCCAAATCTGGGTACCCCAATCCGCAGGCGGCCCCAGCATGCCCACGCTGTCCCTGCCCACCGTGACGGCCATCGGCGCGACGCAAGCCACCCCGCGCGTGACGCTGACGTACTCGTGACATGGCGCTGATCTACTACGTCATCTACGGCTCGGCCGGCTCCAAGCCGTCCGCCGCCCAGGTCAAGGCCGGCAAGGACGCGACAGGCGCATCTGCCGTCGCCGCAGGCTCCGAGGCCGAGCTGGGCTCTTCGGGGGTGATGACGTGGAGCAGCGCGGCCACGGGGTTGACGGCGAGCACGGCGTACAAGATCGCGTTCGTCCACGCGGACGGGGCGGACGGGGATGTTGTCGAGTCGGGGGCGTGGCGCACAACCCTTGTTGTCGACTCTGTAATCGGCGCGGCGGTTGCCGCTGGTGCGCAGGCGACAGTGTCCGCCACGACTGCAGTAGATTGCGGCGTTGGCGCTGCTGCAGCCGCCGGCCTTAGCGCTGCAGTATCGTCCGGCGGATCGGTCGAGTGCCTTGTTGGGCAAGCCCAAGCCAGCGGCTTGCAGGCTACCGTTGTTGAGCGCGTGGAGTTCGAGGTGTCGCCCGGGCTCGCGACCGCAGCCGGGGTGCAGGCGACCGTCACGTCCGGGAGCGCTGTGGACACGTCCCCCGGCGCTGCAGTCGCCGCCGGCCACCAGGCCTCTATCGAGGGCGGGTCAATTGTCGATGCGTCTGTCGGCGCAGCGGTCGCCTCTGGCGCGCCTGCAACGGTCGAGGCCGGGTCGATCATTGTCGACGCTGTGGTCGGCGCCGCGACGGCCTCTGGAAGCGCGGCAGGCGTTGCCGAGACGTTCTCGGTGCAGGCCGCGGTTGGCGCGGCGACGGCCTCCGGAATTCTGTGCGACCTGTCGCTCGGGATCGTTGTCTCCTGCGCGAGTGGCGCTGCCGCTGCCTCAGGCCTTCTTGCCGACGTGGTTACGAATGACAGCGTAGTGAATTGCATCCCAGGCAACGCCACCGCTGACGGCCATCGGTGCGATGTTTCGCACAGCGGCGTTGGGGGTTCGTCCGGACTCGTCGGGTTCATGTTGGACATCGGCAGGCGGACCTCAAGGCTCTAGCTTGCGCGCGCCCGGCAAATGCTGTAGATTCGCTCCGGGGCATTGCGCCCTCTTTCCGCAGAGAGCCGTTCTTGCCGCCCGTAACCCGGGCGGCATTTTTTTTACATGGACGCACTTGACCGCTCTGACCTGCTGTCGCAGACCTGGAGGAAGGTTGAGGCCATCCTGCGCTCTCGCAGAGCAGAACACCTGGAGCAGATCGCCATTCCCGGCCTGCCCCACGACCAGACAGAAACCCTTCGCGGCCGAGTCGCGGAGGTCGATTCGCTACTGCTACTGAGCCGAAATGCCAGCAGCAGTGTTGTTGCGCCACCGTCGTTCATCACGGGTGATGAGGAGGTGAGCGTGTTCTCGGACGGCTTCAGGCCGTAACAGGAAACCTCATGACGCAGGAGAATGAAGAGCAGGCAGTGGCTGAACTCAGCCCTGAGGAAATCTGGAACGACATCGATCGCGAGGAGACTGGCGCAGATGCGCCGGCCAAGCCAAGCGATGATGCCGCTCAACCGCTGGCGCAGGATAACGGTCAGGCCGGCGTAGAAGCCGAGCCGGCAAGCGAAGAGTCCAACAACGACGATCCGTATGCCGACCTGCCCCCGCGGGCTCGTGAAGTCATCAAGTCGCAACAGCAGACCATCGAGCGCTTGGCTCAAAGCCAGGTTCGTCTTGAGGGTTCGCTTGGCGGCCTCAAGGGCTTCTTGCAGCAGCGGCTGAGTCAACTGGCAAACACCACGCAGGCCGCAGGATCGGAGACCCCCAGCGGGTCGCAGATCAATGAGGCAACGAAGTCACCTGAGGCGCTCAAGCGCCTGATGGAGGACTACCCGGAATTCGGCTCCGCCGTGAAGGAGGTGCTGGATGTCCAGGCGCAGGAGATCGCCAGCCTTCGCGGGCAGCTCGGCAATGCCGGAGTGTCCCGGGAGGAGTTCCAGAAGCTGGTTGTCGAGCAGGAGGTCAGCGCAGCGCATCCCGGGTGGAAGCGTCGCGTTACCGATCCCGGATTCTCTGAGTGGCTGGTGAATCAGCCGCGCGAGGTCCAGGCGCTTGCCAACAGCAAAGACCCGGCCGATGCGATTCGTCTCCTCGACCTCGACCGTGAAGCGCGGGATGCCGCGTCTTCATCGAACGTGACTCAACAGGCGCGCCAGGCGCAGCGACAGGCGACCGTTCGACGTGCGGCGACGATCCCGGCGGGGAAATCGTCCTCGTCGATCAAGTCCAAAGACCTTGACTCCATGTCGGCAGAGGAGCTTTGGAACTACCTTGACGCAACCGAAGGCGTGCGATAGCAAACAGGAACCAAGGAAATGCAACTCTACAACACCGTCCCCCAGCGCACTACCGTGCTGGCTATCCGCGGCATGCTCAAGTATGCCGAGGCAATCAAGACCCTGTCTGACTTCGGCAGTCAGGAGCAAATCCCGACGAACAAGGCCGACACCGTCGTCTTCCGTCGGCCCGTGCCGATTGACGCCGCCAGCAATGGCGCGCCGGTCGTCACCGCAACCGACTACCTGCTGACCGAGGGCACGACCCCGGCGCCCAAGACGCTGTCCTATCAGGACGTGTCCGTCACCCTGCAGCAGTGGGGCGTGCTCATGAAGATGAGCACGAAGGCGGCGATCCTGTACGAAGACAACATCCCGCAGGACATGCAGAAGGTCGTTGGCCAGCACATGGCCACGATCGAAGAAATGATCTGCTATGGCGTCGTTCGTGGCGGCACCAACGTCGTCTATGCCGGCGGCGTCTCCGCCCGTTCCAGCGTCGCGTCCGGCATCTCTTTGACGATGCTGCGCAAGTCCGCGCGCATCCTGGAGAAGGCGCACGCGATGAAGGTCACGAAGCGCCTGAAGAGCGGTCCCAACTTCGGTGAGTCGTCGGTGGAGCCGAGCTACATCGTCTTCATCCACACCGACCTCGAAGCCGATGTCCGCAACATCGCAGGCTTCACGCCCAAGGTCGACTACGGCTCCGGCAGCGAGGCGCATGCGCGCGAAGTCGGCGCGGTGGAGAACTTCCGGTTCATCACCAGCCCCTACTTCCGCCCGTGGCTGCAGGCTGGCGCCACTGTCGCAACCGGCACGTACCTGACCAACGGCGCCAGCGGCAACGCTGCGGCGGATGTCTATCCGTTCATGGTGGTGGCTGAGGATGCCTGGGGCCAGGTCGCGGTGAAGGGCTACGGCTCGGTGGACCCCGTCTACCTGCCGCCGCAGCAGAAGAACCACGCGAACCCGATGGGCCAGTTCGGCTACGTCGGCGCGACGTTCTGGAAGAACGCTGTGCGCCTGAATGAGAACTGGATCGTTCGCGGCGAATGCGCCGCGTCGGTGCAGGAGTGATGAACCGTGAGGGCGCCCGCGCGCCCTCACTCACAGGAGCACAAGCATGCCCTACTTGAACACCGTCAACGGCCTCACCGGTCTATCGACGCGCGACAAGCTTGATCTCGCTCGTGAGCTTGATCTGCTCCGGCAGGAACTCACCGAAATCCGGCGCGCCTATATGGCGCTGCGTGCGCTGCTCGTCGCCGGCACTGCCGTCGGCGTCGGCTACAACACCACTCCCACGAACCTCGGCGATGCCGCGGCCACGGCTGCCGCGACCTCGCCGCGATTCACCCCGACCTAAAGGATTGAACCATGAGCCTCCAACTCGCAGGCGCCTCCGGCGCCACCCTCGCCCTGACCTCGGCGGGTCTTGTCGCCGCGTCCGGCAACATCAACCTGTCCACCGGCGGAACGGCCTTGTCGTACGCGATCAACGGCAAGCTCCTGACCAAGGCGCAAGTCACCTCGTTCTTCGGGATTGAGGCCGGCTCCGGCCTGAACCCGGCTGCTCCGAACTCGTTCGTTGCTGTGCAGCCCGGGCAAGCTTGCGCCTTTGCGGTGATCATCGATGCCAGCGGCAACTACACCGTCGCCCAGGGGCCGATCGTCGCTGCCGGTGACCTGTGCCCCCTGCCTGCCCAGCCGGCCGGCAAGCTGATCGTTGGCGCCATGAAGGTGCGCAACAACAGTTACGCCAACAGCGGCAACGGCTATCGCCCCGCTACCGATGCGCATAACGCGTCCGGCATGGCGGCGCCGGTCTTCACCAACCTGGTCGGGTTCACCGATCCGCTGTGATCGACCAAGCCCGGGGCCTCGTGCCCCGGGCGTCACAAGGAGAACTGATGAGCACCCAAGACAACAAGCCGCTGACCCAGATCAGCACACTGTCGAAGTCCGAACGCAGCAATGGCTCGCGCGTCGAGTCAGATGATCGCGACATTGTCGGCGGTCAGATGAAGGTAGACACCGGCAACAGCAACCCGCTTCCGAAGTCCGAAGTCGAGCTGGATGTCGAGTATCGGATCGACAATGACAAGATGGCCTTCGAGCAGTTCATGCAGGAAAAGGTCACTGTCATGCTGCAGGAGCCGGCCACCGCCAATGACATTGGCGTCGCAGAGGTGACGGTCAATGGCGAGTACGTCCCGATTGCGTGCGGCGTCGAGGTCGACGTGAAGCGCACGCATCTGGAGGTCATCGCGCGCGCCAAGCAGCTCAGCGTGCGGCAGGAGCGTGTCACGAATGCCGATGGCTCCATCGGGTTCGTTGAGAAGGCATCGCTGCGGCACACCTACCCGTTCTCCGTGATCTATGACCCGTCCGGCCGCAAGGGCGCCGAGTGGCTGAAGAAGGTCATCTCCCAGCCGGGCTGATCAATGAACTTCAAGGAACTTGCCCAGGAGACTGCGCGCCTCTGCGAAATGAACGGCGCGATCAGCGATGTTGCAACCGCGACCGGCGTCCTTGCCGACGCCGTGCGGTGGACATCGCGTGCCTGGGTGAGGATTCAGCACTCGCACCGCGACTGGGAATTCCTGCGCGGCAGGTTCCAGTTCGACACGGTCGCGAGCCAGTCGGAGTACACGCCGCTGCAGATGGGCGCGACAGACCTTGCGTCGATCGATTTCGGCACGGTGTCGGCCTACGATACAGGCACCGGGAGGTCGGATGAGCAGTGGCTCGACGACTGGTCGTACGACAACCTGATCGATTCGTTTGATTTCCAGTCAACGCAAGTCGGCAGGCCGCTCGCGTGGGCGCTGCGCATGGACTCTCGTGCCATCGCACTTGGCCCGACGCCAGATCTGGTCTACACCGTGCGAGGCTGGTACCGGCGAACGGCGCAAGTGCTGGCGGCGAACGCCGACACACCGCCAATCGATGTCGACCTGCACATGGTGATTCCGTACTACGCGGCCATCACGTACGCCAATCTTGAGGTGGCCGGCGAGCGCAAGACGGAGATGGTTGAGGCGTTACGCGATCACTGGTCGACGCTTGAGCGCCGTTACCTCAAGTCGCTCGAATTCGAGGGGCCGGCGCTGTGAGGTTCAATCCGGCACCAAATGCCAAGGTCAGTCAGAAGGTGATCATCTTCGAGGGTGGGCTTGACCTCGTGTCGCCGACGTTGGCGATCAAGCCGGGAACGTGCATCGGTGCCAGTAACTTCCTTTCCAACGTCAACGGCGGCTACCGCAGGATCGGCGGGTACGAGCGCTTCGACGGCAGACCAAGGCCGTCGGATGCTCGGGCTTGGACGATGGACATCTCGCAACTGACTGCCGTCAACCCGGGAGATGTGCTTACAGGACCGTCAGGGTCCGCGACCGTCGTTGAAGTGGTAAGCGCCACTAAACTGGTTGTGTCAGAGTTGAGCGGAACGATCAACGTTGGTGAAACACTCTCCGTCGGCGGGGTGCCATCAGTTATCGTTGTTCTCTTGTCCGCAGGAAGCGGTGACGGCATGTCGCAAGACATCAGCCTCAGAAACGTAGCGGCAGACGCGCGCCGCGCTCTGATAACTGCCGTCCCAGGCGAAGGGCCTGTGCGTGGCATCCACTATTACAAGGGGAACTTGTACGCATGGCGCGACAATGTCGGCGCGACAGAGCTGAAGATGTACAAGTCCTCCGCAAGCGGGTGGACTGCCGTAAGTACGGGAGTTACGCTTGCCCCAGGCGGGCGCGTGTTCTGCATTGTTCACAACTTCACTGGCGCGCTTAACGCAGAGAAGATGTACGGGGCCGATGGGAAGAACAAGGCTTTCCAGTTCGACGGCACGACGTACACGCAGATCACCACGACAGCCAGCCCTGAGACGCCGTCCCTGGTGATTGCGCACAAGAACAGGTTGTTCGCAGCCGTACTCGGGAATCTGTTCCTATCGTCGCCGGGCGACCCAGTGAGCGGCTGGGCTGGCGTCGGCGCTACGCCTGCGGAGATCGCCACGGGGCAGATCATCACCGGACTGGTGTCGATGCCGGGGGATGGCGACAGTGGGGCGCTTGCCGTTTATGGCGAGAACAAGGTGTCTGTACTGTACGGCTACAGCACGTCTACGTGGCAGATGTCGGTCGCTTCGCCGGAGGTTGGCGCACTTCTCGGCACAACTCAGTATGCGAGCACCGCGATTGCTGTCGACAACAAGTCGATCACGACACTGGCGGCTGTGCAGGAGTTCGGTAACTTCGCGTCATCGGATCAGGGCCGCAAGGTCAAGCCGATCATCGCTTCGACCGCGAGACAGGCCGTTGCATCATTGACGCATAAGGCCCAAAACCAGTACTGGGTCTTTTTCAGCGACAAGTCCGGGTTGGCCGTCAGCATCGAGAACAAGGCTGTCCGCGAGATCATGCCGTTCGCACTGTCTCATGAGGTGTTATGCGCTTTCTCTGGCGAGGACGAGAACGGCGAAGAGAGACTGTTCTTCGGGTCTATTGACGGCATGGTGTACGAGATGGAGCGCGGCACCACGTTCGACGGCGGGGACATAGAAGCCGAGCTTCGACTTGCGTTCACATCTCCGGCTGGACCAACGACGCATTGCTCGTGGCGCAGGCTGCGCCTGGACATGAACGTACCTGAATATGCGGAGATCAAGTTCAATTATGAGTTCGACTATGGTGGCCCGGACTACGTGACCCCAACTGAGACCGGGCTGACCGGTGGTGGCGGGTACTGGGACATGTCGTTCTGGGACGATTTCGTCTGGGATTCGCCGTGGAGAAGTCCGCCGTCGTTCAAGATGACAGGCAATTCGATGAACGTCTCTCCGTTCATCTATTCGAAAAGCAAGCTTTCATCTCCGTTTGTGCTTGAGTCGGCGGTCATCGACTACTCGCCGCGAAGAATCGACAGGAGGGCCTGATGACCAATCCGTACTTTGTCGCCACTGGCGCGCCAGTGTCTAGCAGCAAGGCCCGCAGTGGCATCATCCGAGCAGAGCTGTCTGCAATCGAGGCCGGGTTCGATGGAGTGTCGGCCGACAAGGCAGATAGAGCTGGCGACACTTTCACCGGCGCCGTCACGTTCGCTCATAGCGCGTATGCTCCGACAATTGCAAGTCCAAGTGACGCCTCGACCAATGTAGCTACAACCCAATTCGTCCAGAATGTGCTTGGGGCCAGCGGTGCTCTGCTCCCGCCACAAGCTGGTGAAGGTGGGAAATTCCTGCGAACCAATGGCACATCCGCATCATGGTATGAGGTGCCAGTCCCGCATAATCTCTACATACTTGCTGGGGTCCACTAATGGCCGCATCACCATCGTACGCGTCGACTCCGAGGTTTGAGCGCGGAGTTATATCGACGGCAGACTCAAGCCGGACATCGCCGACATCTTCCGTCAGCATCATATCGGCTGCCGCCGCCGGCACCATCCTTGAGCGAATTATCATCCAAGCAACCGCGACTACGACAGCAGGCATGGTTCGATTGTTCGTGTATGACGGATCGAACTATTCGCTAATCAAGGAGGTAGAGGTGGTTGCCATAACACCATCGGCGACGACTCCAGCATTCGCTGTCGAAATCGATATGGATGGCATCACCTTGCCAAACGGTCGCTCAATCAAGGCGTCAACAGAGAAAAGCGAGACGTTTGTCGTTTCTGCTTTCGGCGCGGACCTGACGTGATGAACAAGGGAATCTTTGCTCAACCGCACAAGCGCGTTCTGTCGCATGGCTACAGCTCGTACGGCCTTGAGGAATTCTCGGAGGTCGTACTTGTTGACACGTCGGCGGGGACGCGTACGTTCTGGAATCATTCAGACAGCGCCGAAGAGGTGCTCGTCGTCGTCATGGGGGGTGGCGGCGGTGGTGCCGCATCGTCCAGCTCTGCTAAGAACACGTTCGTTGCGTCCGGGGGTGCTGGCGGGGCAACCGGGATCATCATTGTTACGATCCCGGCGAAATCCTCTGTGAACTACGTTGTCGGAGCCGGTGGCAGCGGCGCCAGTGGTTCAGTCATAAACGCCAACGGCAGCACTGGCGGCACGTCAAGTTTCGGGTCGCTTATTTCATGCGGCGGTGGTGGAGGCGGGGCTGCGGCGTCCGCCTTGTACACGTCCGTGTCAATTTCGGCGGTTTCGGGCGGCGCCGTTTCACACTCTGGCGGCATGCTTGTCCTCTCTGCCGCTGGCGTATCGCAGCCAGCGCAGTCGGCTGATAATGCCCGAAAGATCGCGCTCGGAGGCGCGCCGCCCGGATCGTTCGTCAGTGCTGGTATCACCATACCCGCAGTCTCAAGCTCCACTTCGGCAGCGACGAATGGCGTCAGCATCATTGGCCAGAATGACGCTGGTGATGACGTATTCCTGGGCCTGGTTGACGACGCGGCGGGCGTTCCGGCGAAATATGCATTGAGCGTCTTCCTTGCCAGTTGCATGAACATCGCAAAAGCGCGCGGCGCCAGCAGAACAACGTATGTAAACGCTGGAGATTCTCGCGGGCCGGTAAGCGGCGGGTCTGTTTCAATTTCAGGCTTATCGGACGGCACGCCCGGGGCGGTCAAGGCCGGTGATGGCGGGATCGGCGGTGGCGGCGGCGGTTTTTTTGGCAATGCTGCAGTCAACACCCCTTCCGGGCAGGCAGGCTCTGGCGGCACATTCGGCGGCGGCGGCGGTATCGCTATGCAAGCCACTGGGTGGGTAAGCATGCGCGGCGGCGCTGGCGGGGTTGGCGCAGGCGGCGGCGGTGTTGCCGCCGCTGATGGCACTGTCGCCTCCGGCAGCGGTGGCAATGGTATGGTGCTGATAGCCCGGAGGCCGCGAGCATGACAAGTGCGCGTATTGTCAACAAGGTCGCTGTCGATGTAGCCCATGGCGACCCATCGAAAGTGTTCACCCCTGATATCGCTGCGCAGTTCGTGTCAGTGCCGGACCGCGTTCGTCCGCAGTGGAGGCTGCTTCAGATGATCGACGGTGACGGCCAGCTTGCAGCCGGCGAGGACTGGTTCTCGCCACTCACCTACATCGAGCCCTACGACGATAACGGAACAACTCGATATCGCTACGCTGAGGTCGGCACCAGTTCGCCGCCACCGCCTGCTCCGAAGTGGTCGGACGCAAACCTTGATCCGCGCTATCACTGGATCGATGTCGGACCGTTCATGGACCGATTCGGCGCAAAGGCCGTGGCGATTGCCGGCAGCAGTGACGCAACCGTTCGCGGCATGGTGATGTTGATGCAGCCCAGGAAGTACATCGACCTGAAACGTCAGGACGTTGCGGACTTCGTTGGAATCCTGCATGCCGGGAAGGGGCTCATCACAGAAATCGAGGCGCAAGCAATCCTCTCGCTGAAGACGACAGAGGAAGAGAGGCACATCAAGGGACTGGCGCAACCAACCGATTGAGTGGTTAAAAATGGCAAGCTACACCCCAGAAGAAATCAAAGGTTACGCCAAGTCGCAGGGCTGGCTGAATGACTACGGGTACCTGAAGGACGCCCAGTCCCTCGCTGCCGCGCGCAGCGCGGCCGGCCAATTTGGCGTATCGGTTGGAGACCTTGAAAGTGCGCTTGGGTACAACAGCGGAGCCATTGCGAACTACACGCAACCGGTTGCGCAAGCGGCAACATCAAATCCCAGCGCGCTAAAGTCGGGGCCATACTCTGCCAGCGACATTAAGGGGTATGCGCAGAGTCAGGGGTGGCTCAACGACCAAGGCAAGGTGAAGGACGATGCCTCGGCCGCTGCCATGCAGCAGGCAGCAAGGCAATACGGGGTGTCAGGCACGCAGATCGAAAACGCTCTTGGCTACGACAGCGGCGTTGTCAATCGGTACCTGGCGACGCATGGACTGGGACTGCTCCCGGGCGGAATGAATGGCATCGGCAGCACTCTTGGCGACAGTACGCAACCAGGGGTTCCGTACCAGCAGTCACCGGCCCCAAATGCGGCAATCTCGAACGCGATCGGTATCGTCAACTCGCAAACGCAAAGACCACCTCCGGCTGCCGCGCAGGTTCCCGGGCCGGCGCCGATTGTGTTTTCCCCGCAGTCCGTCAACCAGTCGCAGACCACACAAGGGATACTCAGCCAACTGCTGGCCGATGGGTCGCCGGTCATGCAACGCGCCAAGGCCATCGCGATGGAAGACATGGCCGGCAGGGGCCTGACCAGTTCCAGCATCGCGACAGATGCCGGGATGAGGGCTATCGTTGACAGGGCAACCGACATTGCCGGGCGTGACGCCGGCATCTATGCCGACCAAGCGTTGCAGAACCAACGAGCACAGTACGACGTGCTGACCGGCAATGCCAACAGGGAACTTCAGGCGCAGACGTTCAATGCGGGGTCGCAAAACACGGCAGCGAACCTCGGCTTTGACGCCGGCTCCAGGCGAGACTTGGCCGTCACGCAAGCGACGCTTGAAATGGCCGGCATCCCGCTGAAGACGCAGGCGCAGATGCAGATCATGGCCACTGCCCAAGGGCTCGACTTGGACAAGATGGCGGCTGCGCATGGCTACGATGCGCAAAAAATGCAGCAGGCCTTTGCCAACAATGCCGAACTGACGAGGCTGTCCAGCGGCCTCGACGCGCAGTCCAGGGCAACGCTGCAGGAACTGCAGGCAAAGCTGCAAGGCAGCCTGTCCGGGCAGGCTTCTGTCATATCAACAACGCAGCGCTACACAGACATGGCGCAGAAAATTCGCGTAGACCCAGACCTGCCTGACGACGTGAAGCGCGCGACCATCGCAGACCTGCAGTATGACTGGCGGGCGGAGATTTCACGCATTAGCGCCATCTCAGGGGCCGTGTTGCCGGCAGACTACTTTCCAGGGTGAGTATGGCGCTGCGGTTTTTCGCTCCTCAGGCCGGCACAGCAAACAGCACTGCGCCGGTCGACCCGGCCGTGTTGCAAGCCGGCGCACAGCAAGTGCCGGGCGAAGTGACCGAGCAGAGCGGGTATACCGCGCTGCCGACTCTTCGTGACCAAATCCTGCAGTCATTCGGCAAGTTCGACTGGGACTACGCCAAAGAGAAAGGTAACTACAAGGTCGCCGACGACCTCGCAAGATCGCTGGAAGCGGCCGGGGTCACCGATCTGTCGAAGCTGCGGCTGCAGGAATTCGAGTACGAGCGCCCGCAAAAGGCTGTGCAGACTGGCGTTGTCGGCGACTCCGGCCAATTCAGATTCGCCGACGAATTCGGGAACAATGTTGGGGCGTGGGAGACTGCCCCAACACTTGACCCAATCAAGGTCAAAGGCACCGGGCTTGCATACGACGGAAAAATTCTCGACCGGCTTCAAGATGTTGGCTCCAAGGGTGACCTTGAAAGCAGGGATAAGGCTCGCGGGTTCACCTCTACCGACGGCGCGTTTTCGCTTGGCGATAAGTCAGCGGACCCCGGCAAAAAGCTAACGGAAGAACTGAAGGACGGGCATCCGGTCCTGGCGTTCATTTCATTCGCCGGCAAAGGACACACCAACGTCTATGCGGCGAAGGGGCCTGACGGGCAAGTGATTTTTTACCCGCAGTGGGCCTCGTCGTCAGATGCGGGCACGGTGCGGGAAGTGGCCATCATGGTCGCTGCCATGTACGCTGGCGCCGTCCTTGCCCCCGCGGCTGGTGCCGCTGCCGCTGGGGCAGCGGGCGGCGCCGGCACCGCCGCCGGGGCCGCTGCTGGGATGGCCGCACAGGGCGCCGTCACGGGCGCAGCGATGAACGCCGGCATGGGCGCCATGATGGGGGCTTCTGGGGGGCAAATCCTCAAGGCCGCAGGGAAAGGCGCGCTCACCGGTGCCATCGGCGGCGCCATCGGCGGATACGCCGGGGCGTCCGGCGTGCCTGGCTGGGCCGTTGGCGCGACGAAGGGCGCGGCCTCCGCAGCACTCGGAGGCGGCAGCGGCGACGACGTTCTCAAGGGCGCAGCCACTGGTGCTGTCGGTGGCGGACTCCTCAACGGCGTCACCGGCAGCGGGATCACGGATCGCATGCTCGCTGGCGCCGTCAGCGGATACCTGCAAGGCGGCGAGGCTGGGGCAAAATCTGGTCTGATCAGCGGCGCAATACGCGGTGCGCCGAGTCTTTTCAAGGGGCGATGAATGGCTGACGGTGGCTTCGATTTTTCCGACACCTTTGGGCCGGAATGGGACATCTTTGACGGCAGCCTCGACGCTGATTTCGATTTCACTGGATCGACCAAAATCGACTTCAGCGGCAGCGGTTTCAACGATACCTTCACCGGTACGCCAACATCGTGGTACGACCCATACTCTGAGTCTGCCTCTGACGACTATGGCAATGAAGGGCGCGGATACATTGACGCCGGGTCGACTGGTGGCCCTGGCGGCTCGCCGGTCAACGCGTCGCAGCACGGCGATAGGTACGTTGACACGAGCGCAGGCGGCCAGCAGTCGAATTGGTTGGACAAGGCGCTCGGCATCGGCAGCAGGTTACTTGACACTCGCGCTGGTGCCGCACTCATCAATACAGGCGGCGGGATCATCGGCAACTACTTCACCGCGAAAGAGCTGAAGGAGCGCGAGGACGCGGCGCGCGCGCGCAAGATCGAGGGTTTCCGCAGCGGCGCTGGGTTGTCCCTGTACAGGAAGGGCTGATGATGGACGATGGAATCGTTGGTGGCACAATGCCGCAAGAGCAAGCTGGCGCGCAGTCGCAGGGCGGGCGCAGGCCGGCAAATCAGCGCGACATGCTCATGGCCGTGCAAGGGTTCCTGTACGACAAGAGGTCCAATGTCGTCGACGTGGTGATCGACGCTATCAGGAAATCACGTGCCCCGGCAGATACGCTCGTCGCATCTGTGGCTGATGTCGTCCAGTCCGTGGCAGACCAGATCGGCTATCAGGGCGACCCTCGCGCCATCCTGCCAATCGTCATGATGGTCATGGGCCAGATGCTTGAGCTTGCCATTGCGGCCGGCGTGAACATCTCGCGCGAGGACGTCGCGGCTGCGGCGCAAGGTATGGCTCAGGGCCAAGGCGCGCCGCATGGGCAGCAGGCAATGCCACAGGCTGGACCACCGGCGCAGCCCAACGCGGGGCAGCAAGGCTTGATTCAGCAAGCGCAGCAAGGAGTCGCGGCATGAGCATCATCGGCAACGCGATCGGCAAGGGCCTGGGTCAGGGCCTGCAGATGTACTCCGGCGCCCTGATGCAGGACATCACCGACCGGCAGCGCGCCGAGCAACGGGAGCGAGAGGTCGAAGCGCAAGCCGAGCGCCAGCGCGCGATTCGCGAAGAGGAGCGCCAGCACCAGTCGTTGCGCGATGAGGAGGCGCGCAAACAGCGAGCCATCGAACTGCGACAGGCCCATCTTGCGAAGATGGAGGAGCTGAAGCAGAGGCGCGCCGATGAGGTCAAGGCTGAGGACCGCAAAGCAGAGCGCGAGGCAGAGCTTTATGGAGTTGCCCCACCGGCTGAAGGAGCGACTCCGGAAGAGGCCGCTGCCCAGCAGCGTCGCAACCTTGAAGCAAAGTCGCCTGGCGCTGCTGTAGGGCTTGTCAAGGCTGAACTCATGGCGCGTCTTGCCAAGAACCCTGACGACAAGCAAGCGGAGGCAGCACTGCGGGCCATCGATGGCAAGGGCGGCGCATCTGTGACTGGGGGCGGCAACTACTTCCAGAACCAAGACGGCACCTTCGAGTTGACCGAGATCGGCAAAGCCCGCGTCGGGTCTCTGAATCGAGCAAAGGCCGGCGACGACGGCTCAGGCCCGCCCAAAGCTGACCGCGCTGAAGCATCGAAGCGACTCACAGAGGCCAACAGAGAGCGGGCGAAAGCGGAGAAAGATATCGAGGCACTGGAAGGCCGAAGCAAGTACGACCCGGCCCCGCCGGGGGCCTTGGCCAGCGCGCAAGCGAGACTCGACAGGGCAAAAGCTGCCGCCGACGCGTTCGAGGCTGTCCTTGCTGGTGAGAAGAAGCTTGCCGATGCGATCAAGTCCGAGGACAGGCGGCAGCCGAGACAAGAGGCCAAGCCGCAGCAGGCGTGGTCTGATGTCGCTGGCGCCAAGACTCGGCGTGCCGCGCTTGCGCAAAGGCTTGCTATCGTGCAGAACCCGAAGGATGACAGGGACCGCACGTTCAAGGCTCGGATCGAGGAAGAGATCGCAAAGATCGACGAGTACCTGAGCAAGCAGAAGAGCTGAGGCAAGCATGGCCGATCTTTTGGACGAGTTCGATTCGGAATACGGCGGCAAGTCCACCGACTTACTTGACGAGTTCGACGCCGCCTACGGCAAGTCGAAGCCAAAGGAAGAGCGCGGCATCCTGTCGCGCCTGTTTGGCAAGCCTGACCGCGGAGAGGTCGCGCCCAGTGCAGAGGAGCAGGAGAGGCAGCTTCGCGAGGAGCAACTGCGTAATGCGCGCAACCTCGGGAAGGCCCAATCAGTCCTTGACCTTCCTGGCCAACAAGTCAAGCCTTCCGGCGCGCCACAGGCGCCGCGCCGCAATACCCCAGTGGAAGAGCTATGGGACTCGGCCACAGAAGAGCAGCGGCGCCTGATCGAGGCCAGGGACGATGAGATCGGGGAGCGCGCTCGCCAGCGCGCGGCCCAGGCGCAGGCCCTGGACGCCACGCCCATCACCGGCGTGGCGCGCGAGTTCGACACGCGCGCCGAGGCACGCGCGGCCCGCTTGGTTTCTGCTGGCGAGGATTCACGCTTCGCGCTGCGCGCAGCGCAGGAAGGCGCGCGCAGCGGCGTGGTGCCCGGGCGCGAGGTGCAGGCGCTGCAGAGGCGCGCCGGGGCACTGCAGGAATCGAACTTCGACTTCGACACCAAGGCCATTTTCGATCCTGGCGCCGAAGGCAACGGGCTGAACAACGCCGCCGTGCGCGGCCTGGCCAAGGGCGGGCTGGGGCTGACGAAGGCCGCTGTCGGCTACATGGAGTTCCTCGCCGACGCGACGGGGCTGGACGCCTCGCGCAAGGCGATGAAGGACGCCGGCCAGTGGGCGCGCGGCAAGGAAGCCGCCATCGGCGAGCGAGCCGACGCGCTCTCGCGCAACTTCGAAGGGGCGGTCTCCAGTATCGCCCAGCAACTACCCCTGCTCGTGGGTGGGGCGATCAAGGGTGCGCAGGCCATCCCGCTGGCGGGCATGGCACTCACGAGCTTTGGGCAGGAGTACAGCGATGGGCGCGCCGCCGGGCAAAGTGTCGCGCAGGCGGCCACGCGCGCATCCATCTTCGCGGCCTTCGAGGTGATCGGCGAGCGCTTCGGTCTTGGGGAACAACTCAAGGCGCTGCGCGGCGCAGCGCGCGGCATGCCAACCGACCAGATCGTCGCACTCTTCGGGCAGGCGCTGCGCAAGGAAATCCCGGGCGAACTGCTGACGACGACCGGGCAGTTCGTCACCGACAAGTGGGCGCCCGGCGGGGTCGGCCTCGATCCCAAGGCCAGCTTCGAGGACTACACCAGGCGGGTTGCGGACACCATCCTGCAGACGGTCATGCAGTCCGGCCTCATGGGCGCAGGCACCACCGGCGCGAGCAAGGCGGTGCGCTTCATGCGCGACCGCGAAGGGCAGGCTTCGGCGCGCTCGCTGTACGAGCAGGCTGAGTTCGCCAAGGAGCAGGCGCTGCAACGCTGGGGCAATCTTTTTGGCGCGCCCGCCGGCAGTGACGCGGCGTCGGCAGACCCTGGCGCGGCGGTTGGCGGGCCGCTGACGAGGCGCCCTGGTCGTGGCGAAAAGGAGGAGCCCGAGGAGCGGCAAACGGTTTTCAGCGACCCCAACGGCCCCGCCTCCCAGGCCGGCATCACCCCGATCTCGGTGCCGTTGCCATCTGGCCCAGCAGCCCCGCAGTCTGACCAGGCCCCCGCCATTGCGACCAGAGAGCAGGAAGAGCAGGCGCCCGCCGGGGTCGAGGTCACTGAACTCACCCCAGAAGAAGCCGACGCCCTGCTTCGCGATGGCACTGCCGCGCCCACCGAACGGCCGGCGCAGACGCAAGGCCCCGTCGAGCAGCCGCGCCCCCGGGCAACCGACCCGATGGAAGACCTCGGCGACGAAAGTCTGCCCACGGAAGACGGGGCCGTGACACCCGGCGAGACGCCGGACTTCTCCGACGCGATGGAGCGACTGCGGCAGCGGAGGGTTGAAGAGGGTCAGGACGAGGCGGCCTTGGGGCCGGCGCCCGTGCCAGAGCGTGGCGCACAAGAGCAGCCAGCAGCAGCGCCAGAACAAGCCCAGGAGCCCGCGCAACAGGCTCAGGCTACCCAAGTACCAACCAGCCCCGATCAGGCCGCTGGCGAGGCTACTACGCGCCTTGCTGAGGCGATGCCGTCTGAGGCCGAGACAGGGGCCGAGTCGGCGACCGCCGAGCGGTTGGCTGGCCGCAGCGGCGCCGGGTTCTCGACTCAGGGCAGCGCCAAGACGGCCTTGCGCGCGCAGCAGCAGAAGCGCCCTGACCTCGATTGGACCGTCGTTGAGCGCGGTGACGGGCGGTTTGAACTGGAGGGGCAACAGCGGGACGCAGTCGCCACAGAGGAGCCTGCCGGCAAAGCCGCTGCGCCAGTGTGGAAGCCGTCCGAGGCAGAGCGCATCGGGATTGCTGCAGCGGTGCAGGCGGAAGTCAACGCCAAATCGCGCGGGGCAAGCGAGTTCGCCATCGCCCAGGCCCGACCGGACCAGATCACCGAGGCCGGCCGCGAGGCCGAGCGCGTAGCCGCAGCGTTCGGCCTGCCTGTCGTCTTCGTCACGGCGACAGATACCCGTGGCCGAGGCAAGATGGGCGGGTCCAAGACGACGTTCAATGGCCGTGAGGTGATCCTTCTCAACGTCGATTCACCAAAGGCACCGCTCGCCGTCACGGCGCACGAGCTGACGCACGCGCTGCCGCCTCACCTCAAGGGGCCGGTGCTGCAAGCCGTTCGCGAAGTGCTTCCGCCGGAGTTCCGCACGAAGGTTCGCGCAAAGGCGGCGGTCTACGGCGGGCTGTCAGATAGCAAGGCCGACGAGGAGCTTGCCGCCATCCTCATGGAGGACGTGTCCAAGGACTCCGGGTTCTGGGAAAGGGTCTTCAGCCGGCTACCGGACGGCGTCGTGCGCCAATTGTTCGAAGCCATCTCGACGAAGCTTGGCTCCGTCTTCGGCGCGGCCGGCGTCAGCGTGGCTGGTCACAAGCTACCGTTGGCTGACGCACAAAAGATTCGCGCAGCGGTCAGCGATGCGTTTGCCAAGTGGGCCGAGGAGCGCGCGGGGTCGAGCGCTGCGCAGCGTCGTGCAGAAAGCGATACCGATCGCAAAGCGCAGCGCGAGGCAGAGGCCATCCCCGGCCTGGAGGTAAGAGAGGCATTCTTGCCGGACATGCCCGACGCCGCCAGCGGCGCTGGTGCCGATAGCGCCGCGCCGACGAGCGCAAAGCGCGCCAGCATCAAGGGCAAGGTCGACTTCTCTGTCGATGGCGACGAAGAGAGCGTCATCGACAAGGACTCCAACACGGTTCGATCCGTGATGAACATCGAGCGTCGGGAGCGTGAGATGGCTGACGCCTCGCGACTGTCGGCCGAAGAGCGCCCGGCCATCAAGGCAAGCGCTGCGAAGATTGGCGTGCAGCCGGAGGTCATCGAAGAGGCAATAAGGGAAAAGAAAAAGTCGTTCCCCACGGCCGGTGGGGCGTGGGCTCCAATCACGTACGTTCGCTCGAAGAAGAAGAAGAGCGGCGCAATCGAGCACGTGTTCAAGACGCTGCCATACACGTTCGACAAGAACAAGACGACCGGCAAGGCCCTGAAGCTGGGATCGCCGGCTTACAAGGCGCGCGTCAGGGGGGTCGCCTTGGCGCTTGTCGGGAAGGTGGCAGAGGTCAAGAAGCGCGCCGATGCCGGGGACAACAACGCCAAGGTCATCATCGAGCAAGCGGGCTGGTACCGGATGATGCGCGAGCGTCTGCGCAGGGAGTTCGGCGGCCTTGGAGACCTGTTCGCCGACCTGCTCGGCGCAACTAGCCCCATCACTGCTGTCCGCACCAATTGGGGCGACGCGATTGAGGCCTTGCGTCTAGCGCTGCAAGGCAAATATGACCACCTCGTCCCGCAGTGGGAGGAGCACTTCGCCCGCGTCGACGCACTGGAAGCCGAAGCGCTTGAGTGGTTCCGTCGCGAGGCAAAGGAGCTTGGGTCCAAGAAAGCCGTAAAGGAAACAGACGAATACAAGCGCTGGCGCGAAAGGTTGAGCATCGCAAGGGAACTGCCGGATCGGCTGCTGCCCAGAAAGGAGTCGGGGAAGAGGTTCGGCGCAAACAGCAAGAACGTGGCAAGGGCGCTCGCCGGTTTGTGGCGAGTCGTCAAGGCCGAGAATGTCGACATCGGACGCGGTGCAACCGCGCCCAAGGCCATCAACTTCAGCGGCAACCTGATCGGGTTCAGCGACCGCGCGACGATTGACCTGTGGGCCGCGCGCCTGCTGCAGCACCTTGCCGGGATGCCGCAAATCCCGACGGTCGCAGAAGGGTCCGTTGCCGGAAAAATGAAGCCCGACGGGTCGACAGTCGGCCAGTTCAGGTTTGCCCAGGATGTGTTCCAGGAGGCGGCGCGGACGATCCGCTCGGACAGCGAGCTTGCCGAGAGCGAGAAACTGCGCGACATCAACGACGACGACCTGCAGGCGCTCGTGTGGTTCCTCGAAAAAGAGCGCTGGACCACCAACAACTGGACGAACGCGGCCGGCGAAGGCGGGTCGTTCGAGCATGAGGCATCGCTCACCGGGTCATCGAAACAGGACCGCATTGCGAAATTGCGCGAGATCATTTCCTCGTCCCCGCCGGCAGAGATCACTGCCCCGCTGAGGAAGCTCGATGGCAACGCAGCAGCAGCTGCGATTGCGGCGCACGCGGAGGCGCACAGCGCTGAACTTGAGGAGCTTCGTCGCATCAACGCCGGGGAGGTCAAGGCGACGAAGAAGCGCAAGCGTGATCTTGAGAAGGCAACCGAGCCGCCAAAGGAGCATGCGCTGACGCTTGAGCGAATCGCGCGCGCTCAGGAGAAGCTCGCAGCTTTTGAGGCGAAGAAGGAGGCCGCAAAGAGCGAACTTGCCAGTCTGGAGCGCCCTGTCGACAGGTTCGTCTTCGGCCTCACCACGGAGCAGTCAATGGCGCTGCAGGGCGTCGACTACGTGCCAACCGATCAGGACATGGCGCGCCTGGCGAATGCCATCAAGCTGGCCGCGCACGAGGGCGACAAGAGCAAGGCGCTCATCGCCGTGAAGACCGCTACGACCCAGGGGCGGTACGGATCGGTCGAGCGTGCGCTGGATACCGAGATCGTTGCGCGAGAGGGCTACGACCCGACGAACGTCTGGCGCACGGTTTTGGAGGAAGCGAGGGCTGCTGACCAGGACAGCGTCTTTGCGTCGCGCATCCTGCGCGCCGACGAGGACGTGGACCCGACAAGGCATCGCCCCGGAATCGAGGTCTACTTCCGCAAGAGCATCCCCAAGGAGCAGCTCGAAGACATCCTCGCCAAGCTATCCGACTCCGGGCTGACCATGTTCACGGTCTCCGTCAGCGCGCGGCCAAGCTCCGCCTCGATGCGCGGCGAGATGCCAGACGCCGTCGGCGTACGATTCCAGTACGTGCCGGAGTTCCTGCAGCGCTACGGTGATGCCGACTTCACCGGCATGAGCGATGAGCAGATCGTCGCGGCAATGAACGCCAAGGAGGTCGAGCTTACCGACCTCGCCGAGAGGCTGCTTGCCAACAACGACTTCGTGTCCAGCGCGGGCGTATACTGGCACGACACGACCGCAGCATTCAGGGGGGAATACGATGAGCGGATCAAAGACCTTTCGGCAAGTGGACAGGCTGAAGGAGATTCTGAAGAGGCTGGACCCGGACGGTTCCAAGTCGGAGAGTCCATTCGTGAGGGGGCTGCGCGAGCAGCTCGATGGAATGCTGCTCGCGAAGAGCATGCGCGAGCGCAGGCTGGAGGGAGTGGACCACTTCATGATCGGGTCGATGGGGGCACCAGTTTCAGCCTTGAAGAGGCCGCTCCCGGACCTGCAGAACCTTCCGTTCGACCCGACAATCGAGGCAGTGGAGGGAACGGCGCGAAGGGCGAGAGAGTCACGGGAATCCACTACGGGAGAGCCCAAGGACTGACGCGCCTTGCCGGTACGTCGTTCGGTACCGGCATCAAGGGGGCAGAGCAGGAGCGGCTGAGCAAGCCAGGCGTGGACCCGCGCATCAAGAAGCGGGTCTACTTCTATGTCTCGACGCCTGGCGGAATCCCTGCGCCAGAGGCCGGCCTTGGCCCGAACGTGTACAGGGCAGAACTCGGCGGCCTGTACGACTGGTCAAAGGCCTCGCTGCGCGATGTCAATGCCATTGAGGCGCGCGCGCGACAGATCGCAGGAGACAGGCAAAACGCGCTCGAATCGGCCGTGCTCGATCTCGGGTATCGCGGAATCGTGTCTGACGGCGTTGCCATCGTTCTTAACGAGGATGTTCCAGTCACGTATATCGGGAAAAAGCATGAGCACAACGTCGTACCGCGGAACCAGGAACGCGTGCGACGCGTCGACCTGGAAAACAGGACGCGAGAGGAAGGCGACGAGCTTGTGCGCAAGGTCGGAGACGGCTACAAGACCATCATCGCAGCTCGCCCCGAGCTGGCGCGCGAAGTGCCGTCATTCCGCCAGGAGTTCGGCGAGGCCCGCGTTGCAAAAAGCGACGCAGACAGAGCCAATGAGATTCTCGCCAAACATGGCGGCTTCCGATTCGAGATAGACGACACGAGCTTCTCAATCGATCGCGATTCTGATCTCCACGAAGCCCCGCGGGCTCTGCGCGACGACGACCCGCTCATTGAGGTTCCGACGCTGCTTCTCACAAGGACGCCTGACGGCAATCCGAGAGAGCTTCTTCACGGGAAGATCATCTCGTCTCACTTCGACGGCGTAAAGCCGGCGAACGGAACGCCAGTGGCCTACGTGATGGGCGGCGGCGGCGGTAGTGGTAAGGGTGCCGTGCTGAAGCGGCTTGTGGCCAGCGGCAAAGTAAGCGAAGACAATGCAGTTCATCTTGACCCTGATGAAATCAAGGGGATGATTCCGGAGTACAAGGCAATTGTCGCAGCCGGAGACTCGCGCGCTGCAGCAACCGCGCATGCCGAATCGTCTCTCCTGACAAGGCGCGTGCTGGAAAGGGCGCTTGACGGCAAGTACAACATCATCCTTGACTCTACGCTTGGGGACGTTGGCAAAGGACTTGAGCAACTCAGGAGAATGAAGTCAGCAGGGTACGTGGTCCGCCTGTTTGGCGTCACTGTAGACCCGGAAATCGCAGCAGAGCGTGCCCACGATAGGGCGAAGAAGTCTGGGCGATACGTTCCTGTTGATCAATTGCTCCTGGCCCACAAGCGGTTCACTCCTGCATTCAAGCAGTACGCGGACATTGCCGATTCTGCGGAACTTATAGACAACACAACTGAGCCCACCGTGATTGCCGAGAAGTCAAGCTCTGGGCTCAATATCATCAACAGAGAAGAGTACGACAAGGCTGTCGCAAGGAGCGAAAATGTCAACACAGAAGCAAGAACAATCAATGAAATCTACTCCCGTGGACAAGCTGAAAGCAGCGCGCGCGAAGGCGTGGGCCGACTGGACGAGCGCGAACTGGAACGAAATCGAGGAGTCGGCACAGGAAGAACAAAAGCTCCTGATGGAGCAAGGCAAGGCTTGGGTCGAGAAGCAAGTGAAGATGGCGGCGTAAGCTTCTCCGTTCAGGACGACTTCTCGAAAGAGAAGGACTCATTCGGGCGCGAGTTCATTACTGGCGAACCAAAGGCCAAGGACGGCTTCCGCTCCTCGGACCTCAAGTCAAGGTCGGCAAAGAGCAAGGCCGCAGAGGAACTCGTCACGAAAGCATTCGACGACCAGTTCCCGGCGATCAACGTCGCCAGGCGTGTCGGCCTCAACGATCCCGCAGCGCACAACTTCGTGCTTGAGCTGGAGTCCTTGAGCGGGCGCATCGTAGACCGCACCGATAAAGCGGATGCGGCACTTGTGGCCCCGCTGCAGAAGGCCCTTGGTGACGCTTCAAAGCGCTTGCGCATGGGCGTGCCTGCAATGGTCGACGCGTACGGCCTGTATCGCCTTGCCATGCACGCCCAGGAGCGCAACGCCACGCTGCGCGAGCGGGGGTCGAAGAAGGTCAGCCCGTCCGGCATGTCAGACCAGGAAGCCAGGACGTGGCTCAAGTTCTTCAAGAGCCAGCCACCGCTGCTGGCCGAGATGCGCAAACTCGACCCTCTACTCAAGGCGATTCAGGAGGAGACTGATCGCGTCCTCATGGGCGCGGGCCTGCTGACGCAGGAGGAAATCAACGCGCGCGCAGACTGGCAGTGGTACGTCAACCTTGCCGGCGACCCGACGCTCGGCGAAGACGGCTCCGACGCGTTCGTGTCGGCCTCGTGGAATGACGACACGCTCAAGGGGGCGAAGGGGCGCAACAGCCTATCTGTCAACCCGCTTGTCAACACGCTCAACGCGCTGCAGGCCGCGATCAACAACGCCGAGTATGCGACCGTCAAGGCAGCGTTGTACAACTTCGCCAAGGCCCATCCGAAGGCCCTTGGCGCCGAGGTAAAGGGCATCGGCGCGCAACCCATGTACGACGCAAACGGGAACCTCGTCTACTTCAAGCCGACCGAGGACAAGTTCAACCCGAATGCCATCGTCTATCGCAAGGGCAAACACCAATGGGTGATCAAGCTCGCTGACAGGGCTGTTGCCGACGCCATCAAGCGCCCGCCGCAGAAGGCAGCAATGCGCCCGCTGCGCATCGCAACGCGCATGCTCGCGCAGATGTTGACGCGATTCAGCCCGACCTTCCCGATGGTCAACGTGATCCGCGACATCCAGCAACAGCTCACCCTGATGCTTGGCGACACGATCACCGACGCCAACGGCAACAAGGTCAGCTCGGCAGCGATTGCCGCGAAGATGGCCGGCAGGTACCACAGGACATTCTCTGCCGCGCTCAAGGAGGCATTCGGCAAGGCGCCCACGGGCAAGTACTCTGCTGCCGCGAAGGAGCTGAAACGCCTGGGCGGGGTGTCAGGATTCAGTCGCCTGTTCAACGACGCTGAGGCCCTCAAGGACTTCGTGCGCGAGGCCGAGAAAGCGTCAGGGCAGAACACAAAGGCCAAGGTCTGGGATGGCTTCATAGACTTCATCGACAACATCAACGAGACCTTCGAGCTGACAGGCCGCGTCGCTGCGTTCTCGACCCTCACCGAGCTTGGCGTCGACCCGAAGGCCGCCGCAAACATCACGAAGAACCTGCTGAACTTCGACAAGGCTGGCACGATGACGCGCAATGGCTGGATGGGCGCGGCCTACATGTTCATCCGCCCGGCGATGACCGACTTCAGGAAGAACATGCAGCTCCTGAAGACGCCCAAGGGCGCGGCCATGATCATGCTCGGCACAGTGCTTTCGGCTGCTGCGTATGCCATGCTGCGTGAGGCTTCCGGTGACGACGATGACGATCCCGAAATCAAGAAGATGGACAAGCACAGCGCTGCGCTGCGGCGGAACTACATCATCCTTCCGTTCGGAGGCGACACGCCAGTGCGCGTCCCCGTTGGATACGGCCCGCCGAGGATCATGTGGGGGCTTGGCGTCAGCCTCGTCGACGCTGTGTCGAACAAGCACATGACCCAACCCGAGGTGGCCGAGGGCATCGTGCGCAGCTTCACGTCGGCCATCAGCCCGTTCAACTTCTCCGACGTGAGCCCTGTCGACAGCCCGAAGGAGTGGGCCGCACTGTCATTCACGCCTTCAGTGCTGCAGCCGCTGGCCCAGCACATGCTGAACCTGAACAACTTCGGCTCTCGCATCCGCAAAAACGAGAATGCGGCCGGGGTCGACGCCGCGTTCACGAGCTTTTCTCGGACGCCAGAGTTCCTCCGTCAGTTGTCAAGGGACGTGTACGAGGCGACCGGGCTGTCAGTGTCGCCCGAGACGTGGGCGCACTACGTTAACGGGTACCTCGGCGGGGTTGGGCGTATGGCGCTGCAGTCTGCCGTGCTGTATGAGAAGGTCGGCACCGGACAGGACATTCAGCTTCGAGACTACCCTGCGCTGTCGACATTCGTGATGGCACGCGAGCGCTACGTTGAATCGCAATTCCGCAAGGTCATTGAAGCCGCAGAAGCCGCGAACAAGGCCAGGATCACTGCGGAATCCGGGGCCTCACAAAGAGCAGACGCAAAGGCCATGACAGAAGGCAACGCGCGCATGGTGGCCATATACAAGGACATCCAGAATATGCGCAGGCACGAGGCGGAGGCGATCAAGAAGGCCCAGGCAATCAAAGACCCCAAGGAGCGCAACGCACGGCTCGATGAAATCGACACGATCTCAAGGCAGTACAAGGCCGACTTCGTCGAGACGTGGGAGATGATCAGGAGTGGCGATCAATGACCGCCCCACCACGACATCATCAAACTGATTGCGGACTCGACCTCATGGTTTGTGGGATTCTTTTTTCCGCAAACCTTCTTTGCCTTCGCTATGTCTCTCTTGTAGTCCTGAACTGCTTGGTACGACCAGTCCTGATAGGTAGGCGGAACCTTGCTGATCAGGTACTTGAGACGCTCGATTGGTGATTTGTCGTACATGGTCAGAACGGGACGTCCCCGTAAATGTAATCGCCACACTGGTTCATCTCGATGAACCAGTATGGCGGAGTGCCGTGCTTCGAGCACTCGTAACGGAACCTGCCCGTCCCATCATCAAGCCGCTCCTGTGGTATCCAGTGATCACACAGGCGGCACGTATTCCATCCGCCTTCAGGCGGCCTCTTGCTCGACTGGCTTTGTCCAGACATGCCCTATCACCTCGGGATATTGTTTCGTCCTGTCAAGGCGCACGCCCCATGGTTGGCGAAGCGCGCCAGCGTTTGCCCATTCGACTGCCTCGGCAGCGTTGGCCGGCACTGGCACCGTGTGGTCCACTCGCGCCCGTATCCACCAGGATTCTGCGCGCGTCCTGGCAGCACCGAAGTGTTCCATGAGAACCCATTCCTTTGCCACCGTGACGAGCCCCGACTCGTACTCGACACGCATCGACGGCGTCCCACCTGGCTTTTCGTGCAGCCTGTACTTGACGCCGGTGACCTCCACAGTCGGGTAGCGCTGGTCGATCTCGCTCTGCATGACGGCCGCGCCGGTGGCAGCGGTCTGATGGTTGATGCGCTTCGGCGGCGGGAACTCAAATCCACACTCCGGGCACCGCAGCGTGGCGGTTGCACACCTGGCACCGCAGTTGTCACAGACCTTGAATGGCGCCTGTCCTGATCCTTTCTGTTTCGGAGGCTTGCCCTTGAGCATATCGACAGGGCCAAGCTCCTCTGTCGTCGAGGTGAAGTCGGCCCACAGACAATCGGCCTTCCCGTTGCGGATCGACTCATGGATGTCGGCGCCGACCACGCGCATCCCACGGCCGCTTATCTGGTTGTACAGGACTGGGCTCTTCGTTGCGCGAAGCAAGGCGATGAAGTCAACCTCCGGCACGTCGAAACCGGTTGTTAGAACGGCAACATTCACCAGGCACCGAAGCCAGCCCTGACGGAATCGGTTGATGGCATCCTCGCGCTCCGACTTGCGCATTTCGCCATGCACTGCCGCAGCGCGGATGCCGATCCTTCTCAGTTCCTTCGCGACCATCTGCGCGTGCTCGACCGTGACGCAGAACACGAGCATACGCTTGCGACCCTCGGCTAGGGTCTTGATCTCCGCACACGCGTCGACTACGAGCGCCTCGTCCTCCGACACCTTCGCAAGCTCTGCCATGACGTAGTCGCCGCCGCGCACCTTGACGCCTGACGTGTTGATCTTGGCGTGAGTGACGACAGAACGCAGCGGCGCCAGATATCCCATGTCCAACAGCTCGCGCATGCTGATCCGCGCCGCCACGCCGCCGAACAGGGCGTCAGCGTCAGCGGTAAGCCAGACACCATCGCCACGGAACGGCGTGCCCGTCAGGCCGATCACCCTGCACTCAGGCGTGTACCTGCGCAGGCTCGCAATGAGCATGCGCCACATCCCCTTCTCCTTGGGGTTCAACAGGTGGGCCTCGTCGCAGATGACCACGTCGACGCGCCCCAGCTTGGCGGCGAGCTTGTGGACGCTGCCGATGGTGGCATACGTGATGTCCCTCATGAGCATGCGCTTGCCGAGCGCAGCCGAGTAGATGCCGACATCGACCTCTGGCCAGACTCGGTGCAGCTTGTCGATGTTCTGCTCCAGTAGCTCCTTCTGGTGGACAAGCACGAGCACGCGTGCACCAGGCGCCTCGCGAGCAATGCGCTTGGCAATGGCCGCGATGATCAGGCTCTTGCCGGCGCCAACACTGGCGTCAACGATCGGGTCTTTCTCTGGCTCGCGCGCCATCCAAGCCCATAGATCGTCGATGACGCGCTGCTGATAAGGGCGCAACTTCATGGTTCGCCAGCGTCCTTGAGTTTGGCCCCGACAAACCCACGCTTGCGCGCCTCGATCAGGTCCGGCAGAAACACCAGCTTCGCCGCACCGGCCTCGCAGATGGTCGCCGACGACACGGTGTCCCCGTCGCCGCTCCCGTTCTTGAACTCTCGTCCGCCGACCTCATAGGTGACGGTCGTGCCATCCGTCGACACAATCTTCGCTCCACTTGGCTCAAGCAGTGATGGGATGTAGCGATGCGCATCGCATCCGGTGCGCTGAAAGTCGAGCGGAACCTCCCCATCATGCACCGCGCAATGCCATGGGCCGCCGCCATCACGGCTGAGCGATTCGTCATGAACCACTGGGGTCGCGTGTGCGCAGGTCCGGCAGTTGACTTCTGCCACCTCCCCACCCCAGCAGATGAGCTTGAACACGCATGACGCACACTCGGAGTCTGTCGGCCTTGACGCGCACCTCGCCGGTGGCTCGATCGCCGAAATGACGCGTTGCGCCTTGGCCATGTCGGCTGCAAACCTGTCTGCGTCAAAGCGCAAGCGCTCGCTGTACAGCTCCGACGTGTCTTTGCACTCGGCCACGTACAGCGCGCGCTCCATGCCAGTCAGCCCCATGTAGGTGTTGCACTGCACCCAATGCCTGGGCTTCGACGCTTTCACACCGGCGCGCACGAGCGCATTGAAACTGCTTCGACTGTGCGTCTTGCACTCAATGACGTGCCATGCCTTGCGAGCCTCAGGAACGCCAATGCCAACGCCGTCCATGCTGCCGCCGAAGTGCCCGCCGATGGCATGCACCTTGTGCTGTTTGCCGTCGGCGTCGACATCCTCGATCTGCATGCCAGCCAGGCGCAGGTCGCCAAGGATTGGGGCCTCAGATTCGACGCCGCGCCTGAACAGTCGGCGCATGCGCCCGTCGACCTTCTCCCTCTTGGCCCACCGGAACACGTACCACACACGCCGCTCGCAGGGGTCTCCGATCAGCGAGGCGCCAAGGTGCGGGCGATGCTCGTCCTGTTGCGCTTCCAAGGCCTTGTAGACCTCCCGTACGACCGCCGATTCCTCTCTTGGCACCTCTGCCATACCCTGACCTCCTGCGACATCCCACAAGGCCCATAGCGGACCTTCTGGGATGCCTGGCGGGTGAGACCGCCAGGCAGTGTGGTGTTACGCCGCGAGCGGCAGCCCCTCCATGCTGACGGGCGTTGCCTCAATGGCGCCGGACTACTTCGCGTCCTCGTCGGGCTGATCGGCGTCTTCGACTTGCGCCCCTGAGCGCAGGGCCTCGACCAGCTCGGGCTTGGTGCAGACCCGAATCGAGAAGTACGGGCCGGCGACATGAGACAGCACTGCCGCTTTGGACTTGGCTTCGATGAAACGCCCTTCCGTCACTTCAGCGCCGTCAGCGCCAAGCCCGGCCACTCGGTAAATGTTCTTTGCCATGTATTTCCTCAGATGATTGAAGCGCGGCGAACCGCGAACACTTCGGGCACCAGTTGCTTGATGCCCACCACTCTCGTCATGACGACGATCCTGTACCAGGTGCCGCGCAACTGGTAGATAGACACGATTTCTCCACGCGATGTCGACCCATTCCGGCGCTTGAAGACCACGCTAGAGCCGATCGCAATCGGCTTGGTGCTGGCGCCAGCAGTGGCGCGCTTGCCGCGCCCGGAAGCTTTCGCCTTGTTGCTGATCCTTGCCATCTTGGCGCACCTCATGCCTGACGGCGCAGCCACGGTTTGTCGGCGGCCACAGGCTGCGCCTGCGACTGGGCCTGCGGTTGGGCTTGCGGCTGAGCAGGCTGCGGGCGAGGCTGCAGTTGGCCTGCGGGGGTGGACTGGCCCCGGGCACCGCCAGTGTGCTCACCGAGCTTGTAGTAGCCCTTCACCTCGACGGAATCGCGCTCCTTGCCGTACTTGTCCGTGTACGTGCCGGCTTCCAGCTTGACATCGAGCGGGATGTCATGAAGCTGGACCGTGTCGCGGATCACGCTGTTCGTCAGGCCGACGGCGTCGATCAAGCGCGCGAATTCCTTGCGCCCGATCTCCTCGGCGGTAGGGTTCGCGTTGCGCTGGTTGATGCGCGCCCAGGCCTTGCGCCCAGCGTACCCAGCCGACAGCAGCGTCAGCTCCAGTTCGATCATGGTCCCGCCTGCGCGGGTCTGCTTCAGGTCGCTGGCCGTGATCTTGGCCTGGAAGAACCCTGACGGAATCGGGATGCTCGTGTCAGCACCCATGTCCACCTGGGACGCGTCAAACGGCTGGTCAAGCTGTGCCATGTCAATTTCCTTTCGCTGTCACTTGATTGATGGAAGCCTGCATGGCATCCGCAAAGGCCTGATACATGCCTTCGGGGTTGTCCTGCGGCATGCGGATTTCCGGCGGAAGCCGGTAGCGGTTCTTGGCGTAGTAGGCCGGGCGCTCCTCAAGATGCAACACGCGCTCGCCGAACCCCTTGCCCTTGTGCGAAACCTTGTTGAACCCGGCCGCGCTCTTCTCGACGACGACGCGGAAGCTCAGGAACCCGACGATGTCGGCCCACTCCTGGGCGATGCCCCAGACGCGCTTGTGCAGCTTGAGTTGGTGCCTGTCGTAGTTCTCTGCGGTCGGGTCCGCGAACGTCTTGATCTCCGAGTGAGCGAGGCAGATCACCGTCATGCCGGCATCACGCATCGCGTCGAATGACGCAAGCACCTCGCGCCAAGTGTCGTCGGCGGCGATGTAGCCCTTACCGAAACCAGGGGTCTCGATGTCAGCCCACTTGTTCCGGCGACACGTCTCAGCCAGCACGATCGGCTCCAGCCAATCGAGCGTGTCGATGATCGCGGTGCTGAACTCGTGCTGCTCCTGCACGAGCGACCCGATGGCCGACATGAGCTGGCCATACTCGGTGATGCGCGGGAAGCGCGGGATGTCGATCACGCCCTCGCCGTCCTCAAGGGGCAGCAGGATCGGGTTCGGCGCCCCGGCGGCAAACGAGGTCTTGCCAACACCGTGGCTCCCGTAGATGATGATGCGAGGTGGCGTGAGTGACACGCCGCGACGCACCGATCTCAGATCGAATGCCACGTCGCGGCCCCCTTACATCACTTCGATCTTGATCGACGGGGCGGCGACCGACTCGCTCACAAGCGACGACGCCAGGATCAGATCGCGCTGACTCAAGGCGCGCAGCTTCGTCGCGCTGGCCTCATAGCGGATCGAGAAGATGTCCTGCACGGCCTGCGGCAGCTCGTCGAACATGCTGGCCACAGCCTTCTGGTCGACCGCCACGCGCGTCGCGAACGTCACCGTGCACTTCAGGCCGATCTTCTCGGCGCGCTTCGTGACCTGGCCGGTCTCCTTGCCGCGCTCGCGAAGGTCTTTCTCCATGAGGGCGGCGATGTTGGCGTCAAGAAGCCTGCGCTTCTCGATGGCCGCATCCTCCTGGCGCTTGGCCTCGACGCGCTGCAGCAGCAGCGCATTCAAGTCTTGGAACTCATCATTGCTCATCATCGGTCTCCTGTAGATGACGCAGTCATTGTATACGACAGAGTTGTATTGTCAACTATCCAGAGTGCGGCGAATGGGCTTTGCGCGTCCTGCGTCGACGATCTGGTCCATGGCAATAGCGGCAGACACGCGCACGATGGCTTCCTCGATGTCATCCACGGGGGCCGAGGAAAGCGCGCTGGCGAGCATGGCAGCAACGGTGTTCATGACGCCTTCAAAATCTTGCCTGATGGCAAGCATCGCGTCCTCGCCACCCGCGAGCGCTGGGGCGATGATGTCGCGGAAGAAGACGGTAAAAGCGATGAGCGACGCGAACTGCTCGCCGTGTTTCCCGACGAGCGTTTCGTACGCGCGCACCATCGATGTTTGCTCGATGTTGTCTTGCGTGTTCATTTGTCAGTCTCCAAGTTGACGCCGCGCGAACCCGGGTCTTCGCCAAGCATGGCCGACACGACGGCGACCTGCTTGCGCGCTGCTGCTGCTGCTGCCTTGTGGTACGCCAACACAGCCTCGGCCTTCGCGGCCTGCACCTCGTGCCTGACCGCGTCGCGCAACGCATCGTCGAGGCACGCCATGGCAACGCGTGTCGCTGGCGGATTGATGATCGCGGTGATCCACTTCACTTGGTCTCTCCTTTCCTCAGTGATGCCAGCGCAACAACACCAGCCAGAACAAGCCACGCCGTCGACGGCAGTGGCACTTGATGAACCTTGGCCGGTACCGTCGAAATGGCCGGCGCCTCCTGCCGCTGGCGGATGCCACGCAGCGGTTCGGATTCGCTCAATCGAGTCACGCGCGACACGTTGCCGCAGACCGATGGGATCGCCACGCAGTACGGCCCGTCGCAGTAGACAAGCGCGCGCTCGAAGGCGCCGTCGCGCCACTTGCTGCGGTTAACGCTCGCGCAGACAAGGCCCTTGCTGCCGAAGTGCATGCCGGTCAGCTCGGGCCTGTAGGCGTAGCGCTTTGACTCGATATCGTCGCGGGTGATGACGACATGATCATCGTAGGCGTGCGCCTGGACCTTGATCCGCAGGCGCGCGCGGGACTCGGGCGGGATGTCGGTGTAGGCCTCGACCGCCTCGGCCTGGTCCCCGGTGTAGCGGGCTGCGCCGGGCTCCGACCACGCGCACACGGATGCCACGACGACGAATGCAGCGACGCTCATGACGACACCGTTTGCGCCTCGGCGGCTCTCTTGCCGCCGAGGAAAACCTCGTCATACAGCTCGCGCGTTGGCCTCGGTGCATCGCCGTTCTCATACTCGACGACAAGGCCGGACGGAGACCGCTTGAGCGGACGCATGCTGGGCGCGAACGTGTATCCGGTCTCCACGTACTCGGCAAACGCGTGGCACGCGAGCCGTTGCTCCGCACACGCGCTCCAAAGCTCGCAGTCGTACTTCTCGCACGGTGACTCGCTCACGGACTTCGCGATCGATCGAAACGCCTTCGCAAAGGCGTACACGGACTTCTTGATGGACATCACAACACCCCGGCAACGATCGCGGCGGCAGTCACCGCAGCCACGGCAACGATGGCAACGTCATAGACATCGCGGCCGGAAATAAACTCGATTGCGATCGCGCAGGTCAATACCAGTACGATCAACGAAAAGATTGCGATGCTCATGATCACTCCTTGTCCAGGGCATCCTCAAGCGCATCGCGAACTCGCGCGACGTAACCGCTTGACAGCTCGTAGGCCGTCAGCGTGAGGTCGCCATGCGTGATGGCGTCAACACACGGGAGCGCGCCCCTGCCGCCCTCGTCGTGCCAGGCAACGGCAAGCACCGTGCCGTCGACCGTGACGAGCGTGTCGCCAGATTCTTCGTCATAGGCCTCGATCATCGCCTCGTTGCCGGCAACCATGCGGGCGCCGGTGGCGTCGATCTCCGGCGCGATGGCGTCGGCCGCCGCCAGCAGCTCGCGCGCCAGGGCGCGAGCCTGCTGGGCGGTGTACGTCAGCACGGCGCCGCAGGTCGGTTGCATGTCGCTTACGCGAACGTTGTCAGTCGCGCCGACACTGACGAACACGCTGCGCGCCCCGCGCGACATCGTGCTGTAGCGCTCGCCGGTGATGGCGATGTCGTTGGGCTTGAAGTTGAAGTCGTCCATGTCGATCACCCCTGCGCCTCGTTGAACTCTCGCGCCACCTGCTCAGCGTACTGCCTGTCACCGTCGATGCAGTAGCGCGACTTGTCCGAGGCGCCTTTGATGCCCTCGCGGCCCTTGAACAACACGGCAACGACGTTGCCAGCGTTGACGTTGATCGACCCCTCGGCGTCCTTGACAACGAGGGTGCGCCAGTAACCGCGCTGCTGGCTGCGCTTGATCCAGCGATAACCGCCGTTGGCGATCGAACGAAAGTGAACGATAGCGGTGTTGCTCATCTTGGTCTCCTTGGTTTGGTCAGGCCGCTTCGACAACGATGCCGCCACGAACACCGACCGACAGCACCCAGTTCGGATACTCGTTCAGCTCGTCGCGCGAGCCGGCGACGTGGATCGAGGCTTCGACGCCCTGACCGTAGCGGGCCAGCTCGCGCGCCACGGCGCGGAATTCGCGGACAGCGGCAGCCTTTGAGGCATAAGGCACCGACTCGTCGAGTCGGTCGTGCATGAGCCTGAGAAAGAAAAGCGACTTCGTCTCCATGGCGGTCTCCTTGTTTCGATGACTCTATTGCATCACACCTGTGAGCGCTCGTCTATCCCCCGAATGGGGGGTGTCGTCATGGCTGCGCTGTTCAAGAAGCGAGGCGAGCAGCACGGCGCTCGCGTACCCAACCCGTGTCGAATCGCCGTCGACGCAGAACTCAATCGTTGCCTGTGCCGGCGGCCGACCCTGCTTGACCAGGCGCACCCAGAACAAATCGAGACCCCACGAAAGGTCTGCGACCTCGTCGGGTGTTGTGTTGCGAAGCGCGATGCTGACGCCTGGCCCAGAGCTGATCGCGACCGCGCGCCACCCGGCGGCATGCGCGGCCTCGATCGCCTGACTGATGACAATCGACGGCTTCAGCATCGCCGCTCCAGTGTGCGCTCAGTCAAGCCGCAGGCTTGACGACGTAGTCCTCGGACTGGTCGCGACCGCGGAACTCCGCGCGCTCGGCGTCGGACATCGGCGGGTGGACGACGCGCCGATCGCCGGCATCGCACGCGGCGCTGGCGGCGGCCTGCGCCGCCTCCTGCGTGCTGTGCGACTCGAATGAGATGAGGTGCAGGCCAACCCAGTTCGAGACGACCCAAAGGCCGGAGGCGCGCAGCGAGTCGATGCCGCGCTCATGCGCCTCGCGGTTGAGGCGCTGGATGGTTTCAAGTCCGTGCATTCTGTTCTCCTTGGTTGGTGCCGTCACCACTTGACCGCACTGGTCAGCTCTCGCTTGGCAAGAGCTGCACCGCTGCGGTCAGGCAGCGCTGGCCAGCGCCTTCTCGGCGATGCCGTAGTCCCTGATGAGGCGGTCAGCTTCCGCGAGCAGCTCGTCCCGGACCTTTTCACTTCTGGCCTTCGACCGGCGCTCGTTCGCGGCGCGGATGGCGGTCTGCAGGGCATCGGCTGCGGCGGCGCTGAAGCCGGGGCCGCGGTGCATGCTGGTCAGGTTGTGCACGCCGACGACTCGCAGACCGGCGGCGGCAGCGGCTTGACGGGCCAGCGAGCAGTGGCGGCCCGTCGTGTGGCTTACCTTTGAGAGGTTGATGATCGCCAGGTTGTTGACGATGACGCCGACCAGGTGGTGCTTGCCGTACGAGTACAGGCAACCGTCCTCGACGATCATCGTGCCGTTGCCGCTCTTGTACTTGCCCGGGCGACGCGACGCCCAGGCCGCTGCGAGTTGCTTGTTGTCCATGTCGGTGCTCCTTGGTGTTGATGCTGATTGAGTAACTTGATTGTTTCGCTGTTCTTCAACTGCGGCAATCCCCCAGATGGGGGATGTTGCTCACGCTTCGCTCATCGCATTCGCTGCGTCGAACATGAGGCTCTTGATGTAGTTGATCGACTCGTTGCCGATGAACCCGCCACAGGAATCGACAACCTCGCCGTCCTTGTCGACCACCTCGAACCAGTAGCATTCGCCGCGCAGGTACGCGGCGAACTCGTCGACGGCACCGCGCAACATCTTGAGCACGTCGTCGCGCGACATGTCGCCGACGAGGTCCGGGTCAATGTAGACCGCACCGGACTGGCCGGAGTCCCAGGGGCAAGGGAACGGCTTGCAACTGAGGGCCACGTCGCCGTGAACGTACGCGTAGACCGGCAGGCCGATGATGGCGCCGCTGCGGATGTCGGCGTAAAGTTCATCAAGTCGGTCCGGGCTCATCGGCTCGTTGCCGAGCACGTACCGCGAACGGCTCAGGTAGGCGATTTTCACGTCGTCGATCGGCGGCTCGATATCGTAATCGATACCGATGCTGCCGACGCACCCGTTGGGGAGGTCGATCTGCTCAATTTTCTCGATCATGGCGTTTCTCCTTGTCTGTGAACCCAGTTGAATCAGTTGTAGAAGTCGGCGGCCAGGCGGCGCGCGACGCCCTCGAAGTCGACATCATCCAGCGCGGCGGCGGCGAGGTTGCCGAGCAGGCACTTGAAAGCGGCGCCGACGCGTTCGCGCACGGCTTCCTCGATCTCGTCCTTGATCACACAGATCACCTCCTCGATCACGTCGAGGTCCGCCTCGTCGTTGGGGTCGAGGCCCCTGAGCTGGCGCTCAATGGACACGGCGAGGTTGACATCGTCGCCAGGGCTGTTGACCCAATGGCAGATCGCGACAGAGGCCTGGTTGAGAACTGGAACGAACATCACGATCTCCTTGGTGAATTGCTTCGATGGCTCCATTGCATCACACATGTGATCACCCGTCTACCCCCCAAATGGGGGGGGGTGGGACTTCGGGTTGGCCTCGGCGCTTCGATGAAGGCCCAACGGCTGGCGCCGCTTGGGCCTTTGCTTTTGTGCGCTCCATTGCCATGCTAGACTGCAATGATCACAACCGTGACGCATGAGGCAGACCGTGACAACAGATGAAATCGTTGCGTACTATGGCAGTGCGCGCATGGCGTGTACGGAGCTTGGGCTGGCGCCCAATGCCGTGTCAATGTGGGCCGCGCGTGGGCACGTCCCGGCGCTGGCGCAGATCAGGATCGAACGGGCAACGGGCGGGCGACTGAGGTACGAACCGCAGTCACTGCCTGAGCACTTGCGCCGGCTGGCGCCGCAGTCAGGCGGCTCGCGCAGGGCGGCGTGATGGCGGCCGGTGCTGTCGCTGCGCTTGCTGCGGGGCAGGGGCAGGCGTCGCCTTCCGAGGTGCTGGCGCTGCTGTACCCGGGGGTTGGCGCGCAGTCGTGCGGCTGGGTGCTGGCGTCCGAGGTGTCGCTGGGGGTGCAGGGCGCGGACGCCGCCGGGGTGCCGTGGCGCGGGACGGGCGACGAGGTCGCGAGGATCGCGCACTGGGCGCACCTGGACTGCTACTACTGCACGAGCACGCTGCGGCCGGGCGCTGACGGGTCGGTGCGGCGCACGCTCGCGCACTGGGGGCAACTACGCACGCTGGTACTGGACGACGCGCAGCCGCAGGCGACCGATGGCCTCGGGGTGCCGACGTACGTCGTGCAGACCTCACCGGGAAGTTACCAGATCGGCGTGGTACTGGATCAGGATGATCCTGACACGCGCGACCTGGGGCTATGCCGGGCGGTGGTCGGGCAGATCAGCCGGCGCCCGGGCAATGACGTGGCGGGGAACAACCCCGTTCGGTATGTGAGGTTGCCGTGGGGGGTCAACACCAAGCCGAGGGAGTCGGGGGCGTGGCAGGTGCGGCTGACGCACTGGCGTCCGCAGCAGGTGTTGACGCTGGCCGACGCGTGCGGGGTGCTGGGGTTGGACTACGACGCGGCCGTGGCTGAGGCGCGGCAGTGGCGGCAGGCGCTGGAGGGGGCGCCCGCGGTGCCGCGGCTTGGCGATCCCGTTGCGGCGCCCGCGGCAGGCGCTGGTCTGGTGGCACCGGGGCCTGCGCTCGGTGCGGCACCGGTGCTGACGGGCGATCGGTCGCAGGCGGACCTGATCCGGCAGTGCGTCGAGAGGCTCAATGCCGGGGTCGGGCGGCACGACGCGATACGGGACGCTGCAGCATCGCTGATCGCCTCGGGGGTGCCTGGCGGGGCGGCTACCTCGATCCTGCGCGGGCTGTGCGCTGGGCAGGCATGGGCGAGCACTCCCGAGGGGCAGGCGCGGATTGCGGACATCCCCAGGGCGGTGCGCACCGCGGAGCAGAGGTTTGCGCGCCCGGCGCGGCCTGCCGAGCCCACCGGACCGGCCCGGCGTGACGCCGGTCCGGCGCGGCCTCTATTGCTGACGGCGACCGAGCGCCTGCGCGATCTGCAGCCGGTGCAGTGGTTGATTGATGGCGTGATCGAGCAGCGCGCCCTGGCGATGGTCTACGGCCCCCCGGCGTCGGCGAAAAGCTTTCTAGCCCTGGACTGGGCGTGTTGTGTGGCAACGGGCCTGCCGTGGTGTAACAGACAGACACAGCGGGGGCCGGTGGTGATCGTGGCCGGTGAGGGGCACGGGGGGTTGCGGCGGCGCCTGGCGGCGTGGAACCTGGAGCACGACGGGGCGCTGGAGCGTCCGGGGGTGTGGCTGCAGGTGACAACACGGTCGGTGCCGATCCTGGACGCCCAGGCGGCACAGGGGCTGCAAGACGACGTGCTGGCCGCCCTGCCGAGGACAGAGGACGGCGAGATTGTCATGCCGGCCGCGGTGATCGTGGACACCGTGGCACGGAACTACGGGCCTGGTGATGAAAACAGCACCAAAGATATGTCGCTATTCGTAGCGAATATTGAGCATTATCTATTGCACGCGCTGGGGACCACGGTTCTTCTGGTGCATCACACTGGGCACGATGCGACGCGCGAGCGTGGCTCATCGGCGCTACGCGCAGCACTTGATCAGATTTTCTCGATGCAAGAGCACGAAGGCGCGTACAGACTGAAGGCGATGAAAATGAAGGACGGAGAGGAGCCTAGAAGCATGTCATTTAAGTTGAAGAATATTTCGATCAAGCACGACGAGGAAAACATGGTGTTTATTTCAAGCGCCGTCCTTGAGTCGATCGCCGACGAACTGGATCGGGTGATCCTGCCAGCGCACGGCCAACGTCAGGCGCTGACACTGGCCGGAGTCCTGGGCCTGTCGGACGCGCTCGGGCTCATGCCACCACTGGACACCTGGTGCCGACAGCTCAGACTCAGCAAAACGAGCGCCAGCCGCATCCGGCGCGACCTGGTCCAGCAGGGGCACCTCACCGAGGACGGCCCCCGGCTGCGGGTCAGCGAAAAAACGCTCGTCGCGATGGGTAGGGGTATGCACCTGATCGGCAGAGAGTCGGCGGAAGACGACTGACACGTTTGCCTTTTTGGCCGATTTGCAACGGTATCGGGCGGCTTGGCGCGCGACTGTGGCGGCGAGCGCTGCAAGTTGTTGAATTCAAAGGGGAAAATGAAAGTGTTAAAAATTGTAACAGGGCGGTTTGGGGCGGCGGTATCGTCCGGTATCGCTCCGGTATCGTTTCCGGTATCGTTTTGGGATGGCCGCGGATCAGGCCGTTTTTCCAATGAAATCAACGTGTTAGCGCGTTGCGTTGCTGACACGCGCTAAGACCGGCCGGTGAATGAGTCACTCATTCAGAAACGATACCGGGAATGATACCGGTGGATACCGGTTGATACCATGTAGGGTATGCGCGGCTTGCCGCAAACCGAGGAAAACGCAATGAAATCAACGGGTTACGAGGGGGTGGCGGTTCGGGCGCAGCCCTCGGGAAACGATACCGGAAACGATACCGATGGATACCAAGAGCAGCCTCGCCCACCTCCGTGCCCAGGCAAAACCCCCCCCGGCGCCCGTAGGGCCGGGGGGTTGCCTGGCCGGGGGGCCGGGTGTGGTAGGGTAGGGGGGAATTTGACAATGGGGGGGTTTTGCGCTCAATCCGCGCACACGGGGCTCGCAGCAGCCCTCGACCTCCCATTCCCCCCGGTGAGCGGCAACCACGGCGTTCGCCATGCGGGGGGAAACCACTACCTGAACCCCAAAACTGGCGCCTACAGAGCCGCGGTAGCGGCAGAGGTCGCCGCGCTGGGGCTGCATCGCCTCAGGCTCACTGGGCCGCTGCACATGCATCTGGTGATCTACCCGCCAGATCGGCGCAGGCGCGACTTAGACAACCTCATGAAGCAGCTTGGTGACGCGCTGGTCGCGGCTGGCGTGCTGGCCGACGATTCTATGGGCGTGGTCCAGGCCGGGGGGTGGGAGGTCATGGCGCCAGAATCGCCCGGGATGATCAGCGTCAGGCTGTCCTGGGCCTGATGTTAGTGAGCGCTAACCAACCCAACAGTTAAGTTAGTGAGCGCTAACTCCGCTACGGTGTGGAGCGCCTCTGTTGCAGGTCGGCGGTACGGTTTTCGGGCAGCGCGAGGGGCCTGCAGGGGCGTTTCGTGGGGTCTATGTTAGTGAGCACTAACCAACTTTGGGGCCTAAGTTAGTGAGCACTAACGTCCTAAGTTAGTGGTCACTAACAAAAAAACCGAGGGTTAACCCTCGGATTTGCTTAAAAAAGAGGCAAAATCGGGGGGTTCGTTGGGGTGGCGAGGGGGCGGCGGCGGCAAACGATACCGCAAACGATACCGCGATCCCTGTTTCGGTATCGTTCGGCGCGGGCCGGTATCGAGGTCGTGCTGGGCGCCAGGGCCTCAGGGTTTCCACTCAGCCCGGACGGAAAAAAGCCCAGGGCTGGCCGGGGCTTGGGGGTGGTCGGGGGCCGCGTCAGGCGTATGCCCAGTCAAGCAGGGCGCAGGCTTCCTCACGGTTCATGGCCCTCAACGCGGCCAGGTCGGCCTCGTCGGCGAACTGGCTGAAGTGCCGCTCGTCGGCCGCGAAGACCCAGGGGTTCGCCAACTCAGAACTGATCTTAGCAGCGGCCGAGATCAGCAGCTCGCGCGGCTGTGCTCGCCAGTGGGCG